>Ga0265303_10002546_pt1 | contig 11297 bp, 10 predicted proteins | sample Helome_2_FD_192494 | JGI IMG/M metagenome (GOLD analysis project Ga0265303, IMG submission 192494) | Marine sediment microbial communities from subtidal zone of North Sea - Hel_20160317 (Illumina Assembly) | ecosystem: Environmental > Aquatic > Marine > Subtidal zone > Sediment ...
GTTTAACTGGATCTTGCATCCCAAGTCTGGGAGAAGCTTCACGAAGACTGAGATGCCCAGTCTAGAAAGGAGAACCAAACTCCAGTTCTAGATCATTTTAGAAACGTCCTGGTGCCTTCGGGAGGCAGGGGCCGGAGGTTCAAATCCTCTCACCCCGACCAAATAATCCTAACCAGATCAACTCGTTATCAAACGGGTCCGATCGCCTTTGTTTGATCAGATTCCGTTTGTGGGGAGTTTTGTGGGGACCATTTTTCAGTTTTGGGTTCAGTCACTCTCAGAATAGTGGCCGGCCGTTGCACCGATACCATATTGGCTGCCTCGCTGAGTCGAGCCAAATCCGGTGCCGAGTAGTGCGTCGTCATACGATCTGACTTATGGCCCAAGAGATCCTGGCGATCTTCATACGATACGCCAGCGGCTCTTAAGCGATGTCCGAACGTGTGCCGTAGATCATGAAACCGGACTTGCTCCAACCCTACCCTCGCCCGTGCTCTCGACCACGCATGGTTTCTGACACGCGCGAACGGCTTGCCGCGATAGGTGAACACACGTTCGGGGTCCTTTCCCCGTTCGCCTTCCACGACACTGCGAGCAATTCGGTTCAATATGACGACCCTCTCCTGCCCATTCTTCGCGACTGAGTCTGGGATTATAAAGACACGGTCATTCAGTTCCGGAATGACCACTTCCCAGTCCCATCTGAGTTCGCTCACCTCACCCGCTCGACAACCGGTATTCACTGCAAAAAGAGCAATACGCTCCAAATGCGCCGGTAACTCCTGAAAGAGCCGCTTCTGCTCATCCCAGGAGATCGGGTAAGGCTTGCGCTCAGGTCCCCTCATCAACTCAAGCAATGGCGGTGCGGCTAACCAGGTCTGTCCGTTCTGGTGTCGCCACACCCTCGCAGCTAGATTCAGTATCCGGCGAGTCACCGCCAATTCCTTGTTGACCGTGCCAGGCATCCGACCGGCCTTAATCCGGTCTCGCTTGAACTTGGCCAACGAGTCATTGTGGACCCGCTCCAGCGGTAGCTGCCCAATGTAGGGCATCACCGCTTTCAGCGCATAAACATCCCGATCGATTGAGCGTTTATGCTGATGCTCCTCCAGATACTTCTCTGCTGCTTTCTCAAACGTCCTTGTCGGTCGAACTCCGTAAACTTCAGCTTGCCTGATCTCCTCAAGGCGATGCGTTAAGTACCGCTCCGCTTCCTGGATATCAGCCGTGCCGCAACTTTGTCGAAGCCTCCCGTGTCCTTTGATTTGCTTGTCGATGTGCCAGATCCCACCTCTTTTGGTGAGCCCTGGTATTCTCCTTTTTCCCATGACGCCTCCTTCTCAGGAGCACGTCCACGGACTTTCTTATAGTGGTCCGCCCACGCGTCCAGTTCAAGCCGGTCGAACGCGATTCCCTGCATACCGATCGGGATTTGCGTCAGGTACGGCCGCACTTCGACATTGAAACGATTGCGGTCCATGCCGAGGTAGGCAGGGATATCGCGAAGGCGAAGAAACCTCGGTGCAATCTTGGGAAATGTCTTTCGTGTGCCCGACCTATCCATGCGGCCAGCTTGCCAGCGACGGCGCACCTGTCTACAACTAATCAAAACCCGTGCGCATAGACTTTCTATGTGGGTTGCTTCGCAGGCCGGCCTTGCTTCATGACCCCGCCCATTCCCGTGGGCCGTAGCCAAGGTCCGGCGAGATATCGGGCCCAGTCGTCCTCCTTCTCCAAGGCGATGACGAGCAGCCGAAGGGTCAACCAATACCGGTAGCGCGTGCTGGGAGAGAGACCGTCGGTGCAATGCTCGAGATACCAGCGAACATGCTTGACCTGCCACTGGAAGGGACCTACCTGCCAGCGCCGATAAATCACCTTCGCAATCCGTTCAGCGCGACACAAGTGTGCGCGGACCGTCGTCCTTCTCAGACCTGGTAGTCGCCTGACCAGAAGATCACGTGCTTGGCTGGCCGCTTGTCTCACATTGGCGGGACGCACAACCTAGCGACAGCCCCTACGTCTTCAGCCCTGATCACCCTGTGATCGCCCTCGCCCCTCGTCTTTGTCCTAGATTGATCCTGAGTTCGATTAGTGATTAACCGGATGAAGCGCCGGTCACGCTCGGTCGATGACGCTCGACCTCGCGGCTGTCTCTTTCCGACAGCAGGACAAAGAGATCTTGAAGATCTTGCCGCATCCCACATGACGTCACGGAACGATCGACTTTGCGTCGATCGCGGATCAGACGTTTGCGAACGACATCGGTATAAATGTCGCCGCCGCAGAGGCAGTTTTGTCGGCTTTTGCATCGAGCTTATTCGACGCAAGAGCACGCCGGGTCTGGCATTGCGCCAGTTGGGGACGCCCGTCTCTATGGCGTTAACGCCCACAGAGACGGGCGGGAAGAAGCACAACGCCAAGCTCCATCGGGGCAAGCGGGTGCTACGCGACGACGTGGCCACCGAACGGTGACCAACTAGACCGACGGACGAGATCGTCCAACGCGCTGCTTTCACGGTCTGCAGTGCTTGGTTGCCGGAACCGTCCGGCTCGGAAATTCGGTGAGGGCGCATGTACAGCAGCTTGCCGCACGCATCGGTCGAACTCAGTAAGAAAATGAAATCCCGTCGTGCAGACTTTCTTGGCTCGAGCGCTAGCCGTCGTGAGCGGGAAGCCGCCAAAGTCCGATGATCACAGTTGGATCAAGTTTCATCTTCTACGTGAAGAACCCGACTTAACAGTTTGATATACAAGAAGTACATATGCTTTTTAAATCAGCATGTTAATAGGCTTATCTCATGCACTACCTGAGTTTTGATTACCCCCTAATCAAGGGCCGATAAGGCAAGGATCGGGCATCGTTGATAGTGAGAGCCTCCGAATTGCTGGGGAGTCTTGCTTACGGTCCAACAAGGCACAGTCTGGCCAGGCCATCCTCGGCTGGTCAATGCGACTCCGCCGCCAAGGCCAGCTGGTTACACTGTAACCATATGCGAAAGTACGTGACCGTCAGCCTTCCTCGAAAGCCGCCACCCAGATACGGGCGAAGGTACAACAGTAACTGAATTAGCCGCTGCGACGCGTGTCCGGATGCTTCCTGTTTTCCGCAAATTTAGGCAGCTATTCTTTATGCCACAGCCCCCTCGGACGGCGGCTCTGAACGTGAGCTTATGAGCAGCGCAGCCGTCGGCCTAGCCTCGCGAGGCGGACACGGCACGGCGATTATCGAGTGCGAGCCAATCGAAGCGGTGCAGCGCGAGCATTCCCGTGAAGTACAACGTGTAGTGCATGTTGTTGCCAGCCGTCCCCCAGTCCTGCCGCGCGGTATTACCATAGAGCAGCGCGAGCATCATTATGGCGCCGCCGATGGTTGCCCAACGCGTAAACAGCCCCAAGATCAGTAGCGTGCCGAGGGCGATTTCGTAGAAAGGAAGCGAACTGAGGAATGCGTGTACGAGTGGCATCGGCAGATATGTATCTGCAAAAGACGCAGCCTGCGACTCTACCCAGGCGCTCAATCCAGTTAACGGCCGCATCAGTCCATGGAAGAACATGTTTACGCCAATCGTCAAACGGAACAGGAAATAGGCGATCTGAACGTTGTTGGGAGCCTTCCCATCATTCGAGGTCGTGTCAAGAATAGTAGTCACCGTGTTCACCTCTTGAAAATCAATCAGCGCGGATCGGATGGCGATCGACGCTCGCAGCAACTCATAGTGAGCGCTCAGGTAACAACTCCGGTGACAGAGGCGGGCGTCGGCTGAAGACCCCGCCAGGCGGAAAGTGCTCGGCCAGATAGTTGATGATCTTTTCTTCGGTTTCAGGCGCCAGTGTCCACATATTTCGACTCGTCTGCATTTCGTCCACGATCTCTCGCCAGTAGCTCGTGTCGCCGCGCTGAGCCGTCACGAGGGCCAGCGAGTGGCAAGCGACACAGTTTGAATACACGAGTTGCCAGTCACCTGACTCGATCAAGCCCGGAGCTGGACGGTTCTGCTGCTGCGCGTAAGGTCGCGTCATCGACAGTAGCGCTACGAGCGCGGCGAGCCCCAGAAGGCCGGCAATTCTCATACCGCTTGCACAGCTATTCTGTGCGCTGCATTGTTCAAGTAGCCGCCTGGATTCCACCCCGGCAGCACGGTCGGCTGGGCGGTACCGTTCGAATCCACGGCGCGCGCCCAAATCTCGTAGTAGCCGGCCCGGGGGAGTTGAATCGTCTGCCGCCAACGCTGCCAGGCCAGGCGGTTGACGGGTGCTTCGAGCGCGGCCGCATGCCAGGTCGCGCCGAAGTCGATCGACGTCTCCATCCTCTCGACGGGGACATCGCCCGCCCAAGCGTGCCCGCGAATGTTCAGCGGGTCGCGTACCGGATGCGACTCACCGGACTTGGGGAACGTGATCAACGATTTCACTGGCAAGGACTCGATGATGCACATGTCCTCCTCCGGAACGGTTGCGCCAGGAGCGACCGGATTACAGGGTACCCGATACGAGTGGCCCTGCATCTTTTCTCCGTCATGGACGCGGTCTCGTATGACGAGTCTCTGCAACCACTTACCGGAGACCGATGCCGGCCATCCGCCGCATACGAGGCGTAGCGGAAATCCATGGAGCTGCGGAATCTCCTCGTCGTTCATGGCCCAGGCGATCAGGGATTCGTCTTCGAGCGCTTTGTTCATCGGTATTCCGCGTGAGATAGCTGCGCGATCGATAGCGCCGCTCAGATGCTTATCGGCACCGTAGTAGCCTACATAAACGGCATTGTCACGAATTCCGCAGTCCTCCAATACGTCGCGTAGCCGAACGCCTGTCCAACGTGCGCAGCCTATGGCGCCGACCGACCACTGGTTACCGCGCGCCGACGGAAAAAACTCCTTTCGTCCATTGCCGGCGCACTCCATTTGAAGCGCATAGGTATGGTGCGTAAATTTTCGCTGTAGATCCCCGATTGTGAAACGTTGCGGCGCGACGCACGCTTTCCCGCCAACTTCCAGGACCCAATTCTCGGCAGAAACCTGGTCGGCTTGAGGCACGATGCCATTGTTTCTGACAAAGAAACGCGCTGCCGGTGTGATGGAGTCATCGAGTAAATGTGCCGGTGGTTCCGCATTTAACGGACGGTCGTTCAGTACAATGAGGCCGTCTTTCCCTGGAATAGCCAAGCTCTCTGCAGATTGCGCTCGGGCTGTTGGGAGAATTTCCAGAGGCCATCGGTCCATGAACGGCACGGTCGTCCCGACAGCCGTTGCAAAGAGCAACGACCTCTTCAGGAATTTCCTCCGCGTCATCGCAGGCGTCTGAAGATCCCGTAGCAGCGCAGCCGTGCTATTAGGCTCTCGATTGAAATTCACGTTGCTCTCGTTAGCTTTTCTATATGGCCAGATAATTTGGATAGCCGCAGATTCTTTCGGACAGAACCTACTACTCCACGTTGCTGCGCAACCACTGATCGATGAACTCGACGATCTCGTCGCTATTCTGTTCGATCATCATCTCGTGCGCGTTGCCGAAGATGCCGACTTCATCGAGAGGCACGTAGGTCGTTGCAATTCCAGCTTGCTCGAGCCATTTGGCCGTGCAGTGGTCGTAGATGTAGTGATAGCTTGCGTCACCGACCATGACCATCGCCGGAATATGACTCAGATTCGCGAGACGGTGAGCCGGCTCCTCCTGTAGGTAGCAGCTCACTTGATTCGGATCATCCGGAGTTGGCTCGCCCACGAGGCGAAACTCCGACGGATCGCTGATCGGAGGGTTATAGGTTAACGGAAGGCTACTGACCCCCCAATCTCGCGACTCCGTGCCCTCGACCGTGAGTCTGTTCACGTTTTGCATAGGCGGCCCGCTCGGTTCGAGACCGATGACGCCCTTAACGAGCTGGGGACGCGCATCGGCTACAGCCCAGACGATTCCCCCACCCTGTGAGTGGGCGACGAGCACGACAGGGCTTGCGATGCGATCGAGTAACGCAATCATCGCATCACGAATAATCGGCGACGCGCCGCTGCCCACGAACTCCACCTGTGTTTTGAAAAAAGCATCGAACGCGGGATCGCCCATCATCCCGTTACCGGGCCACTGCGAGACGCGCTCATGTCGCGGCCACTCGCCAAACTCGTCTCCGTTGGTATAGGCAGCCGTCGTACTACAGCAGATACGCTCCGCAGACCGCATCGTCAGACGCCCATCGACCTCGGGCACATAAATAGAGCGCCCGCGCGCCGGGTAGTCGACCATATAGACGACGTAGCCGTGTTCGACCAGGTAGTAAGCCCAGCCCGGCCGCCCGTCGGGGGTTTGTTGCCAGTACATGGCAGATTGACCCTGGCCATGCATGAAAACGAGGGGATAGGGTTGCGTGATCTGATTCGGCTCCCAGACGTCCACGTACATCGAGCCCTGCATATAGTGCTGGCCATCGTGTTCGACGTAGCGACCACCAACGTGGAAAAACGCTTGCCGACCGATGTGCTCCGTCGAGAACATGGGAATCGATTCCGGGGAGGCGGCCGCGGCGTGTTCTTGCGCGGCTGCGTTCATGTGCAGGCACAGCGTTGCAGAGAGCGCCACGCCCAGAGGGACTACGCACTTATTAACCAGGGTCGCCATCGTGGAAGATCTCCTTAGTTTTTCTGTTCCGGACGCATCTCAGGTAGCGCGGACAACATGAGCTCCTGACAAATGAACTCCGCGATTTCGAATCCTTCTCTGAGATCGAACGTCAGCGTGCCAGTAAACGAACGCTCGTAGGCGATTGGGTCGTCGATCGTCACGACGTTCTCGAGCGTATCCTCGTTGACGCGCCGAATGCGTTCGATGATCGTGACCTCGTCACTGATCGGATGACCCAAGCGATCAATCCAGCGCTGGATGCCGGGTTCCCAACCGCGCACGTGGCGCGTCTCGATTACAAGCGTGTCGCCCTCGTAGTGCCCGATCGAATAACCGTTCCATGTGTGCAGAGGCACCTCCGGAAAATCACGGCCGTCCATATGAATCACACGCCAGAAGTTCGAGACCTCGAAGAGCATGATTGCCCGATCGCTCAGCTGGATGATCTCGAAGGGCCGAGGTCGGTAATAGGCCGCGGGAATTCCCATCGGTAAGCATGCGAGCTCGGCTGCGTTCGCCTCAGTCGCTGACGTCGTCCTCGGGCCCTGAATCGGTCTAGCCGTCTCGAAAGCAGCGAGGCCCCAGCTACTCAGCGGCGGCTCCGGAATCAGCGACGTATCCCCGGGGAAGGCTTTCTGCCACACACCCGAAAAATCAGGAATCGTCGTTTCATTCGGCCAGGTGGTTGGCGGCGTTTCAGTCTGCGCAAACACGGAAGCGCAGAACAACAGGCAACAAGCAGGAATGAGGTACCCGACTACGCAACGGATTCGTTGAAGGTACGTGTCTTCGCCCATGACAGCTAGCTGCCACGCTCGCCTGCGATCAGTCCGGCGCATTTCTGACGTTCACTTCGGTGCCATCGGCGAAGATCACGCGTTCTACGGCCATATTTCGATCACCGCTGCGTGCCGGATTGCCGATCAGCGTGACCTCATCGCCAACCGAGAACGTGTTCTGATTCCACTGGAAATGGCGGTAGAGATCCAAGGTTCCTTGAAACTCTCCCGACCACTCCACGGTCTCCCCGTCCGCACCAGTCATTGCAATCCACAGACCGGCATGGGGATTAATGAATTGCCACCGCGTCACGGTACCTGTCACAGTCACCGTCGAACTTCGATCGTAGGCGGAAACGGCATGATGTGCGGTGGCAATAGGTGCAGAAACGCACAGAAAAGCGATAAACGGTATCCAAGCAGCGTGTCGCAGCGCGTTGAGATTCATGCTTGTCTCCTAGTTGTATAAGACGCCAGCTAGCCGGGTGATCGTATTATCGTACTACGATCTCTACTACGATAATACGGTAATATGCTTAAATCAACCCCACCGAAAACCGTTGCGAATAGACGAGTTCTTTTGAGTTCTTTCGGCTGATCGTTGCTGTTTCTTACGAGCGATGAGGTCCAGGTAATGAGCGCAGGTCCGAATCTAACGGTCGTAAAAACGGCGGCACCGCTACGGATAAAGGTCCTAAAGCGCCTGCGCCAGGCGATAGCTTTGGGCGAGCTTGCGGCGGGGCAGCGTATTACCGAGCCCGCACTGATGGAATGGACCGGCGTTTCTCGAACGGTGATCCGCGAGGTTCTTCGGCAACTCGAATCCGAAGGTCTCGTCGCGATCATGCCCAATATTGGCGCCGTCGTCCGCGAGCTGACGGTTGAAGAGGCGCGGCATCTGTATTGCATCCGATCCCTGCTCGACGGCCTCGCGGCACAATTCTTGACGGAAAACATATCCAGCGAGCAACTCGAAGTATTGGAAGCGACGTTGGGCGCGATCATTGCCGCATACGCGAACGACGACCCCGACGAAGTCGTGCGCGCAAAGAATGAGTTTTATCTTCAACTGTACGAGGGTGCGCGCAGCGAAATCTTGGCAACTATGCTCACGACTTTGCAGGCCCGCATCGAGTATTGGCGTGCCATGGCGCTCACCCATCCGGAACGCAGAAAATCTCGCGCCAAAGCCAGCGTCAAGAACCTAAAGGCGTTGGTCAAGGCAGTCCGCGACCGGGATCCAGTCGAGGCTGAAAAGATCAGCCGAACCGAGACAGAAGAAGCCGGTCGCGAAGTTCTGCGACTACTGGCTAGCGACGCTTAACAGTCACGCTCGTCGTTTGCTTGGGGCCGCGCGCTTGATTCGAGCCGCAGCCTTCTCTGTGATCTCCATCGGTCTCATCAGTAATACGGACACGCTCGACGCGACGAGCGGCGAGCCCCGATACCCTCACGTGCCCTAGCAACCCTTCCCGTGGCCGCTATGACAGGATCCAAAAGAGCGATCGACCGCGATCGATGGTCACGCGGCCCCCACGCCTGCCGAGGCTTCACCTAACCACGTTTGTGGCATCCCAGCGGCGCCGACACAAAAGGTGTCTGCCATGTTCGCTCGCTCCGCGACGCTCGGAGCGCCTTCAGACGTGCTGGACGATATTATCGTACTACGATAGTATGCCTTCCTAGTTGCCACGATATTCGGCCCATCACTTCGGTTCGACCGACGTTCGTCGAGTATCGAGAAGGCACAAACGCGAAAAACCACCCCAGACGACGACTGACGACGTGCCTACCCTCAAACCAACACAGCAAGACGAGCACCGCGAAGAGGCCAACCGGGCCAGGCTCTTTCACTCGTTGGCGGGCCCGGCCGCGTTCTCGCTCCTGCTGATCGTCCCATCGGATTCCATGACCTACGAGATCCGTTGCAGCATCGGTCTATTGGTTTGGATGGCCTGGTGGTGGATCACGCGGCCGGTGCACCTCGCGGTGACCGGTTTTCTGCCGCTAGCAACCGTTGCGCTGTTCGACTTTGCACCTCTCGCACGTGTGTTGCCAGCGTACGCTTCGGAGCTCGTGATCTTGCTTCTCGCAGCGAATATCTTGACGACGTGCTGGACTCGATGGGGGCTCGACCAACGCATCGCACTCGTTTCCCTCATCGGTGTCGGGACGAATACGACTCATCAAATCCTCGCTTGGTTTAGCATCGGCATGATTTTGAGCGCCTTTCTGCCGAACACCATCGTCGCAGCCACGATGATTCCGATCGTCGTCGCCATGCTGCGTTATATCGGTATCGAAGATCTCTGGGAGAGCAATCTGGGCACGGCGCTGGTCATAGCGGTAGCGTGGGGCACGAGCGCAGGCGGCGCGACCACACCGCTCGGCGGTGCTCCGAACCTGCTTGCGGTCGAGTATATTCAGCAGATGGTCACCGGCGAAGAGTTCCTCTTCACGACCTGGTTCGTACGCTTCCTGCCCCTAAGTATTGCCATCATGTTAGTGACGTTTCTGTACGTGCGATTCGCGTTTAAGCCGGAGATCCCCCGGATCGAGGGCACTCGACAGTTCTTCGCCAGCGAATTGCGGTCGCTCGGAGCTATGAGCACCCACGAAAAATGGGCGCTCATTCTGTTCTCTGTCGCGGCTTTTCTCGCGTTCTCGCGCCCGTTGTACAGCAGTGTCGCACCGGCACTGACACCTGCGTTCGCCTTCCTGATTTGCGCCATCTTGTGTTTTGTAGTGCACGCTCGTGGTCAGAGCTTGATGACGTGGGAGTACGCCCAGGGAAAGATGATGTGGGGCCTGTTCTATTTATTCGCTGGTGGTACGGCGCTCGGGCAAATCTTGAGTATCACGAATACAGCAGCGTTTATTGCCGATAACTTGCTTACCTACGCTACGGGAGGTGGCCTCGTTGCGGTTTTCGTGTTTGCCGGATTGACGTTGCTCATGACGCAGATCACTAACAATACGGCTGCCGTCGCGATTACCGTGCCGATTACTATCAGTACGTTTCAAAGTCTCGAAATGAATCCGTTACCGTTCGTTTACATCGTTGCGGCGATCGGTAACTGCGGATTCATGTTACCCACGTCCGCGGGCGGGCCTGCAGTTGCGGCGGGCTATGGTATCAACTTGCGGACCATGGCAGTCAAAGGGTTCGGCGCATGTCTCATTGCCCTTCTCACCGTGGTACTCGTTGGCTACTCCCTCGCACTGTTCTGGCCAACTTTCAGTACCGCCTAACGAACGGTGCAACGAATCCGGAGACTGAAACATCCCTATTCGAGGATTACAGTTGTTTAAGAGAGAAATCTATTATGAGCATTCCCCAATTATTGGTTCATGACAACGGCGATAACGTCGGCGTCGTTGTTGTCGAGGGTGTCTCGGCCGGCGATGAGCTGCTCTGCGTCGTTACCGAAGACAACAGCGATTTCAAAATGGTGACGAATCACGATATCCCCATCGGCCACAAGGTCGCGCTGTCTGACCTGGCCGAAGGTGACACGGTCATCAAGTACGGCGAGGACATAGGTCGGATGGTCGTTGCGGCGGGCAAGGGCGACCATGTCCACACGCAAAATCTCAAGACGAAACGTTGGTAACCCCGAGGAGAATACGGATGTCAAACAAAGCTAGCTTCTGGGGTTATCGACGCGAGAACGGCCGTGTAGGCGTGCGCAACTACGTGGCGATTCTTCCTGTCGATGATATTTCCAACGCGGCTTGCGAGGCCGTCGCCAACAACATTCAGGGAACTATCGCGCTGCCGCATGCTTACGGGCGTCTGCAGTTCGGTGAGGATCTCGAGCTGCATTTCCGTACGATTATCGGCACGGGCTGCAATCCGAACGTTGCCGCTTGTATCGTTATCGGTATCGAACCGGGTTGGAC
>Ga0265303_10002547_pt1 | contig 11295 bp, 13 predicted proteins | sample Helome_2_FD_192494 | JGI IMG/M metagenome (GOLD analysis project Ga0265303, IMG submission 192494) | Marine sediment microbial communities from subtidal zone of North Sea - Hel_20160317 (Illumina Assembly) | ecosystem: Environmental > Aquatic > Marine > Subtidal zone > Sediment ...
ACGGCGTCGATACCCATCCCGTGTGACGAACGGAGTAGGCGGATGCGACCGACTTGTCCCTTGCATTTTGGTTGAAGTCGATGAAGATCCCTGACCGTTCTTCCTTCCACCATTTGGTGGTGGCCAGGTCGTTCTGACGCTCTGCCTCGCGTGCGATGGCGAGGCAGACCCGCCGCACGGCGTAGTACGACCACTCAGGGCGAAGCCGGATGTTGATGTGGATACCCCTGCTTCCAGATGTCTTGGGCCAACCTGTGAGGCCAAGCTCATCGAGAACTCCCTTGATCGTGTGGGCGACGTCGATGACCGCGTCGAATCCGAATTCGTCTGTCGGGTCCAGGTCGATCCGGAGTTCATCTGCGTGCTCCATGTCGTTTGCCCTGGCATTCCACGGATGGAGGTCGAGGCAGTTCATCTGCGCCATCCAAACAACGTCCTGTACCTCGAGCGGGAGGAACATCGTTCCGGGCCGTGCTGAGGGGAAGGTCACCTCGGTTTGGGATCTGGCGCTCTTCGGGACGCGCTTCACGTAGAACGGCTCGCCACCGACCCCCTTCGTCCACCGCTTGAGCATCGTTGGGCGGTTGTAGACGTTGCGCAGTGCGCCGACGCCGCACATGGCGAAATGATTTGCGACATCGAGCTTCGTCCAACCCTGGTCGGGAAAGACGATCTTGTCTGGGCTCGAGATCCGCACGGGAACCTCATTCGCATCCACATATGCATCGGCCATGGGGTGATTATGGCTGCTGAGATACCGGTTTCACGAGGATTGTTGCGGTAACGTGGCTCGACTCGCGAAGGAGCAAACATGACCGAGCTCGAGGTCTACGACGCAACTGATGCCATGAAGAAGTCCTGGTGGGTGCTTCTTCTGTTCGGAATCATTTCGATCCTGTTGGGCGGCGTGCTCATCTTCTGGCCGGAGCAGACGCTGACGGTGGTCACCACAATCGTCGGTTTGTTCATGGTCATTGCCGGAGTTGTGCGCTTCTTCATGGCGATCTTTTCGTCGGATGTCCAGAACAGGTGGCTTCTCGCGTTCGTCGGTATCGTCGGTGTGGCGCTTGGTGTCATCATCATGCGAAATCCTGATGCCACGATCAAGGTACTCGTTCTGATCACGGCTCTGTTCTGGATCATCGGAGGCATGGTCGATTTCTTCCGCGGCATCACCGATTCGACGTCCCCGGATCGTGGTCTCCGTATCGGATTCGGGGCCCTTTCGGTCCTGTTCGGCGTGATTCTCCTCGCGTGGCCGGATGTCACGGTCACGGTGTTCGCGATCCTGGTCGGTATCTACATCGTGATGCTCGGAGTCCTCGAGGTTGTTGCGTCCTTCCAGGTCAAGAACGCGTGATCGCTCGGAACTGAGGACGAGTTCAGCCGTCGGCGGTGTTGTTCGACATGGTGACCCCGGCCGGTGGGCCGTACGCACGGTGAAAGGAATCCACGACGGCTTGGGTCAGTAGGTCCTTGCGGAACCACACCAGTGTGGCGTGTCCTCCTGGATGCCAGCGCAGCTCGCATCCTGGCCAATGATCGGCCAGCTCCTGTGTCGCTGATCGTGGGACGTAGGCATCGGAGCGTGCTCCCACGATGACTGCATGTGCCGTGTGGGGCAAGGCAGGAATGCGCAGGACAGAGACCCGTCCGAGGACCTTCCGGAGCATGTCCTGTTGATCCTCTCCACCAAGGGCGTCCCACGACACGCCATGCCACAGGACCCCGTCGAGGAACACGGGGGACGGTGAATGCGATGCTGCCATTGGCGCAGCTGCGAGGGGGTAGGGCAGCGACGCCGCAACAATCGCAGCTGTATTGCCGCCCATCGAGTAGCCGGCAACCCCTACATCTCTTCCCTGTGCCCGAAACCAGGTGAGGATTCCCCTTGCTTCGACCACCGCGGACTCGCCCATCATCATGAAATCGGCAACGGTTCGGATCGGGTGCCCCTCCGTCGGGTCCGGATGGCGGCTCCCGAAGTAGGCGTTCTCGAGGATGACCGAGCTGATGTTGTGCGCAGCGAGCCGCTCGGCCAGTGCAAGCCTCACTCGGGGCTCGTGCTCATTCCATGCGGGCATCAGTACGACGATCCGGTCGGTCTGGTGGCGAGGTTCCACAAGGAGCACGGAGCCCTGTCCCGCGCGGTGGGGGAGCACGGACACCGGGCTCGAGAAGGCTCCGTGCGTGATCACGACGTCTCCGCGGTCCTGTGTGGTGAGCCATTCGATCGGCAGCGGGTCGAGCGGGATCTTCGCGAGGTCTGGAGGATGGAGGAAGGACTCCTTCCCCCAGCCTTCGGTGAAGAAGCGAACGTCGTTCGGACCGAACCTGAGAACGCCGACGGACATCATGTCGATGGGGTGCTTCATAGGTCCACCGTCAACATCCCCGCCGGCTCCCGGTACATCCTTTTCTTCACGGTTCCGAGCACGTCGGGGTCCTTGCCGGCAAACGTACTGGCGTATTCGGTGGCCACGTCGATGACCTGATCTGCCGGGACGGCCCGTGTGACCACGCCGTTGGCTGCGGCTTCGAGTCCGCCGATCCGCCTGCCGCTCACAACGAGGTCATGCGAGATGGGCTGAGGCAGCTTCGATGAGATCAGCGCAGACATTCCTGGGGAGAACGGAATGCCGACGTCCACGGAGGGCAGGCAGAAGAACCCCTTGTCCTGCCTCATCACCCGATAGTCGTGGGCGAGGGCGAGGAGTGCACCCGCTGCATACGTGTGGCCGTTCAGGGCAGCCACGGTGATGAACGGCGCCGTGAGGAGGCGGCCGAGGATGAGGTCGACCCTCCGCATGAATGCCATGCGCTCGTTGCTCGACATGGTTCCCACCTCGTCAAGGTCGAGCCCTGTTGACCAGTAGCGGCCATTGCCTGTCACCACCAGCGCCGACACGTCGGGAGATGCCTCGACCGAGTCGAGCAGTCCGTTCCAGCTGTCGAACGCATCCAAACCAATGCGATTCTCGCCATCGGACATCGTTGCCACGGCCACCGGAGGTGCAAGATTCACATCGAAGAGGCTCATGACCGGACGCTACTGCGCGAGATGCCGTGTGGATGCCGACTCGGGATACGATTGGTCGATGATCAATGAAGGAACATCTGCAGCGGTGTCGTTCACGACAGACGAAACAGCAACTGCCATCGCGCTCGGTTCAGGAGATGTGCCCGTGCTCGCCACCCCCAAGATCGTTGCGCTTGCCGAGGAGGCTGCAGTCGCGGCCCTTGCGGGATCGTTGCCGGAGGGCACGACATCGGTTGGCACCGCCATTGCCGTCGACCACCTTGCTCCAACGCGCATTGGCGGCACGGTGGTTGCGAATGCCACCATCACCGCCGTGGACGACCGTCGTGTGTCATTTGCGGTCCGGGTCACCGAGGGGGATGCCGTGGTTGCGAGAGGCACCCACGTGCGTTTCATCGTTGACCGCGAGAGGTTCCTGGGCAGCTGAGTTCCAGGGATACACAGGTTCCCACCGGCCGCCTGTTCAGCCGGTCCAATGAACCCGACACCACGATCGCTGTTGGCACGAAGGGCATTGCATCCAGCGGCTGAAGGCCTTGGTGGGAATCCAGAGCGAGATCGACAGGATTCGCACCACGGTTTCGACAAGCGACACCCTGGAACGGACGCCACAGTTGGAGCACAAGATGACGGCGGTGCCTGGCTCATGGTGGCCAGCTGAATACAGGGCCTCGTACCCATCGACATCATGCCGCTCGACGAGTGGATCGTCCTTGAGTGTGTCGTCGATCTCGATAGGGGCAGCCTCAAAGAGGGCCCGTTTGCCGTCCTTGTCTTCACGCCCGCTCACAGCATGTCCTCGAGGTTGCCTGCGAGCTCTACATATGCCTGCGCAGAGCGCGATCTGCGGGCGTGGGCAAGCACCGAGACTCCCTCGCCTGGTGATTCGGCGACCCGGACCGATCGAGGGACGGGCGGCTCGATGATGGTGAGCCCATGGGTCTCCTGGACCTCGGAGAGGACCTTCTTTCCCAGATTGGTGCGTGCGTCGAACATGGTCGCGATTCCACCGAGGACCTGCAGGTTCTCGTTCGTGTAGTGCCTTACGTCGTCGATGGTTTCGAGTAGCTGGCCCACACCTCGGTCGCTCAGTGTTTCGGCCTGGAAGGGAATGAGCACCGTGTCGGCTGCGGTGAGTGCGTTCACCGTGAGGATGCCGAGTGAGGGTCCGCAGTCGATCAACACGATGTCGTAGTCGTCCTTGACCTCAGCCAATGCGCGCTTGAGGACGAACTCTCGTCCGGTCTTCGTGAGCAGGTGGATCTCGGATCCTGCGAGGTCGATCGATGACGGGAGGAGGTCCGGACCTTCTCGCTCCAGCAGCACGTCGCCCGCCGTGGCGCGCCCGAGGAAGACATCGTGGATCGTCTCATCGAGCGCGTCCGGCTCGCTCCCGGTTGCGTAGGTGAGGCAGGCCTGTGGATCGAGGTCGATCATGAGCACACGCTTGCCCCGCTCGGTGAGTGCTTCGGCGAGCGTATGGACGGTGGTGGTCTTTGCGACCCCACCCTTCTGGTTTGCGACTGCGATGACGACGGCCATGCCCTCGATACTACGCGACCGTGGCACGCCAGCGTCCGCCGACAGGCGTGGTTAGCATCGCCGGATGCCGATCTACATGGACATCCACGAATCGCTCGGAGAGGCGACACCTGCAGACGTTGCAGAAGCCCATCAACGAGATCTCGAGACACAGGACGAATACGGTGTTCGCTTCCTGACATATTGGTTCAACGATGCTCAGGGCAAGGCATTCTGTCTGGTCGAGTCACCGGACCCGGAGACCGCCGTCGCTTGCCACAAGGCCGCTCACGGTCTCACACCCCATCGGATGATCGAGGTGTCGGGCGATTCGCTCGCTGGCTTCTTCGGTGAGTGGCAGATGAACGATGGTGATCAGGTTGTCCATGCCGGTGAGGCCGCGGAACCCGACACCGCCCTGCGGGCCATCATGTTCACCGACATTGTCGGCTCCACGCACATGAGCAGTTCCCAGGGTGACGCGGCGGCCGTTGCGACGCTCAGGGTGCACGACGAGGTGGTCCGATCGGCCCTGGCGGGCGCAGACGGTCGAGAGGTCAAGCACACGGGTGACGGAATCCTCGCATCATTCGTCTCCGTGGCGAGGGCGGTCGAGTGCGCCATCACCATCCAACAGGGGCTTTCGGAGGCTCGCAGCGAGAGCGCCACCCCTCCCCACGTGAGCATCGGAATCAGTGCGGGCGAACCCGTTTCCGACAGCGACGACCTGTTCGGCGCCGCAGTCAACCTTGCGGCGCGACTGTGCTCGCATGCGGGAGCGGATGAGATCCTGGCGTCGCGCGCGATCCGCGATCTCACGATCGGCAAACAGCTGTCCTTCACGGACGAGGGACAGATTGCGTTGAAGGGCTTCGATGATCCTGTGGGTGTCTACCGCGTTGACTGGCGGTAGCAGGACTCACAGGCCGCCTTCTGGTGCGCACACCGGAGCCGTCGGGTCCTGAACGACGGGGTGGCCCGTGCGTTCGATCTGGACCGCAACGAGGCATGCCCCGATCCTGCCATCTGGTTCGAACACGAACTGTGCGATTGCGGTCCTGGCTCCTTGGGGCGGGTATGCCTGCCACACGAAGTTCCCGAGACCCCACGCGATCGGCCTTCCGTTGTAGAACTCGAGAGGCTGCAGGACGTGCTGGTGGTGGCCGAAGACGCCGTCTGCGCCTGCATCTATCCACGCCTCGGCCTGGCGACGCTCGAAGGTTCGCGGCCTGGTCGTGCCCTGTTCACCCCAATGGGCGGTCACCAACACGAGATCGGCCGTCCCTTTGGCTGCGGTGACTGCGGCTGCGATGGAATCGGTGTCGTCGCCATGCGTCATGCCGGGCCTGTCATCGAGCGCTAACCATGAGCCCGTTTCTGGGTTCACGCCGCCGCTCCCGATGACGGCGATCGTCCACCCATTGATTTCGGCGACGAAGGGTGTGTACGCCTCGTCGTAGTTCGAACCTGTTCCCACTGGCGCGATCCCGACGTCGATGAGGTTCTGCTTGCCATCGAGCATGGCGTCGAAACCGAAATCCATGCCGTGGTTGTTCGCGAGGTTCGCAACATCCACGCCAGCGTTCGCCATCGATGGGAGTGCGTCGGGATCGCATCGGAACGTCCATGGCTTCACCCACGGCGTTCCGAGGTTCGATGGCGAGCACTCGAGGTTCACGATGGTGAGATCGTCTGCCAGGAACGCCCCGAACAGCCCGCTCCACGCATACGCGTAGCCCTCCGACGGGAACGACCTGACAAACTTCGGGTCGAGGTTCACATCGCCTGCCCCGGACACCACCAGGCGTCGTTTTGGTGTCGCGATCGGTGTCGGTGTGGCGTTGGAAGTGGTGGTGGAGGACGAGGGAGCCTCAGCTACCGGTGTCGAGGTCGTCGTGTCCTCGACTACGACGGCTGGCAGGGTCGTGACGACCTCAGCCGCGGCAGGCTGATCGATCGGGCTGGCCGACGACGGTGTGCAGGCGGCGAGCCCGATCGAACCCAGAAGGAACCAGACGAGATATCGTGAGGTCACGGAACAACCGTACCGGACCATGCCCGATACGGCAGGTTTCAATGCGTTGTGAAGTGGAGTCTCACGGGGGGTCGAGTGACACGCCTGGCGTACGCACAGCGAACCAGAGGACCTCTGCGTCCGGACACGTCTGCCGTCGTGGTCTGGATCGCCGCCATCGGGTTCCTCGCCCTGTTCGGCTGGTTGGGGCTGCGTCAGTATTGGCTCTTCCACCAGCAGGCATTCGACCTCGGGATCTTCACCCAGGGCACATGGCTCCTGTCGAGGTTCGAGACGCCGTTCTTCGTGACGATCCGTGGTCTGCCGCTGTTTGCTGACCACTCCTCCTACATCCTGATCCTCCTGGCACCGTTCGCATGGATCTTCCCGACAGCCCCCATGCTCATCGTGGTCAACGTCGCCGCATTGGCGGTGACGGCTCCGCTTGCCTACGTCGTGGCAAAGCGTGCAGGAGCGGGTCGCCTGCTGGCGTCGATCACGGGGCTCGCTGTCCTGCTCCACCCCGCGGTCCAGTGGAATGTGCGGGACTCATTCCACCCCGAAGTGCTTGTCGTCCCTCTCGTGGTCGGAGCGATTGCCCTCCTCCAACGCAACCGGGATGGCTGGGCCATCGCTCTTGTGGTGCTCTCGCTGACCGCGAAGGAGGACGTTGGTCTACTGATCGTCCCCCTCGGTCTGGTGATTGCGTGGGTCATGGGAAAGCGCAGAACCGGCTTCGCCATCTCGGCCCTCGGCATCGCGTCGTTCCTGCTGAACTTCCTTGTGCTCCTTCCGGCATGGTCGCCGAGCGGAGAGCTCCTCTATTCGTACCGATACGCAACGCTTGGGGAGGGCCCGATCGGAATCCTGGTTGGTCTCGTCACGAAGCCTGGCGTCTGGTTGGACACGTTGTCCGATCCGACCAGGCTCGGGTACATGGCTGTGCTCCTGTTTGCGATGCCGCTGGCGATCGTGGCACCGCGCTGGCTGCTCGCCGGCGTCCCAACACTGTTGGCCAACGTCTTCACCAACCACGGCTACCAGTACGACGTGGAGTTTCACTACACCGCGTATCTCATCGCTGTCGTGGTTGTCGCTGCAGCCTTCGGAGCGGGGAAGGTCCATGGCTGGGGGAGGCCCTCGGCCACCAAGCTCGCTGTCGGTGTGATGGTGGCTTCGGGTCTCGTGGTGTGGGCACTTGCCGGGCCGATCACAGGGTGGGCAGCCTCCGACGAGAAACAGGAACAGATTCGATCAATGCTTGCGCACGTGCCGGCGGATGGATCGGTATCAGCGTGGGGAAACCTGGTGCCACCGCTTGGAGAACGCGAGATCCTGTATCAGTTTCCCAACCCATTCGTTGCCCACTACTACGCAACGGGCGGCGAGTACGGACTCCTCGGCGGCGACACACCCGTTGTCGACGATGTTGATTGGGTCGTCCTGCGGCGGGACCTCCGTGGCGACTTCTCCCAACTCATCTCCGAACTGGAGCGATCACCAATGTTCGAGGTCGTGATCGATGACGAGCCGTTCCTGCTGCTACGGCGTCGATGAGGCTGAAGTCCCAAACGTCGCCTGTTCCCACACATCGAACACGTCCAGGACCTTCTCTGGCGTCTCAAGCATGGGAACGTGGCCGACTCCTTCGAACAGAACTGTTGTCCAGTCTGGCCGTTCGCGACCGATCCAGCGCGCAGTCTCCACTTGGATGAGGTCATCCTCGGCGCCGTGGATCAGGAGCACGGGTGGGGCAATGCGGTGCAGCATCCTGGCAAAGGTCGGCTTGCGGAGCACGTAGGGCGCAATCGACCTCACAGCGGTGACGAGCGTATCGGTTGACCATTCCTGAGTGCGCCTGAGGCGGGCAATCTCCTCTGCATGCTGCCACACGACCGGGTCCATGCTGGTTGCGTCGACTGCGACGAAATGGAGCGCTTCCTCGGCCCCCTGCTCTGCGGTTTGGGTCGAGCGATACGCATCCACGATCGATCCACCGAGAAGCGGAATCAGGGGGGTGGACAGCCTCGCAGCCGTTGGTGGACTCACCTTGCTCCAGTCGGTGACCGGTGCGGCAGGATTGATCAGGACCACGCCACGAACCAGGTCTGGGTGCTTGTCTGCAACGATGAGTGAGATCAGGCCGCCCATCGAATTGCCCATCAGGAGGGCATCTTTGCCGTAGTGCCTGATGGTGCTTGCGACGAGCTCGGCATTCGCATCGACCGTTGATCCGCGGCCAGCAGGAGGGGTGTATCCGAAGCCGGAGAGGTCGGGTGCAACGACTCGGTGGGTCAATGCGATTTGCGGAGCGAGGAGGCTCCAGTTGTATGCAGAACCCTCGAGGCCGTGCACGAATACAACGAGCGGGCCATCGCCCCCGTGGTCGAGCACGCTCACGGGTCCATTGATGTCGATTGTCACTCGATCAGTCACGCGATCCCCAGTCCGTCGAAGAGTTGACCCATGTCCCAGGGTGCGAAGATGCCCTGGAAGTAGAAGCGGGTGATACCTAGCTCTGCGAACCCGTCGAGCTGAGCTCGCACCTGGTCGAACGTTCCCCGCGGCGTCTGGCGCGCTTCGAAATACGCCTCCATCTCGTCCCGCGTCATCTGGACAGCGTCCGCCCGTTCCTGCATCAAGGCTTCAAACCCCGCCTCCGTTGCGGCAGCGACCACCTGACCGCTCGATGAGAGCCTGATTGTCTCGGGGTCGCGACCGGAATCAACAGCAGCGGCCCGGAACCTGGCGATGCGCTCCTCAATGTCAGGACCCGGATAGACGTTGAACTCGTCTGCGAACTGCCCTGCGAGTCGAGGGGTTTTGTATGCCCCTGTACCCCCGATCACGATTGGGATCTTCCTGGTTGGCGCAGGGGCGAGGGGAAACGCCTTGAGCGTGTAGTGCTCGCCCACGTAGCCAGGGAACGCTGGGTCGAACGCGGCAGCGAGGTATCCGAGTGCGTCCTCGAACATGTCGAAGCGGACTGCTCGTTCGGGGTAGGGGATGCCGAACACGTCATGTTCGAGATCCATCCAGCCCGCGCCGACGCCAAGCGTGAAACGGCCCCCGGACATCCGGTCGATCGTCACTGCCATCTTCGCAAGCACTGCGGGATGGCGGAAGGTGATGGGTGAGACGAGCATCACGAGCTCGAGATCCTCGGTTTCCCTGGCGAGTCCCCCGAACTGGACGAATGCATCGGGTGCGTCTGCCTGCTTCGCCTGGTCTTCGGAAAGCGCCATGAGGTAGTGGTCCGGAAGGGCGAAGGCAACCAGACCCCTGTCCCGAGCGAAGCCTGCAGCGGCAAGGACACGGTCGTAGGTTCCGGAAACCTGAAGTGCGTATTCCATGGCCATCAGTTGTCCGTCAGCGTACAACGCGTCTGGAGGTGGCGACCCATACAACGGCGGTCGTGTCTCTTCCGTGTGTCGCGCTGACCACGTATGTTGTGTGAGGAAGGAAGGTGCCCGATGCCCCGACAGTCGTACTTCTCGCCAGCGATGTTCACGTTCCTGCGTGAGGTCGAAGCGAACAACAATCGTCCGTGGTGGGAGGAGAACAAGGACCGCTACATCACCCTCATCAGGGAACCCGCCAAGGAGTTCATTGGCGACTTCGGTCCGAGGCTCCAAGCGATTTCGGATCACTTCGTCGCCGACACCCGCACGAACGGCGGCTCGCTGATGCGGCCCTACCGCGACACACGGTTCAGCAAGGACAAGACGCCCTACAAGACCAACGTTGGGATTCAGTTCCGCCATGAACGGGGGAAGGATGTCCACGCACCGGGGTTCTACGTCCACATCGAGCCAGGTGCGTGCTTTGCGGGCGTTGGCATGTGGCGCCCGGAGGCGAAGGTCGCCCGAGCGATCCGGAACTCGATCTACGAGGAGCCTGACCGCTGGAGGAGGGCAACGAAGGTGAAAGCGTTCACTGATACATGGGATATCGATCCCGGCGAGGACGAGATGCTCAAGCGGGTGCCGAAGGAGTTTCAGGACGGCGCATATCCAGACGATGTGCGGATGAAGAGCTTCACCGCCGGTCACAAGCTGACCCACAAGACCGTCACTTCCTCGGACTTCGATGTGGTACTCGCAAAGGCCTACTCCAGGGCCAGCGGCTACACCGGGTTCCTGTGCGATGCAATCGGCCTCCCGTACTGAGAACGAGGTCCACTCCAGGGGATGGCCTGTAGCGTGGCGGGGTGAATGTTGAAGTCGTTGCGTCTGTTGCGGCCATCCTGTTCGCTGCATTGGCCGCGTTCCAAGTCGCGCTCGCCCTCGGCGCACCCGCCGGCGCCTATGTGTTCGGCGGTCGGGTCACGACCGACGATGGCAGGCTGCGCGGCGCCTATCGGATCGCAGCAGCCGTGGCGGCGGTGGTCCTGGTGGTGTTTGGGTTCGTGATTCTCGCACGAGCGGGAGTGGTCGAGACATCGCTCAATGAACGCTTCGTCACCATTGCGTCGTGGGCGATCGTGGCCTATATGGCCATCAACACAGCAATGAATCTCACGGCGTCCACGAAAGTCGAACGGTATCTGTTCGGCTCGATCTCGGGATTCCTCGTGGTGCTGTGTTCGATCGTCGCCGCATCGGGACCGTCCTGATCAGCAGTCGTAGCCGAAACGGTCCGCAGCCCTTCGTGCGTAGTCCGAGAACGCAAAGCTGGTGTCGAGCGTCCAACGCACTGCCAGCCCATCGAGTGCACCGAG
>Ga0265303_10002548_pt1 | contig 11295 bp, 11 predicted proteins | sample Helome_2_FD_192494 | JGI IMG/M metagenome (GOLD analysis project Ga0265303, IMG submission 192494) | Marine sediment microbial communities from subtidal zone of North Sea - Hel_20160317 (Illumina Assembly) | ecosystem: Environmental > Aquatic > Marine > Subtidal zone > Sediment ...
TAAGATCGGACGATGAACGGTTCTGAACTCATTGTGCAGCCTTCGACGCCCACCATCGGCGCAGAGGTCAGCGGCTTGGACCTGTCTGCCCCATTATCGGAACCGTTGCGCACCGAACTGCGCGCGGCCTTGTGCCGTTACAGTGTGCTGTTCTTTCGCGACCAGGATCTGCAACCCACGCAGCAGCTAGAGCTGGCGAGGGCATTCGGCACCGTCGAGGAAACGCCGCACCCGAAGTTCGAACCGGCCCCGGGCTGCCCGGCGGTTTCCGTCGTCGTGAACGATGCGGAGCGCCCGCCCGACGTCAATGTGTGGCACACCGATCTGACCTTTCGCGAACGGCCGGTGGCCGCGTGCGTGTTGTATTGCGTGGAATGCCCACCGAGCGGTGGCGATACCCTGTGGACCAGCATGCGCGCCGCTTATCAGAGTCTGTCACCAGCCTTGCAGGCCTACCTGAAGACGCTGCGCGCGCGGCATCGTTTACCAGTGGACGGCATCGATCCCGCCCTGCTCGCCAAAGCGCCGACGCAGGATACTGAGGCCGTACAACCGGTGGTCTGCCGAATACCGGAAACTGACCAGGAGTATCTGTTCGTTAACCGGGTCTACACGCAGCGGATACTGGATGTGCCGGCCCACGAGTCCGCCGCCCTGTTGCACATGCTGGGCGGGCTCGCCGAGATCCCGGAATTCCAGGTTCGCTTCAGCTGGCGCGAAGGTTCCCTGGCCATCTGGGACAACCGCTGCACCCAGCACTACGCGGTGGCGGACTATTATCCGCAGCGGCGGGTGATGCACCGCGTGACCGTGGCCGGCGCAGCGCCGGTTGCAGCCGGCGAGCCGCCATCATGAGCCGTTCACCCACGAGCCGCAGCGCGCTGTTGGCCTACGCCGGGCCCAGCGCGCCAATCGCTATCCTGATGATGCAGTTGATCGTGTACCTGCCGCCGCTGTACGCGCAGGAACTCGGGCTGGATCTGGCGACGGTCGGCCTGGTGTTCTTCCTGGCCAGGGCCTGGGATGCGGTGATCGACCCGCTGATCGGCAACCTGTCGGATCGCACCCGCGGCCGCTGGGGCCGGCGCAAACCGTGGATTGTCGGCGGGACCCCATTGCTGATGGCCACCACGGTCGCCTTCTGCCTGCCGCCGGCCGGTGCCGGCCTCCCTTACCTCGGACTGATGGCCTTCGCGTTCTACGTGAGCCTGACCGTGGTACAGATCCCGTACCTGTCCTGGGGCGCGGAACTGTCGCGCGAATACCGCGAGCGCACCCGAATCGGCGGCTACCGCGAGGGCTTCCTGATGGGTGGTGTGGCCCTCGGCGCGGCACTGCCGCTGTTCTTCTTTTCCACGGGCGATCCCAGCCTGCGGCAAATCCTGACGGTGTTCGTGACCGCGATCGTGATAATGCTGCCGCTGACCGTGACCGGCGCGTGCATTGTCACCCCGCAGGGCAGTTTCGTCGACACCGGGCGCAACGGCTTGCTGCAAGCGCTGTCCATCCTGCGCTGGAACAAACCACTGCTGCGGCTGCTGGCCGGCATCTTCAGCTTCTGGCTGGGTGGCGCGGTGTTCAACGCGCTGGTGCTGTTCGTCGTGCAGTTCACGCTGGGCCTGCCGAACTCGGCCTTCCTGTGGTTCGTGTTCCTGCAGTACATCGTTGCGATCGCCTGCCTGCCGCTGGCCATGCACCTGGCTAACCGCATCGGCCGTCATCGCGGCCTGGTGCTGGGTGGCCTGGGTTTCTTCGTGATGCTGCCACTGTTCCTGGTGGTGGAATCCGGCTCCTTCTGGCAGGCCCTGATCGTGTTTTGCCTGACCGGCACGCTGACCAGCTTCATCTGGGTGATGCCGCCGGCACTGATCGCCGATACCGTGGAGTACGGGATGATGAAGGGCGGCGGTGACGACGCGGCGCTGTACATGGCGCTGTACATGTTCACGCAGAAGGCCGCACTGGCCATGGGCGTCGGTATCGCGCTGCCGCTGGCCAGCCTGCTGGGCTTCGATCCGACCAACGTCGACTCGCCGGTTGCCGGGTTGAACCTCACCGCGTTGCTGGTCCCGGGCACGATCGGCATCATCGGGGCGCTAATCATGTTCAACTACCCGATCGATGCACGCCGGCATGCGACTATCCGTCGGTGGCTCGCGCGCCGGGGCTTGAGTCCGTCGTCATGACAATGTTCAGAGCTGCCGCAGCGTGCTCGTTAGCCTGTTTTTGCATCGCCTGTGGCCCAGCGCCGTCGGAAGCCCCAGTGGATTTCGAACAATTGTTCGCCGAGCGCTACGTGGAACCTTATAACGCACGGGATGTGGACCGCTGGTTGCTGGCCTTCGCAGAAGACGCGGTCGGCATGCACAACGGGCTGCCGCCGTTGACCGGTCGCGAGGCCATTCGCGGCTTCGGTGAAGCGGTGCGGGATAACTTCGACGTGGCGCGCATTGATGCAAGCATCGAAGAAGTGCGCCGCTCCGGCGACTGGGCCTGGACCCGCGGCCGGTACGAGTCTGAGTTCGTCCCGAAACCCGGCACGGAAGGCCTGCCATCGGGAACACAGAGCGGCAAGTTCCTGCTGGTCTGGGAGCGCCAGCCTGATGGCGACTGGCGCATCATCCTGGATATGGGCAACAGCAACGGCCCGGCGCCCGGCGATGGCTGAACGCATGCGGATCTTGATCACCGTGCTGCTGTTGCTCGGCGCGCCGCCGACCATCATTGGTGACGACAGGGGTGCAACCCTGTACTACGCGTGTGCCACCTGTCACCGCGAAGACGGCAGCGGCAGCCAGCCGCTGGATGCACCGCGTATCGCGGGCACGGCCGCCTGGTACGTCGCCGACCAGCTGCACAAGTTCAAGAGCGGCGCGCGCGGTGATCACCCAGATGACATCTATGGCCGGCAGATGGCCCTGTTTGCGAAGGCGCTCCCCGACGACGCCAGTATCGAAGCGGTTGCCGCTTACGTCAGCGGCCTGGACGGCCTCCGCACGGCAGCGACATTACGGGGTGATACGAAACGTGGGCGCTCGCTGTACACCCCGTGCAGCGCGTGCCACGGTGTAAACGCCGACGGCCAGGCCGAGCTGCGTGCGCCTGCGCTGCGTGGTCTGGACGAGTGGTACCTGGTGCGGCAGCTTGGGAATTACCGGGACGGACGCCGAGGCTACGCCAACGAAGACCTGTCCGGGCAGCAGATGCGGGCGGCAGCGGCCGTGCTGACGACGGCACAAGATGTGCAGGACGTCGCCGCCTACCTCGCGTTGCTCCGCGGAGGCGAACGCGGGGAATCCGAATAGACCGGAAGGTGTGCGAGGGTTATTCGCGAAGACAGGTCAGCGCTTGTCGCACTGCCTGCGTGGCCCGGGTCCATACTGCATAACGCCACTCCGGGTCGTCCGGGTAGTGCGTGGCAAGCATCTCGCGCGCAAGCCGTTCCCGGTCGCCCGACACACCGCCGATATGCAGCCAGTGATCGTCGATGAGTGCCTGGAGATTCCGGGGCACCGGGTGCGTCCCGAACTCGATGGTCACCAGTTCCACCTCGGCCTGCGGCAGAGCGCGCACGAAACCGTCTGCACAATGCCCTTCCACCCCGTAGAACTCACCCGGAGATTCGGCAGCCGCCTGCCGCGGGGCCTCGACCCAGTGGCCGAAATGCCGCCGCACCCGCTCCAGCGCGGCACCGGTGTGCATCGCCACCGCGGTGCCGTAACCGTAGGGCCCGAGACCGCTGTGGAAATCCAGCGCGACCACGTGTGCGGCGCCCGCGCCGTGCTCCTGGAGCAACTGCGTCAAGGTACGATTCGACCAGGTCGCTTCCCGTCCACCGTACGAGAAACCATCGGGGTGGACGTATTGGCCAGCCATCAAAGCGGCCATCAATGCTAGCAAACCGTGCTGGTGCTGGTAGTCAAGCAGCATGCGCATGGCGTCCTGTGCGTTACTGACTTCCCCACCTGGTGCAAACGCGCGATGTATGTCCTCGTAACCGTCGTTGCCGGGCAGCGCCTGATCGAAATCCATGAAATTCCGGCACAGGTCGACGTTGTCTTCCGTCACGCGCCGGCCGTAAGCCGTGCCCCACGGGTTGATTGCGTGCACCAACAAGACCGCGGTGTCCTCAGGCAACGCGGCCAGTGCGCCAGACTCCAGCAGGCCGGCCTGGCAGGCCGACCCGCACAGCAGTTCGGGACCATGCACGCCAGATAGCAGCACCAGCAAGCGGGCTGCACTGGCAGGCCCCACCCTGGCGATATCCGTAGTCAGGGCTTCGCCAGCGGGCCCAGGCAGCGGATGCGACAGGCTGGTCGTCGTCGCACCGGCCGCGCGGCAGGCCGCGCGGAAACGGTCCGTGGCGGCGCCGAAGTCCGCGGAAAAATAGCTCTCGGGGGTCCCGGTCACGTGGGCATGCTCCCACATTTGTTGCGCATGGCCAACGCGTTTCCGTGATTGCATAGAAACTAATCGGTTCGCCATAAGCCGGCTTTCAGGCCCTGGGCTAGTGTTGTATCCGTGTCATGGACCAGTCCAGTTGGGGGATGAACAGCATGAAGACTGCAGGCTTTATCGGCGGCGCCACAGCCGTGTTGCTTTCAGTGACAGGCGTCGGCCACGCCGCCGAACTCGAGGACATCCTCGTCACCGCGCAGAAGCGCGTGCAGTCGGAGCAGGACGTGCCCATCGCAATCTCCGCGATCTCAGGCGAAGCCCTGAAGGTCAACGTGATCCGCGACGTATTCAACCTGCGCGTCGCGATTCCGTCTTTGGAGATTCGGGCCGTCGATCCGCCGGGCCAGGGCACGTCGTTTGCGATCCGTGGCCTCGGCACGTCGGTGTTCAACATCGGCTTCGAACCGAGCGTGGGCACCTTCGTTGACGGCGTCTACCGTAGCCGCTCCGGCCTGGTCGCGAGTACCGATATTTACGATATGGAACGCGTCGAGGTGCTGAAAGGTCCGCAGGGCACCCTGTTCGGCAAGAACACTACCGCCGGTGTCGTGCAATTCTTGACCAACCGGCCCGACTTCAGTGGCGTAAACGGCGCAGTTGAGGCGAGCTACGAAGAATACGATGTGGCCAGGATCAATGGCTTTTTCAATGCGCCGATCACCGACACGCTGGCCACCCGCGTGACGTGGACCTACGCAAACGGCGACGGTTGGCTGGATAACAAGGCCGACGGCAATAAAACGAACGATCGTGATCGCTACTCGTTGCGCGGTCAGGTGCTCTGGCAGCCCTCGGAGTCCCTCGGTTTTCGCCTGATTGGCGACTACGCCAAGGTCGACAACGAGCAGTGCTGCTTCCCGATGCGCTACATCAATGACCCGCAGACCGGCCCGATCAACGGCCCGGCCGCCGCAGCCATCGGCTCCACCATCATTGACCCCGCCGATATCGAAGACCTGGACATAGCTGCCAACGGCAAGCTCTCATACGACGCCGAAGACAAAGGCATGGCCGCGGAGATCAAGTGGGATGTGGGCGCATTCACCGTGACCTCCCTGACCGGGTATCGTGACTACGATGACAGTAACTCGAAGGACAACGACTTTACCGGTGTCGACGTGTTGCGCTCCAACCAGGAACTGCCGAAGGTTCAGCTATGGACACAGGAACTTCGCTTCGAAGGGCAGTTGTTCGACGACCGCGTTGACTGGATAGTCGGCGGCTACTACGCCGACGAAGACATCGAGCGCTCCAACGAATTCATCTGGGGCTCGCAAATCACCGATTTCCCGTTCTTCGCACCCGGATTGTTCGGCAACCTGCCCGGCCGCGCCTTCCTCGCGGAATTCGAGCAAAACACCAAGACCTACGCGGCCTTCGCGCACGGCACGTGGAGGATGGCCGATCGCTGGTCGCTGACAGCGGGCCTGCGATACACCAAGGACGACAAGGACGCCAAGTCCCGGAACGATCAACCTCAGGCCCTGCCGCTGCCCGTGGTGTTCGATTTCAGTGCCAATACCGACGACAGTGAGCCCACGGGAACGCTCAGTCTGCAATATGACCTTGCCGAAGACGCGATGACCTACCTGACCTACAGTCGCGGCTTCAAATCGGGCGGCATCAGCCTCAACCGTGATGCAGCAGGCGCGGCCGTGATTCTCGAGCCGCCGGCGGGCGGCTGCCCGCCCGGCTTCGTGTCCAGCCCACCCGTGTGCCTGGGCACGCAGCAGGACCCGACCTTCGACAAGGAAACGGCGGATCACTTCGAACTGGGCCTCAAGTCGACCCTCGCCGATGGCCAGGTACGGCTCAACGCGTCGATTTTCTACACGGACTTTGACGACCTGCAACTGCAGGTGCTGCGGCCGGACGGCACCTTTGACGTGACCAACGCGTCCGGGGCCAAATCGAGAGGTCTGGAGCTAGAGTCTAACTGGGCCTTCACCGACAATCTTACGTTGAATGCATCGGCGCTCTTCCTCGATGCGGATTTCGACGACAACGTCGGCATCCTCGATCCGACTCGACCGGATCTGAGCGGCCAAAGACTGCCGTTCAGCTCCGAGTGGACCGGGCAGCTGGGTTTCGACTACGACCGGCCCGACACCTTTGCCCAGTGGGGCTTGTTCGCGAGCGGCAACTGGTTTGGCCGCACCAACCAGTTCGTCGATACGATTCCGGACAGCGACCGCAAGGAAGGCCGGTACGTGCTGGTCAACCTGCGCAGCGGTGTACGCAGCCCGAGCGAGCAATGGGAACTGGCCGTCTGGTGCCGGAATTGCTTCGACAAGCGTTTTACGACCTCGCGCTTCGCGATCCCCTTTGATGGCCTGATTCTCGGTTCGTCGACTCAGTGGTCGCACGTGGGTGAGCCGCGCATTGTGGGTGGCACCGTCACCTTCAACTTCGGCGAATAACCCCCTGGTGGCGGGGCTTCGGCCCCGCCGCCGTCTTTTTCGCCTGGATTCCAGTCCCTTTCTGCCCATGCGCATCGGCGCCAACTGCAGGCAGCAGACCCGCCTGACCGGGCCGCTGGCTGCCGCAGCCTGGCTGCTCGCATTCCCCTGCGCCGCACTGGAATCGCCCCCGGACTGGCGTGAATTAACTGAGCGCACCAAGGCCCGGATGCAAGAGATGGACGAGATCATTCGTGACCGGAACCAGGAACGTTCGTACCGCAATTACCTGGCGATCTTCGCTGACGATGTCGTCGCGCACGGCCTGTTGGAAAGTGGAGATACCGGCCTCGATGGCCTGCGCGAGCATTACCGTCCCGTGTTTTTCGAACTGAAAGACGGCGTGCTGCTGAGCGACGACGTGATCGTGACCGGGACCATGGCTGCCCAACGCTATCACTCGATGCTTTACCTGGCCGGCGAATTCGACGGTGTTGCGGGACAATCCCAGCCGGTGTTTCTGCGTGGTCAGACTTTCTTCCGCTTCGATGAGGACGGGCGCATCGCAGAACGCTGGTCGAATCATGACCATGGCTACCGGCTCGGCCAGCTGCGCGGCGCCGAGGGCCAGGCCGCAGGCGACCGGATCGCCCGCGAACTCAACGGCCCGGGGTTGAGCGAGACCGAAGTCCGCCACCGGCTGGGGCAGATCACCCAGGCTTTCAACAGGATGGAAGCGCCGGCCGAGCGTGACCGTGAGTTCTTCCTGTTCTTCGACGACGAGGTTCAAGTGCACGGTCTTGCCACAACGCCGGTCGTGCTGGCGGAGCTGCAACGGCAGCTGCGGGAACTGTGGAACGCGTTCCCGGACCTGCGGCTCACGGTGAATGCGCCGCTGTCGGCCTGGTCGATGGGCGCGTTCCGCTGGCGCGCGCTTGGCTCACAGCGAAAGCTTTATCGCGGCCGCGAGCCGGATCTGCGCCCGGTGAGCCTGCAGGGCGAATGTATCCTGCGATTCAACAACCAAGGCCGTATCGTCGAGATCTGGCTGAACGCCGCACCGATAGAATTTGATCATGCGCATTAGAGCCATCGGCGAAGAGCTGATCCGCGAACTGTTGACACCCGCCGTCGCCATAGACGTGGTGGCTGCGGCGATGCGCGAGGTGTCGCAGGGCAACGTGGAGCTGCCGCTGCGCTGGGGCCTGAAATTACCGAACGGCGCAATGGGCATGATGCCCGGCTATCTCGGCTCGCCGGAATGCTTCGGCATCAAGCTGGTCAGCCTGTTTCCCGCCAATCCTGCTGCAGGCCTGCCCTCTCACCTCGGACTGATGGTGTTGTTCGAAGCCGAGCGGGGCCAACCCATCGCGCTGCTGGACGGCGACGTGATCACGAGCCTGCGCACCGCTGCGGCCAGTGCCGTTGCGACCCGCGCGCTGGCCCGCGAGGATGCCACGGAGCTGCTCATCTGTGGCACGGGTGAGCAGGCCCGCGCGCATGCGCCGGCCATGCTCGCGGTGCGCAACATACAGCGAATTCGAGTCTGGGGGCGGGATGCCGAAAAGGCCACCGCCCTTGCCAGCGAACTCGCGCAGCAGCACCCGCTCGCAGTGGAGCCCTGCGCCCATCTGCAGGATGCGGTGCGAACAGCAAATATTGTCTGCACCGTCACCGGTGCGCGGGAACCCATCGTTCGGGGCGAATGGCTGCGACCCGGCACCCACCTGAACCTCGTCGGCTCCAGCGTCCCGGAAGCACGTGAAGTCGATACGAACGCGGTGCGCCGGGCGAGTTTCTTCGTGGACTATCGCCAGTCTGCGTTCGCCCAGGCGGGGGAGCTGCTGACCGCAATTGCGGCCGGCGCCGTCGGTGAAGACCATGTGCGTGGCGAGATCGGCGAGGTACTGCTCGGCCAGGCGCCCCGCCGCTCTGATGATCAGGAAATTACTGTATACAAGTCGCTCGGCGTCGCCGCCCAGGATCTCGCGGCCGCGTGGTACCTGTATCAGGCGTCCGAAGCCCGTAGCCTCGGCAGCGTTATCGAACTTTGATGGTTGTCGAATTCATCAAGTGATCCCGACGGGTAAACCAGCATCCACCTTCAGTTCCTCCATCACGAAATTGGAAGACACGTGCTGCACGCCCGGCCAGTGCAGAATCCTGCGCATGGTCAGGTCGGCAATCTCGTCCATGTCACGGGCAGCGACCTTCAGCAGGTAGTCGTCGCTGCCACTCATCGCGTAGCACTCGATGACCTGGGGCTCGCGCTGGACGGCTGCGAGGAAACTGTCGGCATCGGCATCTTCGCGCTGGTCGATACTGACCTGCACGAAAGCGAGGATGTTCAGGCCGAGCCGCCGCCGGTCCAGCCGCGCACCGTAGCCGCGAATGACGCCCGCCTCCTCCAGCGCGCGGACCCGCCGCAGGCAAGGGGATTCCGACATCCCGACCCGGCTCGCCAGCTGCACGTTGGACAGGCGGCCGTCGGCCTGCAGGACCCGCAGGATCTCGCCTTCCTGCCTGCTCAGCGGGTAGACGGATTTCGTCTTCTTGATCATCTAACTGGCTATTTTCTGCCTGAATCTGTCGAATTATAGGCTAGAAAGACAGCCAATTGCGGCATGAATGGGGCATTCTGGGCTGATGGCCACCCCGCTCCCAAAGCCGGCACCGCACCCATCGCGCCTGAGCAAAGCTGACCAGGCTCGGCTGCGGGACTTCTATGCGCAAATCCGCCGGGACTCGAGCACCATGGCCGGCTATCCGGCTGCCATGGACTACGACTACAGCGAGCTGAAAGACCTGCTGGACTACAGCCTGAACAACGTGGGCGATCCCTTCGTCGACAGCACCAGCAAGATCGACAGCCGCGAGTTCGAGCGCGAGGCGCTGGAGTTCTGGGCGCGACTGATGCGGGCGCCGGCAGACGACTGGTGGGGCTACGTCACGAACGGCGGCACCGAGGGCAACCTCTACGGGCTGTACCTGGCCCGCGAGCGCTACCCGAAGGGCATCGTGTATTTCTCGCAGGACACCCACTACAGCGTCACGAAGAACCTGCATTTCCTGAACCTGCGCAACATCATGATCCGCTCACAACCGAACGGCGAGCTGGACTACGACGACCTGCGCGAGACCCTGAAGGTAAACCGCGACGCGCCGCCGATCATTTTCGCGAACATCGGCACCACGATGACCGAAGCGAAGGACGACCTGGGCATCATCAACAAGATAATGGACGAACTCGCAATCCCGAATCGCTATATACATTCGGACGCTGCTATGTGTGGCGGCTTCGCGCCCTTTCTCGAGCCATGCCCGCGCTTCGACTTTGCCGACGGCGCCGACAGCATCGCGATCAGCGGCCACAAGTTCATCGGCTCACCGATGCCCTGCGGCATCGTGCTGGCGCGCAAGAGCCATGTGAACCGCATTGCCAGTGCGATCGCATATATCGGCAATCTCGATACGACGATCACCGGCTCGCGTAACGGGCACACGCCGGTCATCATGTGGTATGCGATACGGGCCCTGGGCGAAGCGGGCCTGCGGGAACGCGCACATCGTTGCCTGGAGCTGGCTGCATACGCGGAGCAGGTATTCCACGAGGCCGGCATCGGGGCCTGGCGAAACCCGAATGCCATCACCGTGGTATTCCCCGCCGTCAGCGAAGCCTTGCAGCACAAGTGGCAGCTGGCCACCGCCAAAGGCATCAGCCACATCATCCTGATGCCGCAACACACCCACGAGCACATCGACGCCATCGTGGCCGACGTCGCAGCCGAACAGTGCAACCAGGGCACATCGTGAAGCTGCTCACCATCATCTGCGAGTCCACCGACAATCCCGTCACCCGGGTGGCCGAACTCCTCGCCGAACGAAACATCGACATCCGCACGATGGATTTCTCTGAACGCGGCGAGCACGCGTTCCTCAACCTGGCGGTCAGTGACTACGACCAGGCCCTGGCCCTGCTGATCGACGCCGGCTACCAGACGGTGTCCAACGACATCGTGCTGTTGCGTACCGCCGACCGGCCCGGGGCCCTGGCCCAGGTGTCGCGACGCATTACCGACCACGGCGTCGGCATACGCTCGCTCACACTGATGCAGGTGGACAGCGAAGGCATCGTCTGCGCGGTGGCCACCACCGACAACCCGCGAGTGCGGGAACTATTCAGTGCCGACGTGGTGAACTGAAAAAAATCAGTCGACCCGGTCCTGCAGGTGGAAGCTGAGCACGGCCGCAGGTGAGCCGAGTGTTAGCGCGCGGTCCGGATCCAGGCGAATTCTGGATTCGCTGCCCAGTACGGTCTGCACTATAAGCTCGAGTTCATTCCGGCTGCGACTGCACGCCATGGCCGTGGTCAGGAATGCCTCTACCACGAAGAACTCATCGCGCAGGACGCCGGTGCCGGAGAAACCGTTGCAGCCGG
>Ga0265303_10002549_pt1 | contig 11294 bp, 9 predicted proteins | sample Helome_2_FD_192494 | JGI IMG/M metagenome (GOLD analysis project Ga0265303, IMG submission 192494) | Marine sediment microbial communities from subtidal zone of North Sea - Hel_20160317 (Illumina Assembly) | ecosystem: Environmental > Aquatic > Marine > Subtidal zone > Sediment ...
GGTCATCCCCGCGCAGGCGTAAAAAGAAATAGGGGACAGACCACGTTTTTTCCTCTCCTGGTTCCTGCTATTTCCCGAATCACTTTCCCATGCATGAGCCGGATTCCCGCCGGAGCCTGTCTCCGCGGAGGCGGGGGCGGGAATGACGTGCTTTTTTTATTCTCTGTGTCATCTGTGAACTCTGTGGAGTTATTTAATGTTTTCTTCGCGGCTTTGCGGCTTTGCGCGAGATATGATCAGTGGACAGAATCCACCGCTGCAGCGTAATGTTTCTTTCATATGCCAAATCAACACTCCGGCTTTCACTATTTATTCGAAGGCTTCCGCCTCATCCGCCAGCCCGGGCTGCGCCGCTATGTCGCGGTCCCGCTGCTGGTCAGTACGCTGGTCTTCGGCGGCGCACTGTTCGGACTGGCCTACTGGCTGGATATCCTGATCGATTCCCTGCTAACGAAAATGCCGGACTGGCTGGACTGGTTGCGCTACCTGGTCTGGCCCCTGTTCGCACTGGCCGGTGTGCTGATCGTGTTCTACAGCTTCTCGATACTCACCAACCTGGTCGCCGCACCGTTCAATGGCATGCTGGCGGAAGCGGTGGAACAGCACCTCACCGGACAGCCGATCGACACCGGCGGCTGGCAGGCCCTGCTGAAGGATGTATTGCCCAGCCTGTGGTCGGAACTGCGCAAGCTGCTTTACTTCATACTGCGCGCCATCCCGCTGGGACTCCTGTTCCTGATACCCGGTATCAACCTGGCCGCACCGGTGATCTGGGTACTGTTCAGCGCCTGGATGCTGGCGATCGAATATGCCGATTACCCCATGGCCAACCACCGCCTGCTGTTCCCGGCACAGCGCAAATTGCTGCGCGAGCGGCGCATGCTGTCGTGGGGATTCGGCGGCGGCACCCTGCTGATGACCATGGTACCGCTGCTGAACTTCCTCGCCATGCCGGTGGCCGTCGCCGGCGCCACTGCCATGTGGCTGGGCGAGTTCAAATCCCGCGCAGATATTCCGCCAGCCGGCTGACACCCGCCTCGAGGTTTTCCTGCGAGGTGGTATAGGCAAACCGTACGTGTTGTGCCGGGCGGTAGATACCGAAGTCGATACCCGGCGTTATCGCCACGCCGGCCTGCTCCAGCAGGTCGACCGAAAAGCGGTAGCTGTCAGCGGTGAAGCGACTGCAGTCGGCATACAGGTAGAAGGCACCCTGCGGCGTCACCGGGATTGCGAAGCCCAGTTCACGCAGGGCCGGCAGCAGGAAATCACGGCGTAGCCGGAATGCCTCGCGGCGCGTCTCCAGGATCGCGATATTCTCCTCGCTGAATGCCTCGAGGGCGGCATGCTGCGCCACCGTCGGCGCGGCCAGGAACAGGTTCTGGGCCAGCTTGTCGATCTCCGCAACACAGTTCTCCGGCACCACCAGCCAGCCCAGGCGCCAGCCGGTCATACCGAAATACTTCGAGAAACTGTTGACCACGATCGCATCACTGGACACGGACAGCGCGGTGTCGGCCTGCCCGCCGTAGGTCAGACCGTGATAAATCTCGTCGACGACCAGCGCACCGCCGTGCGACGCCGCAATGTCGTAGTATGCGCGCAGGGTTTCCGCATCCAGCACGGTACCGGTCGGATTGGACGGCGAGGCCACCAGCAGGGCCCTGGTGTCCGCATCCCAGTACGCTTCCACCTGTGCGGGTGCCGGCTGGTAGGCCGTCTCCGGGCCGACCGGGATCCCGACCGGTCGCCCGTTCAGCAGGTAAACGAAGTTCCGGTTACACGGGTAACCCGGATCGGCCATCAGTACCCGGTCGTCCGGATTCACCAGCATGGCCATGACCAGCTGCAATGCGGCGGAGGCCCCCGGTGTCACCACGACCCGTGACGGCTCGACATCGACCGCGTAACGCTCCCGGTAGTAACCGGCGATGCGTTCACGCAGCGCCGGCAGACCGGTGGCCGGCGTGTAATGGGTATGACCGGCCGCCAGGGCCGCCATACCGGCATCGATAACCGGTCGGGGTGTGACAAAATCCGGCTCGCCGATTTCCATGTGGACGATAGAGCGGCCGGTCGCCTCCAGTTCCCGCGCGCGCGCCAGCAACGCCATGACATGGAAGGGCTGGATCGAATGCATACGGTCGGCGATCTGCATGGACGAAGATCTTCAGGCAGGGACCGTTTGCCGATGGAGCTGCAGCAGGTATTCCACATCGACCATCCTGTCGGGCGCACGCCTGCCTGCCAGCAGCGTACAGGGCATGTCCGGTTCACCGAGATGATCGAGCACAGCGAGGGCACCGTCGAAGTCCTGCCGTTCGGTATAGGAATTAACCGTAATCAATGTGTCCACGCCCGCCGCTTTGGCCGAAAGCAGACCATTGTGCGAATCCTCGATGGCGATACACGCCGCAGGCGACAGCTGCATTTTGTCGAGGGCGTGCTCGTAGACATCGGGTGCGGGTTTTTTAACCGGCGCCACACCGGCGTCGGCGATGACCTCGAACCAGTCGGTCACCGGCACGCTGAAGGAATGCTCCAGCAGCGCGATCACATTGGCCGGTGTGGTGGTCGTGGCGATTGCCAGTCGGAGTCCTGCCGCACGCGCCTCGTTCAACAGGCGTTCGACGCCGGGTCGCAGCGGCACCGAGCCGCTGGCCAGCGCATCGACATAGAAGCGTGTCTTGCTGGCATGCAGTTCGGCGATGAATGCATTGGCATCATCGGGCAGGTTGAAATCCGGTCGTTCGCGGTCGAGGAAATAGCGAATGCGCTCCTTGCCACCGGTCACCGCGAGGAGTTCGCTATAAAGAGCCTGGTCCCAATCCCAGTCGAGCCCGGCCTGTGCGAACGCCGCATTGAATGCCAGCCGGTGAATGTCTTCGGTATCTGCAAGCGTACCGTCGACATCCAGCAGCAGGGCCTGTAATTCATGTTGCATAATGTGTTCTCCCGCTTCCCCCGCCAGCCGTTACGGTGGCGGATAAATTGCCTGTTTTTTTGTCCCCGGGCATCCTTGACTAATACAGAAAGTGGCGTATAAATAACGCCCCTACGGATTTTTCGGGCTGTTCATTATACCCTCACCCGCAAGATTCTGAACCGAATTTCAAGTATAAACAGTGAGTTAAATTCGACAGCGCTCGGGGCATTTTACATGGCTGCAAAGAAGAAGGCAGTGAAGTCTAGGACGACGGCAAGGAAAAAGGCGGCGCCGAAAAAGAAACCGGTTAAAAAGGCCGCGGTGAAAAAGAAGGCCGCCGCGAAAAAGGCAGCGCCGAAAAAGAAACCGGCCAGAAAAACCGTCGCGAAGAAAAAGGCCGCAGTGAAAAAAGCAGCGCCGAAGAAAAAGGCCGCAGTGAAAAAAGCAGCGCCGAAGAAAAAGACCGCCGCTGCGAAAAAAACCGCGCCGCGCAAGGCCGCCCCGAAAAAGGCAACGGTACGCAAACTGCCTGCCAGGAGACCAGCGCGCGCCGGTGCATCCCAGGTCGGCCCGGTGCCGGGTATCGCGCCCTACAAGGAAAAGAAGGGCGAGGAATACATGAACGATGCGCAGGTCGCGCACTTCAGGAATATCCTGCAGTCCTGGAAGAAAAGTCTCATGGAGGAAGTCGACCGCACCGTGCATCACATGCAGGATGACGCTGCCAATTTCCCGGACCCCAACGACCGTGCCACGCAGGAATCCGAATTCAGCATGGAACTGCGCGCCCGCGACCGCGAACGCAAACTGATCAAGAAGATCGATGAATCCATCAACCATCTCGAAAACAGTGAATTCGGTTACTGCGAGGCATGCGGCGTCGAAATCGGAGTAAAGCGGCTCGAGGCACGACCGACCGCCACGCTGTGCATCGACTGCAAGATTCTCGACGAAATCCGGGAAAAACAGATGGGTTGATGCTGCTGTATGCTTGCAGAGCAGAGAACAAAGCCGGCGCATGCCGGCTTTTTTTGCCTACAGGGAGAAGGTGAGACTGCGCAGCAGTCGAGAGGCTGGCCTGGGCCATGCAGGTACATCGCTCCCGGCTGTTACTACGGGCACAGCCCGGGCCACCTTCTCGACCTCCGGCCTCACCTTGTCCCTGTGCTCCACGGCACCCGGACATCCTGTCCATCGTCGCCGGAAGGCATGGAGAAGGTGAGATCGGGAACCGATCGAGAGGCTGCCCCGGGCTGTGCCCGTAGTAACAGCCGATAGCGATGTGTTAAACAGGACACCCGTTCAGGCAGCAGTCTTCCTTCCACGTGCACACTACAACTGATACAACGCTGTACCGTGGCCGCTTCGCCCCGTCACCGACCGGGCCGTTGCATTTCGGTTCACTGGTCGCGGCACTCGGCAGCTACCTGGACGCCCGGCACAACCGCGGGGAGTGGCTGGTGCGGGTCGAGGATCTTGACCCGCCCCGCGAGGTCGCCGGGGCGACCGACAGCATTTTGCACACCCTGGAGGCGTTTGGTTTCGAATGGGACGGACCGGTCGTCTACCAGAGCATGCGCAACGAACTGTACGATACCGCACTCGAGCAGCTTGCACGCAACGGAAAACTCTACGGATGCGCCTGTACGCGCAAGGAAATCGCAGACAGCAGCATCAAGGGACAGGGCAATATCTACCCCGGCACCTGTCGCAACGGCCTGCCGGCCGGCCGGACGGCACGTTCTGTACGCGTGCGCGTGGACGATACCTGCATCCGGATAACAGACCGGCTGCAGGGAATTGTGGAACAGCGCCTCGCACACGAGGTCGGCGACTTCGTGCTGCGACGCGCAGACCAGCTGGTCGCCTACCAGCTGGCCGTGGTCGTCGACGATGCCCGGCAGGGCATTACTGACGTCGTGCGCGGCGCCGATCTGCTCGATTCAACGCCGCGGCAATACTACCTGCAGCAGCAGCTGGGGCTGCCGGCGCCCCGCTACCTGCACCTGCCGGTTGTCGTCAACGCCAGCCGCGAAAAACTCGGCAAGCAGACGCATGCACCCGCGGTACAACCCGATGCAGGCAACCGGACACTGATTGCCGCACTGACCTTCCTGCAACAGGCACTGCCGGATGACGCGGCCATGGCCGGCCAGGCCGAGCTGCTGCAGTGGGCTATCGAGCACTGGGATGTCGATGCCCTGCCCCGCAAACGGCTGCAGCCGGCACCGGAAATTCCGTCCGCCTGATAGTTGGCATGGCCGGCCGCGCGGCTATAATCGGACGTCACATCCATCCCGGTACGCAGATGCCAACGGAGAGCGCTATGTCCGATAACAAGATTTACCAGGTCCCGCAAGCCTTTACAGAGACCGCACACCTCGATGCAGAGCAGTTCCAGTCAATGTACCGGCAGTCTGTGGAGGACCCGGAAGGCTTCTGGGCGGAACAGGCGGAGAAATTCCTGTCCTGGGAACAACCCTGGGACAAGGTACTCGACTGGGATTTCGAGACCGGCAGGGTTCGCTGGTTCGAGGGCGGCAAGCTGAATGCCTGTTACAACTGCATCGACCGGCACCTGGAACGCCGCAGCGAACAAACGGCGCTGATCTGGGAAGGCGACGATCCCGCGGATGATGCGCAGATCAGCTACGGCGAACTGTACGAGCATGTCTGCCGTTTCGCCAACGCCCTGAAGGCACGTAACGTCGGCAAGGGCGACCGGGTGTGCATTTACATGCCGATGGTGCCGGAGGCCGTGTATGCGATGCTGGCCTGTGCGCGTATCGGCGCCATTCACTCGGTGGTATTCGGCGGCTTCTCGCCCGAATCGATCAAGGACCGCATCCTGGACTCGGACTGCCAGACCGTCATCACTGCCGACGAGGGCGTACGCGGTGGCAAGACCATTCCGCTGAAAGGCAATGTCGACCAGGCGCTGCAGTCCTGCCCGAACGTCCATACGGTGTTCACCATCCGGCGCACGGCCGGCAGCATCGACTGGACCGAGGGACGTGACGTCTGGTATCACGACGCCGTTGCCGAGGCATCCGTGGATTGCCCGGTCGAATGGATGGATGCCGAAGACCCGCTGTTTATCCTGTATACCTCGGGATCGACCGGCAAGCCCAAGGGCGTCCTGCACACCACCGGCGGCTACCTGCTGTTTGCCGCTATCACCCACAAGTACGTGTTCGATTACCATGACGGCGATATCTACTGGTGCACGGCGGATGTCGGCTGGATTACCGGCCATAGCTATATCGTCTACGGACCGCTGGCCAACGCCGCGACCTCCCTCGTATTCGAGGGCGTACCCACCTACCCGGACGCCTCGCGCTTCTGGCAGGTGTGCGACAAGCACAGTGTCAACACGTTCTATACTGCGCCGACGGCATTACGCGCACTGATGCGCCTGGGTGATGAACCGGTGAAAAAGACCTCGCGCGCGAGCCTGCGCCTGCTGGGCACCGTTGGCGAGCCGATCAACCCGGAAGCCTGGGAGTGGTATTACCATACTGTCGGCGACGCGCGCTGTCCGATCGTGGACACCTGGTGGCAGACCGAAACCGGCGGCCACATGATTACCCCGGTACCCGGCGCAACACCGATGAAACCCGGCTCTGCAACACATCCCTTTTTCGGTGTGCGACCCGCCATCGTCGACAATGAAGGCAAGGTGCTGGAAGGGGCCGCAGAAGGCAGCCTTGTCATCACTCATCCGTGGCCGGGACAGATCCGTACCGTATACGGCAACCACCAGCGGCTCATCGACACCTATTTCTCGGCGTTTCCCGGCATGTATTTCACCGGTGACGGCGCGCGTCGCGACGAGGACGGCTACTACTGGATCACCGGCCGCGTGGATGACGTGCTGATCGTGTCGGGCCACAACCTCGGCACCGCCGAACTGGAAAGTGCACTGGTGCTGCATCCGGCCGTGGCGGAAGCGGCCATTGTGGGATACCCGCATGACATCAAGGGCCAGGGTATCTACGCCTATGTCACGCTGGTCAACGGCGTGGAACCCTCGGATGAGCTGCGCGCCGAACTTATCCAGCATGTGCGCAAAGAAATCGGTCCCATCGCTACGCCGGACATCATCCAGTGGGCGCCCGGCCTGCCCAAGACACGTTCCGGCAAGATCATGCGCCGTATCCTGCGCAAGATCGCTGCCAATGAAATGGATTCACTGGGCGACACCTCGACGCTTGCCGACCCGGCCGTGGTCGACGACCTGGTCGCCAACAGGATGGGCACCTGATAGCCCGCAGCGCATTCCGGCCGGCCTGGTGGTTGCCGGGCCGGCACCTGCAAACGCTGTACCCGTCGCTGTTCAGGCAGCGTCGTCCGCCCCCCCTGCAGCGTGAACGCCTGGAACTGCCGGACGGCGACTTCCTCGACCTGGACTGGACGGCAGCGACACAGGGTGCGCGCATACTCATCCTGCATGGTCTTGAGGGATCCATCGAGTCGCATTATGCAGGCGGACTGCTCGGTCAACTGTCCGCTGCCGGCTACAATGCAGGCCTGCTGTATTTTCGCGGGCGCAGCGGCACACCGAACCGCCTGCCGCGCAGCTACCATTCCGGCGACACCGGCGACCTCGACTACGTCGCACGATACCTGCAGGAACAGTTCCCGCAGCAGCCACTGGCTGTCATCGGCTTCTCGCTCGGCGGCAATGTGCTGCTCAAATGGCTGGGCGAATCAGACACCCGTGCAGGTATACAGCAGGCAATCGCGATATCGGTCCCCTTCGATCTCGATGCCGCGGCCCGGCGGCTCGACCAGGGTATCTCCCGGATCTACCGCAATCACCTGCTCGGCAAGATGCGTGCAGCCGTGCGGCGCAAGGCCGCATTCCACCCGCCACCCTGGCCGCTCGAGCGGCTCGATGAACTGCGCAGCTTCCGTGCCTTCGATGATGCCATTACCGCGCCGCTGCACGGATTCAGCGATGTCGACGACTACTATGCCCGCGCCAGCAGCCGGCAGTATCTCAAGTCTATTCGGATACCGACCGTGATACTGCAGTCAGCGGATGATCCGTTCCTGCCGGCGTCTGCCCTGCCGCAGGCGCATGAGCTGGGCCCGGATGTGATACTGGAACTCTCGCCCCACGGCGGCCATGTCGGCTTCATTGCCGGCAACCACCCCCTCTCGCCGCGCTACTGGCTGGAGCAGCGCATCCTCGAGCTGCTGGGTGACAACGTTGGCAGCGCGTCTGCCAGCGTCTGAATCAGGCCCTTATAAATCACTTAACCGCCTGTTCTGCTGAGAATCTTCCCGTCGTACAGCCGCTCAAGGCGATGCAGTGCATGCCGATACCCTGTTCATGGCTTCCACGCACACCGCATAGAACATACAAAATCATGATTATGAACAGGTTAATTGTCGGGTTAGCACTGTATCTGTTAGCAGCCAGCGCTATGGGCGATATATGGACGTCGCTCTTCAGGGAAAAAATGCAGGAAGCAAAGAACGGTATCAGCGAGGCCCAGTTCGATGTCGGCACCATGTACCAGAACGGTCGTGGCGTAAAGGCTGATCGCAACAAGGCCATCGAATGGTTCAAGAAGGCCGCGGCACAGGGCGATGCAAAATCCGTTTCCCGTCTGAAACTGATGCAGGCCAATGCAACCCGTTTCGGAAAAACGGCCAGCGAGGCCGGCAAGGGTGACAGGGACAGCCTGTATGACCTCGGCAAGATGTACATGGAAGGGGTCGGCACCAACATCGACTACGGCAAGGCCATCACTGCGTTCGAACAGTCCGCCAGCCAGGGACATATGAAATCGGCCTACAAGCTTGGACTGATCTACAACGAGGGCAGCGGCGTCAAAGCCAACAGCGAGCTCGCATTCAAATGGTTCCGGCAGGCCGCCCAGGCCGATTATCCCGCGGCCCAGTACTACCTGGGCAAAATGTATGCCGAGGGTACCGGCGTCGGGAAGAACCGGGGCGAAGCCCTCATCTGGCTGGGCAAGGCCGTTGACGGAGGATTCGACCAGGCGCGCGGCGAACTGATCAACGTGTCGGAAAGCCTGAAGGCGGAGAACGTGAAAACGGAATCTTCGGCAAATAAGAAATCACCGGTAAAAAAGGCAGCCGCGCCGAAAAAGAAGTCAAAAGCCAAACGCTTTTCCATCGAAGACGTGGTGCTTGCCGGCTGGAACCGTGACGGCAGTCCCGTTGCCTGGATGCCCTCCGAGATCACGACCTGTCGCACCGAGGGCAACAAGGTCACCTGTTTCAGCGACGACCAGATACGTAACGCGGGCGATAACATCATCAAGTTCAAGACCAAGGCCATCATCAGCAACTTTTACGGCAATGGCTCCTTCAAGGTGACCTACAGAAATCTCGTTATCAGCTCATCACAGGCGGCGGCCGTCCGGACAGACGAGGACGATGATGAACCGGGCGGCGTTGATGAAGGTACGTCAGACACCTACAAGGTAAAAACCGGCTGGAGCAACCCGCACACACTCAAATGCAGGATGAAAAACAAGGGGTCGGTGTCCTGCACGAAAAACAAGGCGCATGCGATCCTGCTCACCAGCCCGACTACTGTGGTCGCCGGCACCGACAACTGAGATCTCCATACCAGGCGGCATCTGGCGACACAGCGGCAACCCTGCCAACCCCGGTAGCCGCATCATCGGCAATACCCGATAAACTGTAACACCACGGCAGTATCCTGCCGCCCTGTTGGCCGCAGCGGTAAAGCTTTGCCGCTCCTGCACGATACACAGTCAGTACCATTAATACACAGGACGTGGATATGGACATGGATGCCATCAGCAGCCAGCTGCTTTACCGCTATTCATCTGATCGTTCCGAACAAAACACGGAACAGTCTTCGCGCAAACATCACCCCCTCGACGGGCACCATCCCGGCCGCCGTGTCGGCCATGCACACCGCCATGAACAGGCGCAGGGTGTCGAGCACCGGCGAGAAGTCGGTGACAGGGATGACGACCGCAGGCATTCGAAGGAATCTGCCGGGGAGAGCGACGCCCTCTCCTATCGCCGCTCCGAACGCACCGCCCTGCATATCAGGACACAGGAAGGCGACATGGTGCGCCTCAAGATCAAGGCCAGTGAATCGCTGAGCGTTGCAGCCGGACAGGTGGACGACGACGACGGCGAGACCATCTCCCAGCTCGATCTGCAGGCGCGCAGCCGTACCCGTATCTCGTTCAAGGTCAAAGGCGATCTGAACGGGGAGGAAATGGCGGCCATCCAGTCCGTCATCGAGCAGGCCGGCGCCATGGCCGAAAACTTCTTCACCGGCGACGCCGAGGGTGCCTTTGCCACGGCCAGTGCGCTGGAGATCGATGCTGCACAGCTCGCCAACGTGCGTATCCGTATGAAGAGCAGCGAACAACTGACCTATCCGGTGTCCGGTATGCTTCCCACCCGGCTAGACGGGCCACAGGCATCTGCAGCGGAAGCGGCCGACGACAGCAGCCCGGCGCCTGTCACCGACGAGTCCGTCGATAATACCGATGCCCCGGCAGCGCCCGCAGGTGAAGTATCTGCAGGGACCGGGAACGGTGACGGCGAAGCGGCTGCGGCCGTGCCGGTTACGGATGAGACCGCAACCGATGTCACCGGTGACGATACCGGTCGCACGTCGATCATGGCCAATGCATTGCAGTCTATCGGTGTGTTCCTGAACAGCCTGATGGATGCCTTTGGTGGCAACGATGATGCACAGGGCGGCGTTGCGTCAGCCGACAGCATCACACTCAAGCTGCAGGTATTCCGCTCCATGTTGCTGTCTGTCAGTGAACTGCAAGACACGAAGCAAGAGGACCCGGCCACCAGACTGGCCACCGAAACCCTCGATGCCGTTAGCGCCCAACAAACACCGCTGGACGCGGTGGCCTAGAACTGATCGGGAGCATAAAAAAAGGGGCCTGACGGCCCCTTTTCTGTTGCCGTCCCGGGCTGCTACTGGTAACCGCCCGGCGGCATGGTCCAGGGCTGCTGCGCAGCCGGCTGGTTGGCCTCCTCGAGCTTCTTGATCCGCTCTTTCAGACGCTTGATCTCGGCGTCACTGCCCGCGCCTGCCGCCGGAGCGCCGCCATATCCCGGCGCAACACCGGCACCCGGCGCACCGCCGTAACCGGGTGCACCGCCATAACCGGGTGCACCGCCATAACCGGGTGCACCACCATAACCGGGCGCACCGCCGTAACCGGGCGCACCACCATAGCCGGGCGCACCACCATAGCCGGGCGCACCACCATAGCCGGGCGCACCGCCGTAACCAGGCGCACCGCCATAACCGGGCGCACCACCATAGCCGGGCGCACCGCCGTAACCAGGCGCACCGCCATAACCGGGTCCACCGCCGTAA
>Ga0265303_10002550_pt1 | contig 11291 bp, 13 predicted proteins | sample Helome_2_FD_192494 | JGI IMG/M metagenome (GOLD analysis project Ga0265303, IMG submission 192494) | Marine sediment microbial communities from subtidal zone of North Sea - Hel_20160317 (Illumina Assembly) | ecosystem: Environmental > Aquatic > Marine > Subtidal zone > Sediment ...
GAGATCCTGATTATCATGAAGAAGGTCATTTATATTATCGGATTTCAGAAACAAGATTGATGAACTGGACTGTAAAAACCAAGACTATGGTAGTCAAATTAAATCAAGACGGATCTATTGAATGGATCAAGGTTCATGAGTAACTAATATCAAGAGTCCGGAAATTTGTTGAAATCAACACCTAAAATATTAATAAACATTATTATCGGCCTTTTCTCAGGCCTTATTTCGGGTACACTGATACTTGGAGTTGGTGGGCGATTGATGATGAGGGCTATGGCTGTCATAGGCGGGCTGACCGGTGGTTTTAGTTGGGGTGGTAGCCTGGAAATAGTGATTCTTGGAAGCCTGATCGGACTATGTTCGGGTACTTTTTTGGGGATCAGTTTTCCATTTTCTTTTCAGAATAAGCTCATTTGGGGATTGCTTCACGGAATACTTGCCTACTTGATGATCTTAATCCTGCCCATAGATGGCAAAGGAGCGGCACAAGGATTCCCTGAATTACAGCTAACTATTCATATCTTATTTGGCGGACTTTTTTTACTTTTTGGAATAGGGATGGCTTTTCTTTTCCATAGCTTGCATGACAAATGGTACAGAAAATAGAAACGGCATCTTTGTCATCCATACAGTAAAAGAAAAACCATGAATAGATTTTCCTTTTATACATTCTGCATTTTATGTTGGATTGCCAATCCTGTTGTATGGGCACAAGAACATACGGTTATGAGTAGTAATCGGCTGATTCTCGGCACTTACAAAGAACGTACTGCCTCAGTGGCATCCGGTGATATTGATGGCGATGGAGATAAGGACATAATTGTTGCTAATGGAAGGCACTGGCCCGGGCAAAACCGCATTTTTATTAATGATGGCAGGGGCATCTTCACAGTGGAACATGACCTTGGATCACAAAGATCAACCTCCTATGCCGCCGAATTAGCGGATCTAGACAATGATGGAGATCTGGACATAGCCGTGGTTAATGATATGGCACCCAACTATGTTTACTTCAATGACGGCAATGGGATGTTTAGTCAAGGGGCTTCCTTCGGGGAATCATATGCGCCGAGTCGAAACCTTACCCTGGCCGATCTGGATCAAGATGGTTACGTAGACATTCTAATAACCAACAGGGGTCGGCCCAACGAGATCTGCATTAATAACGGCGAGGGGCTCTTCACAAAATCCTTGAATTTCGGTTCCGAAGAAGATTCCACCATAGATGTAGAAGCAGCCGATATGGACAATGATGGCGACATTGACCTTGTTCTTGCTAATAGGGACCAGCAACCTAATTATGTCTATCTGAATAATGGCGAAATGGGGTTCACAGAGAAGATCTCGTTTGGCACCGGCACGGATAATACACGGTCAGTTGCAGTGGCCGATGTGAATAATGATGGCCATTTGGATATAATTACAGCGAATATTGACGAGGCCAATGCGATCTATTTGGGAAGTGCTACGGATCCATATGTCCACTCCGTCATCTTTGACACATCGCCAAATAAAAGTTTTGCAGTGGCAACCGCAGATCTGAATTTAGATGGCCTGATAGATATCCTAATTGGGAATGCGGGAGAAAATAATACCATCTTCCTGAATAAGGAAAAGGGAAAGAAATGGCAACACGCACCCTTAACGGTTGAATCTTTCAGAACCTATGATATCATTACATCAGACCTCAACAATGATGGATTCCAGGATATCATTGAAGCGAATTCAGATGAGATAAATCGATACTATTTTAATATCAAAAAGGAATAGCCAAAAACCAAGATCCATGAGCACTTTACTACATAGCAAGATTTCCATCAATACTTTCCAATTCCTGGCTCTCGCTTCTATGCTATTCTTTTTGAATTCTTGGATCGTGACTGCACAAAATGATCCTATACAATTGAAATATCTGGGTACTGCCGGATGGCAGATCAGTGATGGCAAGATCTCCGTTTTGATAGACCCCTATATCTCCAGGGTAAAATTGGGTACAGGCCCTGGTATTAGTCCGGATGATAACAGGCAAACCGTAAAACGCTCTGACTATTTTGTTTCCGATACCGTAAGCATTGACAGCCTGGTGCAAAAGACCGACTTTATCCTGGTGCATCATTCCCACTTCGACCACTTGTCCGATGTACCCTACATAGCCAAAAAGACTGGCGCCAAAGTGATAGGAACCGAAACGACTTGTAATATTCTACGTGCCTATGGTATTCCGGATGAGCAATTGTATCCTGTTAGGGGAGGTGAAGATTACCAATTCGAGAACTTTGCAGTGAGAGTGATCCCATCCATCCATTCAGCCTTGAATGACAAACATTACCTGGATTCCAGGACCTATACAGAAGTGCCCGAGGCGCCTCTTAAAGTTTCGGAATTCATCGAAGGAAGTTCCTTAATGTTCCTTGCACGATTCGACAGGCATGAAGTCCTTACCATGGGATCTATGAATTTTGTCGAAAGGGAATTGGTCGGACTCGAACCGGACATTCTACTCGCTGGGGTGAACCGTTCTCAACTGGGACTGTACAAGTATAATGAACGGCTTTTAGCCGTGACCAACAAGCCAAAATGGATCATACCCACTCACTGGGACAATTTCCGTTTGCCTTATGGCTTTTCTCAGCAAGATGCCGTAGATCAAAAGCTCCTTCCATTCGCGGAAGATGTGAAGAGGTTATCTCCTGAAACCAAGGTTCTAATACCGGAACATTTAGGCACAATTACTATTGATTAAATAACAAACCATGAAGGCCTTGCTCTTTGAACAATTTGGGGGCCCACTCTCAATCCAGGAAGTAGCGGATCCAACACCAAAGGCACACGGTGCGGTGGTCAGGGTTTTGGCCACAGGCCTTTGTCGGTCCGACTGGCATGGGTGGATGGGGCATGATACTGATATTGCACTACCTCATGTCCCGGGGCATGAGCTGGCAGGTATTGTGGAAGCGATCGGGAAAGATGTAAAGAAATTTGTTGTTGGAGATCGGGTGACCGTACCTTTTGTATGTGCCTGTGGATCTTGTGCACAATGCGATTCAGGAAATCAGCAGGTGTGTGACAATCAAACCCAGCCAGGCTTTACACATTGGGGATCCTTTGCAGAATATGTGGCTTTGGATAATGCAGATGTCAACCTGGTCAAACTCCCGGAAGAGATCGATTCTGTGACTGCTGCCCTGTTGGGATGTAGGTTTACAACTTCCTATCGAGCTATTGCCAACCAAGGAAAAGTAAAAGATGGTGAGTTTGTTGTAGTACACGGTTGTGGCGGTGTGGGCTTATCAGCGATCATGATCGCTAAAGCATTAGGGGCCCAAATTATTGCTGTAGATATTAATGAGAAGGCACTGGAATTAGCTCATGATCTTGGCGCATCGGCATCGGTTAATGCCGCCAGCAGTCCTAATGTGGTTGATGAGATCAGATCTATCACCCAAGGTGGTGCACATGTCTCACTTGATGCCTTAGGGAGTCAGCAAACCTGCCATAACTCGATCGCCGGACTTAGAAAACGGGGGAAACATATACAGGTAGGACTCATGACCGGAGATCATAGCCATCCGAAGATCCCCATGGATCAGGTCGTTGCAAACGAACTTGAGATCCTGGGAAGTCACGGCATACAAGCATTTAAGTATCCCGAAGTTTTTGAACTGATTAAGTCAAGGAAACTCAAACTGAAAAAGTTCATCCGCAAAACCATTTCCTTGGAAGAGGCCGCTACTGCCTTGCCCAATATGAACAAGGATCATAATTCAGGAGTACTCGTAATCGATACCTTTTGAAGTTGATTAATTAACTCCTATTCTTCTATAGATTAAGCCAAATCAAACCGATCCAGGTTCATGACTTTATCCCATGCGGCGACAAAATCTGATACGAATTTCTGCTGCGAATCTTCACAGGCATAAACCTCAGCAAGTGCTCGCAATTCGGAGTTAGATCCAAAGATGAGATCTACTCGGGAACCAGTCCATTTTACCTGCCCTGTAGCCCTGTTCCGTCCTTCAAATACTTCCTGATCATCTGAAGTTGCCTGCCAGGTAATACCCATATCCAACAGATTAACAAAGAAATCATTGGTCAAAGTTCCCGGATTGCTCGTAAATACACCTTGCTGCGAACCATCATAATTAGCATTAAGAGCTCGCATTCCGCCAATTAATACGGTCATTTCGGGTGCCGTCAGCGTCAACAATTGTGCTTTATCCACTAACAATTCCTCTGATTTAACCGAAAAATTAGTTTTGAGGTAATTCCTGAACCCGTCTGCTACAGGTTCGAGATGTTCAAATGACTCGGTATCTGTCATTTCTGCTGTAGCGTCTGTCCGACCCGGTGTAAAAGGAACTTTAACATCATGGCCGGCCGTTTTTGCTGCTTGCTCGACTGCTGCGCAGCCACCTAACACAATGAGATCTGCCAGTGAAACTTTCTTATTCGCATTTTGTGCATCATTGAATTCTTCCTGGATCTGACTATATGTATCCAGCACACGCCCTAATTGACCGGGATTATTTACCTCCCAATCATTTTGTGGTGCCATACGTATCCTTGATCCATTAGCACCTCCCCGATTATCGGACCCTCTGAATGTAGATGCGGAAGCCCATGCGGTGGCGACCAACTCGGAAATGGTGAGTCCATATTCCAGAATCTTAATCTTTAGATCCTGAACATCTTGCGCATCGATCAGCTCGTGATCTACCGTCGGAATAGGATCTTGCCAGATCAGATCTTCTTTAGGCACTTCCGGGCCCAGATAGCGGGATTTTGGTCCCATGTCGCGATGGATCAGCTTGAACCAGGCTTTCTGATATGCCTCTTTGAACTCTTCCGGCTTCTCTAAGAATCTTCTTGATATTTTCTCATAAGCCGGATCCATTCGTAAGGATAAATCTGTCACTAACATGAATGGGTCACGCTTTTTACCTGGATCATGTGCATCCGGAAAGGAACCGGCACCTGCACCGTCTTTTGGTTTGTACTGCCATGCTCCGGCCGGACTTTTAGTCAATTCCCATTCATAGCCGAAGAGATTTTCAAAAAATCTATGACTCCATTGGGTAGGAGTTTCCGTCCAGGCTCCCTCCAAACCACTGGTAATGGTATCTGACCCCATCCCGGATCCAAAATTATTTTTCCACCCTAAGCTCTGCATTTCAATGGATGCCCCAGCAGGTTCTGCTTCGACATACTCGGCATCACTGGCTGCGCCATGTGTCTTTCCAAAGGTATGCCCGCCTGCGATCAGGGCAACTGTCTCATAGTCATTCATAGCCATTCGTCCAAAGGTCTCTCGGATAACATGGGCAGCGGCTATAGGGTCGGGATTTCCATCGGGACCTTCAGGATTCACATAGATCAATCCCATATGAGCGGCACCCATTTGCTTTTCTAATTCCCCCTTTTCATTATAGCGGTCTTTATTTCCCAGCCATTCGGCTTCAGAACCCCAGTAAATATCTTCTTCGGGATGCCATATATCTTCCCGACCTCCACCAAAGCCGTACATGGGTAAGCCCATGGATTCATGTGCGACATTTCCAGCGAGGATCAAAAGATCTGCCCAGGATAGTTTTTTTCCGTATTTCTTTTTTATAGGCCATAGTAGCATTCGGGCCTTATCAAGGTTTGCATTGTCAGGCCAACTATTTAGAGGAGCAAAACGCTGCGATCCTGTATTACCCCCACCACGGCCATCCGCTATCCTGTAAGTTCCTGCTGCATGCCATGACATTCTGATAAATAAGGGCCCATAGTGGCCGTAATCGGCAGGCCACCAATCCTGACTATCAGTCATCAGGTCTGAAAGATCCTTTTTTACTGCCGCCAGATCAATGCTCTCAAATTCTTTTTTGTAGTCAAAATCCTTGCCCATGGGGTCGGCCAGATCAGAATGCTGTCTGAGGATGCTCAGATTCAATGAATTGGGCCACCAATCGCGATTGGTAGTACCTCCGCCGGCTGCTTGCTTCAATTCTCCATGTAGAAACGGGCATTTGCTTTCTGCATTTTCATTCTGGGTTGTGTCGGACTGTCCTGTGTTTTGCATTGTTTTTTTATTTTGATCTTTGAATAGAATAAATGTACTATAAATCCAATTTATGGATTGAATATTTCAATAAGAAATAATTATGGTTGAATAGTCAAAATTTAAGCGTCTAAAATATACCCATTGGATGAAATCAAATGCTTGTTAATTCGTAGTAGGGAATTGACTGATTACTTTCAATAACTCACCAAAATTGCTACTTTTAAGAAACCAGATGCTGTCTTTTCTTCGGAAGAACTTTAAAATTTGACAACGCTGCTAAATTAGTCATCTATCATGAATCGCAAACTAATTTTAGGTACTTTATTAATCTTTTTTCTGTGTTTTTCGGATACACTTCAGGCCCAATCCGGAGATGAAAAGATAACAGAAGAATTCTTCAGGCAATATGCCCTAGATCCCATGAAAGCGTTTGACTATGCTTTTGCTACGAATAAATGGATGGAACGGAATCAGGATGCAGTGGAGAATCTCAAGAATCAATACAACAATCTGCTGCCACTGATCGGTTCGTATTATGGCTATGATCTGATCACCGAAAAAAGTATGGGCGACCATTTGAAAGTCAATAGTTTTATTTTGAGATATGACCGGCAACCCATCCGTCTCACATTCATCTTGTACAAACCTAAAGATCGCTGGCAAGTTCAGAATTTAAAATATGATGATACCCTGCCTGAGGAATTAGAAGAAGCTTCAAAAATCAAGCAGTGATGTTTCACATCACAGAAATGGCTATTGGAACATTTTATAGATAAGTATGACGGACTATACCACTCAGCTTGAAATACCAATCTCAAGACATGCCGTATTCATGGCTATTTCCCGCGAATTAGGCAAATGGTGGGGAAAACAAGACCGACTTATCGAGAAGAAAGATACTGTCTTTAGAGTTTCATGGGGAGAGCCCTGGTACCAATTTGAAGTTGTTGAATACAAGGAAAATGAGCTCATGATCTGGGAATGCATCGACGCAAATCAAATAATCACCGGGTTGACAGGCGTTGAAAAAGAATGGGTTGGCACTAAAATTCATTGGAAACTGGTGGAGATCTCGTCTAATACTACATTGATACAATTCAAACACCAAGGTCTTATACCCGATTTCCTCTGTTTTGACGTTTGCTCAAACGCATGGGAACACTTTTTAAAAGATCGCTTAGTCTCTTATTTAGCCAAAAGCCATTGAAAGCCTGACCCAAGTTATTGCTATATATAATTTTAATTATTTCGATTCATTTCCATTGATTTTGGCGATCTTTAAAAACAATACATCAAAAAATTATGGTCATTTTCGGATCAAGAGCCAGCAATATTGGTTCTGTTTTAGTAAACGGCTCCAGCTGTACGTATTGCCAAAACCAGGGCACACAGAATATTACCCAATTTGGAAGATACTTCCATATTTTCTGGATCCCGATGTTTCCCATTGGCAGGAAGACATTTGCAGAATGCACTCATTGCAAACGCACGATCAGCAAAAAAGAATTTACACCAAAATTAAAGGAGGTCTATGCTAATGAGAAATCGGCAATTAAAAGACCCATCTGGCACTGGAGTGGTCTCATCTTAATAGTATTGCTGATCCTTGCTGTTTATTTAATGCCGACATCTGCCTGAAAAAAATCTTAAAAAATGGGGGTATACAAAAACATATTACCAATGATGGTTCTGACCCTTTGCTGCTGCCAGCCTGGGGAGAGAAAATCTGACGTCGCTGACACGGTAATGGACCAAGCTTCAGATCTGGAAACACTCCGCTATATCAAAGAAGTGGAGTGGCCCAAAGCGTATCGGGAGCAGGATACAGTTTTGTTAGACCGCATTCTAGGGGATGACTTTCAAATGGTAACTGCTGATGGGGAATGGTCAAATAAGGCCCTGCAAATAGAACGGATCAAAGCTACCGCTATGGACCATGACTATTTCAGCTATGAGATCAAAAGATTAGAGCTTCTTGAAAACGGGACAGCCATCATTGCAGGCACCGGTCATATAATCAATGATTCTGAAGAAACGAATTATGAATCCAGCAACATCCTTATCAAGCGAGAAGGGATCTGGAAAGCCGTCCTCTCTCATGTATCCGGTATCACTCAATTGGAGGCCATGCACGAGCATGGTACAGGCAAATTGCCTTCAGAAGGCGACTTTTCGTACCTCCTGGGTTCCTGGGAACAAACAAATGAAGAAGCAGGGAAAGAGACTTTCGAACAATGGAAAAAGATCAATGATGAGCTATATATAGGCTTGGGATATACCATGATGGCATCGGATACCATCTGGAAAGAAGATGTAGAACTTCGCCTTTCTGAAGACCATTGGCACTTTGAAGTTTTGGGCCAAGGCGATTCTATCCCCACACCTTTTAAAGTGACCAAAATTGAGGCCGCAGGCTTTGAGTGCTATAATCCGGTAAATGAGTTCCCTAAAACAATTGAGTATTGGTGGGATGGGGCTCTTTTGAAAGCCAAAATTTCTGATGGTGAAACAGAGATTCCCTTCGAGTTTAAAAAAATAGACAACTAAATTTTGAAATCACTTTTAAAGGAGATCGGATCGTGTACTATTTGCAGTGAACATCTTCCGCTTGGTCCCCGGCCAATAGTTAGTGCTCACCCCAAATCGCGGATCGCAATTATAGGACAGGCTCCGGGAACAAAAGTGCATCAAACAGGAATTCCCTGGGATGATCTAAGCGGAGACCGATTGAGAAACTGGCTGGGAGTGAGCAAGGAAGTATTCTATGATGTCAGGAAATTTGCCTTGATCCCAATGGGGTTTTGCTACCCGGGAAAAGGTAAATCAGGGGATCTCCCGCCTAGGCCTGAATGTGCTCCACAATGGCATGATTCCCTATTGGATCCTATGAAAGAATTGAATTTGACGCTATTAGTGGGTAGCTATGCACAAGCCTATTATCTCAAAAAAAGAAAAATGAGAACCCTTACTGAAACCGTTGCCGAATGGGAATCCTTCCTCCCTGATTTTTTACCCCTTCCCCACCCTTCAGGTAGAAATAATATTTGGTTAAAAAAGAATCCCTGGTTTGATTCTTCTTTGGTACCCGCGATCAGGAAACATGTAGAATCAGTGCTTGCATAGGCAGGAAGTGGCTAGGTCAGTTACACCCTTAAGATGTATCTTTGCAATGCAAGTTGTACTCCATGATATTACGAATCATTCTATTTCTCATACTTAATTTTGGCGCTTTATATTTCGGTAGTTTGTTTACTAATATGGGCGTTGCTTCTGAATGGTACACTGAATTAGCCAAAGCCCCCTGGACACCTCCGGGATGGGTATTCGGTGCCGCCTGGACTACCATCATGGTCTGTTTCTCCATTTACATGGCCATACTCTGGCCTAAAGCCGGGAACAGGCTGATGCTGATCGGTTTATTTGCAGTACAATGGATACTGAATGTGTCCTGGAACCCTACCTTCTTCGAGTACCGCGATGTACTTTCTGCCCTTGGCATCATTTCAGCTCTTACACTATTGGTTGGGTACTTTTTGTACCGTTATTGGCCTAAACTCAAATGGAAGTCTGCCCTACTCTTCCCTTACTTTATCTGGCTCTTGATCGCCACTTCCTTGAATGCCTATATCTGGCTGAATAATTAATAATGGCCAAAAGGGAATACCATATCTATGTGGTAGAACTCAATAAAAGAGTATATACTGACAATTGGCGATTTCGTTCAGCAAACCCTCAATTCAATGGCGTCCTGGAATGCCTGTACGTAGGTATGACCAGCAAATCTCCAAAGGAACGCTTCCAGCAACATAAAAGCGGGGCAAAAAGCAAAAAAGGCCATGATCTATCCTCCTATTATGTTAAGAAATATGGTACATATTTACGGCCAAGCTTATATAACCACATCGCACCACTGACTACCCGGGCAGAAGCCTTAAAAATGGAAAAATTACTGGCCCTAGAATTACGCCGAAAGCGATATGCGGTGTGGTTTAATTAATACGTCAAAGCTACGGTTGACATGACTCCTTTTTCTTATCTTATGGAGGACTAATAATAGCGCAATGAAATCAGCAAAGTTTGGCATTGGAATCTTATTAATTTTTATGTCCCTGTTTCTTCGGGCACAAGAAGGAGAGAACAAAAAAATTATTGAAGATCTTTTCCTGAAAGTTTGGAATCAAAAGGAATTTCATGTCTTGGATCAACTGCCAGGAGATACCATATCCTTTCATTGGAATAATTACCATTTTATTACCAACAAGAAGGAGCTCAAAGATTTAATAGCAATGTGGCATCATTCCTTTGAAGACTTCAAATTTGAACTCCTTCATCTCGTAGAAGATGGGAATCTGGTGGCCGTAAATTTGCGTTATACCGGGAAGCATGTCAAAGATTTTATGGGTGTTCCAGCTTTAGGAAATAATATCGATGTCTCTGAAATGATGTTCTTTCGCTTCGAAGATGGGTTATTGAAAGAAGCCTGGGAAATCTATGATGAAAAAGGCATGGAAGGACAAATGAAAAAGGAAAATTAACCAAAATAGCAAGTTATGAAGTGGGTCATTTATTTATTTGGGGTATTTCTAATAGCAGCTGGCGTGATATTATTTATAGATGAAAATATCGTGCTTGGCTATATCACATCGAATCAAGAATCTTCCTGGCTCTATTTCTTTGCTGTTGTGATGCGACTTGTAATGGGCGCAGCTTTAATAAGAACAGCTTCGATATCCCGCTTTCCTTTAGTCTTCAAGATCATAGGATATATTGCTCTGGCAGCGGCCTTTATCTTTTTGATTATCGGACACGACCGATTTATTAGCGTCATGACTACGCTGATACCCTACTTCGAAAACACCGGTGGATGGGTGGGCATTTTCGCCCTGGCATTTGGAGTATTTCTGATCTATGGCCTAAAAAAATAAGCGAAAGAATAATCCGCGCAAAACTTTTTAGAGGATGAAGAGAATAAGGAAACTTCAGATCTTCCCCTTTGCCCTATTTCAGGGCACGCTTACCGGCCTTATCGGCGTAGTGTGCGGAATACTCTATTCTTTTGGCGGATTTCTCGTCGATGCAGGAGTAAGACTTGGTTGGCTTTCCGGAGAATCCTGGGATACCCCGGGCTTGAGTTATGGTACTCTCCTTGCCTTTGGCGCATTGATTGGAATGCCTTTGATCTTTGCTGCTGTTGGCTTTACTGCCGGAATTATAGAGGCTGTTTTGTTTAATATAATAGCCA
>Ga0265303_10002551_pt1 | contig 11291 bp, 11 predicted proteins | sample Helome_2_FD_192494 | JGI IMG/M metagenome (GOLD analysis project Ga0265303, IMG submission 192494) | Marine sediment microbial communities from subtidal zone of North Sea - Hel_20160317 (Illumina Assembly) | ecosystem: Environmental > Aquatic > Marine > Subtidal zone > Sediment ...
ATGCTACTCATGGCAATCGGTGCTTTCAGGGAACTCGTCGGGCAGGCATCGATACTGTCCCGGCTCGATATGATCACTGGTGGCGACCCCTTCAATGGGATTTCGTTCGCCGACAGTGGACTGTTGTTGGCGATTCTGCCACCGGGTGCATTCTTCAGCCTCGGTCTTGCAGTTGCCCTCAAGAGATACCTGGACTTCAAGCGTCGCAGTTCCGACAGCGCAGCCAAGTCACGCAGGCTCAGACAGGACCGCCGATGAACAAGGAAAGGCGCACAGCAATTTTTGTGCGACTGCGGGAGCTGGACCCGAGCCCGGAGACCGAGTTGCGCTACAAGAGCCCGTTCGAGTTGCTCGTCGCGGTGATTCTCTCGGCTCAGGCGACCGATGTCAGTGTCAACAAAGCAACCGACAAGCTATACGCGGTGGCCAATACGCCCGAAAATATTCTGGCGCTGGGCGTTGCGGGGCTGAAGCCGTACATTCAGACCATCGGCCTGTATAACAACAAGGCCGAGAACATCATCAAGACCTGCCGGATCCTCATTGACGAACACAATGGCCAGGTTCCCAAGACCCGCGAAGAGCTCGAAAAACTTCCGGGTGTTGGACGCAAAACCGCGAATGTGATTCTTAACACCGCATTCGGTCTGCCCACCATTGCCGTGGACACACACATTTTTCGTGTCTCGAACCGCACGGGAATTGCCAAAGGCAAGACACCGCTGGAGGTCGAAAAGCGACTGTTGCGATTAACGCCCGATGAGTTCAGGAAGGACGCGCATCATTGGCTCATCCTGCACGGCCGCTATGTCTGTAAGGCGCGCAAGCCGATGTGTGGTGAGTGTCCGATCGTCGACTGGTGCGACTACCGTCATAAGGAATTCGGATGATTTTTGGTCAGGACCGCAATGAACTGCGCAGGATGTACGCCGACGCCTGGCGCAAGCATCTGGACAAGGCGCTGCTGTCGCCGCTGGAGACACAAATTGTGCAGGTATTATCGGAGCACCCCGAATATCACGACGCAGTGACCGGCGATCTGAACAAGGACTACACAGTCGAAGGCGGCAAGACGAATCCTTTTCTTCACATGGGACTGCATCTGGGCATCCGCGAGCAGGTGGCAACAGACCGCCCTGGAGGTATTGCAGCTTTGTTCAACAATCTCAGAGCTAAGTCGGGTGACGCCCACGAGGCCGAACACGCTATGATCGACTGCCTTGCAGAGACTCTCTGGGAGGCCCAGAGTCAGAACCTCCCGCCCGACGAGGCGCAATATTTGGAGCGCTTGCGCCGACTTTAGCCGGCTCTGCAGGCGCAGCTGTAATAAACGGGACCTTTACATGGTCCTTTCCTGTGAGAGCGCTCCATGAGCGCACGCCAGACGAGGCAACATGGATAATCTAGACCCGCAATACCCGGTGTCCGGTGCCGGCCTTGGCCTCAGACGCCCGCTGGCAGACAAGTTAATGGACGTCCAGCCCGGCCAGATCGACTTCATGGAAGTTGCCCCGGAGAATTGGATACACGTGGGCGGGGCTCTCGGCAAAAAACTACGCTGGTTCACCGAGCGCTATCCGTTCCTGATCCACGGTTTGTCGCTGTCGATCGGTTCCCCGGCGCCGCTCGACGAGCAGTTGGTTCGCGACATCAAAAACTTCATGGCCGAGCATAAGATTCGCCTGTACTCGGAACATCTGAGCTATTGCGGGGACGACGGCCATCTGTATGACCTGATGCCGATCCCTTTTACTGAAGATGCGGTTCGCTATGTTGCTGGGCGCGTGCGCCGTGTGCAGGACATACTCGAGCAACGTATTGCTCTGGAAAACGTGTCGTACTACACGCCGACTGATACGTCGATGAGCGAAGCGGACTTCACGCGCGCTGTGCTCGAAGAAGCGGACTGCGACCTGATGCTCGACATCAACAATATTGTCGTCAACAGCATCAATCACAAGTATGACGCACACGAGTACATGCGTAGCATGCCCGCGGATCGACTGCGGTATTTCCACCTGGCAGGACACTATGTCGAGGCAGAGGATCTGCGGATCGATACGCATGCGAGCCCGGTCGATGATCAGGCCTGGGCGTTGCTGGCCGACGCCTACGCACATTTTGGCTCTGTGCCGACACTATTGGAACGCGACTTCAATTTCCCGCCAGTTCAGGACTTGCTGGATGAGGTGAACCGCATACGGCAGCTTCAAACTGAGGCTGCCCAAAAGGAGGCTGTCAGTGGCTGAGCTTCCCGAGTTCCAGAAAAAGCAGTTCGCGTTCGCGGCGCACATCCGCGATCCCGAACAAGCCGCGGCTCCCGAAGGCATCGAAGATCGCCGCATGGCGATTTATCGGCACCTGTTTTTCAACAACCTGCTCAATCTGTTGTCGACCATGTTCCCTGTGCTGAAGAAACTGACGCCCGACCAGAAATGGCGCAGCCTGATTCGGCTGTTCATGCAGCGTCATCGCGCAGAAACGCCGTATTTCCTGCAGCTTCCCGAGGAATTCCTCGCGTTCCTGCAGAACGAGTATGAGCTGCAGGACGATGACTTCCCGTTCTTGCTCGAACTCGCTCACTACGAGTACATCGAACTTGCGCTTTCTATTTCCGAAGAAACCAATGATCTGACGGATGTCGACGCGAGCGGCGACCTGCTCGCGAACGCGCCGGTCAAGTCGAACCTGACCTGGGTCTACGCATATACCTACCCTGTGCATCGCATATCGAAGGACTTCATCCCGACGGAGCCTGCCGAACAGCCGGTCTTTCTTGCTGTGTATCGCCGCGGTGACGACAAAGTCGGATTTCTCGAACTTAATCCAATGACGGCAGGATTGCTGGAATTGATCGATCAGAACGACGCGCGGCGCTCCGGGGAAGACCTGCTGCGTGCGCTTGCTGCGAACATCGGCTACCCCGATGTTGATGCTTTGATCCAGCATGGCCTGACCGCGCTCGAGGAAATGAGGCAACTTGAAATTCTGACTGGCACACGCGCGCCAGCTTGAGGGGGATTAAAATGAAACAGCTCCATGCTTATTGGAAACGCGTCGTCAACGTTCTCGAACCCACGGGTGACTGGGTCGCGTTGCTGCCCATTCGCCTGCTTATGGCCTATGAGTTCGGCGGCGCCGGCCTGAAAAAGCTCAATGCTTCCGACACGCTCTGGGGCGATGTGCCGAAATGGTTCGTGAATTCGCTCGAGAACTTTCCGTTCCCGATCAGCCTGTTCTCACCCAGCTTCAACTGGTTCATGGTGACCTGGGTCGAGATCCTCGGTGGATTTGCACTTGTCCTCGGCCTGTTTACCCGATTCTGGGCTTTCAGCCTTATCGTTGTCACCTGGGTGGCGATCCTCGGCGTGCACTGGCCGGACGACTACTCGAGCCTTGCGGAACTCTGGAAGGGCTATGCCGTAACGAATGATGGCTTTGGCAATTACCGAATTCCGCTGTTGTTCATGGCGATGCTGTTCCCGCTCGTATTCAAAGGAGCAGGTAAGCTCAGCCTCGACCACTTACTCGCCAAGCGCTTCAAGTGATGTCCGAAAAATTCGAAGGCGCAGTGTCGATATTGCAGGCGCTGTCGGCACTGCTCGTCTTTCTGATCGGGCTCGGAATACTGGCCGTCGCTGTCATGTACGTAATCGACATCACGCAGACCCAGCAGACGGTGCGACGCAACTTTCCGGTCGTCGGGCGCTTCCGTTACCTGTTCGAACACCTGGGCGAGTTCTTTCGGCAGTATTTCTTCGCCCTTGATCGTGAAGAGATGCCATTCAATCGTGCCCAGCGCTCATGGGTCTACCGCGCCGCCAAGGGTGTGGACAACACAGTGGCATTTGGCTCAACGCTCAATCTGACGCCTACCGGAACACCGATATTCGTCAACTGCCCGTACCCGACGCTGGACGAGGATGCTGCGCCGACGTCACCGGTGACCATCGGTCCATACGCGCGCGAGCCGTACGAGGCCCGGTCCGTTTTCAATATTTCCGCAATGAGCTACGGCGCATTGTCGAAACCGGCTGTGCTGGCTCTGTCGAATGGCGCCCGGATGGCTGGCATCTGGCTCAATACCGGTGAAGGCGGCGTGTCGCCATGGCACCTCGAGGGCGGCGCTGACATCGTGTACCAGATCGGCACGGCCAAGTACGGCGTGCGCGACGACGACGGCAATATCGACGACGAGAAACTGCGCAAGCTTGCGGCAGAGTCGCAGGTCAAGATGATCGAACTCAAGCTCAGCCAGGGCGCGAAGCCGGGCAAGGGCGGCATCCTGCCGGGTGAAAAGGTGACCGCCGAGATCGCCGGGATTCGTCACATTCCCGAAGGAGAAGCGTCAATCAGCCCGAATCGCCACCCCGAAATAAACTCAGCCAGTGACCTGCTCGATATGATCAATCATTTACGCGAAGTATCCGGGCTGCCGGTCGGATTCAAGTCGGTCATTGGTGCATACGGCTGGCTGGACGAGTTGTTCGAAGAGGTCCTCCAACGTGGCATCGAGTCGGCCCCCGACTTCATTACTGTAGATAGCGGCGACGGCGGAACCGGTGCGGCACCGATGAGCCTGATCGATAACGTCGGGCTGCCAATCAGGGAGAGCCTGCCGCTGGTCGTCGACCGGCTCAGGCACTACGGCCTCAGGGAGCGCATCAAAGTAATCTCGAGCGGCAAGCTGCTTAACCCCACTGATGCAGCCTGGGCATTGTGCGTCGGAGCCGATTTCGTGAATTCCGCACGTGGCTTCATGTTTGCGCTTGGCTGCATTCAGGCCTTGCAGTGCAACAAGAACACCTGCCCAACGGGTATCACCACCCATGACAGAAAACTGCAGCGTGGCTTGGTTCCGGCCGACAAAGCAGAACGAGTCAAACGGTATGCCGACACAATGAACAAGGAAATCGGTGTTATCGCTCATTCTTGCGGCGTACCCGAACCTCGTCGCCTGCGCCGATTCCATTGCCGAATCGTGCAGGATGACTGTCGGTCGGTTCCCCTCGACGAACTGTATCCGGACGTCGCGGGCGCAATACCTGTTGCCAATAGCCTGGGATCAGGCTGACGGGACCGCTATCTGCACCCGCGCCTCGAGTTGCGACTCGGCGATCATTGAATTGGTGATCAGGCAGACCTTCTCGGCTCTCTCCAGCAGTCGCATTGCTTTGGCCTCGTTCGTGCCTTCCGGCACCTCGAGCACCACGCGCAAGTCGAAGCCAGTGAACTGCGTCACCTTGTCGACGCGATCCAGAATCCCGTCGACATCGCATTGCAGCGTGTTCCATTCGAGCTTCGACGCCCTCGCAATCGACCTGAAAGAAAGAATGAAGCAGTCTGCGACTGCCGCAACCAGCAGCGTCTCCGGTGACCATCGGTCACCCGGCCCGCCGAACTCCGCAGGCGCGGCGGATTCCAGGTCCGGAATGCCAGGACTGCTAAGCGCAACGTTGCTGTCTGCTTCTGCGGATGCCGATACGGCGTAGTTATGCGGTAAGTCTTGCATTTTCAGGTCTCCGAGCTACGGTCCACAGATTCAACTGCGATATTCTTGTCAACAATACGTAATTTACGCAGCATGAATTGGTGCTTGTCCCTGATATCGGGAGCCGGAATGGACAATGACGATTTGAGCGATCGCCTGGCTGCAGATCAGCCGGCCGGACTTTCGGAGCCGGAGTTGCTGATGGCGATGGAGCGGCTCCGGTCCGAACAGAACCTCGTGATGGGAGTTTTGGCCGGGCTCGTGGCCGCAGTCCTCGGCGCGGCGATCTGGGCGACGGCGACAATAGCAATCGGATACCAGATCGGCTGGCTCGCCATTGGCATTGGTTTTGTCGTCGGCGCGGCAATCGGCATGGTTGGCAAAGGTATCGACCGGATATTCGGCTTCGCCGGCGCGGCACTTGCTCTTTTCGGCTGCGCGCTCGGCAATCTGTTCACGGTGGCGTACTTCATTGCCCAGACCGAAGGCGTTCCCTACTTCGAACTCCTGGCCCGACTCGATCTCGAGACGGTGCTCGAGATCATGATCAACGCCTTCGATCCGATGGATTTGCTGTTTTATGCGTTCGCCGCCTATTTCGGCTATCGCTATGCGTTGCGAGAAGTCACCGAAAAAGATATTGCGCGTGTCCTCGGCAAGAGTTTCTGACGCTTCGGATATTCAGCGACTCAGCGCATCCAGCATCTTCTTCAGGAGTTCGTTGTTTTCAGCCTGCAGATCACGCATCTCGCGTGACATCGTCAGCACCTCGTCCTGCATGCGTTCGCTCCTGTCCAGGTTCTCACTCGCGCGCTGGTTTATCGACTCAGTCTGGTCTATCAGGGAGCGCGCCTTCTTTGCCTGACGATGGACCGCCACAAAGACGAAGACAATCAGTGCAATAAGGAATATCCAGATACCGTAATTCAACATGAATCCGAGCGGACCGAATGACATGTCTGATGTGTACTGTTCGCTTATAGTCGACTGGTACGCGAGCGGACTCATCCAGCGTTCTTCTACCCCCGAGTAATGCAGTGTCTGCCGGTCCGCCAGCCAGTAGTAATAGCTCTGCGAGGAAAGACGTTCTTCGGGCAGACTCACGAGTTCGAACTCGACCATCCCGAAATGCGTGAAACCGGTGTCGAATCCCGGGGATTCAGACCCTCTGACGAGCGCACCCACCAACTTGATATCACCTTCGTACGGCAGATCCGTGTCCTGGAGCCGGTAGGTGCCTTCACCGAGTGCCTCGAACTCGACCGTGCCCGGCAGGCTCGCGACGTGCACTTCCCATGCCTCGATCAGCGATTCCCTGTCGGCATCCGCCGATACGAACTGCGTCAGGCCTGCCCCGAAAAGAAGAATGATGATTTGTGCCGTTTTGCGCATGCCCTGGGCCACCCGATCACATGGTCTGCCGCCATGTTGGCCTTGATGTCGCCGCGCCGCCACGCCCCAGTTCACGATTTGCCGAGACAGTTCCCGAGCAGGCGGATGATGTCAGCAGCGGTCAGCGCTTGCGCGGCATATACAGATCGGTGAGCGTACCTTCGTAGGCCTCGGCCGCGAACGCCACGGTCTCTGACAGCGTCGGATGCGGATGGACCGTCAGTCCGATGTCCGCAGCATCGGCGTCCATCTCGATGGCCAGGCCTATTTCGGCGATCAGGTCGCCCGCATTCGGGCCAACGATCGCGCCACCGAGCACCCGCTCCGTCTTCTTGTCCCACAACAGCTTGGTGAATCCCTCGGCCCGCCCCAACGCCAGCGCGCGCCCGCTTGCTGCCCACGGAATTTGCGTCTTGTCGTAGTCGATACCTTGCGCTTTCGCCTCGGTCTCGGTCAGTCCAACCCACGCTATTTCGGGATCCGTATACGCCACCGACGGAATCGTCCGGGCATCAAAATAGCTCTTCTCACCGGCCGCGACCTCGGCAGCAACCTTCGCTTCGTGTGTCGCCTTGTGCGCCAGCATCGGTCCGGGGACCAGATCACCGATCGCAAAGATGTGCGGCACGTTGCTGCGCATCTGCTTGTCGACCTCGATCACGCCGCGCTCACTGACCTCGACACCGGCTCTTGCGGCGTCCAGCTGGTCGCCATTTGCCCGTCTGCCCACTGCAACGAGCACGCGATCATAGACTCCGATTTCTGGCGCATTCTTGCCCTCGAAGGAGACCTCGATGCCGGGCACCGTCGGTCGCATGCCGGTGACCTTGGTCGAGGTCATGATCGCTTCGTAACGCGGCTTGACGACCTTCAGGAAAGGACGCAGCAGGTCCTTGTCCGTACCGGGCATCAGCGAGTCCATCAGCTCGACGACGCTGACTTCGGTGCCGAGGGCGCTATAGACGCAGGCCATCTCGAGGCCGATGATGCCGCCGCCAACCACGAGCATGCGCTTCGGCAGCGGGTCGAGCTCGAGAGCGCCGGTTGAATCGATGATACGAGGATCGTCGGGCAAACCCGGCAGCATGATGCTTTCCGAGCCAGCCGCAATAATGCACTTTTCGAACGCAATCGTCTCGCCGTTGTCGAGAGACAGCAGATTTGCCGATGCGAATTTCGCGGTCGCGTGTATCACCCGAACCTTGCGCTGCTTCGCAAGCTGCGTTAGCCCGCCCGTGAGCTTGCCGACAACTTCGTTCTTCCAGCCACGCAGCTTACGTGCATCGACACTGGGCTCACCAAACGTCACTCCATGCTCAGCCATCGCCGCCGCATCGTCGATGACTTTCGCCGCGTGCAACAGCGCTTTTGAGGGTATGCAGCCGACGTTCAGACAGACACCGCCCAGTGTGTCCCAGCGCTCGACCAGCACGACATCCATACCCAGATCAGCTGCCCGAAACGCGGCCGTGTATCCGCCCGGCCCGGCCCCCACAACAACGAGTTGTGCGGAGTGAGTGGCATCTCCAACGCGCACGGCCCCGGTCGCCGCGGCAATCTCTGCTGCCGACATCGTCTGCGTCTGCGTTGGGTCGAATGCTTCCTCGCTACCGCTCCGCGTGGCCACTTCGGCCTCTATCGTGACCACAACGTCACCCGCCGAAACTTTGTCGCCGATACCGACCTCGACGGTGACAACCCTGCCTGCCTGACTTGCCGGCACATCCATCGCAGCCTTGTCGGTCTCGAGCGTGACCAGGCCATCCTCTACTGCGACTGTGTCTCCGGGTGCCACGAGGACTTCGATGACCTCTACCTCGGCGAAGTCACCGAGATCCGGGACGATCAGTTGCACGTGCTCCGCCACTACGGTGTCGCCTGCAACAGTGCGTCCACGTCCGCCAACTGCTGCCCCAGGAATGTCGTGAATCGCACCGCAGCCGCGCCGTCGATGACGCGGTGATCGTAGGACAGCGAAAGCGGCAGCATCAGGCGCGGCTCGAATTTGGAACCGTTCCATACCGGCTGCATCGACGAACGCGAGATACCGAGAATCGCGACCTCCGGTGCGTTGACGATCGGCGTGAATGCCGTACCGCCGATGCCACCGAGACTCGAGATCGTGAACGATGCGCCCTGAAGCTGCGGGGCTTTGAGCTTGCCCTCACGCGCCGCAAGCGAAAGTTCGCCAAGCTCAGTCGCGAGTTCGTAGATATCCTTCCGATCTGCATCGCGTATGACAGGCACCATCAGGCCCTGATCGGTATCGGCCGCGAACCCCATATGAATGTACTTCTTGAATATCAGGCTCTCGCCATCATCAGCAAGTGATGCGTTGACCTTTGGAAATTCCTGCAGCGCGACGATAACGGCCTTCATGACGAACGCAAGCGGCGTAAGCGAAATACCGCGCGCCTTGGCCGGCCCCTTCAGTTCCTGACGCCTCTTTTCGAGTTCCGTAATATCGGCGAGGTCGTGCTGCGTCACGTGCGGCAGATTCACCCAGCTCGCCTGCAGGCGTGGCCCTGAAATTTTTTGAATACGCGTAAGCGGCTGGGTTTCGATTTCGCCAAACTTCGCAAAATCGACGACCGGTGTCTTTGGCAGTCCACCGCCCGCCGCCGGCGCCGATTGCCCGGTCAGAATCGATTTGACGAAGGCTTTGACATCGTCATGCAAAATACGATTTTTCGGACCGCTGCCTTTGACCTGCGGCAGGTCAACGCCCAGTTCGCGCGCGAGTTTTCTTACGGACGGGCTCGCATGCGCGCGCGAGAAGCCCGCTTCGTTGATTGCCGGTAACGTTCGCTGTGCCGGTGCCTGTTGCGCAGGCGGTTGCTGCGGCGCCGGAGGCGTGGCGATGGCCTGGGTCGCATCCGCAGTCGGCGTGGCTGGCGCCGCTTGCTCTTCTGGCGCCGCCTGGCTGACAACGGCCTCGATGATCGCCAGTGACACGCCTTTCGAGACCTTGTCACCGACTCTTACGAGCACTGACTGGATTACGCCACCGACAATAGCGGGCACGTCCATCGCAGCCTTGTCCGTTTCCAGCGTAACCAGCGGATCTTCGACGTTGACGTGATCGCCTTTGCTTATGTGCACCTCGATCACTTCGACGTCGTCGAAATCGCCAAGATCGGGAACAACGAGTGTCTGCACTCCGCCTGATCGTTGCGTTTCGCCGTCAGGCTTCGCGGGTGTCGCCAGAACCGTGGTGTCGCCGGTCGGCTCGTGTTTAATCGCCGGAGCGATGACGACGGTATCACTGACTTCGACTCTGAGCTTGCCGATGACGCTGCCCGAGGACACCGTGTCACCCACCGACACTGTCAGCGATTCGACGACGCCGTTCTCGGCGGACGGTACATCCATCGCGGCCTTGTCGGTCTCGAGCGTGACAAGTCCGTCCTCTCTGGCGACCGTGTCGCCGGGTGCGACGAGAATTTCGATGACCTCGACATCATCGAAGTCGCCCAGATCCGGAACTACTATATCGATTGTCTTCGCCACAGCCTTTCTCGCTTACAGCGTCACGGGATCGGGGCGATCCGGATCGATACCGTACTTCTCGATGGCCCTGGCAACCGTCTTTTGATCCAGCACACCATCGTCTGCAAGCGCCTTCAAGGCCGTGACGGCGATGTATCGTTTGTCGACTTCGAAATGCTGTCGAAGCGCCGCACGCGCGTCACTGCGCCCGTAGCCATCTGTGCCCAGCGAGACAAAACTCCCGGGCACCCAGCGTTGAATCTGATCGGGCACGATCTTCATATAGTCTGTAGCGGCAATAAACGGGCCGGTTCTGCCGGCAAAGGCTTGCTCGACGTAGCACTCGCGGGGCTCAGCTTCCGGATGCAACTGATTCCAGCGCTCGATCGCAAGCGCGTCCCGGCGCAGTTCATTGAAACTCGTGACGGACCAGACATCGGTAGGAATACCGAAATCCTGCATCAAGAGATCTTTGGCGCCCAGCACCTCCCGCAGAATCGTACCGGACCCCATGAGCTGCGCACGAATTTTGCCCTGGCTGCCGACGTCGAGCAGGTACATGCCTTTCAGGATTCCTTCTTCGACACCTTTCGGCATGGGCGGGTGCACGTAGTTCTCGTTCATGCAGGTGATGTAGTAAAAAACGTTTTCCTGCTCACCTATCATGCGGCGCAGGCCGTCCCGGACGATGACGGCCAACTCGTAGGCATACGTCGGGTCGTAGGACACACAATTCGGCACAGTCGATGCATTGACCAGACTGTGACCGTCCTGGTGCTGCAGACCCTCACCGGCCAGTGTCGTGCGTCCTGCCGTTGCGCCGATCAGGAAACCGCGGGACTGCATGTCACCGCCCGCCCAGATGAAATCGCCGATGCGCTGAAATCCGAACATCGAGTAGTAGATGTAGAACGGAATC
>Ga0265303_10002552_pt1 | contig 11284 bp, 6 predicted proteins | sample Helome_2_FD_192494 | JGI IMG/M metagenome (GOLD analysis project Ga0265303, IMG submission 192494) | Marine sediment microbial communities from subtidal zone of North Sea - Hel_20160317 (Illumina Assembly) | ecosystem: Environmental > Aquatic > Marine > Subtidal zone > Sediment ...
GCCTTCGTCCCCGACAAGTACATCGCCAGGGTGCTCGACGAGGGCATGAAAGGCGCGGATATGTTCATTGTCGCCGTTTTTGTCTGGGCCCTGCTGGGGTTTGGTAATGTTTATTGTGGACTGGCGCAGCATGCCTTCGACAAGGCGTTAGCTTCGATTCCGCATAAAACATCGGTCGCGATGAGCCGCTCCATGGCCTGGCATCCCGAGGTGCACAAGGGCGTCATGGAGATGGCCGTCGAGCTCGATGCGATCAAGGCACATCTTGACCGCACCGCCGATGACTGGAGTAATGGTGTCGACCATGGCGGCATGTGGGGTGCCAAGGCGTTGATGACCAAGTATCATGCGGTTGAATCCGCGTGGCGGGTCATCGATCGCGCTTTTGAGCTTGCCGGTGGATTTGGTATATTTCATGCCTCAGGTTGGGAGAGAATTTTACGCGATGGCCGCATTGGCAGAATTCATCCAGGGAACGTGGCCATCACCACGGAATTCGTCGCGAAGATGTATCTCAACCTGGACATTGATGCACAACCCCGCTGGGGTTAATACAGGGGATCTCGCAATCGAGTCTTTTTGACCCGTTTGTGAATCGCCGATATCAATAGCAGTACAACTTTAAGGAGTCCTGTCATGCCCATGTTTATTATTGAACGTAATTTTGCAGAAGAGATTTCGCTCGACCCGACCAACGAAGTGATATTGAAAATCAACGAAGATGTCGGGGTGAAATGGCTGTATTCGTTTCTTTCGCTGGACAAGAAAAAAACCTATTGCCTCTACGAAGCGCCCAATGCCGAAGCGGTGTACGAGGCGGCACGGCGGGCGAATGTGCCGGCGGACACGGTGATCGAGGTCGATTCACCGGTTGGCCCGGCGCTGGTTCCGGCTTGAGCCGCGACATCCACCTCGAACGGCTGAGCAAGTAATGATACTCAAACAGGGACATCGATGGAACGCCGGCTAGCAGCGATACTGGCAGCCGATGTCGCGGGTTACTCGTTGTTGATGAATACCGACGAGGACGCCACCTACATGGCGTGGAGATCGGCGCGCGCCGAGGTTATCGACCCGGGTATCGCAAGCGGACAGGGTCGTATCGTCAAGCACACGGGTGACGGTTTCCTGGCCGAATTCCCGACCGTGCTGGCCGCGGTTAAATGCGCGGTCAATATCCAGCGGGAAATGTCGCGGCGCAATGAAAGCCAGGTCAATGGTCGACGCTTTGAATTCCGCATCGGTATCAATCTCGGCGACATCATCGTCGACAGCGAAGACATTCATGGTGACGGGGTCAACATCGCGGCCCGGCTGGAAGCGATTGCCGAGGCCGGCGGCGTTTGCATTTCCGCCGATGTCTATCGACAGGTCAGAAACAAACCCGGGTTCGAGTTTGAGGACCTGGGAGAACATAGCGTCAAAAATATTGCGGCACCGATCCAGGTTTACCGCGTAACCCGGGACGAACGGGTCGAAAAGTCACCTGATTTATTAGCTGCCCAGGATTCGTTCCCACCTGACTCAACCAGGAAGGGGGGCGAGAATCCTTTAGAGGCCATGCTCGAAAGTATGGCCAGCACGAGACAGCAGCCGCCAACGATGCTGGTGGGTCGTGAGTCTGAAAAAGATTCCTTGTCCGAGGCTTACGCGGAAGCGCGGCAAGGTAGCGGCAACATCGCGCTTATCCGCGGTGAACCGGGCATCGGTAAGTCATGCCTGGCCAGTACTTTTGCCGAAGCAGTCAAGGATGAATCAACCTGGGTGGTTTACGGGCAATGCCACGAGACCCTGGGCTCCCCGCCATTCTGGCCATGGTTACAAATTTTGAGGAACCTGCAGCTGACCGATGACAGCCTGGGACTCTCGCCCGCGGCGATTTTCGGCGACCTGGCCGCCGCCGATAAACAGCAAAGCAGGTCATCATCCTTGCTCGGCAGTGATATTGGCAGTGACCAGTTCCTGCTGTTCAGTAAAATTGCCAACGTACTCGCCCAGTACGCATCTCAACGCACGCTGATTCTGGTCATCGACGATTTACACTGGGCGGATAAATCGTCGCTGCTATTACTCAGCCATATTTGCCGCAGGCTGTCACAGCAGGCCATGCTTGTGATCGGCACCTATCGCGATATCGAAATTACCCGCAAGCACCCGTTGTTCGAGTCGCTGGGTGACATCAGCCGACAGGCGACATTAAGGCGCATCGCGCTGAAAGGCCTTTCTGAACAGGACGTATCCGGATTTATCGAGAATACGGTGAGCCAGACGCTGGCTCCAGAAATTTTAAAGTCACTCTACGAAAAGACCGAGGGCAACCCGTTATTCGTTTCCGAAGTTGCGCGGATTCTGCAACAGGAAAATTTCAATCAGGCCGGTGGCCAGGTGGCGATAGAGATACCCGAAGGCATCCAGGAGGCGATCGGGCGCCGACTCAACCAGCTTTCCCCGCAGTGTAATGAATTACTGCCCATGGCGGCCGTCATCGGGCGCAAGTTCAGTTTACCGGTGCTCTCTCAGCTATTGCCCGAGTCAGAGCAGATCGGGTTACTGGAAACCCTGGAAGAAGCGGTCAGTCGGGGCATTATCGAACATCGCCAGAATACCGTGGCGGAATTTCAATTTTGCCATGTACTGACCCGCGATATTCTTTACGATGAATTGAGTCTGGCCCAGAAAATTACCCTGCACAGAAAAGTTGCCGATGCCCTGGTGCAACTTAGCGACGGAGACTCTGAAGTTTCAGCCGGAGAGATCGCGCGTCATTACTACAATGCCATACAGGGAGGCCAGAGTGACGCGGCTGTAGACTATGCGATCGAAGCGGCCGAGCACGCAGTAAAATTAGCGGCCTATGATGAGGCCAGGGAGTACTACGAACTGGCGATGGATATATTCAACCTTGACGACCGTCGCTATGCAAAGCGTAAGGCTGAAGTTTATTACCACATCGTAGAGTGTGTCCACGCGGTCGGGTCTCCGACCCAGGTCACCGCGGAGGCTTGCGAAGTCGCGCTGCGTGCGGCAAGACAAACCGGACAATATGATATTTTTGCGCAGGCGGCCTGTCGGTTGGTGTATGTGGAACGCAGACCGAACCGGGCAAACCATGGACTGAAATACATCCAGGAGGCGCTTTCTTACCTGCCAGAGGATGACCTGGTAACTCGCGCAAATTTACTCGCTTACCATGCGATGTCGCTGTGCTTCAACGGTCACAGGAGTGAGGCCGAACGCATCGCCTTCGAAGCCCTGGCGGTAGCGCAACGCTGTGGCGACAAGCTCGTGCTCTGTAACAGCTTGTGCATGGCCTTGCTGGTGCTGCGGGGCCGGCCTGAAAAACTCAGCGAGCGCATACGGCTGGGTGAACAGGCAGATGATCTAGCTAACGAAGTCAGCAAGGCCTCAGGGCATCTACCCATTTTGAATGATCCAAAGGAATGGTTAATCATGACCTACCAGGAGCTGGGGGCTATGGATCGGGTCAAAGTGCTTATTCAGCAGATTGAAACTTCTATCGAACAAGTTTATTCATTCAAGGGAGACTACTTTTCCGCTAGCGCAAACGCTAACCAGGCTTTGTTTGAAGGACGCTGGCAGCAGGCCGAAACCTTGATCGAAGCTGCCAGTGAGCTGGGTGCCAGGAAACTCGATGACAGTGCAGAGGGCGTTTATGGCGTACAAATGTTCATGTTGAATCGGGAGCTCGGCCGCTTACCAATGGTTCAGAGTGCCCTCAAGCGGATGTTGGCCAATGACAACAGTGCAGTCTGGGCACCGGGTTTACTCGCAACCTATACCGAACTCGGAATGCTCGACGAGGCGCGGGAGATATTCGAACAACTCGCGGCCAATGATTTCCGACCACTGGGTGAGGGCGAACTGTTCCTGACCTGCCTGGTATACATGATCGAGGCTTGCGTCGAACTCAATGACACCGATAGAGCTGCCGCCCTGTATCAGCGCCTGGTGCCCTATTCGGGGCAGATGTTGCCGCACGCCACCGCGATGAGCCATGGGCCAGCGGATATGTATCTCGGCATGTTGGCGAGCTTGATGAATAATCTCGACGAGGCCCAGGCGTTGTTTGGCAAGGCGACCGAATTATGCGAGCAGTCCGCGCCGAATATGTGGCAGGCCCACATCAAGTTTCGCCATGCGCAAGTCCTGAAACGACATAATTTCAGCGGTGGCCGGTCAAAATTCGACGAACTGGTCGATCAGGCTCGAGCGACTGCCCGGGCCATGGGCATGGTCAACCTGCTGGCAAAACTGGAAAAGCTCGAAGCCGCTAACGGACTGGAAAATGGCGACCTGGACGGCGGTCTTACGCCCCGGGAGCTGGAAGTATTGCAAATGATCGCACAGGGTAAGAGCAACAAGCTGATTGCCTCAGAGTTGAACCGGAGCCTGGCCACGGTAGCCACCCACGTACGTGCCATCCTCAACAAGACCCATACCGCAAATCGGACCGAAGCGGCTGCATTCGCTGCCGAACATAAGCTATTCCAGATCAATTAATTAATCGAGCGAGCTTCTATCAAAATTCAACGCCGCAGATAGATTCGCTGAGTTTCGCATTCTGGCGCTACTTGTACCGTTTCGAAGTCGTTTTCGTCGGCTAAAACCTACCGTTCACCCGTGCATTCGAGGGTTTCTTGACGCGGTTCACCGTATTTTTTGCATGATCCGCCTATATAGTTGATTCGCCTGAGGATTCTATTGTCATGAATCTTCAATCCCGATGCACAAAACCCGCTGATTTTCGGGTTTAACCAGGCACCATGGATGAATCGAATTTTTCACCTGATTACCACACTTCTGCTCTGCGGTTACCTCGCGGCATGTGGCACCGACACCAGTTCCGGTGGCAGTAGCAGTGGCGGTAGCAGTGGCAGTGGCGACGGTTTATCCGGCGATGGTCCAGGCCTGACGTTGCGCCTGACCGATGCGCCGTTCGATGATGCTGTGCGCGTGATGGTGACATTCGTCGAGGTGAGACTCAAGAAAAAAGGGAGTGGCGGCTGGATCAGCATCGATCTTCGCGGCAGTCCCCCGATGGATCTGGCAGCGTTGCAGGGAACCAAATCCGCTCCCCTGCTGTTCGATAAGGATGTTCCTCACGATGACTATGACGAATTACGCCTGATCGTCGACACGGCATCGACGGCCAATACGATCAAGCTAAGCGACGGCAGCGAACCCGAATTGAAAATTCCAAGTGGCGGTTCGTCCGGACTGAAGATCAAAGGTAATTTTACCGTCTCCGCAAGCCTCCCGACTTTGCTCGTGGTTGATGTCGACCTGCGCCAGTCAATCAAAAAGGCCGGCCCCAACTACATCATGAATCCGGTACTGCGCCTGGTTAAAGGCGACAATTTCGGCCATTCCCGCGGCATCGTCGACCCGGCATTGCTAACCGCGGTGAGCTGCTCGGACCCATTGGTGGATACCTTTAACTCGGTGTATGTCTACAGCGGGCATAATGTTACCCCGGACGATATCAACCAGAAATCAAATAAGAATGTTGATCCATTGACCACTACCCGGATCGGTTACGATGCCGCCACTTCAAGTTACATATATGAGGCCGCATTCCTGCCGGCGGGCGACTACACCATCGCATTAACCTGTAACTCCAACCTGGATGACCTCGACAAGAACGACAACCTGAAGTTCTTCAACATCCAAAACGTCACCGTCAAGCCGAACAACACCGTCTTTTTCTAACCCGGAACCGTTTTTTCCGGCCTATACTCAATTAAAAAGCCGGTGGAGCAGGTGCAAGGCTATATGAATCCGGGAACAAAAATGACCCATTTAATCGCGTTACTGGCACTCGTTGCCAGTAGTTGCGTTATGGCGCAGGAGGCCTCCGAAGAGGATGAACTGAACCAGTTTCTCGATCTGCTCGATCAACAAACCTCGCTTGCCACCAACACCCGCCTGAACGCCGATTTCGTACCCGGCATGCTCAGCGTTCTCGACGCCGAGCAAATGCAACGCCGCGGCTTCAGAACGGTATGGGATGCACTGGAGTCCCTTCCCGGGGTACAGGCCAGCAGGGACACAACCGGTGAGCGCAGTATCAGTGTGCGTGGTATTGGACAATTGTTTGAGCCCAGCAAGGTTAAGCTGCTGCTCAACGGCGTCGCGGTGAACGCCTCGGCGAGCGCTACCACCGGCACCATCTACGACACGCCGATAGAACAGATCGAACGGATCGAATTTATCCGCGGACCCGGCTCGGCAACCCATGGCGAATTCGCCTATGCCGGTGTACTCAACGTCACCACCCGGAAACAGGGCGAGCAATATTCGGTCGGTGTCGAGTCGCACGAGGGTATTAACTTTTCCGCACTTTACAGTTACGCAAAGCCCGACAGCGACTTCAAGGCTAGTATCAACTTCGCCGCGAACCAGAGCGATGGTGCAGACATAGATTCCGGTGATGACAGCTCAGCCACTGGAATCCCGACCTACGCTCCCGGGCCGATCAACAACAAGCGCGATTTCGTTTCGGCAATCGCCAGCTTCGACTTTGGCGAGCTGAACGCGCTCATCCAGTTTCAGGAAGCAAATCGAGGCGATCATTTCGGCGCCAACGACCTGTTGCCACCCGATGACAAGCAAACCGTGATATCGGATCGATTGATATCGGCCTCACTGAGTCAACCGTTCACGCTGGCCGACAACCTGGGCGGCAAGTGGTTTTTAAGTGCCGTAGAAAACAAAACCGAAAAAAACCAGCTATTTCTCGGCACCGCCGAGAACTTTGGTGGCTTTGGCAACGAGGACGATATCGTCGCCGATTCCAACCTGCAGGAACAACGCCTCGAGGCAAAGGTTAACCTGCAATACGCTGGCGACGCGCACACATTGTTCGCCGAGGTATCGGCCGTCGATATCGAAATCACCGAATCCGATCGATCTATCAATCTCGATCCGGTTACCGGGACACCCACGACGAACATGAACGATTTCCCGGGCCCGGTCGATGACTCGCAGGATCGCAGTTCGATCAGTCTGGTGCTGCAGGATGAGTACCTGATTAACCCGAGCCTGACGCTGACCACCGGCCTGCGCTACGATGACTATGAAGATATCGGTTCGAATCTTTCGCCGCGCATCGCACTGGTGTGGCGCAAGTCCGATCGGCATATATTCAAGGCGCAGCTGGCGCGCGCTTTCACACCGCCCACGCTGCTGGAGACCGGCGGTTCGATCGAATCCTCGATCGATCCTGAAACCAACGACACCCTCGAGTTTGGACATATCTTCCACAGCAACGATCTCATCGTACGTAACACGGTTTACTTCTCCAGGCTCGATGATTTGATCGCGTTTCAGGATTCCGCTCCGACTGGCTACAAAAACACCGACTCCACCGATGTACGCGGTTACGAACTCGAAGCCGAAAAGTCGATCGCTAACGAGTGGAGATTGATCGGCAGTCTTTCACTGCAGGATTATGACGATGACGAGTTACCCGCTGCGGTACCGTGGATGCTCAAACTCGGCACCGAGTATAAAATCATGCCGTTAACCCTGGTCCATCTGCAGATCAACAGCTTCGGTAAACGTGACCGCGCGGAAGTCGATACGCGCAGCGACTTCGAACAGACCACCCAGGTCGATGTCAGCCTGCGCAGCAGGAACTTCCTCGATGTCGATGGCCTCGATTTCCGCTGCGGCATCCGCAACCTGCTTGACGAGACCCTCAAGTATCCCGCGCCCGCCGATACTTATGCCGACGACTACCCCTACAGCGACGGCGCGATGTTGTGGGCACAGCTCAGTTACCGGCCATGAGCAGAGTTGGCGGCATTATTTTGTGTTGAGACTTTGCGCCAAAATCGGACTCATCATCCTCTGCGGCCTGGTGCCAATCCTGGGGACCAGCTCGCTGGCGCAGGACGCGTTATCGCCAAGACTGCAAATCGGCATCAACCTGCTGCCCGCAATCGTCGCCGCCAACCAGAGCCTGGCGGCGACCGACATTAAACGGAACCTGCCCATTTACCTGGTGTACCGGGAAGACCGTTACCAGGGGGAGCAGCTCAAACAGCGCATCAGCCAGGTTGGCAAAATTCGTGGACGCGCGCTGGAAGTTGAGGCGATTTCACTCGATGAATTTATCGCCGCCGAGCCGCAGCCGTTGAGCGTGGTTTTCATTGCCGAACCGCTCGATCGGCAGCTGCCGGGCCTGGTCCGATTCGCGCAGCAACAACGGCTACTATTATTTTCTCCTTTTGCGGGGGACGTCGAGCGTGGCGTCACCGCTGGCTTTCAGGTCACCGACAAGGTGCTACCCCAGGTCAACATGGCCTCCCTGAAACAATCAAAAATTCAATTAAAAGCGTTCTTTCTACGCATTGCGGTGAAACATGAGTAAACCAGAAATCCTAAAGAACTTAACGACAACGGTGGATCTTAAGTCCTCGTTACTATTTCTCGGCATCGGTTTGGTGATTATCGTGCTGACCCTGTGGAACTGGCACTACGATGTCAAACCGCGGCTGGTCAACGAAGCACAGTCAAATACCCGCGTGCTGGCGGCATCCTATGCGCGCGCAGTCGAATCGCAGTTTCAGAACGTCCATGGCCAGACCGATATTTCAGTGATCCATAATTCGATCAACGAAATGCTGCTCCTCAACGACCCCAGCACCGGTGAAAACCTCTACTATGGTGTCAGCCTCGAAGTCGACTACGATGCTTTCTCAGCCGACTATGACGTGGTTAACTTAAGCGTGGGCTCGACTAATTGCGGCGATTGTATCGTTACTGAAAATCCGATTTATAGCCGCACCAGCGGCGAACTCATCGCCATCCTCAAGATTTACGCAAACCCGGTTTTTTACCAACGCCTGATCAATGACATCGTCGACGGTCTCGCGATCATGCTGCTCGGCATCATCATCGTGCTGGTGGTCGCCTGGATCACTTCAAACCGTCTGCTGATCCGTATCCGCGAACGCGAGCGCAGCCTGGTTCACGAAGTGGGCGAGCGCAGGTCCGCGGAGGAACGCCTGGAACAAATCGCGGCTTATGACCAGCTCACCAACCTGCCCAATCGTTACCTGTTGCAAGCCGACTTCACGCGCAAGCTCGAGGAATCCTCACGTAACGACAAAATGCTGGCGACCCTGTTTTTCGATCTCGATAATTTCAAGGGCATCAACGATGTTCACGGACACGAAATCGGGGATTTATTGCTCAAGCAGGTTGCCACGCGCATGTCGGAAGTGACCCGTAACTACGACCTGCTGGCCCGCTTCGGCGGTGATGAGTTCGTTATGATCATGTCCAATCTGAGCGAACGCTCGGATGTGATCCCGGTGGTTGAAAAAATCATTGCCGGCTTCATACCGTCATTCGATCTACCCGGTGCCTCGGTGCAAATCACCACCAGCGTCGGGATCAGCATTTTTCCGGAAGATGGCAAAGATCCTTCAGAGTTGTTGAAGAATGCTGACCTCGCGATGTACCGCGCCAAGGCGGAAGGGCGTAATTGTTACCAGTTCTTCAATGCCGAAATGAACCTTGAATTGCAGTATTCGCAATGGGTCGAGACCAACCTGCGCGAAGCCCTCGAGCAGAATCGCCTGCGGCTTCACTTTCAACCCCAGGTTAATCTTGACACCGGGGCGGTCGAGTCTTGCGAGGCTCTGATCCGCTGGCCGCAGGAGGACGGGGAACATATCAATCCGGCCGACTTCATCAGGATTGCCGAGAGAACCGGACAGATCATCGAAATCAGCAACTGGGTGCTTAACGAAACCTGTCGCATTCTTTGCACCTGGCAAGACCAGGGTTACGAGACTATTCGCGTCGATATCAATCTTTCGGGTAAGGATTTTGTCGACCGCGGCATACTGTATAAATATTTGCCCATCCTGCAACGCTATAACCTGAAACCAGGTCAGATCGGCATCGAAATTACCGAGAACATATTGCTCGAATCGAGCGAGCAGGTGATCAATGCATTGACCGTTTTGCATAACTCCGGCGTGCATATTTCCATCGACGATTTCGGCACCGGGTTTTCGTCGCTGAATTATCTCAAGCAACTGCCTTTGTCCGGCATCAAGATCGACCATAGCTTCGTGCACGAAGCGCCGAGTAACAAGGACGACCTGATTATCATGCAGGCAATTACCCTGGTCGGCCAGGGCTTCGGGCTCGATGTCGTCGCCGAAGGCGTCGAAACCGAGTGGCACGAATCACTGTGTCGCGAGGTGGGCTGTAACACGATACAGGGCAGGTACCTGTCCGATCCGCTACCTGCCGACCAGTTCGCCGAGGGTTACCTGCGCAAAAAATAACCCTTGTTATCGCACGTTTGAATTGTAGCCCTTAGCGGCTACACTGGGCCTCCGCACAGCCTCGAATCGATGCACCGATGCCCGAAAATTACCAGTTGGTAGAAACCCTGTTACAGCAGCCGCTCGAAAACGGTGACGTGGTCTGTAACCTGTGCCTGTGGCGTTGTCGCCTGCGCCATGGCCAACGCGGTTTCTGCCAGGCGCATGTCAATCGCAACGGCAAACTGTACAACCTGTCTTATGGAATCATTTCAGCGATTGAGGTCGAGTCGATTCGCAACAAACCGGTATATCATTACCGCCCGGACAGCCGCGTCATGTCGATTGGCAGCTATGGCTGCAACTTTCGCTGCAAGGGTTGCCATAACCTGGAAATTTCCTGGGGCGTCGAGGCACTCGACAAGCTCGCGCGCGGGCAGTCCAGCGACGCATTCGCCACGCCCGCGCAAATGGTCGAAACCGCGTTAAAACACGAGGTTGATGGCATTGCCTTCACCTATTCGGAGCCCGCGGTATGGCTTGAGTATGTGCTCGATGTGTCGCGGCTCGCGCATGAGGCCGGGCTGTTCACGGTTTACGTATCCAACAGTTTTGTCACCGATGATGCGCTCGAGGTGATGGCGCCACATATCGACGTGCTGTGCTCGGACATCAAGAGCCTGTCAGCCGAGTTTTACAAGGACATTTGCCCGGTGGGTACAGTAGAGCAGGTTTTGGGTTCAATCAGGAAAGCCGCCGAGCTTGGCATTCACGTCGAGACTCGCACCAACGTGATTCCGACCAAAAACGATAGCCTCGATGAACTCAAAGGCATTGCGCAGTGGATTCGCGATAACCTGGGCGCGAACAGCCCCTGGCATGTGACCAAATTTTTCCCCGCCTACAAGCTTTCACATTTACCGGCAACCGATAACGCGATCATCGAGGCGGCGGCCGCGGCCGGACGCGCAGTGGGG
>Ga0265303_10002553_pt1 | contig 11284 bp, 9 predicted proteins | sample Helome_2_FD_192494 | JGI IMG/M metagenome (GOLD analysis project Ga0265303, IMG submission 192494) | Marine sediment microbial communities from subtidal zone of North Sea - Hel_20160317 (Illumina Assembly) | ecosystem: Environmental > Aquatic > Marine > Subtidal zone > Sediment ...
CACTTCACGGGTTCCGACGATTTTCAGATTACCGTTGGCCATGACATCAACCACCCGGCAGGTGATGAAGGCCGAAAGGTTGCCGCTGCGGCTGGTTTCACCATCCCCTTCGAAATCGCTTTTCAGGTAGCCCTTGACGGAAGGATTGCCGAACGGATCAATTTTAGGCCATTTGCTGTTGACGTCGGGCAAAATCTCATCCTGCCACCAGTCTTCAACACCGAACAACTTTTCAATGCCGGCCTCAAGCCCGGAGCTGCGTTCTGTTGCCGTATTGGCTTTGTTGCTGGCTTGAGCGGATTCGTCAATTTCAACCGTAACAATATCTCCTATATTGCGAGCTTTAGTATCGATAAACAATCCGTTAAAGGAACTTCGCGTCTGCCACAAGGAGCCACAATTATCTTCAGGCGCTGCGGCCGGCTGCCTCACTATCATTTGTTGGGGGGGCATCTGCTGGATGGCCGGTTCAATATTCTTCCGGTTACCGGTACATCCGCCAAACCCGACAAGCAGCAGTAACGCGAGTATTCCTGCCGCCATAGGCTTTATTGTTGTCTGCATATTTTCCTACCTTATAGATTTTTATGGGTGCCTTTTGGGACCGATTCTGACAGTGCGGATTCTTTGCTAGAAATCAATCTTTACCGTATTAGAATCCACCACCCGGGCGTACAGAACTTTTTTGGATTCAAAATTTATTACCGGAATGCGGTCACCGAGTGCTCCCTTTTTTTTGACCTGGCCCAGGGCGGTAATTTTAATCCCCTGGGTTTCAGCAACGATCACTACCACATCTCCCCGTCTCACCAGGGGCGGAAATTCTACCAGATTGGCCCGCAGCACTGTTTTGGACCCGATCGCTCTTCGGGTTCTTTTCCCGAGGACCGCCTCCGGGTCGGTGATAACGTCGGAAGGGACCTTGGCCAAGTCCACCTTTAACAACATGATGTCATCTTCGGTAATCGGTTTATGCCTGCCCAGTGGCTTTTTTGTGACCACAACCTCAGCCAACACTTCGATGTTTACGGTAGCCCAGACCCTTTTGTATAATTTGCCATTGACATCAAACCTAACCGCAAATGGAACTTGCCCCACTATATCGCGATTGCGCGGGGCACTAATTTCATAAGTGATGCGTCCCCCCGGCAAACGCAGGCTTTCGGAAACCTGAATATTTTTAATGCTGGCATTTGAGCTGTCGGATAAAAGATTTTTTAAAATATAGTCGGACACCAGCTCCTTTATTCTTTCTTGACTGACTTCAAGAAAACTGCGGGTTAAGGCAATCGAAGGCGGAATGTCCAATATCAGTTCGGCCAAATCGATTCCGTTTTGCTTCAAACGTGTTTTAATCGTGTTGCCGTCAAGATTGCGTGAATTGCCGGGCAGGGGTGCCCGACCGACCACAATGCCGCTCAGTTTTTGGATCAACAGCGAATCGCTGCCCTCAATCTTGGCAATGTCGCTCAAGCGGATTGCTTCATCATCGATTTGAACTTTTTCCAGAATACGGATGCGGGTCAATTCAGATGCGGAAATATTGCAAGCCGTTGCCGGCAGCAAAACTAACGCCAGCAGACCAATAATATAGCGACCGAAATGCTTACAAATTGGATATCCGGAATGGTTAGGTTTCATTTATTCATTCTCTAACGTTTGATATTGTTGGCTATCTGCAGCATCTCATCGGCAGTCTGGATTGATTTGCTGTTGGTCTCATAGGCTCTCTGGGCCGTAATCATATTGACCATCTCGTCTACAACACTGACATTGGACATTTCCAAAAAGCCCTGTGCAAGGGTGCCCAGGCCATCCTCTCCGGGAATGCCGGTCATTTCATCGCCGGATGCCTCTGAAGTTATGTATAAATTTCGGCCGGTACTGATTAATCCTGAGGGGTTGACAAAACGGGCCAGTTCAATGGTGCCGATCTCACTGGGGGTCGAATCACCGGCCTGGAGCACGGAAACGGTTCCATCCATCCCCACTGAAATGGATACGGCATCGCTTGGAATCGTCATTTCCGGTTCCAGGGCGAACCCATCTGAATTGACCATGCGCCCGTCACTGTCGAGTTTGAAAGCCCCGTCCCGGGTATAGGCCGTTTCGCCGTTGGGTAGAATAATCTGGAAAAATCCGTCACCCTCAATGGCCAGATCAAGCTCGTTCTTGGTGTTTTCCATATCCCCCTGGGTGAAAATCTTGAGCACGGTGGATGGGCGGGTACCGTGGCCGATCTGTATCCCGGTGGGAACCTGGGAATCCTGACTGGAAGATGTGCCGGCCGGTTTAAGGGTTTCGTATAATAAATCCTGAAATTCGGCGCGGCTTTTTTTGAATCCCGATGTATTAACGTTGGCCAGGTTGTTCGAAATGACATCAAGATTCAAGGTCTGAGCCTGCATCCCGCTTGCTGAAGTCCATAAGCTGCGTATCATTTATCCTCCAATATTATAGGTTATATGTTAATTATGTGTTTCCTACTTCATTAATGGACTTGGCACTGGCCTCATCGGCGGTACGAATGACTTTTTGATAGGATTCATAACCGCGCAGCACCTCAATCATCTCCGTCATCATTTTGACGACATCAACGTTGGAAAGTTCTAAATATCCCTGGCTGACTTTGAAATCTTCAGCCTCTTTTGGCGGCGGGCTGTTTTCCAGCGGTTTAAACAGAGTATCACCCATTTTCATTAACTTGACAGGCTCAGGAAAATCGACGATCCGCAGGCTGCCGACCTGTTTTCCATCCGCGGAAACATTGCCTGCTTCGTCCACGGCAAATTTTTTAAACTGATGCTGGTTTTCTGCGCCTTTTACCGTAATTTCTCCGCCGTCGCCCACGACAGGATAACCGTTGCGGGTCACCAATACGCCATCGGCGTTAAGCGTGAAATCACCTTTGCGGGTATAGTGAATACCGTCAGGTTTTTGAACACAAAAAAATCCATCCCCGCTAAGGGACAGGTCAAAATCATTGCCGGTGTTTTTCAGGCCGCCGTGGGTGAAATCGGTGTATGAGTTAAATTGAAACCAGAAGGATTGGGCCTGGGAAGTCGTCAGTTCAGGGGAATTGGGCACAAATGATGCCGGTAAATCAGCCGGGTCAATAAACTGAAATTGTCCGTGGTCCATTTTGTAGCCAACGGTGTTGGCATTGGCAAGATTGTTCGAAATTATCTGCAATCGCTTTTCGTAGGCCAGTGCACCGGATGCCGCCATATAAATGCCGCCACTCATATTATTACCTCTGTATTGTCTTTTGTGAAGTTAGTTCTTCCTTAAATCCCTTCAATTCAGGAATGGCAATAATCCCTGCCAAATTATTGTTTATAATCATGCAAGAGACATACCAATATATTCAAGCGCCAGAATCACTTTGACCGGCTATTTTGTAACGATTGTCACAATACAATTTGCAAAAACGATAATCTTTGCCGATTTAATATTACAAAGCAGGAAATTTTTGCCGGTGCCCGGGAAGCGAATTCCAATCCTCGGATCAGTCCCGCCAGGCCGAAATTATCCAGTGGCGGGCGCTACAGGGGGAGGATGGGTTGTCGATACAGATGGATATCTGTCGATGGGGAGAAAAGCCGGGATCTACATTACCTTTTAACGCCAACTGTTTAAATCTAAGGACATTAGGAGCGAGCGCATCAGGTATGGATCCTTAATTTTCGGCGTTTTTTTTGAGGCTTAATATAAGTTCAACCTCACCCAAAGGCGCTTTTAACTCTTCGGAAATTTGTTTGGTGCTCATGCCCCGGTTGGCTAACTTCTGGATTCGTGTCTGACGCTCACCCGACCCTGTCGTTTCTTTCACATCTTGGAAGCTGCCATCACGTTGGGACGGAAACGCTTGCGGTCGAATCTCAGGGGTATTGTGATCTGCATGGTTAAACGGATGAAATTGCAGAACCTTATCCAAGTTTTGGCGTTCGTTGGCAACGACTTCCAGGATATTGCGAAAGGCTATCTCAACTTGCTGGTTAATTGCTTGCGAGAAAACCTGGAGATTAAAATCTTGATCGGATCCACGCTTAGAGTTCATCATATCAGGTTTCATTTTGCGCCTGTGATTTCGTACCAGAAAAAATAAAATCAGAAGACACAATAAAATTTGAATGCCGTCGACCGCGACCTCCCAATGTTTCATCAGTTCCATTCCCATCTCAACTCCTGACTGGATCATTAGCTGCCCCGACTCCCAACGATCTCCAACCCCCAGACCATGTTTGACGGCAATGTGCATTCAATCACGGATCCAGTTTCTATAATATCAGTTGGTTACACGTTAATTATTGGAATAATGACTATACCCGTATGTCGATTTTCTTTTTAGATCGGTCTGGCTGTGGTTTTGTTTCCTTTTTTTGATGGCGCTTTACCGCAGGTGCAGATTGGTGCGGTCTGTCCTTGAAAGAGATGCTTTCCGACAGGGTCCCGTCGTGGCCCTCTTTTTTCTTCTTTTTTCTCTTTTGCTTGTCTTGCAAGGCGCCTTTAAAGGGCGGTCGCTGGTCTTTACGCTGTTTGCGATCGACGCTTTTTACCCGCTCTGTGGATGACAGCAACGGAGAAATTTTGTTTAAATTTATGTTGTCCACCATGCCATTGCCTCTGATAGAATCTGGTAAATCCACATTCGTTATACAGATTTTACATCGTGCGACCTCCCCTTTCTGCTATTGACCAAATTATTAGACCATTCGCTTTGGTATCCTTGTTAGCAAATGTCGTCCAATCTAATTGCCAATTAGCTTTTCTTTTTTCAGCTTGGCCCGCAGGCGCAAAATCGCCTGGGAGTGTATTTGTGAAACCCTGGATTCTGTAATATTAAGTACTTTACCTGTTTCTTTCATGGTAAGTTCTTCTATGTAATAAAGAGAGATAACCAGCTTTTCTTTTTCAGGCAGCTGTTCAATGGCCCTTGCCAACGCTTCTTGCAGTTCCTTTAATCGCGTCAGGGTCATGGCATCATCATCCTTATCAACGAGATAACTCAACAATTTCTCTTTCTCATCCCTGGATGAAAATCCCAACTCTTCAAAACTGATAAATGAGATGCTTGACATCTGTTTGGTCCGGTAAACCTGCTCGACATCAACCCCCAGTTCATTGGCTACCTCAAAGTCATCAACTTCACGGCCCAGTTTCTGCTCCAACTTAAGGCAGGCATTTTCCAAATCTCTTATTTTGCGACGATTCGACCGGGAAAGAAAATCACGCGATCTCAGCTCACTTAGAACAGCACCTTTAATCCGAAAAACCGCATAGGTCATGAATTTGTTGTCCCTGCTCGGATCATAGCGATCAACAGCCTGGATCAATCCAATAACGCCCACATTCATTAGATCATCAATGTCAATTGTAGCAGGCAGGTGGACGGCGATCCGATGAACAATCCGTTTGACGTAGGGCAGATACTCTGTAATCAATTGATCCCGGTAGGAAGGGTCATTTTTGTCCAGGTTTTTCACAGTTGTCTGTGCGGTTGCCATAGATTTGTATCTCCCAGATAGTAGAACATCTCGGCCATTCTAAAATTGTGAGGGATAATATCAACCTGAAGTGATCAATATTATACGCCCCTGATCCCAATCCTCATCAATCCAGCCCTAATCGAAAGTGAACGGGCCCACAGAAAAGTCAAGCAAAGTTATTCTGGACCAGATGCCGCCAGAATAAATTACTACCGCCTTTGGGAAGATTTAGCGGCGGCATATTGGCAATTTTCCTGGCCAGATCTTTGAAACATCTGCTGGCCTGGGTATCCGGATATAACTCACTTACAATTTTCTGATTTTTAACGCCTCTGGTAACTTTTTCATCATATAAAATGCATCCAAGATATTCGTTGGTAATATCCAAAAACCGGTCGGTCACCAGGTGCAGCTGTCGAAAAACTTCCCGCCCCTCCTCGGGACGGGTCGCCATGTTTACCAGTAATTTGCAGACTTTCTCTGAATATTTTAACGAGAGTACCTTCATGAGCGCATAAGCGTCGGTAATGGAAGTCGGTTCAGGAGATACCACCACCACAATCTCCTGGGCTGTGGCGTTAAAATCCATCACATTGGAAGAAATACCAGCCGCCGTATCAATAAATAAGATATCGACACTGTCAATCAGACCGTCAAGTTGCGTGAAAATCTGAATCTTCTGGTCCCGCGTTAAATGAGTTAGTTCCTGAATACCGGAGGAAGCCGGCAAAATTTTCATTTGGCCCGGACCTTCAACCAGAATCTCCTCAATCGTCCTTTCCCCCATAATGACATGGGACAGATTGTATTTAGGTGCCAACCCCAGCAGGACATCTAAATTCCCCAGTCCCAGGTCGGCGTCCAATATAAGGACTTTCTTTCCCATTTTAGTAAATGCATATCCAAGATTGGCCACAATACTGGTTTTACCAACACCGCCTTTACCGCTGGTAATCGCGATGACTCGGGCTTTTGATCCGCTGTTGCGGTCGGTGCTTAATGAAGATTTCGTATTTTTTTGACCGCGTCTGCGATTTATACTGATCACCTTGTTCGAGGGATCTTTCGAGCTCATTATCGGCTTGTCTCCTGATGGCTGAATCGATTATCGGTAACTGTTATACTGCATCATTTCCGAATTTGATTCGTTGCGAGTGCGTTCCTGTTCTCGGTCCGGATTACAACTTCGACACGGTACAAAATTCTGCTTTTCAGCTTCTTGGGCGCAGCTGAAATTTATAATATTGCCAGATTTTATTTTCTTGGCCCACTTACAATCCGTCAAATGATAAACGTCGGAGTTCTTGTTGGCTAGAAAATACGTCTGTTCCGTGCTTGTATTTTCCCTGTTTAATGTTCTTCCCTTATTCGAATCTGAGGCTCCAACCAGGAGATTTCCATGGTGGTCCTGGGGGTTAAAAAGTAGATCGACCAATCGTTGAACAGTTCCGGCTTCAATATCGTCCGGGACCTTTCGTCCACCGCAGAGAAAGGAAAGCGGCAGATTGGTTCGAATCAGCACATTGACAATGTTTCCGAAGATGCTGCTCTCATCTGTCTTGGTAAACAATATCTGATGAACGCCAATGTCTTTAAAGGCTTCCGATATGGCGATGCAATCTTTTTCTTTGGTGGTTGCGCTCAATATCAGCTGGGTTTTCAAACCGCTTAGCCCTGCCAGGCAAGTTTTGAGTCCCTGGATTTGATTCTGATCTTTCGGGTTTATGCCGGAGGTGTCGATTAAAATTATTTCTATGTCCTTGAATCGTTTAACAGCCTTTTTCAGTTCGTCAGCATTGCTGGCAGATTCCAGGGGAATCCCGATTATTTGAGCATAGGCCTCCAGCTGTTGGATCGCCGCAATACTGTAATGGTCAGTCGTAATCAAACCAACGCTTTTTCTACCGTGGTTAACCAGCCGCGCCGCCAGTTTGGCAATGGTTGTCGTCTTACCCACTCCGGTGGGGCCGACAAATGCCATAATCGTCGGCTTTCCGTTAACAAAAGGATGGCTTTCCACGGCCACTCCCATTTCTTCCAGAAGGGAGCCGAGATAAAATTTAATGTCACCATTGGATAAAATTTCATCTGAGGCCGGTAGGCGTTTAATTTCCTCAATGAGCTCAGAGGCGATACCACGATCTACTTCCTGCAACAATATCTGTTGATACAGGGATGACAGGGCTCTGGCACTGTTGCGGGAGTAGGATTTGTTTCTTAAGCCGTACCTTGACCGGGGATTCTGGCGTGCAGACGGGGATTTCGATTGGGTTGTATCGTCTTTTCGGCGGGCCGGTCTGGGTTCTTCGATCCGTCTTTTAGGAAAACGGCGATCGGGATCCTTGCCGGACAAGGCTCGGGTCTTTTTCATTCCGGACAACTGATTATCAATGGCCGCCGAAATTTCCACCCCGGCATATTTCAACGATCCGAAAAAGCCCTTCCCTTTCCTTAAACTGCGTGCGGACAGGATCACGGCTTCAGGGCCAAGTTCCTTTTTGACCATGCGCAGGGCCGCCGTCATGTTGGGGGCTTCAAATCTTTTAATTTGCATCGGATAACTCCAGTGTGCCTAACGATTGAATTTCAACATTTCTGAGTATCTCGTCATATGACAAAACGGCAATATTCGGTATGAACTGGTCGATCAATTTTTTAAAATGACCCCTGATATGAGCAGAACACACAATCACCGGTTGATAATTTAGGGATGAAGATTTCTCCAGAACCTGCGCCAGATTGTTTATGATTTTCTGGGCAGTATTGGGATCCAGGGCAAAATGGCTGCCCTGTTCCGTTTGCTGAATGGCAGCAACGATGGCCGCTTCGACACTGTGATCAGCGGTAAGGACCGGCAAGGTGCCATCCCGGGTCTGGTGCATTTTGGAGATGGTCCGTGCCAGGGCTTGCCGCACGTATTCGGTCAACAGATCCAGATCTTTGGTTGCCGGAGCCCAATCAGCAAGGGTTTCCAGAATCAACAACAAATCTCGAATAGGCACCTGTTCTCTCAATAGATTTTGCAAAACCTTGACGACCCCTCCCAAGGATAGATAGTTGGGAACCAATTCTTCCACGACTTTGGGATGGGAGTCTTTGAGATTGTCCAGCAGCTCTTGGACTTCCTGTCGGCCGAGAAATTCAGGACCGTGGCGCTTTACGATGTCAGATAAATGCGTCGTCATGACGGTAGCCAAATCAACGACGGTATAGCCTTTGGCCAGTGCGCTTTCTTTGGCATTCTCTTTTATCCACAGCGCCGGCAGTCCGTAGGTGGGTTCATGGGTTGGAATACCATCAATCTTATCATCAACCGTACCCGGGTTCATCGCCAGATAGTAATTGGTCATTAATTCACCGCGAGCAATCTCATTGCCTTTTAACAGTATCGAATATTCACCGGGTTTCAGCTGCATATTATCCTGAATATGCACCGGTGGTACGATGATACCAATTTCGTATGCGACCTGATGGCGAATGGATTTGATGCGCTGCAGCAGTTCGCCGTCCTGCTCGGCATCCACCAGAGGTATAAGACCATATCCGACTTCAATCGCCAGCGTATCCAGCAGCGGCAGGGTATCCAGGTGCTCGGCGGGCACGGCTTTTTCCTCCCGTTCCTGGGTCTCCTGTTCGGCCTGCATGCGCTGCCGGGTTGCACGATGAATAAGCAGAGTGAGTCCGCCGGCCAGAGATGCCAATACCCAGAAGGGTATCAGCGGAAGCCCAGGAATAATTCCGAATCCGAATAAAACGATGGCGGTAATGCCGATTGCTCTTGGCTGGTAAAGAATTTGAGAAGTAATCTCAGCACCCAGATTAGATTCAGCACCGGCCCGGCTAACAATGATGCCGGCAGATGTTGATATGATCAAGGCCGGAATCTGTGTAACCAGACCATCGCCTATGGTCAGTAACGTATAGGTTTGTGCGGCATTGGCAAAAGACATCTTGTTCTGAAAGACGCCGATGGCCAATCCACCGATAATATTGGCCAGGGTGATGATGATGCCGGCAATGGCATCTCCTCGCACAAATTTATTGGCACCGTCCATAGCACCATAGTACTCGGCCTCCCGTGCAATCTCTTCCCGGCGGGATCTTGCCTGCTGCTCATTGATCAACCCGGCGTTCAAATCAGCATCAATACTCATTTGCTTGCCGGGCATGGCATCCAGGGTGAATCGGGCGGCAACCTCAGCAATTCTTCCCGCACCCTTGGTGATAACCATAAAATTGATGACGACTAAGATAATGAATACAATAATTCCCACCAGGTAGTTGCCGCCTACTACAAAACTGCCGAAAGCCTGGATCACTTTGCCGGCGGCCATTGCACCTTCATTGCCATGGATTAAAATTATGCGGGTAGAAGCCACATTGAGAGACAGCCGAAATAAGGTGACCAGCAACAAAATTGAAGGAAAGGCTGACAACTCCAAGGGCCTTATCGTGTACATGGAAGCCAAAAGAATGATAAGTGCAAATGTTATATTAAATGATATGAGAAGGTCCAGCAGCATCGGCGGCAGCGGTATCACCATAAATACAAGAATGGCAACGACAACCACTGCAATAGTGATATCACTGTTTTTTGTAATTCCCGGGAGTTGCCCGGCATGTTGAGTATGCTCTGCTATTGACATAACAATTGAATGAATATTGACGAATGGCGAATGACAAATGGTGGAAGTCGCTTCGCTTCGCCTTCTTGATTTTAATTTTTTTTAAAAAGGACCACCCTCCTTAATTTGACATTCGACAATCGTCATTCGTCATTTTCTATCGTACATTCCCTTAAGCCGGTAAACATAGGCTAGGACTTCGGCAACCGCCCGATATAATTCAGCCGGGATATAGTCTCCCAGATCAACCATTTTAAAAAGTGCCTGGGCCAGAGGTTTGTCTTCAACAAGAGGGATCTGATGCTCCGTGGCGATCTCTTTGATTCGTTGGGCGACATGACCGGCACCTTTCGCCAGCACGAGCGGTGCGATCATTTCCTCGGCTTTAAATTTTAACGCAATGGCCAAATGGGTCGGGTTGGTAATTACAACATCAGCCTCAGGCACGGCTTCCATCATGCGGCGCCTGGCCATCTCCAGTTGCATGCTGCGAATTCTCGACTTAACCTTGGGATCGCCAAAGGTTTGCTTTTGTTCATCTTTGACTTCCTGCTTGGTCATCTTTAAATCCTCTTCGTGTTGCCAGTGCTGGTATAAAAAATCCAGTATGGCCAGGACGATCAAAGCCAGACAAACGAAAAAGCACATTTTAAGCGATACCCGGGCAATAAAAACAAGGATCTGGCCTACCTCCTGGTTGACGAGCAACGGGAAGGCTTTCATATCGCTTTTCAATAGTAAATAGGCAATGGTGCCGATAAACAAAATCTTTACAACAGACTTGGTCAGTTCCACCAGTGATTTGAGAGACACTAAACGCTTCATCCCTGAGATCGGATTTAGCTTGTTCAATTTCGGACCAATTGCCTCGGCGCTGATCTTGAAGCCGACTTGTAAAACATTGGCAGCAAATCCCAAAATGGCCAGTGGCAAAAGAAATGGAATCAGGATTGCCAACAAACGGGTAAGTACTTCCAAGGAGAAAACACTGGCATCATCAATATTGTTAAGCCGCAGGGTTCCGATATTTTGAAACACCTGTGTTATGACTTCCGATAAATTCCAGAACATCCAGGACCCTGCAAAGTAAAAAAAACCTAAAGACGCCAGCAATACCACGGCCGAAGAGACTTCCCGACTACTAGCGACCTGGCCTTTTTTCCTGCCCTC
>Ga0265303_10002554_pt1 | contig 11283 bp, 8 predicted proteins | sample Helome_2_FD_192494 | JGI IMG/M metagenome (GOLD analysis project Ga0265303, IMG submission 192494) | Marine sediment microbial communities from subtidal zone of North Sea - Hel_20160317 (Illumina Assembly) | ecosystem: Environmental > Aquatic > Marine > Subtidal zone > Sediment ...
TTCATGAAAGCCTGAAAAGGGCGAAACTCGACCCGGTGCGCGCCGACGAAAACAATATTCGTCACGCCCGCAAGGATGAGCTTGGTGAAACTATCGACCTGCTTAACGATGCGTTGCGCGAAATCGGTGAAAGCCACCGCTCCGATGTCGCTTTTCAGGAACAACGTCTGCACGACTTTGCCGAGTCAGGTTCCGACTGGTTCTGGGAAATGGATGAAAATCTGCGTTTCAGTTATTTTTCCGAGAGCTTTGAGGCGGTAACCGGGGTGTCTCCGAAAAATCTGCTGGGGAAAACACGTGCCGAAACCGGCATCCCGAATATGCCGATGGAGGCATATAATGAGCATTTAAGCACGCTTGAAAAGCAGCAACCATTTCGGGACTTTATTCATCCCCGGGACAAGGATGACGGCACCCGGGTATGGCTATCAATCAGCGCAAAGCCGGTTTTCAGCACCGATGGGAGATTTCTCGGTTATCGAGGATCTGGCTCGGACATCACGGCACTGCACGAGGCCCAGCAGGGACTGGTCGAGGCCAAGGAAGACGCGGAACAGAGTAACCGGGCAAAATCAGAATTTCTCGCGATCATGAGCCATGAAATCCGCACACCGATGAACGGTGTAATCGGCATGACCGATCTCCTAATCGACAGCGAAATGGATGACAAGCAAAAAAACTACGCCCGAATTATCCAGGATTCAGGCACAGCTTTGCTGCGAATTATCAACGATATTCTAGACCTGTCTCGTCTCGAAGCACGACGCATAACCCTTGAACAGGCCGAATTCGATTATGCCAGCATGGTTTCGGGAGTGGTTGACATACTGGACCCTCAGGCCAGGGAGAAAGGTCTGCAGCTCAGCTACGATATCGATTCAGAAGTGCAGGCTGTCTACCTGGGTGATTACGGACGCTTGCGCCAGGTCATGGTTAACCTGGTCGGCAACGCAATCAAGTTCACTCACCAGGGCTCTGTTTCGATCAGGGTTTCACGCGTTGGCGGCGATGATCAAAGTCCCGTACTGCGCACTGAAATCAGCGATACCGGCACAGGTATTCCATCCAATGCCATTGCCAGGTTATTTAAAAGCTTTACCCAGGTCGACGCTTCAACTTCGCGTAAATTTGGAGGCACTGGCCTGGGTCTCGCAATCTGTCGCAAAATCGTCGAAACCATGGGCGGTGAAATCGGAGTCTCCAGTACCGAGGGTGAAGGCAGCCAGTTCTGGTTTGAAATCTCGTTACCGCGTTTCGACCCGAACGCTCTTGACGAAGATAGTGACGACACCATTACGATTATTCCCGGCCAGCAGTTCAGGGCCGACAAGACAGGTGCCCAGCTCCGCATTCTGGTGGTAGACGACGTGCCTGTGAACCTGGTTGTGGTCGAGAAAATGCTCGATAGTATCGGCTACCAGGTAGAATCTGTCAGCAATGGACTCGAGGCTGTCGCGGCCGTTAAGGCAAAACACTATGATTTGATTTTCATGGATATCCAGATGCCTGACATGGACGGCTATGAGGCTACGCGTCGGATTCGCGCACTGGGTCCGGTCGCCAGCAGCATCCCGATTGTCGCGATAACTGCGAACACACAGGATGGTGATCGGGAAGCCTGTATCGAGGCCGGTATGAATGATTATATCGCCAAGCCCTTTGTTAAGAAGCAACTCGCCAGGTTGCTTAACCTTTACTTTCCCCCTGCCGAACTGGGTGCCCGTAAAGCCGGTTAGCTATATATTGCGCTCACGAAAATGCGCATAGAGTGCATCACTGAAAACCTTGACCCGTCGTGAAACCAGGCGACCGGGAGGATAGACCGCGTACATACCGACTTCCGGGCGCGGATACTCGGTCAAAACAGGGACCAGGTCACCAGCTTCGATATAATCCTGCAGGAATGCTACCGGGCCACTCACGATCGCATGGCCACAGCTGGCGACCGCAGCCAGAAACTCACCATTGTTTGCGCTGAGTCGGTATTTCATCCTTGGACTTACACGCTTCCCATCTTCCTCGTAAAACCATTGGCGACCCACCGCAACATTGCTGTAAACGAGTACTTCGTGCTGTGCCAGTTCTGCCGGATGGCGGGGTTCACCGTGCTGTTTGAGGTAATCGGGGCTGGCGCAAATACTAAAATGCACACTCGCAAGTTTACGTGCAATCAAGCCCGAGTCCTCTAATTCGCCAATCCGTATCGCCAGGTCCATATTCTCCTCAACCAGGTCAACCTGGCGGTCGCTGAGATCAATGTCGATGCTGATATCACGGTGGTCGGCCAGGAAACTGCTGATCGGTTGCGCCAACTGGTCGACGCCAAAGCCGAGCGGCAGCGCCAGCCTTATGCGTCCGGATACTTCGCATTGTGCATCAACGACATATTGCTCGGCCTCGTTTAGATCAGCCAGAATCTGCGTTGCACGTTGATAAAACTCCTTACCGGCCTCGGTCAAAGACTGACGCCTGGTGGTGCGCTGTAACAATTGCACCCCGAGACGCCGCTCGAGTTCACTGACACGCCGACTCACCATCGACTTCACAATGCCGAGTTTTTCGCTGGCATTGCTGAAGCCTCGAAAATCCACCACCGCTACAAATGATTCAAGTTCTTCAAAGCGATTCATATTGTTCTCTAAATAGAAACAGTAATTTGTTTACTACGCTATTTATTAAATATTCAGAACAATAATAATAACTGCATCAATCACTCTGAGGCAAACAAAATGAATTCAAAATCTTTATCCAACATCGCTATGCTCTCCGCCCGTGCCATGCTTGCGGTAGTTTTCATCATCGCAGGATTCAGCAAGATCGGTGCCGGTTACGCCGGAACCCAGGCTTACATGGAATCGGTGGGACTACCCGGCCTGCTGTTGCCAGCCGTGATCGGGCTCGAGATCCTGGGCGGAATCGCAATTTTGATCGGTTTCCAGACCAGGTTTGCCGCATTGTTGCTGGCCGGCTTTACCCTGCTGGCCGCGGTATTGTTCCATAGCGATTTCAGCCAGCAAATGCAGACGATTTTATTCATGAAAAATATCGGCCTCGCGGGTGGATTCCTGTTGCTGGTGGCACAGGGACCGGGTGACTGGGCCTTCCGTCCACAATTAAAACTGGAGGTCGCTTAATCATGCCGAATACACAACGTATTTTACGACTCGACGCCAGTGCCAACCCCGCTGATGCGAGCAGTAAAAAACTTGGTGACTACCTGCTGGAGCAATTGCAACAGGTTCATCCTTTCGCGGAAACGCGGGTACGTGACCTGAACCAGGACCTGTCATTCATAGACAGCAACTGGATAGCTGCCAATTTCACCGCGCTGGACGATCGTGAACCCGCACAGTCTGCGCGCCTGGCTTTTTCCGATCAACTCATTGAAGAGCTTAAATGGGCAGACCTAATCGTGTTGACCACACCGATGTATAACTTCGGCGTTCCGGCAACCCTGAAAGCCTGGATCGACCTGGTTTGCCGCGCTGGCGTCACCTTTCGTTACGGCCCCAAGGGACCACAAGGGCTGCTCGAGGGCAAGCACGCAGACATCATCATTACCACGGGTGGTGTGCCACTGGCGAGCCCGGTAGACTTTGTCAGCGGTTACCTGAAGCAGGTCTTTAGTTTCATCGGCATCGATGATGTCAATATCGTCGGGGCCGACCAGATGAACCTCGATGCCGAGGCAAGCTTTGCCAAAGCGAAGTCAGAAATCGAACAGCAATATTCGGCCATTGCGGCCTAGGAGCAAACCAATGAACACTCGTAAAGCTCAACAAGTCATTACCGGGCAGGCAACAACCGACGGTGCCGGGGTGGACCTGGTGCGCGTTATCGGACAACCTGCACTAATGGATCTCGATCCGTTTTTGCTACTCGATGCGTTCCGTTCGGATGACCCCAATGACTACATCGCTGGCTTCCCACCACATCCGCATCGGGGTTTTGAGACCGTAACCTACCTGCTCAATGGCCGCATGCGCCACAAGGACAATACCGGCAATGAAGGTGTCATCGAGCCCGGCGGCATCCAGTGGATGACGGCAGGCAGCGGCATCGTGCATTCAGAAATGCCGGAACAGCAGGATGGTCTGCTGGAAGGCTTTCAACTGTGGATAAACCTGCCGAGCACTCACAAGATGGACAGCCCGGCATACCAGGAGCATGACGCAGCCAGTATTCCGACCGAAACCAGGGAAGGTGCCACGCTCAAGGTAATCAGTGGCGTGACTTCTCAAGGTACGGTAGGGCCCGTCAACCAACCGCTTACCGACCCGGTTTACCTTGATGTAAAACTGCAACCAAATACCGAGTTCAACGAAAACCTTGATGCCGATCACAATGCGTTTGTCTACGTTATTAGCGGCCAGCTCGTGCTTGAGGATACTGACGGAGATCAGGTTTATCTCGGCAGCGATCAACTAGCAGTACTCAGCAAGGGTGATAAAGTAACGCTGCGGAGTGGTGATCAGGCAAGCCGTTTTTTACTGGTCGCCGGTAAACCGCTAAACGAGCCGGTGGCGCGCGGCGGCCCGTTCGTAATGAACACCGCAGCCGAGGTGCGCCAGGCATTCAGCGATTACCAGCGTGGGAACTTCTAATGCCATTCCCGGGCAATCGAGCATCTTAACAGGACGAAAAAACTAAATCGGGATGATCAACTGCACTTCGAGTCACCGCAATTAAGGCAGGTAAGGCAGTTGTCGAGACTGACTACGGCACGGGTTTGACATTTTTTACACAGCTGTGCCGAGCTGGGGAATTCATCATCAGTCGAATCCCCTTGTTGATCGTCAAACTCGCGGCGCTTCGCATCCAGGAATTCCTGTTGGTGTTGATCGGGCCGGCTCTGCTTGAGCATACCGATTGCAACCATGTGCTGCTCGATAACGTCGCCGATTTCAGCGACGATCGACGGCGTATAACGCCCGCCCTTCTTGAAATATCCGCCCTGTGGGTCGAACACGCTGCGCAACTCATCGACCAGGAAAGTGACATCACCACCCTTGCGAAACACCGCCGACAGTATCCGTGTCAACGCGATAATCCATTGAAAGTGTTCCATATTCTTTGAATTGATAAATATTTCAAAGGGTCGGCGCAATTCGTGTTCGGTGCCGGGATTCAACGTGATGTCATTAATCGTAACGTAGAGCGCGTGTTCCGAGAGCGGCGTCTTGATCTTGTAGGTAGTGCCCTGCAGGGCTTCCGGCCGCGCCAGGTTTTCATGCATATGGATAACTTCGGCGCTTATCGGGTCACCCTGCTTCACAGCGGACTGCTCCATTACTTCGGATTTGACGATTTTCTGATCTATTTTAATACCCATAGTTATCTCACTGAATCTGGCGCCTAGAGCTTTCCGTAATAACCTTCCTTGAGTGCTTCGTGCAGGTTCGCGGCAGTGTGTATTTCACCATCGTATTCAACGGCTTCATCACCCCTGACCTCGATCGTGCTGCCGTCAGCAAGCGTAAAACGATAAAAAGTGCTGGAAAGATCCTCGCTCTTCACCAGCACGCCCTGGAACGCGGCCGGATTGTAGCGAAAAGTGGTGCAGCCCTTCAGTTTTTTGCGGTAAGCCTGAAGATAAATGTCTTTAAAATCCTCGAAAGGAAAGTCCGTCGGCACGTTTGCTGTTTTCGAGATCGAGGAATCAATCCAGGTTTGCGCTGCCGCCTGCACGTCGACGTGCTGTTGCGGCGTAATGTCGTCGGCACTGACGAAATAATCCGGCAACATCACGTTCGAATCACTGTCTGCAGGCATGGCGTCCGCGTCAACCAGGTGGCGGTAGGCCAGTAGTTCATATGAAAAGACATCGACCTTTTGCTTGCTCTTTTTGCCGTTTCGGATCACGTTGCGCGCGTAGTGATGGGCAAAGCTGGGCTCGATACCGTTGCTGACATTGTTGCCGAGCGACAACGCAATGGTGCCAGTTGGCGCAATTGAACTATGGTGGGTGAACCGCGCCCCCTGCTCTGCCAACGCCGCTACCAGATCGGGCTCGACTTCGGCGAGTTGCTGCAGATAGTGACTGTAGCGCGCGTGCAGAACCTTGCCCTTGACGCGCATTCCCACGCTCCAGCCATCGTCACGCATTTCGGGCCGTCGGCGCAGCATCGCTTCGTCGACAGTGAATTCCTCTTCCATAATCGGTGCTGGTCCTTTCTCTTGCGACAATTCGAGCGCAGCCTGCCATCCGGTGAGCGCGAGCTCTCGACTCACCCGTGCGGTGAATTCGAGCGAATCTTCGGAGCCGTAAGTGATCTGCAGCATCGTCAGGGCAGATCCCAGCCCCAAGAAACCCATGCCGTGACGCCGCTTGCGCGTAATCTCTTGCTGCTGCTGCGGTAACGGTAATCCATTGATTTCGACCACGTTGTCCAGCATGCGGGTAAACACTGCGACCACTTCGCAAAACTTCTCCCAGTTAAACCTGGCTTGCGAGGTAAACGCACCGCTTACGAAAGCAGTCAGGTTGATAGAACCGAGCAGACAGGCACCGTAGGGCGGTAGACCTTGCTCGCCGCAGGGGTTGGTGGCGCGAATGGTTTCGCAAAACCAGTTATTGTTCATTTCGTTGTAGCGATCGATCAGGATAAAGCCAGGTTCGGCATAATCGTAAGTCGAGCGCATGATGGTATCCCACAGCTCGCGCGCGCTGACACGGCGATAAACACGGCAGGCCACCTGTCCGACGTCATTGCAAATGTAGCGCTGGGCTCCTGGCCAGCCGCGCCAGATCACCTGCTCTCGGTCAGTCAGGTCGAGATGTTCGTCCTCGACCTCCTCCTGTGTAAGCGGGAAGGCAAGCGCCCAATCTCGATCCTGGATCACTGCCTGCATAAACTCATCAGCGATCAGCAACGACAAATTGAATTGCCGCAGACGTCCATCCTCACGCTTGGCCTCGATGAATTCGAAAACGTCCGGGTGGCCAACGTCGAAGGTTGCCATCTGCGCACCTCGACGACCGCCTGCGGAAGAAATGGTGAAGCACATACGGTCGAAAATATCCATGAAAGACAGCGGCCCGGAAGTGTGGGCACCGGCACCTGAGACATAAGCACCGCGAGGTCGCAGCGTCGAGAATTCATAACCGATCCCGGCGCCGGATTTGAGCGTGATGCCGGCTTCGTGCAGTTTTGCCAGTATGCCGTCCATCGAGTCGTCTATTCTGTCCGACACGGTGCAGTTGATCGTCGAGGTGGCGGGTTTGTGTGCCTGTGCTCCGGCATTTGACATGATGCGGCCGGCCGGAATGGCGCCTTGCAGCAACGCCCACAGAAAGCGTTCATACCAGTGCTCTCGCAATTCGGGGCTTGCTTCGAGATCAGCCAACGCACGGGCGACCCGACGGTAGCTATCGTTTATATCCTGGTCTACCGCAAGCCCACTACGGTCTTTCAGTTGGTATTTATGCGTCCAGATTTCCTGCGAAGCGTTTTGCAGTGGAATGCCAACAGCCGGTGGATTGGCGGCTGCCAGTTTGTCAGCGGAACTCATACTCAGAATTTACTCCATACCACCCGAAACGGCTACCATATATTGTGTCGGAATATGGCTTAAGTACCGGTATCTTGTGATTCAGTATTGTTGTTACTACTGCCAGGAACATTGACTTATATCAAATCAGGACTTTGAATATTTGCAATATTCCTGGCTTGCCTGACGGGTGAAATTTACGAGGATTACAAGACCTGCCTTTACACGGAACTGATCTGCAACAGCAAGCTATTTCAGATCAATTGTTCTGGATTACGATATTGGGGAAGGCGGCCGAGTGATCGCGCGCCTTGGTGGCGAGCTTGGCCGCGGTCTTGCGCGCTACTGCGCGGTATATTGCAGCAATCGGACTATCCGCCATCGCGGCCACGGTGGGATTACCGCTATCGGACTGTTCCCGAATGTGAATGTCGAGCGGCAGCGAACCGAGCAAATCGACACCGTGTTCAGCTGACATGCGTGCACCACCGCCTTCACCGAAAATAGGTTCGCTGTGCCCACACTGGCTACAGATATGGATACTCATGTTCTCGATGACACCAAGCACCGGAACTTCAACCTTTTCGAACATTTTCAGGCCCTTGCGAGCATCCAGCAGTGCAATGTCCTGCGGGGTCGTAACGATAACCGCGCCACTGACCGGTATCTTCTGCGCCAGCGTTAACTGGATGTCGCCAGTTCCGGGAGGTAAATCGATTATCAGGTAATCGACATCAACCCAACGGGTGTCATTGAGTAATTGCTCGAGTGCCTGGGTGACCATCGGCCCGCGCCAGATCATTGGCGTATCTTCCTCCACCAGGTAACCGATCGACATCGACTGGATGCCGTGACCGACCATTGGCTCGAGACTCTTACCATCGGACGACTCGGGCTGGCCCTTGCAACCGAGCATGCGCGGAATACTGGGCCCATAGATATCGGCGTCAAGAATACCAACCGTCGCGCCTTCAGCCTGCAACGCAAGGGCGAGATTAACCGCGGTCGTCGACTTGCCCACGCCACCTTTACCGGAGGCGACCGCGATGACATTCTTGATCCCCGTCAGGGGTTTTAAATTCTGCTGCACGGCATGCGACTTGATCATGCTCGATACTTCTACCTCGACCGACCCAATACCTTCGAGATCACCTAACGCTGCTTCGATTTCCTGTTTCAGTGAAGCGAAATAACCCGCCGCCGGGTAGCCCAGCTGAATCTGGATCTTGCAGTTGTCTCCATCCGCTTCGATCGACTTGACGGCCTTGCTCGAGACCAGGTCGGTTTCCATGTTGGGGTCTATGACCTGACCCAGCTTCGTTTCAATCTGCGATTTTTCGATTGCCATGCTTAAAGTATCTATTTCAGGGTTTCTGAATCGAGCGCGCATTTTACCCGAGCCGGTCAAGAAATATCACTTAGTTTTTATGTGAATGTTCTATACAGTGCCTGGTACAGCACCTAAAATACGTCGCTTTAACCAGGCCAGTCCATTCGATGAGTTCCAAATCCCGCCAGATCGTGGTGACCAGCGCGCTGCCTTATGCCAATGGTCCGATCCATATCGGCCATATGCTCGAGTACGTGCAGACCGACATCTGGGCGCGCTTTCAGAGGCTGCGCGGTCACGAATGCATCTACGTGTGCGCCGACGATGCCCATGGCACGCCGATCATGCTGCGCGCGCAGGCAGAAGGGGTTACCCCGGAAGCATTGATCGAACGCATGCACAAGGAACACCTGCAGGATTTTACCGATTTTGGAGTCGCTTTCGACAATTACTACAGTACCCATTCCGACGAGAATCGCTTTTTCGCCGAGTACATCTATACCCGGCTGAAACAAGCCGGGCATATCCGAACACGCGTCATTTCACAGGCTTATGACCCGATAGCGGAAATGTTTCTGCCGGATCGATTCATCAAGGGTGAGTGCCCTAACTGTGGTGCCGGTGATCAGTACGGTGACAACTGTGAAAACTGTGGCGCTACCTATGATCCCACCGAGCTCAAGAATCCAGTATCGGTGGTCAGCGGGGAAACCCCGGTCGAAAAGGATTCGGAACAGTATTTCTTCAAACTTGAAGACTTTGAAGACATGCTCAAAGCCTGGTTCGCCGCCGGGCACGTGCAAACCGAAATCGCCAACAAGATGAACGAATGGCTCGATGAGGGTCTCAAGGACTGGGACATCTCTCGCAATGCGCCCTACTGGGGTTTCGAGATTCCAGACGCGCCGGGTAAATATTTTTACGTCTGGCTGGACGCACCAATTGGTTACATGGCCAGTTTCAAGCACTGGTGCAAGGCGACTGGGCACGACTTCGACACCTACTGGAGTGCCGACAGCAAGACCGAGCTGTATCACTTCCTCGGCAAGGACATCGCGCGCTTCCACACCATGTTCTGGCCAGCGATGCTGCACGGTGCCGGTTTCCGCAAGCCGAGCGCGGTTTATTGCCATGGATTCCTGACCGTCGACGGCCAAAAGATGTCCAAGTCACGCGGCACCTTTATCATGGCACGCACTTACCTCGAACACCTGAATCCCGAGTACCTGCGCTATTATTTTGCCGCCAAGCTCGGTCCCGGGATCGACGATATCGACCTGAACCTCGAGGATTTTACAACCCGCGTCAATTCTGACCTGGTTGGCAAACTGGTGAACATTGCCAGCCGTTGCGCCGGGTTTATTAACAAAAGCTTTGACGGCAAGCTCGCTGCCAAACTCTCCAGCGAAGATTTGAGCCAAAAGATTCTCGCCGCCGCAGAACCGGTTGCCGATTACTACGAAAACCGCGAATTCGGTAAGGCCATGCGCGACATCATGGCGCTGGCCGATAAAGTCAACCAGTACATCGACGAAAAACAGCCCTGGGTAGCGATCAAGGATCCGGCCCGGGCCTCCGAGGTACAGGATGTTTGCAGCATCGGTTTGAATTGCTTTCGTCAGCTGATCATTTTGCTGAAACCCGTTTTGCCAAAGCTGGCGGCACAGTCCGAGGAATTCCTTAAGGTTGAAAACCTCGTATGGGCCAACCTCGGTGATAACCTGCTGGATCACGGTATTAATCGATTCAAGCCCCTGATGACGCGAATCGAACCGGTTTTTATCGAACGCATGATCGAGGCCACAAAAGAAGACCTCGCCACGGAGCAGAAAATGCAGCAGACCTCGAGCGACCCATCGATCGAAGCCATCGCAGCCGAGATCGATTATGGCGACTTCGCCAAACTGGATTTCCGCATTGCGAAAATCGTCGCTGCCAAACGCGTCGAAAAATCCGACAAGTTGTTGCAGCTCACCCTCGATATCGGTAACGAAACCCGCAACGTATTTGCCGGAATCAGCAACGCCTACCAACCCGAGGACCTGGAAGGCAAACTCACGGTGATGGTTGCCAACCTGGCGCCGCGCAAAATGCGCTTTGGCATATCCGAGGGTATGGTGCTGGCAGCCGGTTCCGGTGAAACCGAGCTCTACATCCTGAGCCCGGACTCGGGCGCCAAACCGGGCATGCGAGTCAGCTAGTTGTTTTCACGTCTGATTGCAGCCAGCCTTTTGCTCGCGGGCATCGCCGCATCGCCTGCGGAGGCGATCGATTCCAAGCAAATCTACCAGCTCAACCAGGAGCGCGTATTCCAGGTCCGCGTGCTCAATCGTGAAACTGGCAAGAAATCCAGCATCGGATCGGGCTTTATCGTGGGCGATGGTAGCCAGGTCGCGACCAATTACCACGTCGTCGGCCAGGTTATTCTGGAGCCCGAGCTGTTTTACATTTCTTACGTCGGC
>Ga0265303_10002555_pt1 | contig 11282 bp, 8 predicted proteins | sample Helome_2_FD_192494 | JGI IMG/M metagenome (GOLD analysis project Ga0265303, IMG submission 192494) | Marine sediment microbial communities from subtidal zone of North Sea - Hel_20160317 (Illumina Assembly) | ecosystem: Environmental > Aquatic > Marine > Subtidal zone > Sediment ...
GTCGACGATCGCGAAGATGGACTCCATCGCCATCTCCAGCATCATCGGAATTGCCAGCAAGGCCAGCGCCCGCCTGATGGGGCCCTTGGTGTAGTCCTCGTTGTGAGCCGACAGCGCCTGGCGCAGAAAGCCTAGAATCCCAGTGTTTGAGTTACGGTCCGTCATTGACGTTGAAGCGCTGTCAGGAGAATCTCGAGGCGGTACATATTGGTGCTGCGAAAGGAGCAATCGTCCCAGCAAGCTAAGCGAAAGGCAATGTCATCATCGATGCCCGTAGCAATCCGCTGCCGGACGAGGTGTATGATTATCTGGATAGCCTGGAGGGCATCACCATTCCCACATGATAGTAACGCCGAGGACTGGGAGTGTCGGGAGTGTGTGCAACTATTACGTTTTCACACACCCCCGACAGAGAGCGGCTAGAGCCTCTCCGGAAGCATAGGCTTTAGTTGCCGGCGCCCGCAGCGGCGAAGTTTGCCAGAGCGCCCGCAATGGCGGCGAGACGATTGTCCTGACCCTGCACATTGTGCCGCTTAGCTGCGAAGAAGGGGTCGTTGTAGGTAATTTGTACACCGCCCCGGTGATCCTTCCAGACCAGGAATTTCTGTGGCAGATCCAGGCCGATCTCTTGTGTCGCCTGCATCAGCGGCGTGCCAGCATTTGGGTTGCCGAACACGATGAGGACCGGTCCGGCGTCGTATTCGAGCACCAGCGGAATGCGGAAAGCGTCGTTGGCCGATATTGCGGCCGTCAGGGCAGCGACCGTATCGTCGATGCTCTGGCTGCTCGGCACGGTGATCAGTCCGTCGTCGAGATCACCGAATTGCTCTGTCGCGCCTCTGAGTACCCACAGCAGCAGGTCGCTGGTCGGCATGTCATGGCGATCGAGCAGGTATCCGATGGCGTTGTAGCGCAGCTGAATATCTCCGCTCTCGTCTTCGAAGACCAGGAACTTCACCGGGAGATCAATGCCTGCGGTCGCGCTTCGATTGATAAATCGGCGCTCCTGCGCCCGCGGGGGCCGCGCGAATACTACCTGGGTGGGGCGCAGCACCAGTTCGACGCTCGCCGCCGCTGCCGCGTGGTTGACGATGAGGGGTACTTCGTATCCCTGTTTCTCGACAACTTCAACGATCGCATTCACGGCCTCGTCGACGGTACCCGCACCGTCGATCAGGTCCTGGAAGCTGTCTGCGAGTGCGGGCGAAACAGCCCCTTGGATTAACAATACAAGCGAAACCGACAGGTGTTTAAACGACATGGCTTTGACTCCTTTTTGAAAAAATGCATAGCCGTGGCATCACTGCCCAAGCATCTGCGGTGGTATCTCCATCGGAAAAGTATAGCTGGGGTTACGGCAGCCGCTGCGGCTAGAAGAAGTCACTGCGAGGGTCAGAGAGGTCCGGCTCGCGTCGTTCTCCAAGCCGCCGGGGCCGACGGTGCGATCGATTCTAGCCTCGTAGCGGGCGTAGGTGAAATTGAGCCGGTATTTCCCCTGCTGGAAGTAGTGTCCAAGGCTGAGCAACCGTCAGCATTTGCCCCACAGCTTGCGGGCTGCGGGGGCGTTTTTACTTAACTCTGCCAGCAACCGTGGGCTCGCCTGATGGTCATTCTGGCGCGTGGGGAGCCGACATCCCTGTTGGCAGCTTCCATGCGCTCTATACATCCTGGTTGAGACTGTATGCGATGGCGCACGCCGCGTGTATACAACCTGGGTTGTAGTACCTGAGACCTACAAGTGTCCGGAGCTGCTAAACTAGACTCTTGAGCAGAAGCATGGACTGAGCGGGCAGGCAGTCATGTATGAAAACGTAGGTATAGAAGTAGAAGACGGCGTGCTGACGGTCACGATGAACCGTCCAGAGAAGAAGAACGCGCTGACAGCAGAGATGTACGCCTGTATGGCGGAGGCGTTGAGCGATGCGAACGACAATCCCAAAGTGCGCGTCATTCTGATTACCGGCGCGGGCGGCTCGTTCACCGCGGGCAACGATCTAGGAGATTTCCTGAAGACTCCTCCCGTCGAGCACTCCGCGCCGGTCTATCGTTTCATCACTATCCTGCCGAGATTGCTCAAGCCAGTGGTCGCCGCAATCGAGGGTGTCGCGGTGGGAATCGGAACGACCATGCTGCTGCACTGTGACCTCGCGTACGCGGCGCACGGTGCGCGGTTCATGCTGCCGTTCATCAACCTCGGGCTCGTGCCCGAGGCGGGTTCCTCACTCCTTCTGCCGCGCATGGTGGGGCACCAGCGGGCTGCGGAACTGTTGATGCTGGGCGAGACCTTCGGTGCCGAGCAAGCGAGAGAGCTGGGTATCATCAATGCGGTCTGCGAACCCGCGCACCTCATGGATACGGCACGGGAGGCCGCAGCGAAGCTGGCGGCGAAACCGGCGCGGGCCCTGCTGGCGACAAAAGCCCTGCTGAAGCGCGGGGACGAGAGGGTAGCGACACGCATCGCGGTCGAGGCCGACGAGTTTCGGGAACGCCTTGTTTCTCGTGAAGCCAAGGACACCATTAGTGCGTTTCTCAAGCGCAGCAAGTCGAAATAGAATCACTGAGCTGGTTCCTGCGACGCATCGCCTTCACGCATGCGTTGTGTCGGCAGTCTCGTCTCGATTTCCTCGCCGATCTCATACCAGTTGACCCGGCGGGTCATCAGCATTACGGCTGCCAGCATGGCGAAGAGCAGCAGCGTGCCCATCAGCATGGAGTGGTCCTCGGAACGCAAGATAGCAAACAGCATAGCGTAGAGCAGAGAGATCCCGGTTGCGTAGCCGAAGCCCTGTGTTGCTTTGCCCAGTGCGCCGGTAAGATAGATCCCGATGAGTAGTGCACAGCTCGCCGTTGCGATGCCGTAGGCTATTGCGAAACCGAAGTGCTCGGACAGAGAGATGAGCAGCAGGTAAAAAATGCAGAGGGCGAATCCCACTAGTACGTACTGCACGGGGTGTAGGGGTGTATTGATCAGCGTTTCGGTGAGGAAGAATGCGACGAAGGTCAACAGGATGAAAAGAATCCCGTATTTCGTTGCCCGCGTGATCTTCTGATAGATGTCAACGGTTTCGATGAACTGCACGCCAAAGGATGTAGCGCGCAACGACGAGCAGTCGCCGGCCAGGCAGGCCTTGAGGTGCTGCTCGACGCTGGTGCTGAACGAGGAGGTCTGCCAGCTTGCTTCAAATCCTTCCGGGGTCACTTCCCTCTCGACCGGCAGGAAACGGCCGTCGAACTTCGGGTGAGGCCAGGAAGACCGGAGCAATGTCGCAGTGTCTTTCGAGGTCGGGGCGATCTGGAGTGACCGGCTGCCCCTCAGTTCCAGTTCCAGCGCAAAGCGCAGCTGGCCGTCGGCCTGAGGTGCGGGGAGTATGGCATGAATGCCCTCGGCGAGATTTGGGATTGAGCTACCGGGGTCGAAGCTGACGGACTCGCCCGCCCAGAGCAGCTTGGGGTTCGCGCCAATACCTCGGACGTCCTGAATTACCAGGCTGAATCTGGGCGCGCCCCACTGTGTGAATCCCCGCATCGCTTTGCGGAATTTTTCCAGAGACCGGGAAGAGAAGTCACCGTCTATGGTGAAACGCCCGGTATACACTGGAACGGTGTAGATGCCCCGTGATCTTTTCTCGGTCGCGATATCGGCGACGATGGATAGGTTTTGTGGGATGAAGTGCGTCGTCTCCCAGCGGGTCTTCTCCTTTATCTGGTACTGCTCTTTTTCCTTGTCCCACAGCTTTTCTTCATATTTGATCTCGTAGGGCATCGACAATACCGGGCCGATGATTTGTTGGTTCCCCGTCCAGGTGTCGGCGATGTCCTGTTCCACCTGATAGCGGTAGCCGCTGCGCTCCATGATGACACCATCGATCATCGCAAGCGGCACCAGGAGAAAGAGTATTAGCCCCGTGATGACCAATATCTTGAGTACGAGTTTCTTCTGCATGAAGCTGTCCCTGGCTTGAGCCGAATTTTGCGATGGGCTCTAGTCTGCGGAGCGAATCTGTCACCACGGCGTCACAATTGTGGCGAATGATGGCGGGGGCTCAGGATCCGGGTTCAGTCCTCTTTTTAGGCAGCCGCCCTCACGCCCGGAACGTTTCCTCGTGGATGATCTCTAAGGCCTGAAAGAAATAAGGAATAGAGCGGCAACGGGGGCGGCGATGAAACTCCTTAGATATCAACGATCTCACTTCGAATCGGCCTGCGCTCGGTATCGGGTGCTTGGCGTTTTTTGGACTGCGCTCATGGCGGCGGCTTGCAGCGGCGGAAGCTCCAGCGCCGTCAGCGAGCCCGGCAGCGCGGCCGATGGCGGTCTGGCCGAGGTGCTCGAAACAGCCCGGGCCGGCCACAACGTACCTGCGCTGGCAGCCGTGCTGATCGAGGACGGCACGATAGTCGAGATGGCCGCCGTGGGCAGGCGCGCGGTCGACGGGCCGGAGCTCGTCACCACCGAGGACAAATGGCACTTGGGGTCGATTGCGAAGTCCATGAGCAGCACGCTCGCGGCGGTATTGATCGAACGTGGGGCGCTCGATTGGGATACGACTATCGCCGATGTCCTGCTCGCCGATATTCCCGATATTCTGGATGAATATCGGGACGTGAGCGTGGAGCAGCTCATGGCGCACACCGGCGGACTCCCTGTTGACATCACGCGGTCGGCGGCCTTTCTGGCAGGCGACGTCAACGATACGTCCACCCTATCCATGACCGAGCGACGCTTGGTGTGGTCGGCCGACCTGTTGCGAATGCCTCCCGAAGCATCAGTTGGTACTCACCTCTACAGCAACGCCAACTATATTGTCCTGGGTGCCGTGATCGAGAAAGTAACAGGCGAACAGTGGGAAGATCTGATGGAGCGCGAGCTATTCACGCCACTTGGGATGCAGGAAACCGGGTTCAGTGCACCAGGCACTCCGGGCTTGCGCGATGAACCTTGGGGACACGCTGATGAGGGGGGTAGCTGGCAGCCTTTCGATCCCGGTCGGGTGGATGCGGACAACGCTCTCGCGCTGGGCCCGGCCGGAACCATTCACAGCACACTGAGTGACTTCTCGGTCTACATGGCGGCACACCTGTCAGGGGCGCGCGGCAGCGACGGCCTGCTTCAGGCCTCGACGTTCGTTCGGCTGCAATCACCGCAACCCGCGACAGCCTATGCCGGTGGCTGGGTAGTCAGCTCCAACGGTTGGGCCGGGAGCCCGAGCATTTGGCACAACGGCAGCAACGGTCGGTGGTTCGCCGAAACCATGATTGCGCCCGACCGTAATGCGGCGGTGCTGGTCGTGACGAATGCAAACAGCCGGGATGCCGTCGAAGACTTCGTTGAGGTAATGATTCGACGGTTCGAGGCGTTGCCGAACTGAATTGCTGCCGATCTGCAGCGCAGGTTGGGATTCTACAGAAAGATCTTTCCCGGATTCATGATGCCCTTGGGGTCGATCGCCTGCTTGATGCTGAGCATCACTGCGATGCCGTCTTCGCCGAATTCCTTCTCAAGGAGCTCGCGTTTGCCCAAGCCGATGCCGTGCTCTCCTGTACAGGTGCCACCCATCTCCAGTGCGCGCATCGCCATGCGCTCGCCCAGCACTTTGGCCTGCTCGTACTCTTCAGGGTCATTGGGGTCCACCAGCAAGACATAGTGAAAGTTGCCGTCGCCGACGTGGCCCAGCAGTGTCGAGATCAGGTCGGTGCTGGACGCGATGTCCTCGCGGGTCTCGCGGATGCAGTCGGCGAGGCGAGAGATGGGGACGCAAACATCGGTCGCGTAGGCGCGGGCGCCCGGGCGCAGCGCCATGGTCGCATAGGCGGCGTCATGCCTTGCTGCCCACATTTTGTTTTGCTCTTCTTCTCCAGTCGTCCACTCGAATGCGGAGCCATTGTATGCCTCGCAGATCTCACCGACAGCCTCCGACTGCTCGCGCACGCTCGCATTGCTGCCGTGGAACTCCAGAAAGAGGCCAGGTTTAAGAGGAAAGTCGGTCTTGGAGAATTTGTTGATAGCATCCATCTGGATCTCGTCGAGCAATTCGATACGCGCCACGGGTATGCCGGTCTGTATGGTCTCGATGACCGCGTTGACCGCATCGGCGACGTCGTCGAAGTAGACCCGGGCGGCCGACATGGCCTCCGGGCGCCCATAAAGGCGAAGGTTTAGCTCAACGATCACGCCGAGCGTGCCTTCGGAGCCAATGAACAGCCGTGTGAGGTCGTAACCTGCGGCCGATTTCTTCGCCCGCCGGCCGGTACTTATGAGCCGCCCATCGGGCAGGGCGACGGTCAACGACAGCACGTTCTCCCGCATGGTGCCGTAGCGCACCGCGTTCGTGCCCGAGGCTCGGGTTGCCGCCATGCCGCCCAGCGAGGCGTCGGCGCCAGGGTCGATGGGGAAGAACAAGCCGGTATCCCTGATGTAGGTATTCAATTGCTTACGCGTCACGCCCGGCTGGACGGTGCAATCCATGTCCTCCGGCCGCACTCCAAGGACTTCGTTCATGCCCGAGACATCGATACACACGCCGCCCGCGGTCGGGACCACTGCTCCTTCGACCCCCGTCCCGGTCCCGAAGGGGACCACGGGCACGCCGTGGGCGCTGCAGATCTGGAGGACGGAGGCGACTTCCTCCTTGCTCTCAGGGAAACAAACGGCATCCGGCAGCGCCGGCGTGTGCCATGATTCGTCGCGGCCGTGATGCTCGCGCACCGACTCTCCCGTGCTCAGGCGTTTGCCGAGCAGGTTGCCCAGTTTTTCGATGGCGGTGGGCAGGCTGGCGGCAGACATCGGGAACCCTCCCGGATGATCAAGAACTAAGCCTTACACTAGCATGTTCGTGACCCCGACTGAATGGGCGTTACGATCTGGTCACTATTTAGGAGCCTACTGTCTGCCCGATGTGCGCGATGAGTATCGAAATCCGCCTAACTCATGTTGCAGCCGTGCTCGTGCTCTAGTCAAATACCGGTTCGACCGCCCTGTCCGGTAAATAGATATTGGCAGCGATAAACGGCTGATCAGGACCGCCTTCCACAATGATGAACCGTTCCGCGTAGGGAAATCCGCCGACGGAGTCGTTGTCGTAGTTGTCCGGCAAGTAGATCATGATGTGCGCGGGTCCCTGATGTCCGTCCCCGAAACTCATCGCAGCTGACAGCATGTAACTGAAGGAGACAGATTCGGTGCGACGGAATCGCCCGCTGCGGAATCCCGCTTTTACGGCTGCCTCCATTTCTGCCGGCGGTGTCATTTGTACACCCAATTCAGCGCGATATAACTGAACCGGCAAGATTGTCTTTACCGCATTCGCATCAAGGCACTCCGGTACTATCAATCCCGGCTTGTATGCGTATGCGTGGTCATATGTTGGATTACCCCAAGAGCGAATCACAAGACAGACAAAGGAATTTGAGCCTTCGATCACTGTCTCGTATCCGTTTTCTCCAAGCACCATGATTGTTGCGTCCTTCGCTACTCGGTCTGGGGCCGCGCTGCGCGCCAGGGCTATTTCGCGGTCCTGCTCCATCAGGAATTCCGACAGCGCTGGCGGATCAAACTCGTCAGCGGGGGCATCGGAGGCTGTGACGACAAAAAGTAGGCTAATTGAAACTCCAACGACAAATAGCTTGAGCATCAATATCTCCTGTTCAACTGCAACTAGGTGTTCAAAGTATCAAGCAGCGGTTTTGTGATTGTCTAAGTCAGACCGAGTCGAAACGCAAAAGTTGCGTTTGCGTCCTTTCTTGGCAATTTCAGACAGCGTGTTCTGGAGGCCGGCGAAAATAGGCTGTTGAACCCTGAACTCATGCCGTGGATGGTGATAGGTGATGCGCTGCTTCATCTGATTTCGGTAGGAGCAAGGCGGCGACGAATATCAACAAAGCCGCTGCCGCTAGCAGGCCAAATACTGTGCTGAATCCCCAGATGCCGTGAATCCAGGCAATCAGTGGCACAGCCGATGCCATGACGGAAAAGGTCACGACGTAGAGAAGAGCATAAGCGCGACTGCGCCATTCACTACGTACCATACGCCCAACCAGCACATCGTTGATGGGGATCTGACCGAACACGACAAACATGAAAGCGATTGCGACGATAAGCGCTGCGATCCCAGTGAGCCGCACCATGACGGCGAAGAACACGGCTTGAAGGATGGCAACCCAAGCAAAGACGGTACGCGCCGAATGATTGTCGATGAGATAACCGACGACAAGCTGCGCAAGGGCTGCCACTGAGAACACTAAGAACGCGTACCATCCGACCATGGTCGCCGTTCCCGCGAGATCGGTAAGTCGTTCGTCAAATAGCTTAGGAAGCGTGAAAGTCGTGGTTTGAAAGATCAGACCACCGAGAGCGGTGGTGAAGAAAATGACGCCGAAAGTCCTGAACAAAGTGTTTCCCGGAACGGATGCGGGATAGACTTTCTTACTTCCAGCGACAGTCCCGAGAGTGTCGGCTTTGGCCCGCCGCTCGGCGCGAATGAACAATGAATAGAGCACGCCAAGCAAAATGGAGGCCACTCCCGGAGCAATAAAAGCGCTGCGCCAGCCCGATGCGTCAATCAGGAATCCTGTGAACAGAGCCGCGCTTGCGACACCCATGTTGCCGAAAACACCGTTGATCGCCAACGGAATACCCGTTTTCTCTCGCCCCTGCACAACCATGGCGAGGCCGACAGGGTGATAGATCGCAGCGAATATTCCGATAAGGGTCAGGCTGGCCGCGATTTGCAATGGACTGTTCGCGATGCCAGCGAGCACTGAGCTCGCGCCAACCCCAATGAAGAAAATCACCATCATCCCCTCCCGACTCCATTTGTCTGCGAGCCATCCGGCCGGAATGGCACAGAGCCCGACAGCAATGAAGCTCGGCGTAGCGTAGGGAATCAGCGCAGAGTAGCTAATACCCCATTCGGTGGTGAGCCGGAGCGCTGCTGCAGTTGCGAAAATCAACACGAAGAAGTGATCCAGGAAATGGCCTACGTTGAGGAAGAGACATTTCACCTGGCGGCGCGACATGGAAAGAGCCCTCGGGTTGCCAATTGCCTCAGTATCCTGGACTATGGAGTGGCGTACTCGTCTCTATCAGCCAAATAATGCCGCGAACACGCCAAAGTGATATCCCACTCAACGACGACCTGAACCGACTCGAGGCTCTCCCCCAACGCGTTGTTGCCTATGGGCGTGATCTCGAAGAGCGAGAAATTCTTCCATTTCACGGTCATCGACGAGCGCAATTGGTGTACGCCAGCAGCGGAGTCATGACGGTCACCACCCGATCGGCCGCGTACGTTGTTCCGCCTCAGCGCGCAGTCTGGATGCCGGCGGCCGTTGAGCACCGAATTGAAGCCCGTAGCGCTGTCGCCATGCGAACTTTGTACATTGAGCCCAGGGCGGCCGCGAACTTGCCGACCGAAGTTTGTGTTCTCCAAGTCACGCCACTCTTGAGAGAGTTGATAGTCACAGCGGTTGCGGCAGGGCACAGCTATGAGCCAGACAGCCCGCAATCGCGGGTCATGTCGGTTATTCTCGATCAGGTATGTACTCAGCCGGTGGTGTCGCTCGCACTTCCAATGCCAACAGACCCACGGGTGCTCCGCGTAGCGCAGTCGTTGATCGCCAATCCCGCCGACTCGCGCGATTTGGGGGCATGGGCAAGTGAGGTCGGCGCCAGTAAACGAACGCTCGGCCGGCTGTTTACCGCGGAAACCGGGATGTCATTCCGATCATGGCGGCAGCAACGACGATTGCTTCGGGCGCTAGAGCTGCTGGCGACTGGCGATAGCGTGACCAATATCGCTCTAGAGCTTGGCTACGAGAACACGAGCGCTTTCATTGCGATGTTTCGGCGATGCCTTGGGACGACGCCGAGATGCTATTTGCATGCGACCACCAACTAGAACTATCGACGCGGCCATGCAATACCCATAAGTATCGTATTACGATACTTATTAGATAAGTATTGAAAAATCTTAAGCATCCGCATACGGTCGAAGTCTGATCGACAGGAAGGACTGAGGCAATGACAGCGGTAGTGGACCGATTCGGGACCCAGGCTTCGGAGGAGCGGACTCGCGTCAACGATGTGCACTCGAAGTTGAACGACACGGAGGTCTGCGCGCGGGTCGACGCTCGTAATGAAGCGGATGTGGTCGCCACGATCGAGCGCGCGAGGGATCGCGGCTTGCCGCTCGCAGTGTGTGGGGGGCGTCACGCGATGGGTGGGCAGCAGTTTGCAACAAACGGCATGTTGCTCGACATGAGTCGCCTCGATCGCGTGCTCGACTTCGAGCCCGGGACCGGCCTGATCGAAATCGAGTCCGGAATCCAGTGGCCCAAGTTGGTGCGCGAGTATCTAGCGGCACAGGAAGGGATGAAGGATCAGTGGGGCATCCGCCAGAAGCAGACGGGCGCCGACCGGCTCAGCATCGGCGGTGCGCTTGCCGCGAACATTCACGGCCGCGTGCTCGCGAACAAACCAATCATCGAAGACATCGTATCCTTCAGGATCATCGACGCAGAGGGCCGGCTGCTCAATTGCAGCCGGGAAGAGAACGCCGATCTGTTCCGCCTGGTTATCGGTGGCTACGGTCTGTTCGGCGTCATCGTGTCCGTCACCATGCAACTCGTGCCGCGGCAGAAGATGGAGCGCATCGTGGAGTTGCGCACGCTCGATGAGCTTTGCGACGCCTTCGCCGATCGCATCAAGGCTGGCTACCGTTACGGTGACCTGCAGTTCGTCATCGACGAAAAGTGCGACGACTTCCTGAACAAAGGGATCTTCTCGTGCTACCGGCCGGTACCGAACGATACGCCGATTCCCGACGGTCAGACTTATATGACGGAACGGGGCTGGCAGGATCTGCTCCACCTTGCTCACATCGATAAGTCACGCGCATTCGATTCATTCTCTAGTTTCTATCTGAGCACGTCGGAGCAGATCTACTGGTCGGACACGCACCAGTTCACCACATATCTGGATGACTATCACAGTCGGCTGGACGAACGCCTGTGCGGCGCCCACCCCGGCAGCGAGATGATCACGGAGTTGTACGTGCCGGCGCACATGTTGACCGGCTTCATGGAGGATGCGAAAGAGACGCTGCGCTCCACCGGCGCGGATCTCATCTACGGCACGATCAGGCTCATCAAGGAAGACGATGAGAGTTTTCTTGCCTGGGCTAGACAAGATTTCGTCTGCGTCATCTTCAATCTCCATGTCGAACACACGGGCGCGGGCCTCGCCAGGAGTCGCAACGTCTTCCTGAGGTTGATCGATGACGCGCTAC
>Ga0265303_10002556_pt1 | contig 11281 bp, 13 predicted proteins | sample Helome_2_FD_192494 | JGI IMG/M metagenome (GOLD analysis project Ga0265303, IMG submission 192494) | Marine sediment microbial communities from subtidal zone of North Sea - Hel_20160317 (Illumina Assembly) | ecosystem: Environmental > Aquatic > Marine > Subtidal zone > Sediment ...
AGACTCTCGGTCAGCTGTTCGGCGTATTAGACGACGTTGGGACAGAGGTAACGCGTATTGGTGTTAAGCGCCGCAGCCTGACGGGCGATGGCATTCACAACGTGCGGATGGCTATGGCCCACCGTGGGTACGTTGTTGTAGAAGTCGAGGTACTGGGTACCGTCGGCACCGTAGAGGAACACGCCTTCTCCGCGTTCCAAGTGAAGAAGATCCTCATAGAAATAAGGTGTATCCATAACGCGCTTGCGATCGGCTCGAAGTGTTTTGGTGTCAACCGAGACAGGGAAGCGGAGTGACCGACGCAAGTTCTGTCGGAGAGCAGGAGCGGCTTCGGCAACTCTCTCGATCTGTTCCCAGAGGTCGTGCTCAAGGTCGATGTATGCGGACACGTCAGGAAACAACACTGCTCGAGCGGCCACAATGGTGGCGGTCATAGCCATACGGCCCAAAACGAGGTCTGGCAGCAAGTCCACTTCTTCGGATTCGAGGGGTAACACTGCGTCGTACCCGATGGCCAGGTCGAGCAAGCTTTCGGGGTCCCAAGACGGCCTCCCGGTCAAGTCCGAGGCCACCGCCAGGTCCATGATCAACGGGGCGTACACCAGGTCACCAAAGTCGATAATGCCCGCCACCTCGGTGGGACGCTTCGGGTTGATGACCAGATTCCCGGTGTGGGCGTCTTGATGGACGACTTGATGGCGGGTTCGTTGAGCGCGTGGTAACGAATCGTCTCGCATCCGCTCCAGAATCGAGTGGATGAGCGCTTGAGCGTCGGGATTGGTGATGTGGTGCGTGAAGGCCAGCAGCCCGGGCGCCTGCGTCATGGCCCATGGATGGTCTTGTTGTGCGGCGGGGTGCATGAATCCGCGCAGTGCAACGTCGAGGCGAGCGAGCATGGCCCCGGTGTTGCGTCGCAGCGCGGGCGTGTCAGCCTCTGGATGGTCGCGGATGGTTTCTCCGTCGACGAACGACATCAATCGAACTACATGCGTGATTCCATCCGCCGTTTTGACCTCTGCAGTGTTTGAGCCAGACAACGTCGGGAGCGCCCTCGGAACCGGCAGCCCGGGATCGACCTGCGCCAGATGGTGGAGCACGCCAATCTGGAGATCTATCACGGCCTGATCCTCTTCCGCATTGCACACTTTGAACAAGAATCGACCCTGGTCGGATGTGACCATCGTGTTCTGGTCGCGCTCACTATCAAATCTGGTTAGCTGGCCTTCGAGCCCGTAGATCTCGCGCAGCGAATGACGGATGGATTCGGTCGGTAGGTTCGGTGGGTTGCGATCCATAAACTTCAACGATGAGCCCATCAGCCGACTGACGCGAACCTTAGTGGTCAGCCGGCAGAGCGTGTTGGGAGAAACGTCCTCTCAAGACTGCGAAAGGGCTTGCGCTATGTATTTCTTCCGGCAGAGCGCGAGAGGGCACACGGCCCTAGCTTCACCGCCAAAATACCCTTGACTGGGTAGTAACTTTCATTAGATACTGAGAGTTATGAAACCAGAACAAACTACCTATGTGGAACATGTTGGGCGTTTCTGGGAAAGCCTGTCGATGAGTCGTACTGCCGGTCGCATTCTGGGCTGGTTAATGATTTGTGAACCGGCCTATCAATCGGCGACGGATCTCGTGAACACGTTGGAAATCAGCACGGGCTCCGTATCGACACAGGTGCGTTTGCTAGAGCGGATTGGCCTCGTAGAGCGCATAACGTTCCGGGGTGATCGAGCCAGGTACTACCAGCTACCGGACCACGTGTGGGCAAAGACTCTGAACACAGAGTTGGACCGGATTCGCCAGATGCGCACCCTCGCAGAGGCAGGCTCCGCCCTAGTCCCAACGACCAGGCCCGAACGCATAACCGAACTCGGGGCCATCGCCCAGTTTTTTGAAGACGAATGGCCCGACCTACTCGCTCGAATGTCCGAAGAAATCGACACCGGCCGAGGCTTCCAAGGATTAGAAAGGCAATCATGAACGAAGCAGCGATTATCACTGAAGGGCTGACTAAGCATTACGGCGACGTGAGAGCGCTCGAGGACCTAGACCTCGAGATCGCCAAGGGTGAGATTTTCGGGTTCCTTGGGCCCAACGGCTCTGGCAAAACCACGACGATGCGGACCATTCTCGACCTGATCCGCCCGACCGCTGGAACCGCGAGCATTCTCGGCCTCGACTCCCACGAAGACGCTGTCGAAATCCGTGAACACATCGGATACGTGCCCGGTGATCTGGCGCTCTACCCGCGTTTGACTGGCAAAGAACTGCTCACGTACTTTGCCAACCTGCGCGGCGGCGTGGACTGGACTTACGTTGACGTTCTAGCGGATCAGTTGGATGCCGATTTGAGTCGAAAGATCGGAAATCTGTCGTCCGGTAACCGTCAGAAGGTTGGTTTGATCCAGGCCTTCATGAACAAGCCTGACGTACTGGTCTTGGATGAGCCCAGCACCGGTCTCGATCCGCTCGTGCAGCAGGACTTCCAGGCGATCCTCAAGGGGGTTGCGGCCGAAGGGCGCACGGTGTTCCTATCCAGTCATACCCTCAGTGAAGTGGAGCGGGTGGCCGATCGGGTCGGCATCATTCGAGAAGGTCGACTGGCCGTGGTTGAAACCATGGAGATGCTCAAGCAAAAAGCTATCCGGCAGGTAACGCTGCATTTTGCCCGTCCTATCGCGGCCTCCGTCTTTGAAGGTGTAGTAGGTGTACGTTCCGTCGACGTTGTCGATGACACCGCCACCATCTCGTTTGAAGGCGCCATGACTGCCTTGCTGCAGGCGGCGACCGACCACCACGTCACGAACCTCACCAGTTCAGAGGCCGACCTCGAAGAGATCTTCCTGACCTACTACCGCGACCCAGAGACGGTTACCGAGAAGGTGTCACTCTGATGTTGGCCACGATCTACACAAAGACGGTCAAGGAACGAACGTGGGGCGTACTCATTGGAGCCGCGTCCGTTGTCATTATGACGATTTTCGCCGTTTGGGTGTATGCAGATCTTGACGACGTCATCGCTGAATTTGCCGACGCGTTCCCAGAAGCGTTTGTCTCAGCCTTGGGTATCACCACCGACGGTGGCGCTACCTCCATCGTGCTCGGTGAGATGATGAACCTCATCGGCCCCTTGGTATTAGGTGGTATCGCCATCTCCATTGGTACGTCGGCCATTGCCGGAGAAGAACGAGATGGAACGATTGGCATTTTGCTCGCCAACCCACGCAGTCGCACGGCAGTGCTGACGTCGAAGACACGGGCCATGCTCACGGCCGTGGTAGCGGGTAGTCTTCTGATATGGGCCGGGGCCGCGTTGGCGGTTTCACTTTCGAATACGAGTTCGGCAGGTCTGTTCCTCGGACCGATGATGATTCACGCCGCGACGATCTCCATCTTTTTCGGCGTCTTGGCACTTTTCCTCGGATCGTGGACGGGCAACGCGGCGTTGTCGTCTGGCGCGTCGGTGGGTGCCATGATCTTCTCCTTCCTCGGTGCAGGGTTGTTACCGCTCGTGGAGGGATGGGAGAACGGAGCCAAGATCTTCCCGTGGTACTACTTCAATAGCTCCCAGCCCCTCCAGAATGGTCTCGACGCTGGCCACCTGGCGGTGTTATGGGTGGCGATCGTCATACTCTTTGGGCTGGCCGTCGTCGGGGTGAACCGACGCGATCTACGGTCCGGGGCGGGAGCGGGAACGATCCTCGAGCGCGTCCTGGTCGGTCGCCCGCGCCTCGCTGGCTATGCCGAGAAAATCATGGGAACGGCCCAGGTCAGCAATATTTCCGTGAAGACCGTGAGCGATCATCAGGGTATGGCCACTATTGCGGCCGCGGCAATCTTCTACACCGCCCTCATCATGGGTCCGTTTTTTAATGCGCTTAGTGACGCGCTAGATGGATTGATGGATGCCCTTCCCGAAGGCCTGCTAGCCATTGTTGGTGGTGCTGACATGTCAACACCCGCCGGGTGGTACTACGGCGAGTTGTATTCTCTGGTGGTCCCCGGCGCCATTATTGCGGTGACCGTCTCGATGGGCGCTCGAGCTTTGGCCGGCGAAGAGAGGTCCCAAACCATGGATGTGCTGCTGGTCAATCCAATCAAGCGGTCTCGGGTTGTGCTGGAGAAAGCTCTCGCGATGTTCGGGATGGCAGCGTTGCTCGGGCTGGCGACGTTCCTCGGCACGGCGGCGGGCAGCCTGATCGGTGGATTGGATATCAGCATGGGCAACATTGCCGCGGCCTCGGCGCAGGCGTTTGGCCTCGGAATTCTTGTTGGTGCCTTCGCTCTCGTCGGTGGCGCTTGGTCAGGTGTGACGAGGGTCGCCACCTACACCGGTGTCGGCGTTGCCTTGGTGGGCTGGGTGATAGCCAGCTTCCTTCCGGTGAACGAGCGCTTGGCGGAATGGGCGAGGGTCTCACCCTTCTACTACTACTCGGATAATCAGCCGCTCACCAACGGAATCAGCTGGGCCAACATGGGTGTCTTCTTGGCCGTTACCGCCGTACTCATCGGTACCGCGGTCGTGCTGTTCGAGCGTCGCGACATTCGAAATTAGACCAACTAGTTCAGTCGGGGTACACGACAACCGTGTACCCCGATATGTAGGCCCGTTTTTTCGGCCGGGTCGTCCTCAATTGGTCTTTAGGCTGCCGGTCAGGTCGAAAAGAACGTGTCCAAGGTCGATTTCTCCACCATATTGTCCGTGGCCTTTGGCGCCCTCGAACGTTTCCGTCCCATCGAGTACCTCATACTGGGCCCGCACTTGAGCGCTACCGACGCCCGTCATCAGATCGCCGGTAAACTCCCAGCTCCCGTCGTAGTCCAGCGTCAACTGACCCTCGGCGAAATCGAAAACCATGACGCCATTTGCTAGTTTCCCAATTGTGGAGTGGGCCGTCGACGTGACGATCCAGCTGCAGTGTTCGCTCGTGTATGTGAACGGCCCAAAGTTGGACTCGCCCGTGCCTTCAGTGAGATACATCCAACCCGCCTCTGGTGGACACCGTCCTTCAGGGATGAAGGGTCCAGGGACAAATCCAGACTCTCCGCCGTCGATGGTGGCGTGAAACGAATGACCCTTCGAATCGTTGGCCGCGGCCGGCGCGGCCAGCGTCAGGATTAGGCCAACTGCGAGCGCGGTAGATACGAATGGCTTTCTCATGATGACCCCTTTCGGTCGATCAGGGGCGAGCTGCACCGAAACAGCCAGCCCTACCCCTCGACATACTCCGAAAGGATGGCTTCAGTAAGGGGAGAAGGAACTTTTCTCATCTACCAAACCAGTACGATGACGGCCAACGCCGGAGACGAGGGAACGTGTCTGAATTCGAATCCAGAGCCCAGCATATGATCGAAGCCAACGCTCGCTACGCGAATAGCGTGCACGTCGATCACTTGCTCAGCAGTCCGAGCGACAAGTTGGCAATCGTCACCTGCATGGATGTCCGCATCAACCCGTACGCCGTACTCGGGATTGAGGCTGGACAGGCGCATATTCTCCGCAACGCGGGTGGCGTTATCACGGACGATGTGATTCGCTCGCTTTGTTTGTCACAGCGATCTCTTGGCACCCGCCAGATTGTTCTGATCCATCACACTGATTGCGGGCTCGAGGGACTCGACGAGGTAACGCTGCGAAAAGAACTTCTTGAACTGGCAGGCGTTGAACCCGAATGGTCATTCCACTCTTTTTCGGATCCGTTTGATGACGTTCGTACATCGATGAAAAAGTTATCGGCTGATCCGTTTATCAGCCACAAAGGTCACATTCGAGGGTTTGTCTTCGATGTGACCGATGGCCAACTTCGTGAGGTCGAACGTGACTAGCGAATTGGGCTTCAAGCACGGCTCCTAGCCGGTAGGTTAGTGGCATGGCCGATTTCACTTCTTTTCCCATTCCCGAACCAGATTTTGACACCGTTGGTCCGATGGTTGGCGATCGTTTTCCCGATCTTGTCCTGCCTGATCAGACCGGCCACCCCGTCGATTTGCACGAGCGGAGGGCTGGCCGGAAAGCCCTTATCGTGTTCCATCGAAGTGCCGATTGGTGACCATGGTGTCGAGCGCAGCTGGTCGAGCTGCAACGCACGTTTGGTGATGATGACTCAGTGGCCGTGTTCGCCGTGAGCTACGACCCGGTAGCGACGCTGACGCGGTTCGCCGACGTACACGGAATCACGTACCCACTCCTGGCCGATGTAGGCAGTGTCGCCATTACCGAGCTTGGCCTTCTCAACGTCACGCTGGCGGCCGAACGAGCAGCATATGGTCGACCTATCGAAGACCGGCACACAGGAATACCGTATCCTGGCACGTTCTTTCTGGACGAAACTGGCGTGGTCGCCTCCAAACGTTTCGAGACATCTCATCGCATCCGACCAACGGGCAAGACGCTTCTCCGTGAACTACTAGGCAGCGATGCTGTTCCCCCAGAGGTGACAGCTGAGGCATCGTCGCCAGGTATTGAGATCTTCGCGTGGCTGGACACGGCGGTCCTCCACGGCAATCAGATGCAAGAGGCGCATGTTCGCATTCAGATGGATGACGGGTTGCATATGTACACGGACCCTGTGCCTGAAGGGTTCCGTGCGTTGTCAGTCGAGCTGACGGGCGATTCGCAGCTTCGGCCTGACGCATTCACCATTCCAGAGGGAACACCCTTTCGGGTTGAGGGCTTATCGGAAGAATTCACCGTGCTCGAGGGACGAGTCGACCTCGACATCCCATTCATTCTCATCACGAATCGTGACACCGCGGGTGATGCCGTGCGGCAGGTGACCTTGGTCTTGGAATTGGCGTACCAGGCATGTACGGCTCAGGAGTGCTTCTTACCGGAGCGCGTCACGCTTGAGCTCCCTTTGTCGGTTGAGCCCAATCCTGGATATGAGTCACTGGACCGGGCCGCGCTCGCCCCGCTGGTCAACCGTCGGATCGTAGAGCAGCCTCGGCAATTCGAGGAGCTGCTGGGCCTCGTGAACTCCGCTCTCGAAGGCGTGGAAGCTTCCCCAGAGCTGCTGATGGAAGTCTTGAGAGAGATGCAGGGCGACGGCATCGTCGAGCTATCGTCACAGGGTCGATGGACGCAGAGTTCTTGATCGGACCCATAGCAAGGGGAGTGGTGAGGCGAAATGAAGAAGTCTGATCACTGTGGACGCGTGATTGGTCGGTCGCGATGGTCAACCGTCCGAGGCGTTCAGAGAAATCGCGGTTAGTCAACACGTTTGGAAGGCGCAGTTCCCGAATAGCGGCTTCGAGCTACACACCCAGGTACTGCGTTTGAAGCTCTTTAGAGTTGCGTAGCTCGTCCGGAGTGCCTTCCCAAACGATGTGACCGTGGTCGGCCATGATGTTGATGCGATCACCGAGGGCCAGAGCGAGGCCGAGGTTCTGTTCGACAAGCAGAATGGAAAGTTCTCCTTTGAGCCCCTCCAATGTGTCGCGGATTATGCCCAGGATGATGGGTGCCAGACCTTCTGAGGGCTCATCCATGAGCATTAAGGAAGGGTTGGTCATCAGGGCTCGGCCGATTGCCAACATCTGCTGCTCGCCGCCCGACAGGCTTCTGGCGTAGCTGGTCCTGCGTTCGTTGAGGCGAGGGAACATTTCATAAACACGGGCCGCGTTCCAGTTTCCTTTGGCGGATCGTGGCTCGCGAGCGATGACCTCAAGATTCTCGTCCACGGTCAAGCTTCCAAAGACATGTCGCCCCTGTGGGCAATACCCGACACCGAGGCGAGCGATCTCGTAGGACTCAAGACTCGTGATGTCCTGGTCCATAAAGGAAACCTTGCCAGCCCTTTGTTCGGGGGGAGAGATTCCCGCGATTGTCCGGACGAGCGTGGTCTTGCCCATTCCATTGCGCCCCAGAAGGACGAGGACCTCGCCCTCTTCGACATGGATGGACGTACCTTCCAGGATGTGGGCTGTGTCGTAGTAACTGTGGACGTCTTCGACGGTGAGAATCGACATCAGAATTTCAGGTACACGTCTTGGACGCGCTGGTTGTTGCGAATGTCATCGGGGGTTCCTTGCGCGATCGTTGAACCGTTGTCGAGGACTATCACCTGGTCGACGAGATCTAAGGCAATGTCCATATCGTGCTCTATCAAGACGATGGAAAGGTCCCGCGGTAGATTCTCCACGAGGTCTTTCATCATCTTGCGCTCCGCGGCCGAGAGTCCGGCCGCAGGTTCGTCGAGCAGGAGAAGTTTGGGACTTGAGGCCAAGGCCATGGCGATTTCTAACTGCCGCTGTTCACCGTGAGATAGCTCGGAGACCACCGTGTGTCGGGTTCCGGTGAGGCCCACCGCTTTCAGGGCGGAGCTGAGCGATTCGTCGAGATCGCCCTCGATCTTCACCCGTTTCCAAAACGTGAATCGTTCCTGTGTTACCGCTTGGGCAGCAATGATGAGATTGGCCTCGACCGTCAGGTCTTGAAACAGTTCAGTCACCTGGTACGTCCGACCTACACCGCGCTGTGCCTTGCGATACGGCGAAGCGTTGCTCATGTCTTCGCCGAAGAGTTCCACACGGCCCTCGGTGGGGCGTACCTCACCGGAGACCGTGCGGAACAGCGTGGTCTTGCCTGCGCCGTTCGGTCCAATAACCGCCCACCGCTGTCCCTCCTCAACGAGGAGGACACGTGGTTGACAGCCGTGACACCACCGAATCGTACGGTGACATCATCTATGTTCAGAACGTTGCTCAGACCAGACTCACTTTCTTCGTAGTAGTTCTTGTCAAACTATCCGGCGTTCTCTCCCTGATATTCACGGGTGTAGGCCGGCTGCTGTAGGTAGGTGTCCTTATCAAACGGGAAGTACTGGTCAACGGCTTCGTACGTGAAGATCGGTACATTCCAGAGCTTGCCGTCCTCGCGTAGTACAACCTCTCGGATGTACACGTTGAGAATCGGGGAACCCGAATCATCGAGGCTCTGCGGGCCGAATGGCGTGGCAATCTCCATATCGCCCGTCATGACATCCAGGAACAAGCCTGGATTGAACTCGCCTCCGGTTTCCTCCAGCGTTGCCACAACCCATTGCATCGCAGCGAAGTTGGCCGCGGCGTAGTACGACGCGATCTTTCCGGTGGCTTCTTCGAAGTCAGCGACGAACGCCTGAGTCTCTGGCACATCAGAACCTTCAGCCCAGTGTCCATGCGAGATGGTGCCAAGCACAGACGCTTCGTCCATAGCTCGCAGCACCGACTGGTCCGTCGTAACCGCACCAGCCAAAAGCGGTGTCTTCTGGTTCACGCCAAAGTCAGCGTACGCGGTGACGAATGGAACAGCTCCACCGCCAACAGCCAACCCGACAATTGCGTCGACGTCCAGGCCGTTCATCTGCGTGGCGTATGTTCCGAAGTCCTGATTGGGGGGTGGGAACCAAATCTGGTTCTCGGCCAGAACGGTGCCACCTGCGTCCGTGAACGAATCAACAAAACCACCACAATGCTCGTATCCGAACGTGTAGTCCGCACAGGAAGTGGCAATGTTGCGATATCCAGCTTCCTCATAGGCCCACAAGCCGAATGCATGTGAGGTCTGACTACATGCCCAACCACCCGGCCGTGCGTAGCCGTCCAGTGGAGCGCGCTGGGTGAAGTCGTCGTTACACGAATACGGCGACAGCAAGAGAACGTCAGTACGATCGCCCAAAGCGTCACCCACTGCACCACCGGTGCTGGCGAGAATGCCTGGGATGATGATGTCGACATCATCGACTTCGACAAGCTTGGTTGCCTTCTCCAAGGCTACGGCCGCGTCAGAAGCAGTGTCCTCGAAGATAACTTCAAGGGTGATCCCCGAGTGCTCGAGGCCGAACTGCTCAATAAACAGTTCCATTCCCTGTCGAGCGTCTTCGCCGGGTCCGGCTACGAATCCCGTCAAGGGAAGCATGACGCCGATTGTCAGCGTTCCACCTTCGCCCGCTTCGATAACCTGGGGCTCCTCAGAGGGTTCTTCGGCTGTTGTCTCTTCCGAGGTCGATTCTTCGGCTGTTGTTTCTTCCGATGTGGGTGCGTCAGCGTCATCGTCGCCACACGCAGTGGCGAAGAGCGCGAACACTGCCAGAAGCAGTACCCACTTTCTGTATTTGTTCATATTTGTTTCCTCCTATATTTTCGTTAGCCGGGCAGCGCAGCCGGACGTCTTCATCCGGATTTGACCGGCTCCTGCTGTACGACTGGCCGTGTGCTTTCGGATTTGGGTTTGTCGATTCTTCGATTCCACCATGAGGATATGGCTCCTACGAGTCCGTCACGTGCGAAGAGAACATTTAGGATGAAGATGGTGCCCATGATGGTTGGCCAGCGCTCGATCAGGATGCTGACCCAGTTGCGGAGGAACACGATGATGAAGGCACCGATGACGGGCCCGATCAGCGTACCAATACCCCCCAAGATTGCCATCAGGACGGGAATGGCTGAAGCTCCGAGAATCACATCCGATGGACTGACAAACTCGTTGAGATATACGAGGAGGATGCCAGCGATGGTGGCAAAGAAACCAGAAACCATGAACATGTAGAACTTCAGGAACTCGGAATTATGTCCCAGCATTCGGACGCGCATTTCCGAACCACGGAGCCCCTTCAACGAATAACCAAAAGGTGAATTGACGATGACGTAGAGGGCCCACGAACAGATCAGTAAGACGCCGAACGCTAAGTAGTAGAACGTAATGTCGCCTTCGACCTGTACCGGACGGCGGATGCCGAGGAGACCATTCTCGGCTCCCGTGATAGTGGCGAGCCGGGATGCTAGTCCCCACACAATCATGCCCTGCGCGATGGTCACCATGATGAAATACACACCGGTACTTCGCATCGCCATGAGTCCGAAAATGGCCGATGCCACCATGCCCGCCGTAAACCCCACTGCGAGCTGAAGGGCGACCCCGCCCTCCGTTTTTGAAGCGATATAGCCGACGCCATACATTGCCATTCCCAGTACACCAGCATGTCCGAGCGTTACCAGGCCAGCGTATCCGGCCATCAAGTCAATACTCATGGCGAACAAAGCAAATACAAAGGACAACGTGATGAGACCGAGGATGAACGTATTGGTCACTCTGGGAAGAACAAGTCCGATGACGACGGCAGCGACCAGCAGACCTGCCTTCACTTTGAACGTGAGAGTCATTGCTTGGGAACGATTCATTTGACCTTCCCCAGAAGACCACTAGGTCGGACAATAAGAATGATGGCCATGGGTGCGAACAGGGTAAAGAAGGACAGATTCGGGAGGAGGGCCTTGCCGAACGCATCGATCAGGCCCA
>Ga0265303_10002558_pt1 | contig 11275 bp, 7 predicted proteins | sample Helome_2_FD_192494 | JGI IMG/M metagenome (GOLD analysis project Ga0265303, IMG submission 192494) | Marine sediment microbial communities from subtidal zone of North Sea - Hel_20160317 (Illumina Assembly) | ecosystem: Environmental > Aquatic > Marine > Subtidal zone > Sediment ...
GTCTACAATATCTGTGATCTGGTATTGTCGAGTCTCATACATCTTCTTGCCATCGTATAAGACACCTGCCCACGTATTATGAGATGCTGAGATGGAGCCACGAAGGGTAGTGATCACTTTCTTAGCTCTAGGGAATTTCTTCATCATTTGTTTACATACCGAAAGGAATGCTTCTGCCTTTACATCATGACCGTGCTTATGCACATCCAGCCCTTCTGGATGAATTCCAAAATGCTTCTCGGCATCTTCCTCATTTCCAAGAACAACATCACAATACGATGTTAAGTCTGTCATGATCTTTTCTCTATGAGCGTCATCGCAATAGGTCCAGAGTTTCGCTCGATAGTTAAGGTCTGTTGAAATAGTCACTCCCATGTCGCTCGCTACTTTTACCGCTTCAAGGCAAGCATCTGCAGCGCCTTGTGAGATGGCGGGCGTTATTCCTGTCCAATGAAACCAATTCACACCCTTGAATACTGCTTTCCAGTCAACCATCCCTGGTTTGATCTCCGAAATAGCTGAGTGGGCTCTATCATAAACCACTTTACTACCTCTGCTAACGGCTCCGGTTTCAAGGAAATATATTCCTACACGGTCTCCTCCGTAAATGATCTTGTCAACAGCAACACCACGTTTGCGCATCTCCATCATAGCGCATTTCCCTATGTCGTTATCTGGCAACCGTGTAACAAAATCCACAGGGACACCATAATTGGCTAGAGAGACTGCGACATTGGATTCGCCTCCGCCGTAAATCACATCAAAACTGGTGGTTTGCGAGAACCTTAAGAATCCTGGAGGTGCTAATCGAAGCATAATTTCTCCAAAAGTGACTACTTTACTCATTATTCAATTAAATTTTATACTATTAACTGAAGGCCAAGCCTCCATTGATATCTACATTGTTTCCAGTCATAAATGAGGCTTCATCCGAAGCCAAATACGCAACTAGATCGGCAACCTCAGCAGCAGTCCCTTCCCGTCTTAGCGGTGTGCCAGCTGCAACTTTCGTCCTAATTTCATCTTTAGTGAAATCGTCATGGAATTTTGTCCCTATTAAACCTGGACATAATGCATTGACTCTAATTCCTTTTGGCCCAAGTTCTTTTGCCATTGACCTAGTAAAGGTGCTTACAGCACCTTTTGATGATGCATATAAAGACGATCCGCCACCACCGCCATCTCTTGCAGCTTGCGAGGAAAGATTAATGATCGAAGCTCCTTTGCCCATCAATGGCTCAAAGGCTTGCATTACGAATACCGTGGATTTAAAATTAACGTTCATCACCAAATCATAAAATGATTCGTCAAGCTCTTGTAACGTTTTACGCGCGAATAGGCCACCAGCATTACTTACCAGTATATCGACTTTATCGCCAAAAGCGTTAACAGTACTGGACTTTAATGAAGCGATGTCATCGAGTTTTGAAACATCGGCCTTGACCATAATGGCTTCGCCTCCTAAGGCTTTTATTTCATCAACGGTCGCCTTGGCTCCAGATTCAGAATTATTATAGTTAACAACTACCTTAGCACCATCTTTAGCGAGCTTTAATGAAATCGCGCGACCTATATCCCTAGCACCACCGGTAACTACTGCAACTTTACCTTTTAATCTGCTCATTATTATTCTTGTTTTATATTCCTAAAGCTTGTCCGCCACCAATTTGAATGGTTTCAGCTGTGATGAATGACGCATCCTTACTGGCCAAGAAAGAAATAACGCCAGCTACATCTTCAGGTTGTCCTAAACGACCTAACATAATATTGTTGGCCCAAGAAGCGAATACTTCCGGTTTTGTTTTCTTGATCTGCGCATGGAATGGCGTGTCAATAGTGCCAGGAGACACTGCATTTGCCCTAATGCCATATTCTGCCAAATCCTTTGCCAATGCTCTAGTGATAGCATGAACACCTGCTTTTGAAGTACCGTAAATGCCTGCTCCCGGTCCTCCAGCGGTCCAACCAGCATTGGATGTATAGTTAATGATTGAAGGATGTTCTCCTTTTTTAAGGTAAGGAATTGCGGCTCTGGACGCAAAAAACACTGAATCCAAATTTAACGCCATTACGAATCTATAGAAATCGGTTGTCATGTCCTCGAACCGAGATCTACCACCCAGTCCTCCAGCATTATTGACTAAGACATCAATTTTACCGTATTTTTCTCCAATTTTCTTAATGTTAGAGGATACAGCATCTTCGCTTGTGACATCGAATCCATAATAATTAGCATCGATTCCCTCTGCTTTAAGCTCTTCAACTCTTTTTGCTCCTGCTTCATCATCAATACCGTTCAAGATTACTGTATAGCCATCTTGGCCTAATCGTCTTGCTACTTCAAATCCGATTCCTCCTGTTGCACCTGTAACGACAGCTACTTTTCCATTATTTTTACTCATCTAAATTATTTTTAATTCTATAAATTATTCTTGTTTTTTAATTATATCCAGCTAATTACCATTGGGTTTTAGCGGTTCTATTTTAGGGCATAATACCCAAACAGCTAGTAACGCTATGATTGCCAAGGCGACACCTACCAAAAATGCAGAGGTATAGTTCCCACCTTTAGTTAATAAAGGTATTAATGCAGTTAGTCCAAAAGCTCCGAGTTTCGCCCCTGTTCCTGCGAATCCCGATAAAGTTCCAACTATTTTGCCACTGAACATATCACTTGGCAATGTTTGCACATTACCTATCGCTGTTTGAAAACCAAATAAAAGCACTGCCATAATTATTACTGCATTTGTAGCAGTTCCCGGCGCTTTTAATAAGAAAAAGCAAGGAATCATCATTAAACAACCTAAAGTAATTACCATTTTTCGTGTTTTATTCACTGACCATCCTGCATTCAATCTATTTTGAGCTAAAAGGCCACCGAACCATGCTCCTAGCATCGCTCCAACATATGGTACCCATGCTGAAAATGCAATTTCTTTTACATCCAGCCCAAACACCTCATTAAGATATATCGGAATCCATACTATGAATAACCACCAAATAGGATCTATTGCCGATGAGGCAATTATAACTCCCCAACTCTCTTTATGTTTAAGTAGTTTGCCCGTGCTCGGGTTATACCCTTCATCATACTCTCCATCTCCGTCAAGATCTTGATTTTGTTGTCCAGATAGAATATAGTTCTTTTCATCTTCTGATAACCAAGGATGCTTTTCCGGAGGTGATTTAACAATGTACAGCCATGGTATTAACCATAAAAAACCAATTAAACCTACACAAACAAATATAGCCTGCCATGATAGGTAAATAGTAAGAAGGCCTATTATTGGATAAGCAACTATGCCTCCAATAGCGGCGCCAGAGTTGAATAGCCCCTGTGCAAAAGCTCTTTCCTTAGTAGGAAACCATTCTGCATTGGCCTTAGCAGCACCTGGCCAGTTACCGGCTTCTGCTATCCCTAAGATCGATCTAAAAATTGAGAAACTCACAATGCCTTTTGCAAAAGCATGAACCATCGTTGCAATAGACCAAATTCCTATTGACAATGCAAATCCTATTCTAGTACCTATCCAATCGAATATCTTTCCGAATATAGTCTGACCGGCGGCATAAGACAAGATAAATACAGCGGATATGGTACCGTATATAGCTTTTGTACCATCCGCATCCATATCTGGAAATAACTCCTTAGCAATGTCAGGCCACAGAGCACCAAAAGCTTGTCTATCTATGTAGTTAATGACTGCGGCTAAAGCCACAAGTCCTACTACCCACCACCTGAGTCCTTTGTTTTCATTTAGTTGGTTTTAGTTAAGAGGAAGGCATCACTAATTGAAATGCGAATCTTGATTTGCTGATTAAAATCGCATTATTTGATTGAAACATTAAATCATTTTTAAGGTAAGTGATTTAAATGTTGTCTTCCCTTCTAATTAAATAAGTCAATTTCAATCGTGCACATCCTAATTGACTGTGTTTGTCATATCTAGACATTATAGCAATACTGGTATAATATCTTGAAATGAGCTTTCATATTTTCTTTCGCTAATTTCGGGTTTTGATCCTTGATTGCGTTATAAATATCTGTATGCTCCTGTATGCCTAAAAACGCTTGGTTTTCGTCACATACATGGTATTTCTCGAAATTCGTAATAATTTCAGGAGTTATGGTAAGCATGAATGTATTCATGGTGCTATTATGACTTGCTTTAGCTATAGCTAAATGAAATAAAAGGTCCTCTTGAACTGCATCTCCACCTTTAATTACCTTATCGCTGTAGGCATCAAGGGTTTCTTTAATATGCTCTAGGTCCTCATCCGTTCTCCTCAGAGCCGCTAATCGAACGGTTTTTAATTCAAGTAATATCCTAGTTTCGACCAAAGACTTAAAATCAGGCTCCTCGAGGCGCAGTATGTCATCGATCATACCATTCAATGCTGTAATTCCAATATTTGCAATGAAAGTGCCACTCTGGGGAATGGATTTCAGCAACCCATAAAATTCGAGTTTCTGAATAGCCTCTCTAACAGCACTCCTGCTTACATCGAATTTTTCAGAAAGCATTCTTTCGGACGGTAATTTCTCACCTGGCTCAAGATTCTTATAATTAATAAGGTCCCTTATCTTGTCAATAATGACATTCTGAACTACCTGATTGTCATTTCTATTTAAGACTTCTAATTTCATTGACTCTTTTAGATTTTAATAAATGATTTGCGATTGATAAATTTAACAAAAACAAGGGCATTTCAATAATTCTAAAGCCATTGATTTTCAGCTGCTACTTTATTAAAACCTACAGGTCGAAAATTGACCTGTAAGCTTTAATAAATACTAATCAAATAAACCAATAAATAATCATTTCTTAATGTGTCACTTCAAGGCTGTAATAATTAACCTTGGCATGTGCTCCTACATCTCGTGTTTGAAAATAGTTTCCGGCCTTGAAATAATTCTCAAAAACGCCCCATCGTCTTATGTGCACACTGTCGTAAACCTTAAATTCACTATTGTTCAAGACAATCACCATTTTTCCGTCAGTCACTTTTACTTCTAAGGTAAATTTCCTATTGCCTACTTCTTGCTCAAAATTAAATCCATTGTCATCACCCCAAGCATCTTTAAAAAGAACCTCCTTCTCTGATGCTTTTAGGTCCTTAAGGACTTTTGTCTTCACCCTGACCTTGCCCTTGTCCCAATATATCTTTAAAATTGGAGGCGCATCATTGTCATCCTTGCCAATAAGCTCTCTTTGGTCATTTGATAATCTACCATGTATCTGCATGATAATGACACGATGGTATTTCCCGTCGGAATCCTTTGTTACGTTGGTAACCGAAAGCTTTCCTTTCATATTGCCGCCTTGAGCAAACGTCCAGTTTGTATTGTTGCTTCCCGGCACCATTTGTTCCCGAAGTTCGGACCTTGAATATTTGGTGTTCTTGGTTGTCGAACTAGTTGGTTCTGCATAGAAGACCAATGCTCCTTTTGTTGAATCGTTATACATATAGTTATGTAACTGCTCATTATTGGCATAATCCAATATTTCAGGAGGACTTACTTCTATAGGCTTGCCTTTTTCATTAGCTACAGGAATTGTTACCTTCCAATGGCTTAAATCAATTTCAGGAAGCCTAACCTTCTCTCTTTTTTTCTTACGTTTCTCTTTCTTGACATTCGAATCCTTAACGCTACTTTCCTGAGCTTGGCAAGCAGCGTTAATAGATATGAATACTATCACCAAAATTGGTAATATGTTTCTTCGAATGTTTTTCATTTAATTAATCGTTAATAGCTGTAATAGTTACAGAATCAACACGTATCTCTTCTTCTCCACTTGCATATCCATACATTGCGAAATCTGCAGGATCTTCTGGTGGATCAGCATTTCCAATACCTCTTATAAAGAGTGCAGCATTATCATTTGCTCCAGTACTGAAATTAACGGTATAGGTAATATAGCTATCATCACCAGGATTATCAATCACTTCGACCATAAGATTGTTTGCAGGATCTTCTATCTGAGCGACTGAAGTATATCCCCAATCATCCTGCGGAAATTCTACAGTTTCTACATAAGTCATTGGTGTATAGCCATCTACATAACCAGCACCAGCCAAGACCCTTATTTCAAGACTACTAGGAAACATGCCTCCAACAGTCAATGGTTTGTGCTGAACAATGATCTGCATACTATAATCAGCATTTGGTGTTACCACAAACTCCTGATAAACATGATCCGGTTCTGCATTGTCAAACTTAAGAACGTCAGATCCATTACCAGAACTTGATTCTCCTTGTTCTCCAACACTCTTGTTGATCCATCCAGCACAAGTACAATCAGAACCCGAAGATTTAGGAAGTTTGTCAAAAATAGAATTTACTAGTACGGGGTCTGGCACATCTGGTTCTTCTGGCTCTACAACATCTATAGTTTCAGAGTAAGTACTTATAACTCCTAAGGCATCCGATGCTGTTAGCGTTACTGTCCAACTTCCTTCTCCTGGATAGGTATTCGCGCCATCTACTTCTGTAGACATGTTGCCATCACCAAAATCCCAGGCATAGGTCGTTGCACTTGATGATTGATTTGCAAAGGTATAATCCTTCCACTCTTCGCCAGTTCCGGCACCTTGGGAGGCCGTGAAACTTGCTGATGGTGGTGTTGCATCTTCAATAGATCCTGCTTCTGGCAGGTCAAATTCGTACGTGCTTAAGGTCGGGTCGCATGAAAACATTACGAACAGTGCCAAAGCCGATAGAACAATCAAGAACCTTGAATTGATCGTTCTTTTAGATTTAATATAATTCATCATAACTGTATTTATTTAATTAGTTTGGATACTCTTAGTATCCTGGATTTTGAGTTAACAATCCGTTGCTTAATCCAATTTCGTTCTGTGGAATTGGGAGTAAAAGATCTGTTGCTGTGTAATTCAAGCCATTGGTATCAGAAAATGTTGAAAGAACAGATTGGGCTTCCCCAAACCTTAATAAGTCGAACAAACGATGATTCTCATAAGCCAATTCTACACGTCTTTCGTCCAATAACTCTTGTTTTGATATACTTGCTACAGGATCTGTCAATCCGGCACGGTCCCTTATTTGTTGGAACGATGCCAAAGCTCCGGGAGCACTTGTCGATTGAGCGCCTGCCATAATTGCTTCAACATGCATTAACAAGACATCCGAATATCTTAATACGATCCAATCGTTACCTGCTTTCGTTGGGTCACTAGAAGTTGGTGAAATACCAAGGCCATCATCGCCATCTGGGATATATTTAACCACTTGGAATTGCGTTGGTTGATCTAGGTCAACACGATAGGAATACTGTGTTCTGTCTCCTCCCAATGCGTCCAAGGCATCTCGTGAATCTTGGGTAGTATAATTTACACCACTGGTTCGTCCAACTGCGTTTAACCATTCTGCTGAGAAATTCTGGCTATCTGCAGAAATGTCTGGAATAAAGCCAATCGCGAAGATTATTTCATTGTTCAGTTCATTGAAGAACACGTCCTTGAAATCGGATTCTAACGCAAAACCACTTGCCATGACGTCTTCTAGAAGTATTTGAGCATCAAGATAATTTGTTCCTAAGGTCAAGTATACCTTGGCCAATAATGCCTGAGCTGCAGCTTTAGATGCTCTTGTCTTATATGTATTGTCTAAATTGGCAACGGCCAATTGCAGGTCGGACACAATAAGATCGTAAACAGATGCTGTTGGCACCCTGGTAAATGCAATATCTGTATCAGGGATACCAATTACGCGATCCACTAAAGGAATATCACCAAACAACCTAACTAGATTGAAATTGGCATATGCCCTAACGAATTTTGCTTCTGCCTCGAATTTAGCGGCATTGTCCTCTGAGGCAACACCTAAATTGGCAAGAACCGTATTGGCCCTGAAAATGACATTGAAAAAACTTCGGTAATAATCGTTAACAATACCATTGGTCGCTTCTATTGAGTAAAACTCAAACTGAGCAGCTTCTCCTTCTTGACTTTTGGTCCTTGTATTATCACTTCGCATTTCAGTTAAATAGAATTCAACTTGAATCCCATGATTATCATTGGCATTAGTGGAATTAACACCTTGTATGCCATCATACATGTTAATGATTGCAGTTTCTAGTTCTGCATCAGTAGAATAGTAATTATCAGCGTTGACCAAAGAAGTCAAACTTGGCGATAAGAAATCTTTTTCACAAGAGAAAATGCCTATTACCATTGTGAGTAATGCTATGATCTTTATTTGTTTCATAATATATGTTGTTTTCATTATCGTTATTTTAAAATTGTAGGTTGACGCCTAAAGTTACTGTACTGAATATTGGTGAACCTGCTCTTTGATATCCGTATGTTGTCGGACTCGTGTTGTTTATGGATTCTGGATTGAAACCAGTATAACCATCAGCAGTCTTGTAGATCAGGTTCTGTCCTGCAACATATACACGTGCTGTATTGAATAATCCACCAAGTTTAGTAAGAAGATCTTCTGGAAGGCTATATCCAATGTTTACATTACGAAGTGCAATGTAAGAAGCATCCTGAATGATATCATTCGTAAAGATCTTTTGCTTTATGAATTCCTGGTCTGGTGTAGTAGATATAAAATCCTGACTACTATTGAAGTGGTTGAAAAGATACTGGTCTCCCATATTCCTAATCTCTGCGCCATGGCTTCCTTGGAACATGAAACTAATATCGAAATCCCCGATGTTGAATTCATTGGCAAAACTCCAAACCAGATCTGGGTAAGGGTTTCCTAGGATCGTCTTATCATCGTCATCGATAACACCATCACCATTCAAGTCCTTGACATAAACATCTTGTGCTTCTGCACCAACAGGATGATATGGATCGGCAAGATATTCAAATGGGATGTCCCTATCAACTACCCATCCATAATAAGATGATATTGGATTGCCTACAAGGTTGATCCATTCTGCAGCTCTTTTAGAATCTACATTCTGTATCTGACCATTGGAATCACCAAAATCAACCAATTCATTCTTGTTCTTAGAAGCAAGAATGGTTGAAGACCACCTGAATCTCTCTTTAGCAATATTCCTTGTCCTTAACTCGAGCTCAATCCCTGAATTCTCAACCTCACCTAAATTTACAAGGGCGTTGTTGAAACCAGTTGTACTGGACACCGGATTGAATATCAAAAGGTTGTCGCTCGTTCTTTTATAATACTCTAACGTTCCTGTTATTCTATTGTTGAATAATCCAAAATCAACACCTGGGTTGATCTCTACAGAACGCTCCCATTGCAAATCTGGATTAGCCAGGTTTTGCGGATTGAATCCTGCTCCAGAATTGCCATCTACCACAGCAGTTGAAGGCCCTAGAAGCGCTAGGTATGCAAAAGAATCAACCACGTCATCATTCGTATCAAAGAATGGATTACCTGTTACACCGTAGCTGAATCTCAGTTTAAGGTTACTAAAGACTTCGCTTTCTGACATGAAATCCTCATTGCTCACAATCCAACCAACTGATGCTGCAGGGAAATTACCGTATTTACTGTTCTCACCAAATGCTGAATACCCATCTCGTCTCATACTCAAAGAAACCAGGTATTTATCATCGAAGGCATAATTTACCCTACCAAAATAGGAAAGCAATCGTTCTGGGTACTCAAAAGAAGTTCCAGTAACAGTTGTTGGATCTGCGGCTGCGATGGTCTGAACCAAATCAGTATCATATCCTTGTCCCGCAACTGCTTCGAAATTCGTATCCCACCTTTCAGCAGAGAAACCTAAAATAGCATTAACATCGTGCTTGCCAAAATTCTTGTTGTAGGACAGAATATTATCTGTTACAAAGTGAATCCTGTTTCTTGTTGATTTATCAAGTCGCGTTGCTGCAGCGCCATTCCTGTTGGATTGTACGCCTTGCCAGCGATCTTGTAGCGTATTTTGAAAATCTCCTGAAATCGTTGCCCTGAAATCTAAATCATCAGTTATGTTGTATTTTCCATAGAAACTACCGTAAATTTTGAATCTGTAATCATTACGATCTCGCTCCAAGACTTTAGCAGCCGGATTGGTATTAGAGGTGTTACTAATGTCTGTACCTCCTGTAGCTACAGGCTGCATAGTGTCCAGGTCATAATCATCAAACATACGTTGTATAGCATAATCACCTACTTGTACGTTTGCATACTTGGCATTATCTCTTAATCTATTGACAAAAGGCAAAGTTTCCTCTGTTATGTATAAAGGCAACCAAGGAGTTTGCCTTAGTATATCGTGAGTAGATCCATCAAATCGTCTTCTATTAGTATATGAAGGCGATAGGTTTACACCAAAAGAGAATTTATCATTCAATTTGGTATCAACTTTTAACTTTAAGTTGTATTTCTTGAAATCATCAGTTAACAGAACACCTTCATCATGCACGTAATTAAGTGCCGTGCTGAACTTGGTTCTTTGACTCCCACCTCTTGCGCTGAAGGAGTGACTATTAATTGTACCTCCTTCAAAAATGATGTTCTGCCAATCATTATCGACTCCTATTAATTGCTTAAGTCTTGTCCTGTCTGAGACCTCACCTAAAGCTGCTAATTGTGCTGCTGCGGTTTCGGCAACTGAAAAGAAATAGTCGTCACTTTGTCTCGCATCCTTGAATCCAGTGAATGAATTATAACTGAACCTCGTTTTTCCTTCTTTACCTTGTTTGGTGGTAATTAGGATGACACCATTGGCACCTCTGGATCCATAAATGGCTGAGGATGCAGCATCCTTGAGAATTTCAAAGGATTCAACATCATTCATGTCTAAGTTTCCAAGGTAATCGTTATCGACTACAAGACCATCTACAACAATGGCTGGTTCTGAACTTGCGGTTATGGAACCAGTACCTCTAATTCTAATTGTTGGTGCTGAACCGGCTTCACCTTCGGTGGCCTGAATGTTCACACCGGATACTTGTCCAACTAAGGCGTCGTCCACCCTGGAAACGGCAATCTGATCGAGCTTTTCGTTAGTTACCTTTGAGATGGCGCCAGTTAATTGGCTTTTCTTTTGAGTACCATACCCAATGACCACGACCTCATCGAGTTCGCTTGTGTCTTCAACAAGGGTTGCATTAACCGTTTGTTGCCCATTAATGGTGACTAATTGGGTAGCAAAGCCTATATAGGAGAATTGTACCACCTCACCGTTAGAGACATCAATGGAATAGTTACCATCAAAATCAGTAGTTGTTCCCCTTGATGTGTTCATTACAATAACATTTGCACCAGGAACCGGCATGCTGTCGGATGCACTTATAACCGTACCAGTTACGGTATAGGTGT
>Ga0265303_10002559_pt1 | contig 11274 bp, 11 predicted proteins | sample Helome_2_FD_192494 | JGI IMG/M metagenome (GOLD analysis project Ga0265303, IMG submission 192494) | Marine sediment microbial communities from subtidal zone of North Sea - Hel_20160317 (Illumina Assembly) | ecosystem: Environmental > Aquatic > Marine > Subtidal zone > Sediment ...
GTGGTTGGCATCGGGGTCACTCCTTCGGTGTCCTGGCTCGGCGGGTCCGGAATCGAGATCGAAGACGGCGTTCGATGTGACGAAACCCTCGCGACCAACATCCCAGGGGTCGTGGCCGCCGGGGACGTTGCGAGCTGGTACAACCCACTGTTCGAGGAGCGGATGCGGGTCGAGCATTGGACCAACGCGGTCGAGCAGGCGCGTCACGCCGCCTCGACGCTGCTCGCCGCACCGGGCGAAGCAAAACCGTTCGAGTCGGTTCCGATGTTCTGGTCCGACCAGTTCGACATCAAAATTCAGGGCTCGGGCAGCCCTAAACCTGGCGACGAGCTCACCATCGTCAGACTAGGGTTGGACGACGAGAAGCTCATCGCCATCTACAGTCGGGCCGGCCGCGTGGTTGGCGCCGTGGCCTTCAACCAGCCGGCCAAGCTCGTCCAGCTTCGGATGCTGATCGGAAAGCGCGGCGGACTTGATGATGCCCTGAAAATTGTAGAGTCTTGAGCGTTCGCTGGGTCGATCTCGAGATTCGAAGCGCTCAAGACAGGTCCAGTAGCCAGAGCGGCTCGAGCTCGGTGTGGTGACGCTCGACCGAGATTCGTGCCAGGTTCAGCCAGTCGCCGCATTCATCGAGGATCGCGCTGTCGGCGCTTGCAACCACCGCAGTCGAAGCTTTCAGCAATTCGTCCACTCGGTCCGCGGTCGTCGCTTGGATGCGCGACCCTTTGCCGGACGCGATCGTCCGTACAATCTCCGCAAGTCGGCCGGAGTTCGAAACGGGGCGGTCGATGTATACAGTCACCTCGGATGGCCGAAGCGAATCGACGACGTCGACGAGGATTTCGACGGCGCGCCCGGTCTCCTGCACCAAGCGATAGCTGCCGTGGAAGCTTGCCATGTCTCGCAGACAGGAGTCGCGACCGAGCAGTAGAACGCCCCGGGCCAAGGCCACCTCGATCGTGGTGATCACGTTCAGGCCATCGACTAGCAGATGACGCGCGTTCATCATCTTGGGTGCGCATTGCCGCGACGCACGGTGCTCTCGCGCAGAATCCGAGCAGGCACAGCGCGTTGCCGCAGTGCGTTGACGACTGCGTAGTCGATACCGGTCGCCGACGAGCTTCACCGCCGACGCATCGGAGTATCCTCGGGTCCGGAGCCAGCTCAGGTCTGAGACGGCCGCCATCAATGAGGGAAGCGCCTGCTCGGAGAACAGCTGCGCATCGCTGGGATGCGGTCCGCGGTGACGCCGGGAATCACCCATGCGCGAGCTTAACCCTTGGATCGCGCGGCGCAAAAACTGCGTATTCGCAACTTCGCCCGCAAGCGTTGCCGAAGGGCGAGCGAACAATCCGCTCTCGCGAGGGGTTTCTTGCATGGCACGCACCTTGCTGGGGCTCCTAGTGGGTTCCATGCGCACTACGGCGTCTAGCATTCTGGCTGTTACCGATCTGACATCGGCGAGCTACAAGCTCGTGAGCTTCGCCGCGCTCATCGTAGGCCCAACCGATGGCGAGGTGGTCTTGGTTTCAACCTATGGGGGCGGTGGGAGCCGGCGCTCCGAGCCTCCCGCCTCGATGCGTCACAATGCCGACGGTTGGCGCGACCGGGTAGAGGCCAGGCTTCGGCAAGAGGGTCAGCTCCTCGAGCGGCAACGTCAATGGTGCGCCGATCGGGGGGTTCGCTGTCGGGCAGAGCTCTACGAAGAGGGGCATTGGCCGGACTACGTCTTGCAGAGCGCCAAGCGTTCGCGCGTCGATCTGATTCTGCTTGGTATTCAGCTGACCAGCGGAGCGGACCAACTCAATCCAACCGATGTCCGGAGGCTCGCCGCGGACGCTCCCTGTCCGGTGAGCATGGTCAGGCTGCCCACGCTCGCCGCCTTTTGAAGGGGTCGCGACCTGCCAGCCCTTGACAGAACGGTTGCAGTTTCTTAGCCAGGCCGGATGGCCGACTCCAGCCTGCTCCCGACGCTCTTGGACTACGTGGGGTTCGACGCCGAGTGCGCCGCTCGCCTGCAGGCGCTGCGCACTCGGATGGAGCCCTATCACCTGCGCATCGTAGATCGTTTCTACGAGGCCATCCGCGAGGACCCCGGCGCCCGGGCGGTCCTCCAGAGCGAAGCCCAGATCCAGCGACTCCGGTCTTCGTTGCTGCATTGGCTCGAAGGGCTTTTCACCGGCCCATACGACGCCGCCTACTACGAGAAGCGCGCCCAAATCGGCCGCGTTCATGTCAAGGTCGGTCTCGAGCAGCGTTACATGCTCGGCGCGATGAATGTGATCCGAAGCGGGCTTCATCGCGCAGTGTCGGATTCCGCTCCGGACGGTCTCGGGGTCTTTGAAGATCACAGCGTCATCGACCAGATCTGCGACATCGAGCTCGCGATCATGCTCGAAACCTACCGAGAGGACTATGTGCTCAAGAAGACCGTCGAAGCGGAGTCGCTCGCGGTGATGGGAAGGCTGACGGCAGGGTTGGCCCACGAGGTGCGAAATCCTCTCAACGCGGCCAAGCTTCAGCTCGATGTTCTTCGACGCACGGCCTCCAAGGTCGAGGATGGATCGACGCGCCGGAAGATCGAAAGGCGAACCAACGTCGTGCAGGACGAGCTCCGACGCCTGTCGCTCCTGCTCGACGATTTCCTGAACCTGGCGCGCGCGCAGCGGATGGAGCCGATCCGTTGCAATGCCGGCACGCTGCTCGGCGAGGTTCTAGAGCTGCGGCGTCCGGAGATCGAATCGCAGGGGATCGAGTTCATCGAAAAGATCGATTCAATATCCTGCGTCCTGTTTGCGGAGCGCGATCGTCTCAAACAGGTCGTCAACAACCTGATCACCAATGCCGTCGAAGCGGTGGCCAGCTCCCGTCAGCCGAGCATTCAGATCGCCAGTCGGATGCTCAGCGATAACCGGTGGGAAGTCGCGGTGATCGACAACGGTCCCGGCGTGCCGAGCGAGGTCGTCCGGCGGGCATTCGAATCCTTCGTCACCACCAAGGAGGCTGGCACCGGCCTTGGCCTTGCGATCGTCAAGCGCATCGTCGACTTGCACGGGGGAGCGGCGAAGCTGACCTCGCTCCCCGAAGGCGGCACGTGCGCGTCGTTTTGGATTCCGACGGGGACTTAGTCGAGCATTGGGGTTTGATAGCCCCATTCCTTGACTCGGTATTGGATCTTGCGCTGACTGATGCCGAGGATCTCGGCTGCGCGGGCGGTGGAACCATCGACCGCATCCAGCGTCCGTAGGATCGCGACCCGTTCGAGCTCGGACATCGTGATGCCTGGAATCAGCGCCATCACCGAACCGTTTTTCAGGTCCCCGTGAGCCGAGGTCGGCAAGTCTTCACGTTGGATCAGCTCGTTTTCACACATCACCACGGCTCGTTCGATCGCGTTCTCTAGCTCTCGAACGTTGCCGGGCCAGGGATAGATCATCAGGTGCTGTAGGGCTTCTTCGGATAGACCTTGCACCGGTCGATCGTTTTCAGCGGCGTACTTGCGCAGAAACGCATGGGACAGCAATGGGATGTCGCTTCGGCGAACCCGTAGCGGCGGCACGTCGAGCTGGACTACCTTGAGCCTGTAGTAGAGGTCTTCGCGGAACTTTCCGTCATCGACGCGTTGCTTCAAGTGTCGGTTGGTTGCCGCCACGACCCGGACATCGACCTTGAGCGTTTCATTGCCTCCAACCCGCTCGAACTCACGCTCTTGAAGGAAGCGCAGAAGCTTGATTTGCACGCTTGCTGGAATTTCGCTCACCTCGTCGAGAAAGAGCGTGCCGCCATCAGCCTGCTTAAACCGCCCCTCGCGCCGCGTCATCGCGCCCGTAAAAGAGCCTCGTTCGTGGCCAAAAAGCTCGGACTCGAGCAGCGTTTCGCTCAAGGATGCGCAGTTCAGCTTGACGAAGGGCTTGTCTTTACGCTTCGAGTTTTGGTGTATGGCCGCAGCGATTAGCTCCTTGCCCGTGCCGGTTTCGCCGTGGATCAGCACGGTCGCTCGGCTTCGAGCGACCTGCGCGATGTTCTTCATCAGCCGCTGCATCGACGGGTGTTCGCCCAGGATGTTCCCAAGTTGAAAGCGATCCTCGAATCGCTCGCGGAGCTGCGCGGCTTCACGCGAGAGACGAGTTCGATCGAGCGCGCGGTCGACGATCGCCATCACGGCATCGAGCTCGAGGGGCTTGGTGAGATAGCTCTCGGCGCCCAGCTTGATCGCTTTGACCGCGGTGTCGATGGTTGCAAACGCCGTCATCACGATGAAGGTGGTATGGGGCGACATTGGCCGTCCGCTCTCGATGAGCGACAAACCGTCCATCCCCGGCATCTTGAGGTCCGTCAAGACGACATCGGGATCGACCTGCTCCATTTGCAGGAGCGCCGTACGACCGTCGGCAGCAGTGCTGACTGAATAGCCGGCGTCGTCCAGGAGCTCTGCGAGTGCACTTCGCGCGTTCGCTTCGTCGTCCACGATCAACACGCGACCTTTGGACGTTGCAACGTTTGCCCGTTGAGTGGTGTCGGAGACGTCGGATGCAGTGTTTGCACTAGTCATGGTTACTCAGCTTTCGCATTTGCTGTGCCACGATCTGGCACTTCGATTTCTACGCGTGGGCAGTAGCGTCGTCGCTTCCTGGAAGTCCTGCCGAGTGGGCTGCGGCGAGCTCTGTGTACTCTGCGAACGAAGCTTCGAGATCCTCGACGAACTCGTGCACGTCGGGGAAAGACTCCCAGTCCGCGTTCAAACCAAAATGAAGCCCGCCCGCATAGCTGAACAAAGCGATGCCGAGGTTTTGGTTCTGCATCAGCGGAACCATCGGATAGATCGCTTTCATGGGCGAGCTGAGCAAGAAAAGAGGGAAGGGCGGGCCCGGCACGTTGGTGATGATCAAGTTGTAAGTGCGCAGCTTCATCGCGACCAAGTAGAGCTCTGACACGATACGTTTGGTCGTGAGGTCTGCGACTTCTTCGATCAGCTCGGCGCCGCCCGTTTGGTTCGACTCCTTCTTCAGCTCGTTCGTCACATGGATGACTTTCCTCAGGCGCTCGAGGGGGTCTGGTTCGGACACCGGCAGATCCGCCAGGAGCAGAGCTACCTGATTGCCAACCGTCGAACCACCGGCTTTGCGAATGTTCACCGGCAGAGCAGTTCGAAACCCTTCCATCGAGTCGACGTCCGAGCCCCGCCGCAACAGGAAGCGACGTACTGCGCCGGTCACCGTGGCGACGACCGCGTCGTTAATCGTTCCGCCCAAGCTATTCTTGATCCCCTTCACGTCGTCGAGCGCGAATCGAACCCAGTCGAACCGGCGGTAGGGGCTGATGTCCTGCTCCGTGAAAATCGTTCTCGGAGCGGGCTTCATGCCTGAGCGGAGCAAGCTCGATAGGCCCTGGAAGTTCTGCCGAACCCGCGGCAAGAAGTGGCTCAGCTTGCGAAGACCGTCGATTCGGTGGTTGGTTTCCCCAACGAGAAGCTGTGTGCGGCTTGGGGCCGGGCGAGGCTTCCACTCTTGGGGTTCGCGCTCAGGGGCGTCCGGGCTGATTGTCAGCAAGGCTTGCAGCAGCTCAACGCCGGCGATGCCGTCGACCATGCAGTGGTGCACTTTGATAATCAGGGCAAAGCGGTCGTTCTCGACTCCCTCGACCACCCAAAATTCCCAGAGCGGCCGGCTCCGATCGAGATGCTGCGAAAACAGTCGGCCCACCAAACGTTTGAGCGAGCGCTCATCACCGGGCAGCGGCAAGCGGGTGTGGCGCAGATGGAAGTTCATGTTGAAGCGGTCGTCATCGACCCAGACCGGGTGTCCGTACCCTGGAATCCACTCCACCCGCTGCCGGTAGCGGGGAATCGAGTCCACCGCTGCCCTCGTGTATCGGGTGAGGCGCTCGATATCGAGGCCTCCGTGCTCGAGCGTGAGAGGCTTCGCATCAAAAATCAGAGCGGCGCCCACATGCATGGGGGCGGACTTGCTCTCGACGTCGAGGAAAGTCGCGTCCAGAGCGCTCAATCGCTCGTAGAATGTTTCCGGCATAGCGTGAAGAGCACTAGCAAAATGTGAGCCCAGGAATCTGGTAGCCAATCACCCTATACTTGGGCGTCGGATGCGCCGACTAAGCGAATATTATGCGTTCATAATCTTCGCAAGTGCAGAATCTGCACTATGGAGAGCTCCGCTCCCTAGTGGCATGGAACATGCTTCAAAAAACGGCATGACGCAGCTCTTGGTTCGAGATTTGATGACGCAGCCGGTGAAGACCGTTGGTCCGACGAGCCCGCTTCGGGAGGTGATCCAGCTGATGGAGGCGAGCCATATTCGCCACGTGGCGGTCGTGGAGGATTCTGGGCGCTTGTTGGGGCTCATTTCCCACCGCGATGTTCTGCGTAGTCAGGAAGGGAGTCTCTCTGGCGCCTTGTCGACCGAGCAGGCCCACATGAACCGCTGGATTGAAGCCCGATGGGTCATGACGAAAGACGTGCGCACGGTGTATCCCGATACCCCTGCCTTGGAGGCTGCACTGATCCTTCGGTCGCACGCTTATGGTTGTGTTCCCGTGGTCGAGGATGGGCGGCTCGTGGGCATGATAAGCGACTCGGATTTCGTCGATTACGCGATTCAGACCCTCTCCGATCCTGGCCGGTAAACGCGCGGCCGTCGCGCCTGCGGACCGGGCCCCATCGCACTGGCACGGCGCTTGCTGTAAGCTCCGCGTATGCCCATCAAGACGATCGTTGTGGGGACCGACCTCGGGGAGTCTGGCCATCGCGCGATGCGGCTCGCGATCGCGACTGCTCGGGCGACCAGCGCAACCCTTTGGCTCGTGCATGCCAGCGAGATGGGCTTGGAGCATCAGTGGTCCGACCTCCCCGTCGGTGCCCGGTCGGCTGCTCAAGCGCTTCGCGAGCGGCTGAAGGGCCGCTTCGAGAACTCGCTACAAGAGCTCGAACGCGAGCGCAAGGCATGCGAAGACCTCGGCCTGAGTTGCCAGACCTCCTGCGAAGAAGGCCGTCCCTGGGAGACGATCTTGCGCACCGCGGTTTCTGTCAATGCCGACCTGATTGCAGTTGGGGATCCGGTCGGAGCGATCGGCCTGCCAGAGCGTTTGCTTGGCTCAACCGCGGAACGCGTCGTTCGGCAGGCGCCTTGCTCGGTGCTGGTTTCATGTGGGCGCCTTCGCGCAGACTACAGCGGAGCGCGCATCGCGGTGGGTGTCGATTTTTCCTCTCACGGGCTCGAGGCCGTTCGCTGGGCGCGTGATGTGGCCAGCGCGATCGACGGCGAGGTGTCACTGCTCCATGTCGTGCCGCACCCAATCACCGAGAGTAGGATGCCGACGGAGTGGCCGAGGGTGCTCGAAGGCCTCGCGTCCACGGCACGCCCGCGGCTCGAGCAACTCGTCGTGAGCGAAGGCCTCAAGCCGAGCACGACCGTACAGGTCTTGGACGGTTCGATAGGGAAGACAATCTGCAACGCTGCGGCTAGCATCAACGCAGACCTCGTGTTTGTCGGCTGCAGGGGACAGGGCAGGCTCCGCGGCATGATGCTTGGCAGTGCCTCGCAATACTGCCTTCGCTACTCGCCCGTTCCGGTTCTCGCGGTTCGCCCCTGACCTGAGCGTCAGCCGCCGAATGCCGCTTCGAGCAGTCTCCGGGTCTCGTCTACGGATCGGGAGGTGTCCAATTGAAGATACTCGGAGGGCTGTAGCTCGTCGATCGGCTCGAAGTGCTTTTCGAACTCTTCCAACAAGTCGGTTCTCGCGTCACTCTCATGCGCCCCCCCGCTTTCGCGTGCGGCCAGACGATCCAAGATCAGTGCCCGGGGGGCTCTGCACTCGACCAGCATGAATGGGACGCCGTGCCGGTTCGCCAAGCGGCGCGCTGCCTCTCGCATCGCCCCGGTGCGAAAAGAAGCGTCGATCACGACCGGACGCCCAGACGACAGCACGATGTCGGCAAGCCGGTAAAGCTCTCCGTAGACGTCTTCAGTAGCCCTGGCCGAGTACGCTCCGGACCAGGCTCCACCTGGGAGCGGTTCGGTTGGCTTCCGGTCCACGAGCTGTTTTCGCGTCCGGTCCGAGCTGAGCACCGGAGCGGCGAGCAAGTTGCCGATCGTCGCCGAGGTCCGGCTCTTTCCCGCGGCGATCATCCCTCCGACCGCGACGACCCGCGCTGGTACGAGCGGTGGGCGCTCGAACGCCAAAGAGAGAACGAAATAGCGCCTGGCCTCCTGCCGCGCCCGCTCCCTTGCCTCAGGGGACGCCTCGGTGTCCGACGCTAGCAGTGATGCAACCTTGCCGCGGACGAAAGCGCGGTAGCTCTCGTAGAAGTTGACGACCGAATAGAGCTCGTAGTCGTTGGATTCGCGGGCGTACCGTGCGAGAAACCGTTCCGCTAGGTCTACCCGACCGTGCCAGGCGAGGTCCATCGACAAAAACGCGATGTCTGCGCAGACGTCGCCGTATCGGAATCGGTCATTGAATTCGATGCAGTCGATGATCGAGATCGACCCGTCGGACTCGAAGTACACATGCTCGAGCCTCAAGTCGCCGTGTCCGTCCCGGACACGGGCGGCAGCGGTTCTTGCTGCGAAAGGAGCGTCATTGCTGAGCGTGTGAAGTTGCCAAGCCTCGATCTCGCGCGCTTGCTCGGGCGTCAGATAGTCCCCGATCGAGCTCCGGGTTTGTTCGAAGTTTTCCTCGATGTTCTTCTGGATCGTCCCGACGTCCCCATGCTTGGACGTTTCCGCGTCGCAGCGTGCACCTTCGTGGAATCGCGCGATGAGGGCCGCGAGCGCGTCGATGTGTTTCGGCGTCAACAAGCCTCCTCGCAAGAGCTCGTCTGCCCGCCTTTCAATGGCCAGACGCCGCATTCGAACGGCCCAGTCCACGGTCGCACCCTCTCCTGCGATTTGGTGGACGCCCGAAGCGTCCACCGTGACCGGCACGACATCGAGGTAGACGTCTGACGCGAGCCGCCGGTTCAGCTGCAGCTCCGCGTCGCACGCGGCCCGGCGCCTCTCGAGCGTGGTGAAGTCGAGGAAGCCCAGATCGACGGGTCTTTTTACCTTGAACACCTCCTCGGCACCCAAGAAGATCCAAGAGATATGCGTCTCGACCAACTCGAAGCCGCTGGCCTCGAGATCCGCTTTCAGCGTTCCCATCACATTCCTGAGCAGCGAGGCCGCCAGTATACCCTTCGAGAAGCTTCGGCCCACACGCTCGGCTTCCGCTGCACGCAATTCTATCGCCAGGACCTCAATTGGCGCATCGTTTGCGTCACCCGTACCGAATAGCCGCTGAAGCACGGTCCTCGACTGGGCACGGGGTTTGCTTCCCATGAAGCATCAGTACTGGAGGCAGCGATGACGACACGAAAGTTAGAGAGTTCGGACTGGCAGCGATACTTCGACGAGGTTTCAAAGCAGCTCCCCACGATGCGGGTTGGCATCTCCATCATGGGCGAAAGTATCGGCGTGCAGCCCGAGAGTGAGGGCAGCGTGTTGGTCGGGATTAGCTACGACTCGAATGACGAGGTGTTTGCGGTCGACGCAGCAAATATCTCTCACCGGGTGCCCAAGCCGAAGGAAATCTTCGTTCGCGAAGAGGCCGGAAGGCTCTCGAGCATCGAGGTGATTGCCGAGGACGGCACGAAGGAAATTATCGAGCTCCGGCCGCTCCCCTCGTTGCCTGCTTCCTGACTTGCGGTTACGGAGGTCTGAAGATGGGTAAGACATGGATCTTGGTGGCACACGAGGCTGGCGCACGACTGTTCGCGAACGATGGGATCGGCCAGGGCTTGGCTCTGGTCGAATCAGTCGACCACCCCGAAGGCCGGGCGCGCGACCGGGACATCGACTCCGATCGTCCCGGCCGCTCGTTTCGCAAGAACAGCGGTGATCCGCGCCGCGCTTCGATGGGACAAAGCGAGAGTCCGCACGAGAGGGTGGTCTCCGACTTCTCGAGAGCGCTCGCCGACAAGCTTCGACACGCTCGCGTGCAGAATAAGTTCGACCGCCTGGTTCTGGTGGCGCCTCCGCGGTTTCTGGGATTGCTGCGTTCTTCGCTCGATGGACCGACCTCGCAGCTGGTGATCGGCTCGATTCACAAAGACCTCGCCACCAGCAACGAGGCCGAGCTGATCCAGCATCTGGGTGAAGTGATCGTCATTTGACCGGCCGCTCGTTCGCAGAGCGCATGACACGATAAGGTAGATGAGATGGCCAACTTCGAAATGCCCGCGACCGAATACATGACTAGCCCGGTCGAGACGATTCACATTGGCGAAAGCCTGGTTGCCGCCGACGCGATGTTCACGGAGCAAGGCGTCTCTGCTCTCGGTGTCGTCAACGACGCCGGTGAGCTCAAGGGCGTGGTCTCGCGGACCGACATCCTGCACGCTGCGGTGTTCAGCCATGGCGTGACCTTTCGCGTCCCTGATCGCCCGGTCGAGGAGATCATGCAATCCCCCGCACTTCAGGTTCAACGCGATGCACCCGTCGCAGAGGTCGCCAAGATGATGCTGAAGAAGCACGTTCACCGAATCTTCGTCACCAGCGCCGGTAAGCCCGTGGGCGTTATCTCTACACGCGACCTGATGCGAGCGGTTGGCGAAAAGCGCATCAAGACGCCGATTTCCGAGATTGCCTCGGGCTCCGTGGTCAAGATCAAGGCCGACGATCCGATCGCCATGGCCGTCGATCGCCTCGATCTATCCAACAAGCATGGTCTGGTCGTGGTTGAAGGGGACTTTCCGGTCGGCATCTTCGATCAGGCGTGCGCGCTGCAAGCGCGCAGACTGGCTCCGACTACCGCGGTCGAGAACGTGATGAACGTCTGCATCTTGATCCTCCCCGACGCGATGGGTCTCGGCCGAGCTGCGGTGCAAGCCTTGGCGATGAACGTTCGCCGCATCTTGATCGAGAACGATCGAGGGGTGACCGGGATTGTTGGCGGGCTAGATTTTGCGAGGGTGATGAAATGACCGCCCCCAACGCGGATCACTGACCTCGGGTTTTCACAGCCACTTTTGAATGTGCATGCCGAGAGCCGCTGGCCTGAGTGGGCTTCGATCTTTTGGCCTGACTCGAAACCGCAGCTCGTGGCCGCCGCTGGACCTCACGGTGAAGGCGCCCCGCCAGGTGCTCCGCTCTTCGCTGTCTTCCGATTCGAATGGGACGACGATTCTCGAAGAGAGGTCGTGTAGACGGCTGCCGTAGGTGACCACCGCTTCGACCACCAACTCTCTGGCGTCGAGCCCCGGGTGGTGGAGCGCAAGCTCGG
>Ga0265303_10002560_pt1 | contig 11272 bp, 23 predicted proteins | sample Helome_2_FD_192494 | JGI IMG/M metagenome (GOLD analysis project Ga0265303, IMG submission 192494) | Marine sediment microbial communities from subtidal zone of North Sea - Hel_20160317 (Illumina Assembly) | ecosystem: Environmental > Aquatic > Marine > Subtidal zone > Sediment ...
CCCCCGCTCCATTATGCGTCTGAAGTACGAATCACAGTAGAAGAACCACCAGCAGATCCGAAAGTCGCTTGAGATTCGAATGTCTTAATAGGTGTATCTCCTTTTAGTGCTCCACCGTCACGAACACGTACATACAATGCACGGTCTGTGTTATAGGTTGCTTGGAAAGTAGCAGTAGCTGCTGTTGTTGAAGCAACACCTGTTGTACCACCACCAGCTCCAGTAGCTGTGAATATAACACCAATAGTATTAGAAGCCGCGCCAATAGCTGTAAAGTCTGTATCACCAACTGTAGTAATACGATACTCAGTATCGGTTACGAAGTTAGTAGTAGTTACAGAAGTACCTGAAGCAAGTTCGTCTACATAACCAATAAATACATTATTTCCTACCGCAGCGGCACCGGTATCACCAGAACCACCAAAGTCATTTTCACTATCATTAGATGTATGCCATGCTGTATCTATAGTAAAGTTAGGACTTGAAAAAGAACTATACTTAAGTCTACGATATCGTCCTGTATCATCTTCTACACGAATCCAACCAGCGGATGGAGTATCAGTAGGAATAGTAGTTACATCACCATTAGCATGTCCAATTGTTACAGTTGCTGCATTATCTGCATTAAGTATAGCATTTGTTGCCATCTGATTATAATTAATACCAGTAGTAGCATCATATGGTCCAACAATACAATAATCTTCACTATCATATAAACCATTAACATAGAAGTTCTGGTTATTAGGTGGAGTATACACGACGTTATCTAACGCAGTGATCTTATCACTAGAAGTTAAATCGTCAGTCTCTACACCTAAACCGTATGCTCCAATAAGAGCAGAACCAGTAGAAGCTCCCACGAATGGGAACGACAAGGTACGCTCAACAGTAGCATTAGTTAAATGAGTATTAGTTGTAGCAGTTGAATCTTCACCCGTAATCTGAACATCTAGACCAGGAGCAGCTCCAGTTTCTAACTGAATCCACATTGTAGTACCAGCATTAAGATCATCAATAGCTAGCATATTACCTGCACCACCAGTCCAAGAAACACCTTCTACAGCTGCAAAGTCTGTAGCACTCTGATCAGCACTATCTAGAGGGACTTCGTGAGTAATACCACGGAACAATTCACCATTAGTAGCATCATATAGTGTACTTGCGCTATCTTGACGTGTTAAGTATTTACCATACTCATAGAAATCATTAATAGAGTTAGTAGGCTTGTTAACATTCCACTCACTATAATAATTTTCTGGAGTAGTATCAGCATCAACGTCAATAGCATTATAACCTTCGGTTGTATTACTAATAGACTTAGCAGCAATAGCAGACACTGTGCTTGTATTGTTAAGGTCAGCAGCGTATGTTAACGCCAAAACGTTGTTACCACGAGCAGTACCTGTACCAATACGGAATTCAGAGTATGATTTATACCATACACGAGTTTGACCAAGCAAACGTTTACCGTCAGTATCTGTACCACCACTTCTAACCTGAATCATGAAACGATGTGAATAACCGGATACCGCGTCGCGGTTTAAACCACGCACAATCCGATAATCATCAGCTGCTGCAAAATCTTGGTTTGTACCTTCTTCAAAACCGGCAGAACATGTTAGTACAGTATCGGTATGAGAAGTAATTACACCCCAACATCCTTCTGTAGTATTCTCAACATAGTAACCTACTAATTCATCACTAGTACCGAAAGCTGCACCTGTATCTGCACAAGTTGTACTAGAACCACCAGTTGCAGTTCCTTTAGTATCGTAGTTCCAGAAATCTCCTGTTACACGAGTACCATTTTGGATAACTTGTAAATTCATACCTTGACCGGCAAGAACCACAAGACCATCCCAAATATCATCACCACCACCTTGAATAATAGAACCATCAAATAAATGCTCTGATGCTTCCTGATCAATATTATATGAGTTTACTAACTCAATAATGTTATCAGTCTGACGAGATGATGGTGTATCAAATGTCATATCCATGTAATCTGCAGATAGTGAGGACGCAACAGCATCATCAGCTTTATCTTGCAAGAATCTATGGAACTGGATTACTGTATAGTATCCAGGAGCTACGGTATCCGCATCACCTGTACCAGTACCAGCTCCAGTAGCTGTAAAATGTGCACCAACTGTATTCTCAGCTGCACCAATAAGTGTAAAGTCTGTAGAACCTACAGTGGTGATTGCATAGCGTCTGCCAGTTACAAAACTGCCTGCTGCTACGCTTGTTCCACCGCTAAGACCGTGAGCTTCACCTTCATAACGAATATTGCCGCCTGTCGCAATACTAAAATCGTCTGAAATTGCCATTACTTTTTATTCCTCCTAAGTCTCTACACTTTCGTAGTGACTAACTCTGTTTGATCATCGATAATTTTAGCTACTGCATTTTCAATTGCTTCTATAGCTATTAATAAATCCATATCACCAGTTGTCTTAGCTTTTGCTAGAGCTACTGATAAATAGTTATCTATATTTATTATCCTACGTTTGGGCTTATAATATCTTCTTTTTGTTTCCTGATCAACTCCAAATACTGTATATTCTAGTACTAAAGAGTAAATAGGGTCTGTATTATCCAATTCTAAATTAGTTTGCGATATAGATAGATTATTCATAAAGACTCTATCGTATACTATAGCAGGTAAAGAATCAGGATTATGTATTTTAACTGCCATATATTTTATCCTTAAGAATAACTATAAGTTAATCGATTATCCCATATATTGTCAAAATTATCGTCACCGTCTGCCCATGTTATGGCAGCATCTCCATCCGCTTGGAATACGGTATATTTTATACGCCAACTAGCAGCACTAGTTGCTGAGCCGGGATTAGCATCACCAATATACACATGGTCATCATCTATCCAGTCTATTTGTTTAGCTAATGCCACGTCTTCTCCTCCTGCTGGACCTTGTGGACCAGTTGGACCTTCTGGACCGGGTGGACCTTGCAAACCAGTTTCTATTACAACAGTAGTTTCTGTTTCATGTAATATAGTATCCGGTTGATCTTGAACAATAATACTAGGATCAGGGGTAGTGATAATTATAGGAGCATTTTGCTCTATAACTATGACATCTTCTGAAGGTGTTTCAATTATATCAGTCACTAGTTACCCCTTATGTTCTTGTTACTTCCTCTGGAAACGCTACACTGCCTCTACAAAATTTAGTAATTTCAGAGCCAGCACTAATTAGTTCAATATCATAAACTCCAGAGTTCTCTACAACACTACTAGTATCTGTATCAGATATAAATAACTCTATTTTACCTTCTGGTCCAGTTAGTGTCATACCCCCATTTTCAGTGGTTAATTCCGCTATAAAAGAAGAAGAATTAATGCTTTTTCGGATTTGCATTCTCCCAGTATAACCTGTTATATTTATAGCTGCACCAAGAGAATCTTGCCAATAAAAGGTTTTACGATATGTAGCCCCTTTGTCGATTTCCAAATCAATTTTTCCAGCCATAAATGCTATTCTCCAGTTCTTCTATATCAGGCGGTTTACAAATTTGTAAGATATATGCTATATATATCCAAGTCTGCTCATCAGCATTGTCCAAATCAATCCAGCCTTTGCGAAGGTCTGGATTAGGATTGAACTCGAAATGATTATCTTCATTCAAATATTGTGTTCTTATTTCTTTACTTAAATCAGATAACTGATCATAATAGTATCTAGGTAGTTTATTTAAATCGTGTTGTTGTAACATTATTCTTATCTATCTCCCAAATACTTTCTGGTAAATATAGTTGAAATCTATAAACCTGTAACCTATCGTAATTATGCATTGAATCTTTTCTAAGTTTATTCCATATACTAAAGGTTTTATTTTTTATAAATTTACCTCTATCACAACTTACACGGAAATGCTTATTAAATTCTTCAGCTTTTGCTCGTAACTTATTATAGTAAGAGTCGGGGGATGAATCTACTATATAATCACAAGTTTCTTCTTTATTCACAAATTTGTCCCCTATACTCTAACCCAGTAAGCTCCCCATTTAAAGTATCTAAGGTATACTCCGCTTCTGCAATTGTAATCTCTAATAATGAAGTAATTAACATATATAAAGCTTGTACTTTTTCTTCATTACTATCGTAAATATTAGATTGAAGAACCATCTGTCCGCTAATTAACAAATATTCCATTGTACGAGCAGTCCATTCTTCATATTTGATTCTAACTATCTCAGGTATGCCAGCTATTTCAACTTCTTTCTTAAAAGTCTGGTTAGTTTGAGCCATACAATCAAGAAAGTTTTTATAAAGTTCTTGACCAGACAACTTACTAAAGCCTGACTTTGTCTCTAGCATACCTACAGAATTTTCTAACGATTTAAATCTAATTGTTAACAAGTCTCTAAAGATAAGCTTTCTAGCTTTATCTTGCATATGCATATTTGGTATTTTAAAATTCAACCAATAAGACAACTTAGCTTTAAGTATGTCTTTTGGTAACATCCCCTTGCCAAAATATTTACGCAATTTAGTAAGTAAATACTTATCGTATTTTACAACTATGGCTACCAAGATTACAAGCAATACACCAAACTTTCCAAAATTGGCTGTTAACCACAGTAAAATTGCATCCATTATACAGGTTCCATATTGTATGAGTGACTGTAGAACGCATATCTCATGGCATCAGCCATATGTTGCGCTCCATTATTTTTAGGTCTTTCTTTTAATAAACCTTCCCTATCATCCCATACATAACTATCAAGGGTTTCTAAAACATGAGTACAAGATTTATCAACAAATAATCTATCTTGTTCAACTAAAGACGATAAGTATCCTATCCCGTCTAGTACTGATTTATTAGCTTTTACACAAGATATATCAAAATTCATCGCAAAATCAAATTTAGTTTGCGCAGCTGCACTATCAATATAAACGAAGTCTATACTCCATTTATCCATTATTGTGCGTATAGCACGAGCATGTGAAGCAGTTGTTTGCTGAGATTTTTTATACTCATCTACAATGTACCAATTAACACCATCTGTAATGCCTACACAAAAGGCTGTGTCGTCTTTGAATCCAATATCTAGACCACCTATAGTATCAAAGATGTCAATGGTACTTACATCAATCCCATCTATAATATTTGCAGGATTGAAATTAAATATGCGTCCTTGCAGAGCTATAAAGTCCGCCATATATTCTTGATCGAATTCGGCGATACTCATGGACTTACGCGCTTGATCTATGTCCTTCAAACTTACTCTAGGATTTTCTTTATAATCAGAGTGAATAGATACCCATTCTGGAAAATCATCAGAAAAGCCACGTTTATAAAGGTCGTGAAAATAATTATTTCCACGTGGTGTAGAAATAAATACCACTTTAGAATTTAGTTTATCTAAAGTAGGACGTAACTGAATATTGTAAACGTCTATACCTCGATCATCTAAAGCAGCTTCGTCAAATAGTATTAAATCGTATGAACGTCCGACAACCGAGTCAGCTTGAGAAACTGATCCCATTCGTATGGTAGATCCATTTTCTAATTCCATTACTTTATCTTTAGCATTAGATCGTATTAATTTAATGTCGAAACGCTTAAACAACGAACGCTGTAAATCCCAACTAATTTGCGACAAAGCATAATTAGGTGAGATAATTAAAACGTTGGCATTTGGCATAAATGTAATCAATTGTGCGATTACATTAGCGATAAAAGTTTTCCCAGTTCGGCGTGAAAGGGCAGCCACCACAGCACGATACTGCGGATCATTGATCGCATTTATCAGTGCTACTTGGGGTGCAATGGCCGTAATGGGATTGTTCTGGAGGTCAGTTAATTTTGAAAGGTATCTATCAATTGGGATTTTTATAAAACGGTCGGAAACCGGGAAATCAACGATATAGTCTGTTTCTATATCTGGTCTACTTACTGTAAGCATGATTATTTCTCATCAGGCCCTTGAGTACTCACCAAATCTGTTATTAAATCACTAAGACTGTTATTATAGTTATTTACTTGTACGTTAGTTTGTTTTGATGGTCCCTTTAGTTCATTTTCTACAGCTATTAACTGTGCTTCTTGTTTTCTAAAGTCCATCATTAGTTTGATTAGGTCAAATAAGTCTTTGTTAGAATATACTCCAGATTCTTCTGCTTCTTCTAATTTACTTTCTATTGCAGAGGTTAAAACGTTTTTTAATTTAAAACGTGATGTGTAACCTTGTTCTAGGAATACAGTGTCTAAGAAACGTTTGACTTCTTTCTTTCTGAGGAATTTGCTTCCTTCTTCTACGCTAATGTTTAAAGTCTTACAAGTTTCTTCAATATTCAAATTTGATAAATACACATTAGTGAATTCAAGTGCTTCTGGGCTTAGTGCAAATGATTCTTGTGGATTTAAAATTTCTTGTGTCATTGTTGTATTATAGCAAGTTTTTTCGCAGATGTCAAGAACTTTTTTATTTTTCTGCACTATGCAGTGGATTTGGGCTGGTTGGGCTCAGGGGGCGTGGAATTGTGTGTGTTTGTGTAACATGTGTAACATGTGTAACATGTGTTATTAGACACCTTAATGAAATATAGACACCTTAATGAAATATTTGATTTTTTGTTGTGGTTTACATGAAAATGGGTCGCCAGGATCTAAATGCCTGGGGGTCTGCTAACCGCCCTAGGACCGCCCTTCCTAAGAAGGGCGATCTTAGGCTTTTACATCCTGCCGATGGAGCGGAGATACATCTGTCGCTCCATCGAAGGAGCGTAATACGTTTGTTCCTCGACTATGGGAAGTGTCTTGGCCCATGCGCGAATCTTCAGACCGGTGAAAACGCCTGCTATGGTAGAGAGAACGAAAAGGCTAATAAACATTTTAAATCCTACCCTATTTACTGAACGTACGTTCAGTATAGCACGAGAAACCGAAACCCACAAGGGATTTCGGTTCCTATTTCGCATTTATTTTCAGGCGTTTTATTCCTTAGATTCTTCCACCACAAGACGGGAATAAAACGCCTGCATATTACTTAGAATCCTATCGGCTTCACGGCCACCAATGCGGCCAGCAACAAGATTCCGATTCCCAAAGCGATCATAAGAGATAACATCATAAGATTTAAACTCCTTCAGTTTCATGATAATTTATATCCGGGTTTACTACTTAAAGTCTTAATGGTAGTTTCTGCGATTGGACGATTATCAGAAGACAACCATCGACCACTTCGACGACGAGCAATCGTTTCATTCCTAGCATTCTTAAGAACGGTAATGGCTGCTTTAGGATTTAATGTACTAACGAACATGATAGACTCCGCTGTGGCTGGGAACTAAACTACTTAACAATAAACTATCCATACCTCTATACTATCAAAATCAGAGAATAATACAAGGGTTAATTCAACATTGTTACATTTATATACTCTAAATCCTGGCCACCGCCGCACCGTCGACCATTAGCATATTATTATATACTAAATTACTTACGTTCGCACCGACGGTCCATAAGCATATTATTATATACTAATATGGTGATGGCATGGAAATTGCATAGGCAATAATCATGCCAGGTCTGGTTGGCATGGAAATTGCTAATAGCATAGATCATACCATTAGCATATTCTAATATTAGCAGGCAATAAAAAACCCGGCTTTCACCGGGTTAGGATTTAAACGACTTCAACCCTTACTTAAAATCTAGGTTAAATTCTCTATCGAAAGCCCTATCTTCGGGATCTAAAATCTTAATGAGTGATGGCGGAAAAGCGGCCAAATTTTCACCTTTAAGATTAAAACTCCCAATGTATACTCGGGCTTCTAACCGCGAGCCACGAAAAATCTCAGCTAAGGAAATAGCTTCCTCAATATCCTCCGAAACAATGCGACGGGAATCGGCGGAAAAAACTAGGTAAGGAAATAAACTACTCATGGCAAAACTCCTGTGTTAGGATTTAAACGACTTCTAGGGTGATTTCCCAAATCTGGGAACCTTCTTCTGAGGAACGCAGTTCCTCAGAAATTCTCGTAGCGTCTGAAAGCGTAATTTCGGAAGCATACTTTTCCTTGCTTCCATCAGTATATTCTAATATCATGTTATACATATATTTTACCGTCCAATCAGGTCAGGATTTGGGTTCCTACGGCGGCTGGGAATCGGCTTCCTGCCAGCCATACGGCCCTTGTAGGAAAAACGTTCTTTCAGTTTATTAGCGAATTCTTTCATGCTTTTTGCTCCTAGGATTAAGAAGTGTAAATGGATGAATAAACCGAACTGCGAGCATAACCCAAATAATGATCGGATTCTAATTCTTTAGAGATAGAATCTCTTTTTTCGCCCTCAATCGAATAAATCGGGTTATTCCAATCGGCAGAACTACGGCGAGTGTTAGGTTCAATACCTTCGGACTCACAACGGGAAATAAATTCGTTACGGAACAAATCGGACATGGCGACCCCCTTGGGAAGAAAACGATTTAAAAATAAACTATCCATATACTTATATTAACAGAATGGTTAAAGAATACAAGGGTTATATGCAAATGTTACAAAAATATATTTAAACGCCTGGCCGTCGCCGCGCCAGCGGCACATTAGCATATTCTAATATAATGAATTGCTTATGGGCGCCGAGCGGCGACACGCTACTCTAATTATAACACGAAACATGGGCAGAATACAAGGGTTAATTTGAAATAATTTGGCACGAATTTTGCCTAGCAAGAAACGTGCCAGGTGCTTGTCAAGCAAAATCTTTTTATGGGGTTATAAAAATAATTGATTATCTTTTTGGCACAGAATTTGCTATAATCTTCGGACTGGAAAAACTGGCATGAAAATTGCCACACGGATTTGGCACGAATTTTGCCTAGCAAGAAACGTGCCATAAGGAGATGCTAATATACTAATATGCTAATATTCGAATATGCTGAAATACTAATATGCTAATATTCGAATATGCTAAAATGCTAATATGCTAATATGCTAATATTCGAATATTCGAATATTCGAATATTAGAATATAACCAGGAAGGCGAGTATCCACTATAGTGGATAAACTATATATAGTGCAAATATAGTGCAAAAATAAGTATTGACATTTCAATCCAGATATGAGACAATACTCTTACACTGAAACGAAGGAGATTAAAATGGAAACACTTGGAAATTGTATCCACAAGGATAAAGAAACCGGAACTTGCGAATTTAAAGATCATTCTGTATTAGTGGAAGCTGATGATTGGACAAATACTTGCATACAGGCTTTTAACACTGTGGTAACATGTGTGGAATATTTCAATCCTTCCGACGAAGATGTGAAATTTGGGCTTGACAATCGAGCCAAAACCTGAGATAATATAATCTCATTCAACAATAGAGGAAATTGAAAATGGCAAAGAAAGTAAACTACACTGATGAAATGGTTACTGTAATGACCACTATGTATCAGGCGGCTGAAACCGATGCGGAACGTAAATCTGCACTGACTGAGATTGCGGAAAAAATCGGCCGATCCGTTCCTTCGGTTCGAACCAAGCTGAGCCAGCTTAAGGTATATGTCAAACCGGGAGCGGGTGAAAAGACCGAAAGCAAGGCCGATTCGGTTAGCAAGGCCGAAATGATTGAGGTGATCGAACCTCGTCTCGGGCTGGAACCCGGTGAGGGCAAATCCCTGAAAATGACCACTAAGGTTGTGCTTCAGGCGATTCTGGACACGACCGAACCCGATGAGGTTGCACTTCAGAATATTGCCGATGCAATGGAAAAGCTCGACGAAAGCTAAAAAGAACCGGGAAGGGCAGGAATGCCCTTCCTGGCCAGCGGCGCCGATTATACCACACCAAGCGTGGTAATGCAAGCGAAAAATCCAACTTTATTTATAAAATAAGTCTAAAAATCCATTGACAAATCCAACCGGGGTCTGTATAATGAGTCACATCAAATAGAGAAACAAAGCCTAAAGGAGAGACGAAAATGGAAACGATTGTTACCGTCATAGGAATTGGATTCATGTTCGGAATTGTTCTTTCGCTAATTAGCGGTTGACAAATCCAAATCAACCTGATACAATAAGTCTACATTAAACAACTGGAGAAAACATCATGGCGAACACTAAGTGCAAGAAAAAGCAGGTCATACTTTCAGCTTATGATCTGGAGCTGAAGAAGAACAGAACGTACAGGAATAAGCTCGCTAAGATGGAGCGACAGGTGCGAAAAAATCCGGGCGATTATGTTGCCGTTTACAATCTCGCAGTATTTCGGGCTGAGGGGATGAAAGCAAAGGGTTATTCAGGGAGCTAAGCAGTTGGTAGGGCCAAGGATGGCCCATACATAATGATGCTAAACATTAGAGGACCGTCCAAATGATTGAAGGATGTGATATTTATAGAATTAAGGGACGTTTTGATATTCCTGAAATATGGATTTTTACCGGGAGGATAAAATACACTAAAAAGAAATTTGAAACTCAAGTTTCGTTTGAAATAGCTTACGAAAGGAACCATGCGGACGCCACTATTTTTGAGTGTTTCAGACAATGGATAAAATACGGTTTCAAATTTTTCCTATTACCTAAAAAGACTGTAAGAGAATGGATTCCTTCATACGGGTTTCAAAATAAACCTAAAAAACCTGAATTTACAATTTACGAATGTGCAAAATAAAGGTTGAAAAGGGCAAAGGATTGCCCTATAATAACCATACACTGAAACAACGGGAGACGAAAAATGGCGATTTATCAATCAGACCTAAAACCTTCATGGAGAAATAAACATACTTTGGTTTATAAATCAACAGCAGTTATACTTTATGTATTTGGGCCAATTATTGCTCCAATTATAATATGCTTAAGAGAAAAGAATCAATTTAAAGAATACTACAAAGAAGTTGGTGAAATTTGGAGAATAAAATGATTAGAGTTTACGTTGGAATGGTAATCGGCGCATTGGGTTTTGGATGGTGCGCTATGCTGGCATATTTAACCTAAGGAGGTAATTAAATGAATATTTGGCCCGTTTACACTAAACCGATTGAAGGAACTTTGTATTTCTTTGATCGAACAGAGCAAACTGTTTTTCTCATAATTGAGCAAATTTTTGATGAGCAGCATGTAATCTATGATGGCGTTGAGATTGACGATCACCTAGCATATAATAACTTGACCTATGATGATGTCAGGCAAGGTATTCTGGAAGAACTTGATACAGAGAGAAATATCTGGACATCGTTTTTCGAGGCGTAAAATCCAATGGCGGCCAGGATCGAAAGTCCTGGCGGCCCGCGC
>Ga0265303_10002561_pt1 | contig 11269 bp, 12 predicted proteins | sample Helome_2_FD_192494 | JGI IMG/M metagenome (GOLD analysis project Ga0265303, IMG submission 192494) | Marine sediment microbial communities from subtidal zone of North Sea - Hel_20160317 (Illumina Assembly) | ecosystem: Environmental > Aquatic > Marine > Subtidal zone > Sediment ...
CGCTCGATCGCCTACAAGTTCACCCGTCCTCCGACCGGCGACATCCTGGCGATCGAGCGGATCAAAGAGATTCATGCCCGTATCCCCAACACCCACCTGGTCATGCACGGTTCCTCTTCCGTGCCGCAGGACTGGCTGGCGATGATCAACGAGTACGGCGGTGACATGGGTGAGACCTATGGCGTGCCGGTAGAAGAGATCGTCGAGGGCATTAAGCACGGTGTACGCAAGGTCAATATCGACACCGATCTGCGCATGGCCTCCACCGGTGCCATCCGTAAGCATCTGCATGACAACCCGTCCAACTTCGATCCGCGCAAATTCCTGATTGCAGCCACCAAGGGCATGAAGGATATCTGCAAGGCCCGCTACGAGTCCTTCGGAACCGCCGGCAATGCGTCCAAGATCTCGGCCCTGAGCCTGGATGCGATGACTGACCGTTACCTGTCGGGTGAGCTTGATCCGAAAGTCAACTGAGTCTTTTTGACATTGATCGGGAAGGGCGCTTCGGCGCCCTTTTTTGTCGAGGGTTTCTCAGGTATTTCAATGCGCTCGGATTTGTGCGCAACATTTCCTGATCTGATCAGAGGGCAGGTACCGACAGCAGGGGCAGGTGCAGATCGCGCAAAATCACGTCGGTACGACTGCCACGCATACGCTTTATCATTCCCAGTCGGCCGCGAGCGGTCACGACGACCATCTCGGCCTCCATCTCGCGCGCGGCCGCAACAATGGTCGCGACCGGGTCGCCGGGGCGCACTTCCTGGCGCCAGCTGATGTCCGAGGTTTGTGGCAGGATCAATTCTGTGGATTCATCCGGATTACAGGTTTGCAGCACCAGGATCTCCATCCCGGCCCCACCGAACGCCGGCAGCCATTGCTTTAGATAGGCAAGGGCGGTGCGCGGATCCCTGTGTGGATCCAGGGCGCATAGAACGCGTTTGAGATTGGTTTTGCCTGTCTGGGGATCGACGAAACCGCGACCCCCCTTCGGCAGCATCAGGATGTGACTCTTGGTCTGCTGGCTGACGGTTTCAGCTACCGAGGGGTTGGTCAGCCTTGCAAAGCCTGTGCGGCCTGCGGTTGCCATGACCAGCAAATCGGTCGGATGCTTTCGCAGATAGTCGCTGATGCCCTGACGCGGGTCATGGTCTCGCATGGCCATCTTGGCGATGCCGATATTCAGTGTCTCGGTTACGGCGTCGCGCGGCGCATCGCGCGGCAAAAGACCCCAGCCGGCAAGTGTCTCGCGTACGCCCGGGAAACGTTCCCAAGGGACGGAGTTGCGACTCTCGGAACCGGTATGCAACAGGGTCAGTCTAGCCTGTTTGGTGACCGCAAACGCCAGCGCATGATAGAACGCCCGCTCGCTCTCGAGGCTGAAGTCGGTGGTGACCGTGATCCTCGGCGTGATCTGCCGTGTTTCCTGCACTTTGCTGTTCCTTGTGGACCGGTCGCCTTTCAACGGCGTCCTCCGCTTGATTTTGCCTGAACCGAACGAATCCGTCCCGTCTGCGTGATGGTCGCGGTATAGTTGGAACCAAAGCTGATCAGGAAGATCCGTGTACTCTGACAAGTTTCCATGCCCCTGCTGCGGCCACCGGGTGTTTGACTATCAGCCCGGCTTCAACCAGCTGTGTCCGATCTGCGGCTGGGAGGACAGCCTGGATCAGCTGCGTTTTCCGACCATGCCGGGGAGCGCCAACCACGTGAGTCTGGTGGAGGCGCAGCGAAATTACGTGAATCACGGTTCCTCTGAGCGTCGCAATCGGGGCCAGACACGCCGTCCATTGGATGGTGAGCCACGTGATGAGCAGTGGCGTCCGATCGATATCGCCCGCGACAATATTGAGGAGCCGCGGCGCGGCCTGAAGTATGCCGATTCCTATCCCTACGAGGACACCACAGTCCTGTACTACTGGCGCGCGACCTATTGGCGTCGGGTCGTCGGCTGATCGGTCGATTCAGAACACCCTCAGCGGTTCCTCGGCAACGGCATCCAGCTGTTGGTGCAGGTCCTGGACGTGCTGCGACCAATAATGCGGCTCTGCCGCCCAGGGGAATGCGGCGGGGAAGGCCGGGTCCTGCCAGCGGTTGGCAAGCCAGCCGCTGTAATGGACCATGCGCAGGCCGCGCAAAGGCTCTATCAGCGCCAGCTCGCGCGGGTTGAGGTCGTGGAACATGCTGTAGCCATCGAGCATCGCGCTCAGTTGCACGCTGCGCTCGCTGCGATCGCCGTCCAGCAGCATCCAGAGATCCTGTACAGCTGGTCCGTTGCGGCAGTCGTCCAGGTCGACAAAGTGCGGCCCCTGCTCGGTCCACAGGATGTTGCCGTAGTGGCAGTCACCGTGCAGGCGGATCGGGGTTGCCCCCACGTTGTCGAAACTCGTTCCTATCGCGTTCAGCAATGCCTCGCTGGCCCGGGCATACCCCTCGAGTTCATGCGGCGGCAGCAATGGGCTCTGCATTACGGTCTCACGCGCAGTCCATCCCATGGAAGCGGCATCCAGTGACGGGCGGTGGGCGAAAGGGCGCGCCTGTCCGGCCAGGTGTATGCGTCCGATAAAACGCCCGATCCATTCGAGCTGATCGAGGTCTCCCGGCTCGGGGGACCGGCCGCCACGACGCGGGAACAGGGCAAAGCGGAATCCTTCGTGGCTGAATAGGGTGTGGGCCCTCTGATCCTGCCAGGGCGCGACGACCGGGATCTCCTCTGCCATCAATTCAGCCGAAAATTCGTGCTCTTCGATGATCGCCTCATCGCTCCAACGCAGCGGCCGGTAGAACTTGGCGATCATTGGCGCCTGGTCTGCGATGCCGACCTGCAACACCCTGTTTTCGTAGCTGTTGAGCGCCAGCAGGTGGCCGTCGGGTTCGAGCCCGATGCTGGCCACGGTATCCAGAATCAGGTCGGGAGTAAGGCGTTCGTAGGGATGGCTCAAACGGTGTCAACCCGCTTGAGCAGGTTGTCGAGGCGTTTTCGGTCGAAACCATCCACCCGCGTGTCTCCAATCATGATGACCGGGACCGAATGCGCGCCCATTTTGGCCAGCGTCCTCTGTGCACGGACATTCTGCTGGATGTCAAACTCCTGGAAGCACAGGCCTTTGCGCTGCAGATATTGTTTCGCCTGCCGGCAATAGGGGCAGTTGCGCGTGCTGTAGAGCTTGATTCGAATCGTTATCATGGCGAGTCTCTCAGCCCTATTCTACAGCGGCAGACAGCTTTCGTGCCGAGGCCCCGGCGGCTGTTCAGCGACCGATGAGGCGGCTCTCTGCCTCGCGGTACTTTTCGGCGGTCTTGTCGATCACCTGTTGCGGTAGCTCCGGCCCGGGTGGCGTCTTGTCCCAGTCCAGTGTCTCGAGATAGTCGCGCACAAACTGCTTGTCGAAACTCGGCGGGCTGGAACCCGGCTGGTACTGGTCCGCCGGCCAGAAACGCGATGAATCCGGCGTCAGGACCTCGTCGATCAGATGCAGCCTGCCATCTTTGTCGAGACCGAATTCAAACTTGGTGTCGGCGATGATGATGCCGCGTTCGAGTGCGTAGGCCGCGCATTCGGTGTAGATCTTCAGACTTGAGTCGCGCACCTGTGCCGCCATCTCCGGCCCCAGCAGCGCTTCCGTCTGCGCGAAATCGATATTCTCATCGTGGCCGCCCGTAGCAGCCTTGGTCGAGGGCGTGAAGATAGGCTGCGGAAGTTTGTCGGCCATGCGTAAGCCGGGCGGCAGGCCGATGCCGCAGACGCTGCCATTGGCTTGATAGTCCTTCCACCCCGAACCGCTCAGGTAACCACGCACGATCGCCTCGATCGGGAGGGGGCTGAGCCGCTTGACCACGATTGCGCGGTCGCCAAGCTGCGCGCGCTCCACAGGGTCCGGTACAACCTCCGCAAGGGGGCGGTCGCTGAGGTGATTGGCGATGATGTCCCGCGTCCGCGAGAACCAGAAATTGGCGACCCGGGTCAGAACCTCACCCTTGCCGGGGATCGGTTGCGGCAGTACGACATCGAAAGCAGACAGGCGATCGCTGGTGACGATCAGCAGCTCATTATCGTCGATCTCGTAGATATCGCGGACCTTGCCGCGGTTGATGAGTTTCAGCCCGGACAGCTCGGATTGGTGCAGCGCGCTCATTTTTCGCCCGTTTGAATGGAAGCGCCCAAGTATAGCTTCCAGCCTCACTTGGTGGCATCTTATCGTCCTCGTTTCCGAACTCGATGGACCAGATCAAAGTGACCCAGCCCGCAACGGCCGGCAGTGCCTACCTGGCCGCATTTCGCGGCAGCTTTACCTCCGCCCTTCGATGGCCGCAACTGGACGACCTGTGGCAGAAGGTCCGTGCGCAGCCGCAGGGTTGGTTTCTGTATGCGGTGGGGGAGCAGCCGCCGGCGGCGCCAGTGGACCCCGAATATCTGCTGCGTTTTGTCGACGAGATCGACCGGTTGTTGCGCCGGGAGCACGACGAGGACTATTGCGGGATTGTGTATGCGGATGACCTCGTCTCACCGACGATGGTAAAGATCTACGACCCCAATAATCTCGGTGTCACCTGTGGCTACAGTGACAATCCACCCCTGCCGGGCTGGGTGCTCAGTCGCCTCGCCCCGGTCGACCTCGAGGCTGCACGTCAGCCGGCTGGCCGGCGACGATGGTGGCAGCGTCTGTTCGCCGGCTGAATAGCCGTGGTGGGGCAAGGGTGAAGTTCTGCCGCCATCGATGCTAATATCCTGAGAAACAAAATGGTTGCAGCGTTAGGTTCCCCCGATCTCGTGGGGGAGGGGGCTGTCGGAGTGGTAGTCATGAGCGAACAGCAGCAACAGGCCCTCAGTGAGATTACCCAGGCAGTGATGCGACTGCTGGATTCCTGGCAGCTCGACACGCGCGAGATCCAGGGAATCCTGTGTCTGCCGGAAAAGATGCGTGTGCGCGCGCTGAACAAGTTCCGCGAGGGCGCCGAGGTATTCCCGGATGACCCTGCGGTTCTGCGCCGTGCCGGCTATCTGCTGCGCATCGCCGACGCCCTGCGCACGACGTACCCGATGAATCCGCGCATGTCCGGGCGTTGGGTCCGGCAGGGCCATCGACGCTTTGGCAAGCGCACACCTTTGTCGATCATCCTCAGTGACGGCGAAAGCGGCTTGATCGCGGTGTTGTCGGAACTCGACTGCACCTTTTCCTGGGATCTTACCGGTTCCACCGCGACGACTTATCGTCCCACCGACGCCTGAAAACCCCACCCCGCTTCATCCCTTGCCGTTCAAGACCCGAGCCCGCGCGCCGCTATCTGTCGAAATAGGACTGTCAGGTCTTTTTTCTGCCGGAACGACACGGGTTCGTGATGAAGAAACTGTTGGACGCTTGGTCGATAAAACAAAAGCTCGGGGCCGCCTTCGGCGTGGTGCTCCTCATCTTGCTGGCGGTCTCGCTGACCGGCCTCCGGGGCGCCTCGCGGACCGAGGCGAATGCACTTCGAGTGGTCGAGCAGATCCAGCCCGCCGCCTTGGCGCTGATGGAGCTTGAGAACCAGGTGAACAGGACCGCGGCCTCGATGGGTTTCTACCTGAAGAGCGGAGAAGAGGAGCACAAGGCGCTGTACCTCAAGGACAATCGCAAGCTGGCGACCACCCTCGATATCGCCGGCGCCGCCCTGCAGCGCTTGGGCGACGGCGAAACACTTGAAGGCTATTCGGCACTCGCCGAAAAGGTCGAAAGGTTCTCGGCATACGAGGCCAGAATTCTAGAATTGAACGGGTCTGTTGTGCAGAACATGCCGGCCATGGCGTTGGCCGAGCAATCGCTCAATCCCCGAAATATGGAGATCCTGCAGGCGCTGGGGGAGATGCTGACCTCGGAACAGGAGGCGCAGGAAGAGGCAATTGCCGATCTTAGCTCCGCGACGATCCCGTCCGAGATCGAATATGAGTCTCTGGACCGGCAGTCGTCGCTTGACCCTGCGCTGGTCAAAGGTCTGCAGGGCCGCATCGGCGTGCTCCGGGCGATCCAGGATATGCGTTACAGCTGGGGCCAGGTGATCAACGGGATGCGCGGATTCATTGCGTTCCGGGATGCCGCCCTGCGTGAGAACACCGAACTGTATCTGCAGCAGAACCAGCTTGCGCTGCAGCGCCTGCAGGCCGCGGCTGAGGCGGACCAGCTTACCTTTGAGCAGGTTGACGGCCTGGAGCGGCTGACGGTGGCACGCGTGGCGTATCTGGATGCCCTCGGAAAGATGTTCGAGGTGCACGGAAGCGACAAGGCCTACACGGATGTCTACCTGGTGCGCACCGAGATCGGTCCGCTGATGGCCGATCTCTCCCGCGAGGCGCATGCGCTGGTCGCTACCCTGCGTGAACAGATCAACACCCAGAGTGCCGCACTGGCGGATCTCGCTTCCTCGACCCGGGGACTGGTGTGGATACTCCTGCTCGGTGGTTTGTCGATCGGCTTCCTGGTGTCCTGGCTGATCAGCAGCAGCATCAGCAACAGGCTTAACGTCGCGGTTTCCGCCATGCAGGAGATCGCCGACGGAGATGGTGACCTTACACGTGAGCTGGGAGTCAGCGGGAACGACGAGATCGCGCGTCTGGCGCTTGCCTTCAACAGTTTCCTGGCGAAGATACGCCTTACGGTCAGCGAGGTGTCGGACACTGCACAGCGGGTGACCTGTGCGGCCGAGCAGATGGCCGTCATCACCCGGCAGGCCAGCAGCGGGACCTCGCGTCAGCAGGAGGAGACAGAAAGTGTGGCCTTTGCCACAGGCGAAATGCGGTCGGCCGCGCATGAAGTCATGGAAATGGCGCAGACGGGCACCGACGCGGCCACCTCGGCACAGGCTTCGGCCGAACGTGGCCAGACCGTTTTGGCAGCCACCCAGTCCCAGATCAATCGGCTGGCCGCCGATGTCGAGCAGGCTGCTGCGGTCATTCATGATCTGGAACAGGGTAGCGATCGTATCGGGGGCGTGCTGGATGTGATCCGCGGTATCGCCGAGCAGACCAATCTACTGGCCCTGAACGCGGCTATCGAGGCTGCCCGGGCCGGAGAACAGGGGCGTGGTTTTGCGGTCGTGGCCGACGAGGTGCGCAACCTGGCCAGCCGGACCCAGGAATCCACGGAAGAGATTCAGGGCATGATCGAAAGCCTGCAGCAGGCCTCACGTCAGGCTGTGACCGTGATGGGCACCGGACGCGAGCAGGCCCGGGATACGGTCGCACATGCCGACGAGACGCGTCAGAGTCTGGAAGAGATCATTCGCGACATCTCGACCATCTCGGGCACCTCCGGCAGCATCGCGTCGGCCGCGGTCGAACAGAGCCACAGTGTCGACGAGATCAATCGCACCATCGTCTCGATCAGCGAGGTCGCCGAACAGACCAATCAGGGGGCTCGTGAGCTCGAGGGCTCCAGCGCCGAATTAGGCGCGGTGGCTGCGCGTCTGCAGGAGCTGATCAGTACCTTCAAGACGGCCTGAATTTGGCGGCCGGCGGGCCCGGCTTTACAGCAGGCCCTCGTGACGTGCTTCATCCTCCGGCAACATGCGCAGCTGTGTCAGCTTCCAGTCGTCGCCATCCCGCTGGAGCAGCATCTCCACCGCCTGAGCCAGGGTGCCACCGTCCGAGGTCCGGGTTGTCTCCAGCGATTTGAACAAAATGCTGTCGCCGCTGTTGGTACGAGGCTTGATCCTGCTGTATTCCAGTCCGCTGATGAGGCCCTGCGGGAACTCGTGTTCGCACTGCCTGTACCAGTCTTCATAGCCGAGGGTGTCGAAGCCGGGCACCCCGAATACCATCACCTTCTGCGATATCATCGCCATGTGACCTTCGAGGTCACGTGCCAGGGCCGTCGCGACGAACTGCTCGAGCCAGGAATCAACAACCGGTTCGCTCATGAAACATCACCATGCGGGAAAAACAGCGCGGATTGAAACATACGCCCGGCGGTTTATTCACACCCCATGCAGGGGGCAATCTGGCCCCGCTATCGTGTTCACATCTCCAGAGACTGCAAATTTTGGCTCTAATTAACTGAAAAATAAATGAATTACTTTCAAGCTGCCAATTTATTTGGAGACTGGCTGTGAGGCGCATCGAGGCCTGGAGGTTGTTCACAGGGTTATCCACAGGTTTTTTCACTCACGAAACGCCGCGACTTTTTCTGCCTGCCCGGGTCGGGGCTGTCGTGCTTGCCGGCGTGCTGCGGCCGCAGGTCTGGCTTCAGCGCGCGGCCGATGGAGGCAATCGCGATGCGGCTTCGGCACTGGGTCGGATGAAAACCCTGCCGGTGGGCGATTGAAGCGGTGTGTCGCCGGCATATCGCGGGGCGCCAGACACAGGTACAATCTGCCCCCTTTTTTTGCATACCTCTTGGTGTATCCCCTTGATCCAGAATCTACGTAACGTGGCGATAATTGCCCACGTTGACCATGGCAAGACGACTTTGGTCGATGAGCTGCTCAAGCAATCCGGCACGCTGGGCGACCGTTTCGGCGTGGTAGAGCGCGTGATGGACTCGAACGATCAGGAGAAGGAACGTGGTATCACGATCCTTTCCAAGAACACGGCGCTGCGCTGGAAGGATTACGGCATCAACATAGTCGACACTCCCGGGCACGCCGACTTCGGTGGCGAGGTGGAGCGGGTACTGTCCATGGTGGATTCGGTTCTGTTGCTGGTCGATGCCCAGGAAGGTCCCATGCCGCAGACCCGGTTCGTCACTCAGAAGGCGTTCAAGCATGGCCTGCGCCCGATCGTGGTGATCAACAAGATCGACAAGCCGGGCGCCCGCCCGGATTGGGTGATCAACCAGGTGTTCGAGCTGTTCGACAATCTGGGTGCGAGCGATGAGCAACTCGATTTCCCGATCATCTACGCGTCGTCGATCAATGGCTATGCCTCTGAAGATGACAGCGTGCGCGAGGGTGATATGACGCCGGTATTTGAGGCCATCGTCAATCATTGCCCGGCACCGGATGTTGATCCGGATGGCCCGCTGAAGATGCAGATATCGAATCTGGACTACAGCAGTTACGTTGGTGCCATTGCGGTCGGCCGCGTTACCCGCGGCAGCATCCGTCCCAACCAACAGGTCGTGGTGACCAAATACGACGGCAAGAGCTACAAGGCCAAGATCGGGTTGGTATATGGCTATCACGGTCTGGAGCGCCACGAGGTTGCCGAAGCGGGTGCAGGCGACATCATCGCGATCACTGGAATTGAGGCACCGAACGTCTCAGACACCCTGTGTGATCCGGACCATGTTGAGCCGATGCCAGCCCTGTCGGTCGATGAACCTACGGTATCCATGACGTTCCAGGTCAATGCGTCACCCTTTGCCGGTAGATCGGGCAAGTATCTGACCTCGCGTCAGCTCAAGGACCGTCTCGAGCGCGAGCTGATCCACAATGTGGCGCTGCGCGTGGAAGAGGGCACCGACCCGGAGAAGTTCAAGGTCTCCGGTCGTGGCGAACTTCACCTGTCGGTACTGATCGAGAATATGCGTCGCGAGGGCTTTGAGCTGGCGGTATCGCGTCCCGAGGTTATCTTCCGCGAAGTCGACGGTGAGGTCAGCGAGCCGTATGAAGCGGTTACGATCGATATCGAAGAACAACACCAGGGCTCTCTGATGGAGGCAATGGGGGAGCGCAAAGGTGACCTGAAAGACATGGTGCCCGACGGCAAGGGACGGGTGCGTCTCGACTACATCGTGCCTTCACGTGGTCTGATCGGCTTTCAGACCGAGTTCATGACCACCACCTCGGGCACCGGCCTGATGTACCACGTGTTCGACCACTACGGCCGGGCGCAGCACGGTGGCATCGCGCCGCGCAAGAACGGTGTCATGATCTCGAACGGTCAGGGCAAGGTGCTCGGTTTCGCGCTGTTCAATCTGCAGGAGCGCGGCAAGATGTTCGCCTCGCCGAGCGACGAGGTCTACGAAGGCCAGTTGGTCGGCATTCATTCGCGCGACAACGACCTGGTGGTCAACCCGCTCAAGGGCAAGCAGCTGACCAATGTGCGCGCATCGGGCAAGGATGACGCCATTGCCCTGGTGCCACCGATCAAGATGACGCTGGAGCAGGCGCTGGAGTTCATCGAGAACGATGAGCTGGTCGAGGTCACGCCGAGTGAAATCAGGCTGCGCAAGAAATTCCTCAAGGAACACGAGCGCAAGCGTGCGGGACGTGCCTAGTGGGCGGCGCGCCCCTTCGATTGCGGTTAGACTTCGGTCCTATGAAAGACCTGTATCCAGAGATTCGTCCCTACCGCAGCGAGCAGCTGAAAGTGGACGATATTCATACGCTTTACGTCGAAGAGGTCGGTGATCCCGACGGCCTGCCGGCGTTGTTTCTGCATGGCGGCCCGGGTGCAGGCTGCGAATCCTATCATCGGCGTTTTTTTGATCCAGAACGCTATCGAGTTGTGTTGTTTGATCAGCGCGGTGCCGGTCGCTCCACGCCGCATGCGGAGCTGCGTAACAACACCACGCAGGACCTCGTCGCCGACATCGAAAAAATCCGCGAGCATCTTGGTATAGAACGTTGGTTGCTGTTCGGCGGTTCCTGGGGCTCAACGCTGGCACTGGCCTATGCCCAGGCTCACCCCGAGCGGGTCAAGGCAATGATATTGCGTGGAATATTTCTATGCCGGCCGCACGAGATCACCTGGTTTTACCAGCAGGGCGCGAGCCGTCTTTTTCCTGATTACTGGCAGGATTTCGTGAGTCCGATAGATCCGGGCGAACGCGGCAGTATGCTGACTGCGTACCATCGCCTGCTGACGGGGCAGGATGAGCTTCGCCGGCTGGCGGCCGCCAAGGCCTGGTCTGTCTGGGAGGGGCGCACCGCGACCCTGTTGCCGGATGAGCGCGTGGCCGCGCATTTCGCGCAGCCACACGTTGCGCTGAGCATGGCCCGGATCGAATGCCATTACTTCATGAATGACGCCTTTCTGCGTTCCAATCAGCTGCTGGAGGACGCGCCGAGGCTGAATGGCATACCGGGGCTGATCGTTCATGGTCGCTACGATGCGATCTGCCCGCTCGAAAATGCCTGGGAACTGCATCATGCCTGGTCCGGCAGTGAACTTTCGATTGTTGCAGACGCCGGCCACTCAGCGACCGAACCCGGAACGCGCAGCCGACTGGTGGAGGCTGCGGACTACTTTGCAGACGAGAGTATCTGACCCGGATCGATGAGGCGCTGAAGTTCTTTAAAACGAACGTTTATCAGATGTTTCCGGAAAGACGACCGAGCAGTTCTTGCAAGGAAT
>Ga0265303_10002562_pt1 | contig 11267 bp, 11 predicted proteins | sample Helome_2_FD_192494 | JGI IMG/M metagenome (GOLD analysis project Ga0265303, IMG submission 192494) | Marine sediment microbial communities from subtidal zone of North Sea - Hel_20160317 (Illumina Assembly) | ecosystem: Environmental > Aquatic > Marine > Subtidal zone > Sediment ...
CAAAGCCCAAGCCGCCAGGGCAAACAAAGGTGGGATCGTCGCCAGATGGGGCACGAATTCAATCCGAGGCTCCAACTGCGGCACAAACGCATTCCGAAACGGCTGCACCCCCTGCAGGGGGGGTCAAGCTCGGCACGGTCATCAAGGCGGCTCTGGTTGGGCTGGTCGTTGTCTCAGCGGTACTGTGGCTGAAGAGAAAACCCTGAGCAAAGATCACGCGGTCTGCCGGCCGTGCCGGCGACCCACTGACGGCGTGGTTCAGACTTTCGTCTGGCTGTCTCCTTTCTCGACTGTTGCCTCGTGGTCATAAGTGCCCGCGTGCGGCGACCTCGCATCGCGTGCCCTTTGCAACTCCTGGATGATCGGTTCCATGCGCCCGACCTCCCTGCCGATATAGTACCCAAGGGCGAAAAGGCCAGCGCTGGTGATGAGTCGTGAAAACATGCCGTTACCAACCTGCGACCAGACTTGATTTTTTCTCCATTTCGGCCTCTTCATCCGTTAGGTCCTGGATTAGATCTCTGATCGTATCCGAACCGAATTTTCGTTCCAAACGTCTTTTCCACGGCTTCGGCGACAGATCTATTGCTTCCTCGATGGGTTCGGCAAGTTGGTTGCTCAAGCGGGCCGCCAGTGATGGATGCTCCAGGTTTTCATCGGCCAGACCCAGTTGGACCGTTTCCTGCTCAGTCAGCCCGGTGTTCTCTCCCCGTGCCATGACCATCACCCCTTGGACGGCTCCCCATTGGCAAAACCGTCGAACGCGGATGAACAGACCTTCGGATTCTCACAAAGTCTACGATCATTGTTTGCGCCTGCATGCAGTCCGTACACATCGTGTTCGTCGCGACCAATTCGTTCGCTCCGATCCTGTTTGGGCCCCTGCCTTTAGTGTTGAGCTGTCACGCGCGCAATTCGGACATCATACGACATATCAAAACCAAACAATTCACCAAACCTATTGGTAATTGTCCGGGATCAATTTATGTTCCAGACGCAAAAAAATGCCTCTGGGTTCCAACCGTTTTCTTTGCCTTTGTACTAAACTTTTTAAGTTCCGAATAAGGTTTGGGTTTTTTTGCTCATCTGCGAAGAAGGAGAATGTTATGGATCAGAATTCAAAAGACGCGTTGGTGGTTTGGGCCGGGACCATCCTGGGTGCAGCCGGTGGGTGGATGGGAGCTTCCCGTCTGGCAGCGGCATATGCCGACGGCCTGGGTCCATGGGGCAAGTTCACCGGTGGACTGTTGGGTGCGGTAGCGGGAGCGGCATTGACGAAAAAGATAATGACTGACCAGGGCGCGATGCCTCAGGTTGAGATGGAAGAGCTCTGATCCAGGCTTGGCGAGCGCGCGTTCTTAAACTGAAATCGAGAAATTTCTCAACCTGGCGATAGCAACTCAGCAACTCAGCAACTCAAGCGGTACGTCCAGGCTGAGACGGGCGGCTCGCCACCATAAGAAATCTACACCAAAATTAAAGCATCTTTCTGGCAATCGAAATTACTTCTTAAAGGGGAAATTGCAGTCATGAAATCCGAGAAAAAGAAAGTGACCCAAGAGACTACAGAGGACCCGGCTGCCGGGATCACAGATTCGATCAAGGGCTTCATCGAGGAGGTCGAGAATACCAGTTCGTCATTGGCTTCGGAGGTCAAACAGCATTTTGACGACCTGACGGTACGGGTCTCTGATGTCGTCAGCAGCGCGGCGGAGACTACTGTGTCTATGGCCGAAAAAGTGACCGTAAAGGACCCGGCGGACTTGATCAGGGGGTTGCTGGAAGAGATAAAGCAGGCGAGTGAGGTATCCATCAAGGTGATCGGGGATCGCTTTGATGAGTTGGCCCACCGTGCCAAGAGCACGACCGACGAGCCGCCGAAGAAAAAGGCCAAGAAGAAGAGTGCAAAGAAGGCGGCAGCAAAGAAAACTGCCAAGAAAGCAGCTGCAAAGAAAAAGGCGGCTAAAAAGAAGGTGGTCAAGAAGGCTGCAAGCAAAAAGAAAGCGGTTGCCAAGAAGAAGGTAGTAAAAAAAGCCACAAGCAAGAAAAGACAGGTTGCCAAGAAGGCTGCGGCCAGGAAGAAAGTGGTGAAGAAGGCCGCGACAAGGAAGAAAACTGTCGCCAGAAAGAAGGTCGCCAGGAAGAAAAAAGCCGCTGCCAAAAAATAGCAAAGCACTTTACTTAGCGATAGCTTGCGATTGAAAACGAGATGGCTATAGGCCATCTCGTGGAGGACTGTGATGCATCCAGTGGTGATCGTCATTCCGGCGGCGGTTCTGATTCTCGGCCCCCGCGCGTGGGTGAATCATCTATTAAAAAAGCACGATAAGAATGAGCTGGACCTTCCTGTAACAGCAGGAAAATTTGCACGGGAGGTTCTGGATCGGCAGGGATTGCAGCGAGTGAGGGTCGAAAGCACCGACATTGGTGACCACTACGACCAGCAGGCCAAGGCGGTGCGTTTGGCGCGTAACAGATTTGATCGCAAGTCGCTCACGGCCCTTACCACGACGGCTCACGAAGTCGCGCACGCGCTGCAGGACGCATCAGATTATCCGCCGTTTGTCTGGAGAACCCACCTGGCCAAAGTGGCTCAGGTGGCCGGGCAGCTCGGTGTCATCATGTTGGTGACGGTACCCATGTTGTCCATGACCAGCCATCGGCCATTCCCCTTTCGCACGGTGGGCACAGCGGTATTCGGCATCATGGGCACCGGTCTGGTTGCGCAACTGGCAGCCCTGCCCTCGGAGTTGGATGCAAGTTTCAATCGGGCGATACCCCTGCTTCGGGAAAGTCACGTTGGGCCAGACAAGATCAAAGACGCACGCATCATCCTGGTGGCCTGTTCGATGACCTATGTCGCTGCGTCCATGATCTCGCTGCTGAATTTCTGGCCCTGGTTTATCAGCGGTGCAGTAGCTGCACCTGCCAGGAACCAGGAAGGCAGGGGGCGACAGGCGGCAAGCGTCAAGTCGGTGCGTCCACGCCCGGCACGACCACGGAGAGCTGCTGGCAACAGGAGTGCGATGGAACCCATCGTCAGGCAGCTGGGAAAACCGTTGATCCGATGCTGGCTGCAGATGCGTCAGGCCTTTTGATTGCGCGACGGCCATTGCGTACGCCGTTGGTGGCAAGGCTTGCATGAGGCATTGGCGCATCAATTTTTCGAAGATGTCGCTTTTCCTCGATTTGTCACAAACAAGTCATAAATCTTAAGTAGTGTCACCGGAGGGATATTTGCCGTAGCCTTGGGCAAGGCTGGGCCGTTCGATCGCACTTTTGCTCCTGCATCAAGTGGGCGCATTCAGGGGTGTTGGAATGGTGAAGGGACGGGGAATACCAAATAGCTCGGCGGCGAAACCAAAAGCTGCATCACCGAGCTCTAAATCACGCAGCAATAACGATAATGAACCATACCTAACCTATGAATGACTCAAACTCGCAGGCGCATTCTTCACGCGGACTTGTCACACCGGTGCATATCCAGAAGCGTGGGCGTGTACGGCTAGACGTACCAGGGCTGTATCGCTCACCCAAGCTGAAGCAACGCATCGAGCAGCGATTGGGCGCGGTCGAGGGCATCCATTCGGTGGAGGCAAATATCCTCACGGGACGTTTGTTGCTGAAGCATGGTCCGGACACAACGCTCGCAGAGATCATTCGCCTAGTCGAGGCTGAGCTCGACTCGAGGAAGAGCAACAGAACAACCCGCTCTCCCAGGAAAGCCTCACCCGACCCCCTGAAGACTGCGGTGAAGTCGGCGCTTGGCGGCCTCTCCGGGATCCTGACGGGTGGGCTTGGCGGTCAGGTCCCTGCGCCCGCCTTTGGCGCCACCGCTGGGCTCACCAGTCCCGCGGGTGGTGGCAAAATTGCGCAGGAGTTGCGTGCCTGGCACATCATGTCTCCGGATCAGGTGCTTGAGCACCTGGCGGTCTCGATCAAGCAGGGTCTGAGTTCCGATGAGGCCGACGTGCGTCTGCGGCGTTATGGAGAAAACGCCCTCGCTGCTGGCGAGAAACGCTCGGATCTGGCGATCTTCATCGATCAGTTCCTCAATGCGCCGGTGGCTTTGCTCGGTGCCTCCGCGGTCATTTCCGTTCTGACCGGAGGCAAGGTGGATGCTGCCGTCATAATGGGTGTCGTTCTGATCAACGGCATGATCGGATTCGTGACCGAGCGCCAGTCGGAAAAGGCGATCGCGTCATTGGCGAAGACGGGTGTCCGCGAGGTGACGGTGCTGCGTGATGGCGAGAGCAAGAATATCGCTGTCGAGTCGATCGTCCCCGGGGATATCCTGCTTCTGGTGCCCGGTACCTATATCGCCGCCGATGTCAGGCTGCTGCAGACCCACCGGCTCTCGGTGGACGAATCGGCGCTGACCGGGGAGAGTCTCCCGGTATCGAAGAATCATGAGTTTGTCGGTGCCGAGGAAACGGCGCTGGGTGATCGGGTGAACATGGGCTACATGGGCACGCATGTGACCGGTGGCAGCGGCGAGGGTATCGTCATTGGAACGGCCGAGGCGACAGAGCTGGGTCAGATCCAGACCATGGTCGGCGAGGCGGAGGCTCCGGATACGCCCATGGAGCGCCAGCTGGAGAAGCTTGGTACCCAGATGGTCTACATCAGCGCCGGGGTCTGTGTCGTGGTCGCCGGCATCGGTATCTGGCGCGGATTCGGTTGGCTGGAGATGCTCAAGTCGGGTGTCTCCTTGGCCGTGGCTGCGGTACCCGAGGGTCTGCCGGCGGTGGCCACCACCACGCTGGCCATGGGTATCGGCAACATGCGCAAGCACAATGTCTCGGTCCGGCATCTGGACGCGGTGGAGACCCTGGGATCAGTCCAGGTTTTCTGCATGGACAAGACAGGTACGCTGACCATGAACCGCATGGCGGTGGTGGCGGTTCACAGCGGAGCGCAGCCCTTCGATGTGATCGATAACAAGTTCCAGGCCGGTGGGGAGCAAATCGATCCCACGGCCCGCGAAGAGTTGGTGCGGCTGATGCAAGTGGTGTCGCTGTGTAGTGAGGTCGAGATCTCCGGGGAGCGTGATAATCCGCATCTGGAGGGTTCCGCGACGGAGCAGGCGTTGGTGGATATGGCCTTGCATGCCGGCGTCGATGTCATGGCTCTGCGGGAGGAGTATCCCAACAAGCGCACCCGCTATCGTGCAGAGGGTCGTCCTTTCATGAGTTCCCTGCACCCCTACAAAGACGGCAAGCACCTGCTGGCCGTCAAGGGTAGTCCGGATGCGGTACTCGAGATGTGTGATCACCAGATGAAGGATGGGGAGCGCATTCCACTCACGGATGAGGCCCGCGCGGAGATTCTGCAGGAGAATAAGCGCATGGCAGGGGCAGCCCTGCGTGTACTCGGCGCGGCCTATCGTGAACTCGACAGTGCCAGGATGCCTGCCAAGACGGGTCAGTTGACCTGGCTGGGACTGGCGGGAATGGCGGATCCCATGCGCCCCGGTATGGACAGACTTATCAAGATGTACCACCGGGCCGGTATCAAAACCATCATGATCACCGGTGATCAGGCGGCTACAGCCCAGGCGATCGGTGAGCAATTGGGCCTCAGCGGGGATCAGCCACTTCAGGTGCTGGAATCGACCAAGCTGGATGATATGGACCCTGAGCTGCTGGCGGGCCTGGCCAAGAATGTACAGGTGTTCGCCCGGGTCAGCCCGGCGCACAAACTGAAGATTGTCCGCGCCTTGCAGGAGGCTGGCTATGTGGTCGCGATGACTGGTGACGGCATCAATGACGGCCCTGCGCTCAAAGCATCGGATATCGGCGTCGCCATGGGCGAGGGCGGTACCAATGTCGCCAGAGAGGTCTCCGACGTTGTGCTGGAAGATGACAACCTGCATACCATGAGCGTCGCGGTGCGACAGGGCCGGACCATCTACGGCAACATCCGCAAGATGATCCACTTCATGGTCTCCACCAACCTGACGGAGATCGAGGTCATGTTGATCGGGATAGCAGCCGGTTGGGGGCAGCCGATGAACCCGATGCAACTGCTTTGGATCAACCTGGTAACCGACATCTTCCCGGGGCTCGCTCTGTCGATGGAGCCGCCGGAGCCCGGCATCATGAGCCGTGACCCGCGCGATCCCAACGAAGCTATCATTGCCGGTAATGATCTCAAGCGGATGATTTTCGAGTCAGGCACCATCGGTCTGGGCGTGATGGGGGCTTATTACTTTGGCATGAAACGCTACGGGATCGGCCCGGGTGCCGCCACGCTGGCTTTCAACACCTTGACGATGAGCGAGTTGGCCCACGCTTACAGTTCCCGTTCGCACTATCGGAACGTATTCGGTGGTATCAAGTTGCCACCAAACAAGGCCTTGCTGGCGGCGGTCGGCGGTATGACTGTATTGCAGGCCGTAGTAACTTTGATGCCCGGCGCAAGACGTCTGCTCGGCACCACGCCGCTGGCTTTGGTCGACCTGGGCATCATCGCTGCCGGCGTTCTGGGCCCGCTGATTGTCAATGAGGCGACCAAACCCGCGGCAACCCCGGAAGTCATCGCAGAGCTCGAGGGACGGTCCGAAAGCGGCCAGGTGAGTGAAAAGAACACTAAACAGGAGCAAGCAGCGTGAAAGGTGACTACATTTTTACTTCTGAATCCGTCACTCTTGGTCACCCCGACAAGCTGTGTGATCAGGTAAGCGACGCGATTGTGGACAACTTCCTCAAGGGGGATCCGTCCTCGAGCATCGTGGCCGAGTGCGCTCTGTCCAGTGGGGTCATGTTCATATCGGCCCACTACACTTCCCATGCCAAATTCGATATCCAGAGCATTGCGAGAGACGTCATCAGAGACGTCGGTTATGCGCCGCGGGTGTTCGATGCAGATGACTGCACCATCCTGACCAGTTTCCAGAATCACACCGCGACGGATTACAGGCCGGTGAATCTGGACGAGCTGAACAATACTGAGATTGACCGAATCACCGCAAAACACCCAGCCACGCTCTTCGGTTACGCCAGTGATCAGTCGAAGGCGCTGATGCCACTACCGATTTTCTTGGCCCACAGGCTGGCGGATCAACTCGACGCACCCAGCGTGAGAAAAAAACTGCCCTATCTGCTGCCGGACGGCAAGGCGCAGGTCGCGATCGAATATGAAGCTGGGAAACCAAAGCGCATTCACAGCATCTCTTTGGTCACCAGCCAGAGCGATGCCGCGGCGGTGGATCTGAATCAGCTGCGTGGCGATATGATCGAGCACGTTGTAGAACCTGTGCTGAAGAAACACAAGTTTCCCGCTGACACCAGGACAAACATTTTTGTGAATCCAGAAGGTCTGGTGATCGGAGGTGGTCCGGCGGTTCATTCCGGCCTCACCGGAAGGAAAACGGGTATCGATACCTACGGCGAATTCTCTCGCCACAGCGGTGCCGCCATGAGCGGGAAAGACCCCTTGCGCATCGACCGCGTGGGCGCCTATGCGGGGCGCTATGCGGCCAAGAATGTGGTGGCGGCCGGACTCGCCACAGAGTGCGAAGTGCAGCTGAGCTATACCGTCGGCGCGGCAAGGCCGATCAGTGTGCATGTGCGGACTTTTGGCACCGGAACTGTGGAAGACAACGAGTTGGCTGCGCGCCTGGACAAAGCCATAGATTTCCGCCTGGGTGCGATTGTGCGTGACCTGCGCCTGCAGAAGCTTCCTTCCGAGGTCGAGGGGTTCTACAGGAAACTGGCTTGTTATGGACAGGTCGGTCGCTTGGACCTCGATCTTCCCTGGGAGAAGACCGATAAGATAAAAGCACTTATCTGACAGTTTGATAAATCTCGGATATCGATGTCGGGTGACTGCGTGGAGTAAGGCGGCTTGTTTTACAAAGTGTTTGCGCGGCTATGTCGAGTATCCATATAAAGCATCGTCATTGTCTGAAGCACAGCGAAACGCGTGAGCGTGTAGACCGAATTGCGCGGCATCTGAAGAGCAAGTACAAGGTCAACTATACTTGGGAAGGCGACAAGCTGCGCTCCAAGCACAAAGGTTGTTTTGCCCACGTCCACCTCGCCGATGGCAATATCGAGATGAAGATCCAGCTGGGTCTGCTTCTCGCGCCGTTGAGAGGTCGGATAGAGCGCGCCATCCGAAAAAACCTGCACAGCGTGATAGGAGATGAGAAGGGCGCTCCCTCACAGATCACGCTGCACGAACAGTTGTAAGAGAACTTGCCCGGCAAGCGTGTCCCGGTGAGATGGAAACCAGAGTCGAGACGCGTGCGGTCTCAGTTGTCCTTATCGGTCCTGTTGTTGGAAGAACTCTGTTCAGAATCTACCAAGCCAGCGGTCTGCTCTCTTCGCTGCTGCAGTTCATCCTGGACCTCGGCCGTGAGATCTTCAACGAGCTCGCCAAATTCCGAGGCGGTTTCGCGCAATTTTTCAATCGCCAGGATGCTGGTCTTGAGAACACTGCGTCCGACAGGGCGCACGAAAGGCGCCACAGCGTTCACCACGATGGGTACGACAATTGCCACAGTGAGGTTGACCCCCAGCTGTTTTGTGGTGGCGCTTTTGAGTATGGCCTCAAGTTGTTTCATTTGTGCTCCTCAATCCGGCAAAATGCGAAAATTTGCCCGCGGGGCAATATAGTACCTGACGTTTTTTCTATCCACACCCCCAGGTGGCTGAATAGCGCGCGCGGGGATTGGTTGTGCTCAATGTTGCCATCACTGGTTGAGCCAGCGAGCTCACCCCGAAGCAACATTTGCCTGAGCTGTTTGGGTGCTGGATGTGATCTTTTTGCGACCGTAATACTCGAGTGCTATCTCTCCAATCAACCGGCTTGTGGTCATAATCGTTGCACCACCGGCAATTGCCTTGAGTCTCGGTCTCAGGGTTGAAAGCTGGGGAACCAGGGTGGTGCTGCCGGAGGCAAGCCCGGTTGAAGCAATAACAACGAACAGCTCTTTGAGGCGCGCTTTGTCGTCGAGATCGCGGCCGAAGATCAGGGCAATCTGCATTACCAGAGTCATGTTCAGGACCATCATCAGCGTTGTGCCGCTGGCCACGCCGAGAAAGCGGAATGCGGGGCCGGCTACCGGTATCACCGAAGGGATATGAATCAGCGCGCTACTCACCATGGAGAGAGGGGCCTGGGCTGCAATAAACCTTCTGGCCAGTCTTTCCAGCGTGTCATCAGGATAACGGGATCGCATTATTGCAACCTGACCTCGAATATCTGCTTTACGCAATCCCATGCAATAGTAAAAAAACTTCTCGGTGGCCAGATCGTAATTTTCATTGTTCATAGTCAGTCGTCCCAAGGGTTTTTTCGGTGGTGCCAAGCGAAGAATGATAAACAGAGGCCTGGCCATTCTGATCGCGCTTGGCTTGTTTGACTGAGGGGTCTTGCTTGCATGTGCCCCGTCTGTTTCAGGTCATATCGCCTCTGAACCGCGCGAACATCTTCCTGGTGTCGCCAATTCAGATTCCCGGAAGAATACGTTCTTATGCCGAGTGTGTGTCGCGTTTCCACCCAAGGAGATCAGGGACGCTTTATAGGGTCCACGCCCTTCTCACGCTTTGTTGATCCACAGCAGAGACTCGCGATCGTGCCGCGGAATATAGTGCTCGAATCCGGCGGATATTGATGGCAGATGATGAAAAGAAAAAAGTTTTATTAATGTCATGGAACTGTAACTGACTTGCAGTAAGTTCAAGCGGGTGATGGTCATCGTTCATCTGGAGATGTCTTGTTTCTCCACAGCCCATCATTCAGAACAATCAGGTTTCTGCCATTCATGACGCGGCAACGTGAAACACCATTGAGGGGAGTCGCAACCATCGCCGGTGAGATTGAGTAATCCGCTGCATCAAGGTCTGTTCTTGCGGCGGTGAACCTGCATTTGACTCCCCACCAAATTTGAACGACATCGTTGGCCGATTCGTAAGGAGAAGACTATGGATAAAGACGTAAAAAATTCGCTGCTCATGGCTGCAAGTGCGCTTGCTGGTGGCTACGGTGGTTCCTGGACCGCCCAGCGTCTGTGTGCTGCTATGGGTTGCAATCTTGGTCCATGGGGGCCTGCGATCGGGGCTGTGCTGGGTGCGATGGCAACCACTGCAGTGACGAGAAGCATGATCGGTGACACGCAGTCGTTTCCGGATTTCGATGCCGCCATGGAAGCCGGCGAGTCGGTTGTCGATGACGCCGTGAACGCAGCAAAGAATCTGTAAAAAAGAAAGCCAGGCGTCTTATCCGAGCCCCCGGTTGATGGTGCTGGCTCTATGGGGTATGAGGCCACTCTGGGATCCAGTGATGTGGCTTCAACAAGGGCTGTGTTGGTTTCGACGGGTCCGCCTTCGGGGTGTGATAATTTTTTACCGACTTTGCCCGTGTCCGTTATTCAAGGTCGCAGGAAATCGGCAGCCGACCGGCTGCCGTCCTGAATGACCTCTAAACAATCGTGATTCCGCAGCGTTGGAAAAATGAAATCCAGAGCAGATTCGCGTTAGAGGGGAGAAAGAAATGACAGAAATGACGGATTTTACTTTCTGGATGACAGTGATCATATTCGCGGCGACCATCCTGGCAGTCGTCGCCGGGGTGATTGACAGTTCTGTTGCCGCGGTTCTGGGCGTTTTGACGATGGTGTGGTTAGGTACCATGACCCCATCGGATGCCTTCAATGCGGTCGACTGGAATGTCATGGCCATCCTGGTGAGTATCTGGATCATCGCCGGCTATTTGGGCAAGACCGGCATCCCCGAATGGCTATCGATCAAGGCGCTCGTTGTTTCCCGGGGAAATGGCGCACTGCTTGTGATGATCCTGTCGATGCTGTCCGGAATCATCTCGCTGGTGGTGGATAACGTCGTCGTCATACTGATGATGGCCCCGGTGGCCATCCCCATTGTCCGTCACCTGAACCTGCCGCTGGCACCGGTAATACTCATGATCGGTTTCAGTTCGAACTTCATGGGTACGGCGCTGCTACTGGGTGACCTGCCGCCACAGATGCTGCACAGTGTTTCCGGTATCGAGTTCATGGAATTCGTATGGCAGGACGGTCGCCCATCATCCTTCCCCATTTTGATGGTGACTTTTGTCCTGACTCTTTACATCATGTATCTGTTCGGCTTCCGTAAGGCCTCCAACAAGGGTGGGGCTGCCGCCGCTGGCAGCACGGATGGGAACGGCGACCCGGTCGAACTTCCCTTCGATGCGTCGATTCCGGACAAGCTGTTTGCGACCATCGTCGTGACAGGCTTTTTCGCTACCATTATTGCCATGTC
>Ga0265303_10002563_pt1 | contig 11267 bp, 10 predicted proteins | sample Helome_2_FD_192494 | JGI IMG/M metagenome (GOLD analysis project Ga0265303, IMG submission 192494) | Marine sediment microbial communities from subtidal zone of North Sea - Hel_20160317 (Illumina Assembly) | ecosystem: Environmental > Aquatic > Marine > Subtidal zone > Sediment ...
TGGCGTACGAAGTCGATCTCGATACCCCGATCAATCGATTCATCCTTTACAGCCTGCGTTCGCTGGAACTGCGCGCGCGTGGCGCGCTGAAATTCAACCGCCGCTCGAAGCATCGCTGAAGCAGGGCGTGGTGCCGGTTAGAACTTCGGTACTTAGATCGCAACAGGCTCAAGTCGCGGAAACTTCAACGCCCAGATGGTATTGACCGCGAGCGTTGATATCACAACGGCCCCACCCAGCAGGGTGCTGGCCCCGGGCTCTTCCCCGAGCACCAACCAGACCCAGACCGGTCCCAGGATCGATTCCAGCAATAACAGCAAGCCAACCTCGGGTGCCGGGATATAGCGCGGGCCGAGAAACATCAGCGCGGTGCCGATGGGCAGCATGTATAAACCCATGACCATAAGGTACCCCAGGTCTGCCTGGGAGACCGACAGCGGTGCCGCGAAAGGCAGTATTATCAATGCCGTTAGCAGGCCGCTGCAGGATATTGCCGAAAATGCCGACACCTGCGGAAAGCGACGCACGAAACTAAAGCCGCAAGCCAGAAAAAACGAGCCCAGAATTGCCGCCAGGTCCCCCGGCAAACCGTTCTGCTGATTAATACTGCCCGAGGTCATGATTGTTATTCCGGTCGCCACCAGCGCAATGGCGACGATGGTTCGCGGCTGGATTTTCTCGTGCAGCAAAAAACGCCCGATAATGGCCGCGAACAAAGGTGTGGTGCTGAGGATAATTAACGTGTTAGCAACACTGGTATGCGTAATCGCAAAGATAAAGCAAATCGTGCCCAGTGAGTAGGCTGTAACCATCAACAATCCGGGTCCCTTGACCGTTTTATACTGTTGCCATACCCGGTTCGGGTAGGCAAAGCTGATTACCAGCCACATCCCAAACGATAGAAACAGCGCGCGCCAGAAAATCATGGTCCAGTGATCGGTCACGATCAGGCGCGTCAACAATCCGTCCGGGGAGATCACCAGGACGCCGCACGCGGTGATCAGTAAACCTTTCAAATGCGTCGAGTTCATGTACGGGATTCTAAGTTCTTCTGCTATTTTCGCCTATCCATTTTTTGCCGGGAGCATGGAGGATTTTCAGCCGACCGATCGGATCGATGTCGATCGTCTACAAGCATTGCTTTTTATCCGGATCATGGCGAAGATACGACTACCTCGATCCCGAGCGCCAGAACCGTTGTGCACCGCCGGTATAATAGAGGTATAACCCGATTCATAATTAATAGCGGTAGCCAGATTGACAACATCAGACAAGTTCCGCAGCGGCGCCGAGGTTTTAATCGACGCACTGAAAATCAACGCGGTCGAGCGCATTTTCTGTATTCCCGGCGAAAGCTATCTCGCCGCGCTGGACGCTCTTTTTGACCGCAGCGAAATTTCACTGGTCGTGTGCCGCAACGAGGGCGGTGCGGCTTACATGGCCGAAGCCGAAGGCAAGCTCACGGGCAAACCCGGCGTCTGTTTCGTGACGCGAGGTCCTGGCGCCACCAACGCCAGCGGAGGTCTGCATGTCGCCATGCAGGATTCCACCCCGATGATCCTGTTAGTGGGACAGATCGCACGCAAGGACCTGGACCGCGAGGCTTTCCAGGAAATCGATTACCGCCGAATGTTTTCCGAAGTGGCCAAGTGGGTCGCGCAGATCGACGACGCAGGACGCATCCCGGAATATTTGAACCGCGCTTTCAGCATCGCTACCAGCGGGCGTCCCGGCCCGGTTGTGTTGGCGCTGCCTGAGGATATGCTAACCGATCAAACCGGGGCCACGGATGCAAGACCCACGCAGATCGTCACAAGCAGTCCCGCTGCGGCAGACATCTCGCAAACGGTAGCACTGCTGGAATCTGCCGCGCAACCGCTGGTCATTGTTGGTGGTAGTGGCTGGAGCGAGGATACACGCCTGCAACTGCAGGATTTTTGTGCCGCCAATAATCTTCCGCTCGTCAACTCGTTTCGCTGCCAGGATTTTATCGACAACGAGCACCCGAATTATATTGGCGACCTCGGAATAGGTGTCAATCCGGCCCTGGTCCAGCGCATCAAGGCCGCTGACTGTCTGCTGGTTATCGGTGCGAGACTGGGGGAAATGACCACCGGCGGATTCACCTTAATTGATATTCCCTGCCCGCAGCTGCGCATGATTCATGTTTATCCCGGTGCCGAAGAACTTGGGCATATCTACCAGCCTGACCTGGCAATTAATGCCAGCGCCGGCCCCTTTGTTTCGGCCATTGGTGATAACAGGCTTAAACTGCCAGACGCCGATGCCTGGGCGGAACAGGTCACGCAAGCACACCAGGATTATCTCGACTGGAACCGCAGCATCAGTGTTGATAGCAAGGTCCAGCTATCCGATATTATTCAAGACATTCGCAACCGCACCGCCAACGATGCCATCATCTGCAACGGCGCTGGCAACAACACCAGCTGGTTGCACCGGTTTTTCCGCTATCGACAATTTCGCACCCAACTCGCAGCAACCAGCGGTACCATGGGCTATGGTCTGCCTGCCGCAATCGCGGCAAAACTGCGCTACCCCGAGCGCTGCGTGGTGGCCTTTACCGGCGATGGAGATTTCATGATGAACGGCCAGGAACTGGCCACGGCGATGCAGTACCGCGTTAATATCATCGTAATCGTGGTTAACAATGGCATCTACGCGACCATCCGCATGCACCAGGAGCGTGAATATCCGGGTCGCGTGATCGGCACCGATATGGTCAATCCCGATTTCGTTGCACTGGCCAAAGCCTATGGCGCGCATGGCGAGCGGATTGAAAATACCGGTGAGTTTGAGGCGGCCTTCGAGCGCTGCCTGGCAGCCGATAGTCCGGCCCTGATCGAGGTGATGCTCGAACCCGACATTCTCACCCCGACCGCGACCGTCGACAGTTTGCGTGCCCAGGCAAAGTGAACAGCGCTAACCTGAATCAACCGTCAGACATCTGCGCTACCAAACTGATTATTTACAACGCTTAAATTGACCGCTTCATATAGTATAATTCGCCGTCTTTGCGCACACCGAACGGGTAGCAATGGAAATTGAAGCACTTTTGACGCAGAGTCTGCAGCTCCTCGGGCTAGGTATGGGCGCGGTGTTTATTATCCTGGTGCTGTTGATTGCGATTATTTCAATTGTGTCACGAATCGTACCCGAGGAAATCGTCACGCCACCCGCGGTCACCAAAAGCGGCATCGACGATAATCATATCGTCGCAATATCCGCAGCGATCCATCAATATCGAAACAACAGGTAGCCGAATATGTCGAACCCATTGTTGATTACCGACCTGGTTTTACGCGACGCGTCGCAGTCGCTGCTGGCAACTCGGGTGCGCATCGAAGACATGCTACCCATCGCCGCGAAGCTCGACCAGGTCGGGTTCTGGTCGCTCGAAACCTGGGGTGGCGCAACCTTTGACGCCTGCATTCGCTTTCTCGGTGAAGACCCCTGGGAGCGTTTGCGGCAGCTCAAGGCCGCGATGCCCAACACGCCGATGCAAATGCTGCTGCGCGGTCAGAATGCACTGGGCTACCGTCACTATGCCGATGACGTAATCGAAAAATTTGTCGAACGCTGTGCGGTAAATGGTATGGACGTTTTTCGCATCTTCGACGCGATGAATGACATGCGCAATTTCGAAACCGCGGTCAAGGCGACCATCGCGGTCGGCAAGCACGCCCAGGGTGCGCTTTCGTATACCCTGAGCCCGGTGCACAATGTCGATCTCTGGGTCGACATGGCGAAGAAGCTCGAGGACATGGGCTGTCATTCGATCTGTATCAAGGACATGGCTGGTTTACTCAAACCCTATACCGCCGAGGAAATGGTCGGCCGTATCAAGGAGAGTTGTGCGGTTCCGTTGACGATACACAGCCACGCAACCACCGGCCTGTCGACTGCGACCCTGATGAAGGCGATCGACGCCGGCGTCGACATGATCGACACGTCGATCTCATCGATGAGTCTGACCTACTGTCATTCACCCACCGAAACCTTTGTTGCGATCATGGAAGACAGCGAGCGTGCAACGGGACTGGATCTCGAACTGCTGGAAGAAATCTCGCTCTATTTCCGCGAAGTGCGTAAGAAGTATGCACAATTCGAAGGTGCATTAAAGGGCGTCGACCCACGCATTCTGACGGCCCAGGTTCCAGGCGGCATGCTGACCAATCTCGAGAATCAACTGCGCGATCAAAACGCCAGTGACAAGCTCGACGAGGTTTTAAAGGAGATCCCGACCGTGCGCAAGGACCTGGGGTACGTACCGCTGGTTACGCCGACTTCGCAAATCGTGGGCACCCAGTCGGTCATCAACGTGCTCAGCGGCGAACGCTACAAGTCGATCAGCAAGGAGACCGCGGGCGTGCTGCGCGGGGAATACGGCGCCACCGCGGCACCGGTTAACCAGCAACTGCAGGCGCGCGTACTCGACGGCAAGGAGCCGATAGCCTGTCGCCCTGCCGATTTAATCGCACCCGAAATGGATAAGCTCAACGCGGAGTTGCACGATATCGCGAAGGCAGAAAACATCAAGCTGGTCGCGGACGAAATTGACGATGTTTTAATTTACGCCCTGTTTCAACAGGTTGGCATCAACTTCCTTAAAAATCGCGGTAATCCTGACGCCTTCGAGCCCGCGCCAGGAAGCGAACCGGCGGCGGCACCACCAACCGCTGTTGCGACGGCGCCAGCGCCCGTCGCTGACACAACGGCCGAAAGTTACCGCGTCAGCGTCAACGGAACCCAGTACGATGTCGTCGTGGGCCCCGGAGACGCCGATCTCAGCCAGGTCACCCCGGTTGCGACCGCAGCCACCCCGGTTGCAACGCCGTCAGCGACCACACCAGCTCCGAGCGCGGGTGGATCCGAAATCAGGGCGCCACTCGCCGGCAGTGTCATCGACATCCTGGTTGCGGTCGGCGACACGGTTAACGACGGCGACCCGGTTATTATCGTCGAAGCGATGAAAATGGAAACCGAGATTCGCGCCAATGCGAGCGGCAAAATATTATCGATCGCGATCAAGAAGGGCGACGCGATCCAGTCCGATCAATCCCTGATGACCATAGGCTAAGCCAGATGGAACAGGGTCTACTGCAACTCTGGGCATCGACCGGGTTGTATAATTTCACCTTCGGACAGGTGTTCATGATCCTGGTGGGTGGCCTGCTCATCTTCCTCGCGATCAGCAAGGGCTTTGAACCCCTGCTGCTGATTCCGATCGGCTTCGGTGGCATTCTTGCCAATATTCCCGTGGCAGCCATTGCGGGCCCCGACGGACTGCTCGGTATTCTCTACCATGCCGGAATCGAAACCGGCGTGTTCCCGCTGCTGATCTTCATGGGTGTCGGTGCGATGACCGACTTCGGCCCGCTGCTGGCGAGACCTAGCCTGATGATACTGGGTGCCGCGGCCCAGTTTGGAATTTTCTTTACACTGTTTGGTGCAATCGCCATGAACCTGGTACCGGGTATCGAGTTCAGCCTCGCCGACGCGGCCGCGATCGCGATTATTGGTGGCGCCGATGGCCCGACCGCCATTTATGTCGGTTCCCGTCTGGCGCCGGACCTGCTCGGTGCAATCGCAGTTGCGGCTTATTCCTACATGGCGCTGGTGCCGATCATACAGCCCCCGATCATGAAGCTGCTGACCACCGAGGAAGAGCGCAAGACCAGGATGACCCAGCTGCGCCGGGTCTCGAAACTGGAGCGGATTCTATTCCCGCTTATTCTACTGCTGGTAACGCTACTGCTGTTACCGTCGGCGACCCCGCTGGTCGGAATGCTCTGCTTTGGTAACCTGCTAAAGGAAAGTGGCGTGGTTGATCGTTTGAGCAACACCGCGCAAAACGAGTTAATCAATATCGTGACTATATTCCTTGGGCTCTCAGTCGGCTCCAAGCTCGCTGCCGACAAGTATCTCAGCGCCGAAACCCTCGGCATTCTGTTGTTGGGCATGGTAGCATTTTCAATTGGCACGGCGGCCGGCGTCATCATGGGAAAAATCATGTACCGGGTCACAGGCAAGGCGGTCAACCCCCTGATTGGAGCCGCCGGCGTTTCAGCGGTGCCGATGGCGGCGCGCGTTGCCAACAAGATCGGCCTGCAGGCAAATCCGCAAAACTTTCTGTTGATGCACGCGATGGGACCGAATGTGGCCGGCGTTATTGGCTCGGCCGTTGCCGCCGGTGTGCTGCTCGCGATCGTCGGCTGATACGAGGGCTAACCTGGGGAAGTGGTTGTTTTCTATCCGATGACGATTCAGCGGAGCCGGTTACCCTGAAAGCGGTTTGTTAAAATAATCCAGATCGGCTCCGTAAAACAGGCCGGTCAAACCGATCCGAGCATGCTTTCGATGGCCGCGACTTCAGCCTGGGATTCCTGGATAAAGCTGGCACTGTCCCCGGCACTGAATTCCAGCTGCAGTTTCAGGAAAGCCGGCATTTTTGCAAGCGCCGGTAATCTTTTCCTGGCCGGTGTACCCATGAGGCTGTAATAACGCGCTACCAGCACGAGATCGCAGAGGTCGGCCTCGTCGCGATGGTTGCGAAACCAGTTACGGGATGCCTCGCCAACGGTGACGATATCGTCACCCAGCTTCCACTGGTAAAGCAGCATTCCGTTAATCTGGGAATGCAGCGTGCGGATGGTCTGGTCGAGGGCCTCATCATCGTCGTAAAGATCGCCATGCGTTTGCGCATAATCCAGTATTGCGACAATCCCGAGGTCGCATATCAATCCCGCCATCTGCGCCATTTCAGGATCGAAATGTCCCGACCTGGCTGCAAGAATGCGGCTGAATGCAGAGACTTTACGACTGTTTTTCCATAGCGACTGCATCCGGTTTTTCATGCCGACCGATTTTGACTGGAACAGTTCCGACGCCGCGTAAATCATGATCTGCTTTCGAATCACATCCATGCCCATGCGCAGGATGGCTTGCTGCAGGGTCTCGATGGGTTCGGTACCTCGATACATCGGGCTGTTTGCCGTTTTCAGTAACTTGGCTGATATGGACGGATCTGACTGAATCAACCTCGTTATCTTGGCTACATCAAAGTCATCGTCGGCAAATTCCTGCTGGATCTTGTGGACCACATCCGGCATCGTCGGCAGTGAAATGCTGCCGCTACTGATGTCCATGCAGAGGCTGATGGTAAGACGATTCGCTTCTTCCGATTGCTCTATGATGTCGACTTCCATTTCGCCGTCACCTGTTTCTTCGACCAATGACAGCCTGGTGAGCAGATCGTTGGGGATCTCGAGATATTCGACCGGTGATAGCGTTTCGATATCATAAAGACTCGGCCGAATCTGCGCGATCGGCTGCAGCTGACCATCACTTTCAGATACCACCTCGCGCCGGGTGCCTTCCCGGTCCCGGCTGATTGCTTCGCCACTCAACAGGTACAGGCCGTAGTCGCCCGTATCCCCCAAACCGATGATGCGTTGCTTCGGCTGGGCAGTTTTTACTTCCAGACTGGAGGCCAGCTTATCGAGCTGACCGTCGCTGAACAGCGCCAGGCTTCGAATCCGTTTCAGAGCCGAATGCTCGAGTGTTGCAGAATTACTTTGCATCCTTATTCTCCCCAGGGAGATTCAGATTTTTAAGGGTCAATCACAGTATCAAACCGTATCGGCCAACATCGGCTCGACTTGAGCCGGAATTTACGAGGATTTTATTGATCTGCGTCGGTAATCGTTCGCCGATTTGATAATAAAGTCGAGGCAATCATCCAACATCCCCGGGGGAATAAAAATGTCCATATGTGTCGTTGTCGCAGATAGCAGCAAGGCAAGAATCCTGTTAGCCGAGAGCGGGCAAAGCCCGTTAATCGATGACAGGGATTTCATTCATCCTGAGAGCCGTCTCCGCGAGCAGGACCTGGTCAGCGATGGAACGGGTAGCGAATCCGACGCGGGTGGCTTTGGCAAGCATTCGATGGGGCACGAAAAGACGGCTCACGATAAAGAGATGAAAAATTTTGCCGCCGAATTATGTGTTGAAATTGACAAGCTTCGACAAAGCAGTGATCTGCGCAGAATCTACCTGGTCGCGTCACCGAAATTTCTGGGCTTGCTGCGCGCCGCCATGAGCAAGCAGTGCAGCGCGCTGCTCGAAGGCGAGATAAGCAAGGACCTGGTCAGCCACAGTATCGAAGACATCCGTTCCCATTTACCGAGACGACTGTAAATAAACGCCCCAATTGCTAGGTCGTGGTGGAGCGCTGCAGGGTTTCCCAGTCCTGGCCAAGACCGACGCTGGCGTCAGAGGCTTCGAGCATACCCTTGCCCTTGATGATGTCAGCCGCACGCTCGGCGAGCATGATCGTCGGTGCGTTCAGGTTGCCGTTCGGAATGGTTGGAAAAATCGACGAGTCGACCACGCGCAAGGCATCGATACCGCGCAGCCGGGTTTCCGAATCGACCACGGCCATATCGTCTTCACCCATGCGGCAGGCACAGGAAGGATGATAGGCCGATTCGACCGCGCCGCGCACGAAGGTATCGATTTCTTCATCAGTCTGGATCGATTCACCGGGTTGAATTTCGGGGCCACGATAGGCATCCATCGCCGGCTGACCAATGATCTCGCGCGTTAAGCGCACGCAGGCGCGATAGGCCTCGATATCCTCCTCGCGCTGTAGATAATTGAAAACAATCTCGGGCTTGTCCTGAACACTCGGCGTGCGCGCCTTGATGGTGCCGCGGCTATAGGGCTTGTTATGGCCGACATGTACCTGGAAACCATGTCCGTCGAAGGCGGCATTGCCGTCGTAGCGCATCGCACCCGGCAGGAAGTGATACTGGATATCAGGCCATTTCACCCCTGCCTTCGAGCGGATAAAGGCACAGGATTCGAAATGGTTGGTCGCACCCAGGCCCTTCTTGGTCAGCACCCAGCGGGAGCCGATTAAAAACTTGCGCCAGGGGCTGAGTTCGGCGTTCAGCGTAATGGGCTGGTTACAGCGAAACTGGAAGTAGAATTCGAGATGGTCCTGCAGGTTTTCACCGACACCTGGCAGGTCGTGGGCAACCTCGATACCGGCTGGTTGTAATACCGCGGCCGGGCCAATGCCGGATAGTTGCAGTAAATGGGGTGATGCAATCGGGCCCGCACTTAGAATAACCTCCCGCCCGGCACTCAAGCTCTGTTTTTCGCCTGCACGGATGAACTCGACTCCGGTAGCGCGCCTGCCGTCGAGCACAATGCGCTGGGTCAGGGCACCGGTGATAACCTCCAGGTTGGGTCGCTGCAGTGATGGTTTCAGATAGGCGTTCGCCGTTGACCACCGTACGCCGTCCTTTACCGTCATGTGCATCGGGCCGAAACCTTCCTGCTGGCGGCCGTTGTAATCCTCGGTTTTCATGTAGCCGGCCTGCTCACCAGCGGCAATAAAAGCCCGGTACAACGGGTTCTCCATATTATTGCCATTGTTGACTGCCAGTGGACCTTCCTGGGACCGGTACTCATCGCTACCGAAGGCCCAGTCATCGGCTTTCCTGAAATAGGGCAGGCAATGGCGATAGCCCCAGTGTTTCGCTCCCTGGCTTTCCCATTCGTCAAAGTCATGCGCGTGCCCACGCACATAAACCATGCCGTTTATCGATGACGACCCACCGAGCACCTTGCCGCGCGGGCAATCCATGCGGCGGTTATCGAGATAGGGTTCGGGCTCGGATTTGTAACCCCAGTTGTACTTTGCCATGTTCATCGGGATCGACAACGCGGTCGGCATCTGGATAAAGATACTGTTATCGCTACCCCCGTATTCGAGCAAGGCGACCGTGACCGCCGGATCCTCGCTGAGACGATTGGCGAGCACGCAACCGGCCGAGCCGGCACCGACGATGACGTAATCGAATTTCTGGGCCATGGAATCACCTTTGATAGAGGCGTGATCTTATTATTTCTTTTCTGGCTTGTCTCCCGGGATTTCGAGCCTGACTCGATTTCAGTTCCTTCCGACACGGCTGACAAATCGCCAACAAGATTGGTCGAGCAACAAATTAAGGCTTGCATTAAATTATTATGTCGATTATCGTCGACATATGGACATATCTAATGCAGCAAGGGCGCTCAACGCGCTGTCGCAGGAATCCAGGCTGAAAGCTTTCCGGCTGCTGGTGCGCAGCGGCAGCAAAGGCATGGCCGCCGGCCGCATCGCGGATACGCTGGAAATCCCGCATAACACCCTGTCGACACACCTGTCCACCCTGGTCAACGCGGGCCTGGTCAGCTCCAGGCGCGAAAGCCGCTCGATCATCTACAGCATCGACTTCAATGGCACCCGCGCGCTGTTTTCGTTCCTGATGGAAGAATGCTGCGAGGGCAATCCCGACATCTGCTTGCCGGTACTCGAGAGCCTGCTGCCCCGCTGCTGCGACCCAACCAACCTAAGTGGAGTAAATTCATGAAACGCCTGCACGTTAATATTTCAGTTTCCGATCTCGAATCCTCGGTCGGTTTTTACAACTCGTTGTTCGATGCCGAGCCCACCGTGCTGAAGGAAGATTACGCCAAGTGGATGCTGGACGACCCGCGCGTCAACTTTGCCATCACCACCCGTGGTGAGCGCAAAGGTCTCGACCATCTCGGCATCCAGGTCGAAAACGACGAAGAACTCGGTGAAGTCTATTCGCGTCTGAAAACCGCCGGAGCGCCGATGATAGAGGAAGGTGCGACCACCTGCTGCTACGCCAACTCGGAGAAGAGCTGGATCTTCGATCCCGACAGCATTGCCTGGGAAACTTTCCTGACGCTTGGTGAAAGCCCGGTTTACGGCACCGATATGGTCAAGAATGCCGGTGTTGATTCGGCTTGCTGCGGCCGCGCGCAACCGGAACAGGCGCGCAAGGAATCGAGTTGCTGCTAACAACGATTTCAACCGATACAACAAGACTAACGGCTAAAAAATAATGGGCATCTTCGAACGTTACCTGTCAGTGTGGGTGGCACTTTGCATCGCGGCCGGTGTAGCCTGTGGCGTTGCGCTTCCGCAACTTTTCCAACTGGTCGCCGGCATCGAGTACGCCAGCGTCAACCTGGTGGTCGCGGTGCTCATCTGGATCATGATTTACCCGATGATGGTGAATGTCGATTTCGCGTCGATCAAGGATGTTGGCAAGAAACCACGCGGGTTGTGTATCACGCTGGTGGTCAACTGGCTGATCAAGCCTTTTACCATGGCCGCACTCGGTGTGCTGTTCTTCGAGCATGTCTTCGCCGGGCTGGTCGATCCC
>Ga0265303_10002566_pt1 | contig 11261 bp, 9 predicted proteins | sample Helome_2_FD_192494 | JGI IMG/M metagenome (GOLD analysis project Ga0265303, IMG submission 192494) | Marine sediment microbial communities from subtidal zone of North Sea - Hel_20160317 (Illumina Assembly) | ecosystem: Environmental > Aquatic > Marine > Subtidal zone > Sediment ...
CCGTCCCGCGATGGTCGAGGCCCTCCCAGTAGGCGTAGTGAATCGCGTTGGTGACCGGGCGGGTATTGTAGTCGCGCGCACCCACTTCTCTTGCAATGCGCGAGCGCCATCCATCGGCGCCCACGACGTAGCGAGCTCGCATACAAATGCGCTTCCCCATTGGGTCGCGACCGATGATTCCGTCGACTCGGCCAGTCGAGTCGCGGCTGACTCCTGTCACGCAAATCCGCTCGCAGAAAGAGGCGCCCGCTTCTTCTGCCGCCTGCAGCACGATAGGGTCCAAGATGTTACGGCGAGGGCCGTACAGCGCGTGTACGCCGCCGACGGGAGGGAGCGGCATCGTCACGCAAGCCCCGTCGACCGTATTGTGAACCTCTGTGGATGCGGGCGCACCCGTGGCGATCACCTTCTCGAGCAAGCCCCAGCGTCTCAGTTGGATGCTCCCTCCTTGCCAAATGTTGTGGGTCGAGAGGGTATCACTCGGAAGGCGCGCGCGATCCACGATCGCCACGCGGTGGCCAGCCCTCGCCAGCAGCATTGCAAGGGATGCGCCCGCAACCCGACCCCCCACGACTACGACATCATATCTATCTTCGCGATTTTCCATCTTCGCCTCCCGTTCCGAGCTCGCGCTCTTCTCCGATGCCTCCTTAGGTTGGCGGAAATGGCTAAGGGGGACTTGGAGACGACATGGAGACGACATGGAGATTTGGAGCCAGCGAAGCAGTGGCTCATGACATCGCGGACGCAGGAAAACCAGGAAGCAGTTCCAACTTCGCATCGTTCCAGTCACCAGCGATGCGCCGCTGAGAACGACGCCGAAAGTATCCCGAACCTGAACAGCTGCGAGGTCTAGCGTGCATGCAGGTGACACATATTTGCCACAACGCACCAAGGGACTCCGACCGGAATCAGAATCCCTTGATTTTCTGGTGACCCCAAGTACTCGAAGTTGGAACGAATTCTCCGCTTTCATTGAAGAGTGGGACGAGCTTCGAATGGCCGCATGATGAGCTTCGACGACGGCAATGGATGCACAGCTGCGCGCGCTCCGCGGGGCGAACGCGGCTGCCATGCTCGACTCGCGCATGGCGAGCTGTCGGCAACGTACGTGCGGTTCCGAGCCCTGTCCGCTTGGCCCCTCTGGCGTTCATCACGGCTGACATCTCGCGACAGACGACGTTCTGAGGAATGACAGCCCAAACGTCAGCGCTTCTTTTGTTTCTAGCCGCTAGACACGACGGAAGCGCACCGTAATATTCGACCATGCTGACCGTCGTTACTGGCGCCTACGGTCATGTGGGCGCAAACCTCGTCCGCGCCCTCCTCGATCGCGGCGATGAGGTCCGCGCCGCAGATCGGAGACAAACCGAGGCTCTGGAGGGCCTGAACGTCGAGCACGTCCCCATCGACGTGCTCCAACCCCAATCGTTGCAGGCCGCATTCGCCGGCGCGGACACGGTCTTTCACCTGGCCGCCATCATCTCGATCATCGGAGACCGGACGGGGATCGTTCGCCGCGTCAACGTCGAGGGCCCGCGGAATGCCGCTCGCGCTGCGATGGAGTGCGGTGTGTCGCGGTTCGTGCACTGCAGCTCGGTGCATGCCTTCGACCTCGAACGGTGCGGGCCCGAGGTCAGCGAGAGCAGTCCGAGAACCACCGACGAGCACGCTCCTGCCTACGATCGATCCAAGAATGAAGGAGAGAACGAAATCCGCGCCGCGATCGGACAGGGCCTCGATGCCGTAATTGTGAATCCGAGCGGGGTCATGGGACCCCACGACTACGGCCCCTCGAGGTTGGGGGAGCTGCTCCTCGAGCTTCGAGACCGCAGGATCCCCGTCAACGTCGGCGGCGGATTCGACTTCGTCGACGTGCGCGATCTCGTTGACGGGATGCTCGCCGCCGAGCAGTTGGGCCGCACCAGCGAGAACTATCTCCTGTCCGGTCACCGCCACAGCCTCAAAGAGCTCGCCCAGCTCGCGGCCCAGGTCACTGGCGTGAAGGCCCCGCGAATCTCGATGCCGCTGTCGCTGATCAGTGGCTTGGCCCCACTCGTCCTCAGGCTGACGCCCAGCGACAAGATCCCGCTCTTCACACCGGAGTCCTTGCACGCACTTCAATACGCACCGAGCGTGTGCCACTACAAAGCCTCGAAAGAGTTGGGCTATCTGGCTCGCCCCATCACCGAGACCGTCCGTGACACCTACGCCTGGTTCGACAACAGTCGGCAACGAACGACGACACTTTCCGCCGCACGATAGATCACTTGGCGGAGCTTCTTTCGTACGGCGCGATGCGCGGATGTGCCTGCTCAGAACCCCGTCGACCGCCCGATCGCAACGACCCGACCCGGGTGAGCAGAAAGTCGGATCGTCACGCAACAAGGGGCGCGACTGACCGACAAGGGCTGCATTGCGGCCCTGCGAAATCGGACGACCACACCCTGCCTCCTGCTGGCGCTCGCGTCGTGTGAAGAAAAAGCCCAATCGAAGCCGGGCATTTTTGGTGTCTGGCGGTGACCCCAACGATGCGAAGTTGGAACCAAGTTGTGGAGCTCCTCACGGATTGGGAGGGGCTCCGGACCCTCGCAACGTGAGCCTGTTGCGGACAAATCCTACCGCTCGCAGTCCATTCAAACGCCCTTTGTCGTCCCGAAGGGATAGACACGAGAACCAACTCATCAGCCAAGCCGACCGCGCTTAGCGCGTGTCCCAGATTGGCTGCGCGCCGCCGATTCGCTCCGTCAGGTAGTCGATGAATACGCGTACTTTCGCTGGCAAGTGTCGTCGCTCGGGCCATACCGCGTAAATGTCTTGCGATGGCATCACGTAGTCATCGAGCAGGCGGACCAGGTCGCCCTTCGCAATGTCCGGCCCGACAATGAATGTCGGAATGCGGCTTACTCCGCTCCCCTGCATGACGGCGTCCCGCAATGCCTCGCTGTTGTTGACCTGATAACTCCCGGACACGCGTATGCTCGTGCGCTCGGTATCACGTACGAAAGTCCATTCATTGGCTTCGCTGAAATAGGCGTACAGCAAGCAGTTGCGGTCGAGGAGCTCTTCGGGTGTATGGGGCTCCCCGTGTTTCTTCACGTACTCGGGCGACGCGCAGAGCACGGTGCTGCTTGGGGCGAGCTTGCGCGCAACCAAGGTCGAATCGGGAAGCGTGCCGACGCGAATCGCCAGGTCGTAGCGCCCCTCGATCAAGTCCACGACGCGATCCTCCATCGTCATGTCGACGTGAATGTCCGGGTACCGCTCTAGAAAGTCCGGAATTGCGGGCGCCACATGCAAACGTCCGAACGACATCGGCGTGTTGATCCGCAGTCGTCCACGCGGAGCCCGTTGTAGCTCGGTCGCAGCGTCCTCGGCGGCAAGCGCCTCGCTGAGCGCAGTTCGGGCGTGCTCCAGATAGCGCTCTCCGGCTTCGGTAAGGCTCAAGCTTCTTGTCGTTCGATGCAGCAACTGAACGCCGAGCTCTTCCTCGAGGTCCGACACGCGCCGACTGACGGCCGACTTCGTCTGCCCGAGCTTCGCGGCCGCGCGTGTGAAGCTCTCAGCCTCTACGACAGCCACGAACACGGGAATCGAAGCCATACTCGGGTTCATTTGTTGATCATAGAGCAACAATATGTTGCTGAAAAGGACGATTGTTGCATTTGAGAACACAATCTAGATTCAAGGGGCCAATCACAACAAGGAGGCACCCATGAATCGCACAACGCTCAATCTCCTCATCATGACCTTGCTACTCGCCGCCGCTTGCGGAGATACGGGCATGGCTTCTCGGGAGGGGACGGCTTCATACGAGGTGCTCTGCACGGACCCGCCTGCGACGGACGCCGAAGTAGCGGTCGCCCTCTACCTCTCTGCCTGGAACGAAAAGGATCCCATGGAACGCGCATGCAAGCTTCAGCGCAGTCTTGCGAGCGACGCCGTCTTTATCGACGCGAACGGCACGCTGCTTGGGCGGCCTTCGATCACGGACCACGTCGACACCGAAGCCGCCATCCACTTTGAAGACGGGACGAGGCGCGAGCGCGAAAATCCGATCGTGTTTCGGCATCAGGAGGCACTCGCCGGCTGGCTGACCACCGGTTCGCAGGGAGTTGTCGTCGAACGCGGCGAAGATTGGTTCGAGGTCGGCGTGGATGGTTTGATCACGCGCGTTCACACGCTTGCGGGCACAGGGAACCCTGGCCGATTGAACGAGCAGCTCCGAGCCTGGCAACGCGCTTGGAACAGCGGAGGCGAGACGACGCGCGCGAACGAGCTGGACCAGGCAACCACCGAAGACGTCCGATTCACCGATCTCCTCACGGACGTCCAGGGACGCTCGGCCTTGTCCGCGGAGATCCAACGCCAGCGGGACACGTTCAGTGGCGAGTTGACCCTCAACGAGCAGGTCGATGTGTTTGCAACAGACGATGGCCAAGCCGTTCTCATCCGCCAAGCGGCGGAGATCGCGCTCCCTGGCGCCGGTGCGCTCAAGATCGTCAACTATGTTCGGCTCCGGGACGGGCGAATCGAGCGACTGTCTGGCTTCCCGGCGCTCTGATGGCGTACGAAGATATTCAAAGAGGTCGAACTATGGAAACGGGGAATCGTTCAGGCGTCAATGCGACCTGGTACCTTGCGGGGATGGGCAGACGATTGACTTCCTTTCTTTCGGTGTTCGCCGTCTTGCTGCTTGGCGTGACGTCCGGCGCAATGCTGACCGAAGCCGCCATTTTGGTACCGTATTGGCAGTCGCTTGCCCCAGTCGATTTCTTCGACTGGTATGGAGAAAATGCGTCATTTCTCGTCGATTTCTACAGCCCACTCGAGATCGCCAGCGCGGTTGCTGCACTCGTCAGCGCCGTGACGCACTCCGCGCAATCTCGGCCCGGAGGACGGGTTTGGTGGGTAGCCGCCATCTTCGCGATTCTCGTCATCGCAACGTTTTTCGTCTACTTCAAGGACGCAAACGCGGCTTTCTTGAACCACTCGATCGCCGAAGATGCTTTGCCCGCCGTGCTGGCGACCTGGAGCAGGTGGCAGTGGGGGCGCGTCGGGCTCGGTTGCATAGCATTTGGGGCCAGCGTATTGGCGATCCGCGCAGGCGCCGCAACCTAAAGAACACGCAGCCGGAATCATCGAGGGCCTGCGGAAGGGTCTCGGTTTCATTGAAGAGTGAGACGAGCTTCGGATGGCAGCGTGGTGAGCTTGACGAGGGCAGCGGACGCTTTCAAATGTGGGAAATGCTTAGATTTCAAGTGCTCCCGGGCATCCTGCTCGCTGTCCTCGTTGTCGCCAGCCCCGCCAACGGCTCCGTTGTGCAATCCCTCGAAACGGTCCGGCAGAACCGCGAAGGCATGATGCCCATGCACCGCAACGCGCAGGGCCGACTGGAGCGGAGCCTGCGTGCGCTTCCAGAGAAGCAGCGCCTCGACGCGCTGCTTTCGAAACTGCGAGTCATCGTCGAGCAGAGCGTAGGGGGCATCGATGAATGACCGCAGCCTGTACACTGCGACCCTCGTGCTCGCGCTCGTCGCTTCCTTCAGCGCAGACCGCGCCTCGGCGTACTGCCGCATGACCACCCAAGGAGGCCCACCGATTGGCGACTCGCTTTGCGGCGAGGTGGGTGAGCCCTTGATCTGGAAGAACCCGTGTCTGTCCTACGCGATCGACTATCGGAGCTCGGTGTGGATGGACTTCGAAGATGTCGAGGCGGCGGTCGACGCGTCCTTCGAGGCCTGGGAAACAGCCGACTGTGGCGGGTCCACCCCAAGCCTGATCTTCAAGAAGCTTCAATCGTCCACGTGTCAGAGAGCGGAGTTCAACGCCACCGGGAACGTGAACACCATTACGTTCCTCGACCCGTTCAGGGACCCCTGCGCGGACGCGGACGATGTCGGTTACGCCCCACTTGCCTTCGCAGTGACGGTCGTATGGCACAACACGACGACCGGCGAGATCCTCGACGCCGACATGATGGTCAACGACCGACTGGCCACGCTCTTGAACGCGGGCGGCCCGTACGAAAACTGCCCTGATACCGGTTGCGCGCCCGGCACGGCGAGCGCCCCGGGTCCGGCGGATTTGCGAAGCATTCTGACGCACGAGGTGGGGCACTTCATCGGTGTGGGCCACTCGAATGTGATCGAAGCAACGATGCACGCTGCGACGAACCGAGCATCGGTCGAGAAGCGCACCCTCGAGCAAGACGACATCGACGCCGTCTGCGACATCTACCCGCCCGGCAACCTCTATCAGTCGTGCGACGCCGCACCGAACGGCGGGCTCGAGCTCAACTGCGAGACGAACGCGGCGGGTGACCCCATCGCGTGCGACGATCCCGCGCCCGCACCGGAGGACGGGCCCCCGCTCGACTGCGAGAACAACGCGGCGGGTGACCCCATCGCGTGCGACGATCCCGCGCCCGCACCGGAGGACGGGCCCCCGCTCGACTGCGAGAACAACGCGGCGGGTGACCCCATCGCGTGCGACGATCCGGCAAGCTTCCAGGGCGGCAGCAGCGGGTGCAGCCCGACGCGAACCCCAGCCGATGGGCTCTGGGTCGCGCTTCTTGCGGCACTGCTCGGGCTGAAGTGGCGGCGCGGACACTGGCGCGACACCGAGCTCGTCTAGCGCAGCTTGTCGATGGCCTCTTCCCAGTGCTTCCCGTCGAAGGGTTGGACGTCGAACGCGTCGAGGTTCACGTCATCGAGGCAGCGGAGGTTCACGTCGACTGCGTCCGGGTGGGAGCGTGGCCTGTAGAAGGAGTGGATGCCGCAGGTCGCACAGAAGTGGTGCTTTGCCGTGTGCGTGCCGAACGTATAGGTAGTGAGCTTGTCGTGCCCGCGGACGAGATCAAAGTCCGCTTCGTCCACGATGACGTGAATGAACCCCTTCTTTGAGCAGATGCTGCAGTTGCACTCTACCGCTTTCGCATCGCGAACTGTCACGCGGTAACGCACTGCGCCGCAGTGACAACCACCTTCGTAGAACGTCATCGCGTACTCCCGAACTGTGTGGCATTCATCTTGGACTCCGGGATTTGAATTTGATGGTCGCGCAAGGCTCATGCGCTCCGCTCACAGGAGCGCGTCGTATTTGGGGATTGCAATGCTCTTCTCCGCGAGCGTCGTCCACTTCGCAACGGAGGGATGCTCCCAGATGCGCGCCTCCCACCCGGCAACTTGGCCCTGAAGCCCCACGCCGTAGGTTCGGAATCGACTGAGGACGGGCACGTACATGCAATCGGCGATCGAGAAGTCGCCGAACAAGTACGGCCCTGGTGATGTGGAGAGCGACGCGTTCCAGATGTCGAGAATGCGTTCAATCTGGCGCGAGGTCTCGTCACTAGGCGAGAACCGGCTCGCCTTACCACGGTAGTTCATCGCCATCTCGTTTCGGATACTCATGAACCCAGTGCTCATCTCGGTGCTGACCGCCCGTGCGCGGGCACGAAGCAAGGGGTCGTCCGGCCAAAGTCTGGCCGCGGGAAACCGTTCGGCCGCGTACTCGCAGATCGCCAGCGCCTCGTGAACACTGAGACTGGCGTCGATGAGGACCGGCACCTTCCCCGCACCCGAGAACCGAAGAACTTTTTCTCGCCAATCAGGATCGACGAAGAGCGCTATCTCATGTGTCTTGAAATCGGCACCCGAATGCTCGAGTGCGAGCCAGGCGCGAACGGACCAGGAGGAGTAGTTGAGCGGAGCGATGACCAGGCGCATCGTGACGGCGATCTAACGCGATTTACGAGTTAAGGTCCATGGAGCTGCGAGTCTACGCCGCGGTAAGCTCTCGAATGATGCTGGTTCCGGCGCCGGGCCGGCTCTCCCATTGCCATCGCTCGAGGCATTCGAGTCGTCCGTCTGGGAGAACTGTGATCGTGCTGGTGCAACGGCCGCTGGCGGTCCGACCGTCCGCAGTGACGTGGCTGTAGCGGAAGCTCAGGGTATCGGCGTGTCGCGTGCCGACGAGAAATCCAAGCCGGATGCTGCCGCCGGCGTAGCGCGCCCATACGATTTCACCGTCTTGGTGGTAGTCGAAAAAAGTGTCGGCTCCCACGTCGCCGGCATGGCCGTCTGTCGCGTCTCGAAACCGTCGTCCTTCGAGGCTCGGCGCGGGCATATTTGCGCTCTTTAGCACAGACGTTTCACGGGATAGGATGTTGAATGCGGCCAGGGCGCCCGTCTGCGGCAACGAGCAACCGTTCAGGCGCTGCAGCCGTGCAGTCCAATCGGCTGACACGAGGGTGCCACAAACCAGAAAAAGGGAGCGCGCCCTTCGACGCAATCCCTTGATTTTTCGGTGACCCCAACGAGATTCGAACTCGTGTTACCGGCGTGAGAGGCCGATGTCCTAACCACTAGACGATGGGGCCGATTGCTCGTTGCGCTGCTTAACAGCTATTTGGCTCGGGGACTAGGATTCGAACCTAGATAGCCAGTACCAGAAACTGGAGTCCTGCCATTAGACGATCCCCGAATGGTCCCGATACCTTAGTTGGGTGCCGAGCGGCGGCACTATAGCGGTAAGACTTCACTCAGCAAGCAACGGTGGAGATCGGATATTCTTGACTCTTTCGATCATGTATATTTTGCTATTTCACCCACAAATTCAAGGTTAATCCTTCGCTTTCTTGATTGTTGACTTGACCCACGGGAAAACTGAGGAATAGTGAGGTTTCCCCTTCATGGCGTCATTGAGCAGCCGGGGGACAGGAGCATCATGACTTCGTGGAAAGAACAGCTTGGTGATCGGATCCCAGAGCAGCTTGCGGGCGAGGTGGATCTTTTCGAGGGCCAAATCGAGCTCAAAAAGCAGGGCAAGCTCGACGACAAGATCTTCGCCGAGACCCGGCTTCGCCGCGGCGTGTACGGGCAGCGCTACGACAACGGTCTTCGCGACGACGGCACCGGGCAAAAGACGCTCGCCTTTCCCTGCGGTGACCTGACCAAAGGGCCCGACACGGTCTGGGACGCGCCGGGCATGATGCGGATCAAGATCCCGTTCGGGAAGCTCACCGCCGAGCAACTCGAGGTGCTGAGCGAGCTCGCCGAAGAGAACTCCGATTCGATCCTGCACGTCACGACGCGGCAGGACATTCAGCTCCACTTCATTCACATCGAAGAGGCGCCCGACATGATGCGCCGGCTCGCCAGCGTCGGGATCACCACCCGTGAGGCCTGTGGAAACAGCGTTCGCAACGTGACCGCATGTGAGTACGCGGGCGTCTGCACGACGCAAGCGTTCGACGTCACCCCCTACGCCAATGCGATCACGCAGTTCCTCTTAGGGCACCCCGACGTTCAAGACTTCGGTCGCAAATTCAAGATCGCGTTTTCTGGCTGTGAAGACAATCCCTGTGGGCTCGTCACGTTTCACGACCTCGGGGCAGTCGCCCATGTCCGGGATGGCAAGCGCGGCTTCCGCGTGGTCGTCGGTGGAGGGCTCGGCGCCGTGCCGGTGCAGGCCAAGGTGCTTGCCGAGTTCTGCCCCGAAGAGGAGCTTCTTCCCCTCGCGCAAGCCGTCTCCCGCGTCTTTGCCCGCCTTGGTGAGAAGCAGAGCCGCGCGCGCGCACGCATCAAGTTCCTGGTTCAAAAAGTAGGCATCGACGAGTTCAAAAAGCTCGTCGCCGAAGAGCGCGAAGGGCTCCGTCCGGACGAGCGCTGGACGGCGTTCCTCGACGATCTTCACGCGACCGACGAGACGCCCGTGCGCGACCCAGGCGCGATTCCCAGCGACGCTCCTGCTGGGTTCCGCGCCTGGGCGGAGCACAATCTCAAGCCGCAAGCTCAAGAGGGCTACCACTCGGCCATCGTCAAGCTTCCGCTCGGGGACTTTACCGCCACGCAGGGCCGCGCCCTCGCCGATCTCGCACGCAAGTACACCGGCGATTCGATTCGCTGCACGGTCGAACAAAACCTCACCTTCCGTTGGCTCAGCGGCGCGGACGCGGTGGCGTTCTACGAAGGCCTCGTCGCCCTCGAGATGGCTGCGGCCGGCGCAGGCACGATCACCGACATGACCTCCTGCCCTGGCACCGACACCTGCAAGCTCGGCATCTCCGCGTCGCGCGGACTGACCGGCGAGCTCCGCAAGAGGCTCACCCTCGTCGAAAGCGAGCTCGACCCGGCGGTCAGAGCGCTTCGAATGAAGGCGAGCGGCTGCTTCAACTCCTGTGGCCAGCACCACGCCGCCGACATCGGGTTCACCGGCGTGAGCCGGCAGGTGGGCGGCCGAAAGGTTCCGCACTTCAACATCGTTCTCGGCGGCCAGTGGACCGAGAACGCCAAGAGCTACGGCCTGGTGGTCGGCGCGGTTCCCTCCAAGAACATCCCGAAAGCGGTCGATCTGATCACCCAGCATTACCTCGCGGACCGCGAGGGTGACGAGAGCTTCCAGGCCTTCATCGCGCGCGTGGGCAAGCGGGAATTCCGCAAGGTTTTGGCGCCGATTCAGAAGCCGCCCCCTTACGAAGAGGACCCGAGCTACTACAGCGACTGGGGCAATCCGCGCGAGTACACGATCGGCGACATCGGCGTCGGCGAGTGCGCCGGCGAAATCGTCCCCTTCGTCGAGTTCGGGCTGCAACAAGCCGAGCAGCAGCTCCACGATGCGCAGGACGCGCTCGAAGCCGGGCAGGCCGGGGCTGCCGCCCTCGGGGGCTTCACGGCGATGGTCACGGCGGCCAAAGCCCTCGTCCGCCATCTCGAGGTGCAGGTCAAAGACGACGCCGACGACGTGGTCGCCAACTTCAAGACGCACCTTCACGACACCACGCTCTTTCACGACCCCTTCGCGAAGGGCAAGTTCGCCGCGTACCTCTTGAAGATGCACGTGGACCAGTCCTACAAGAACGCCAACGACGAGATTGCGCACCGAACGCTCGACGAAGCCCAGTTGTTTCTCGAAGCGGCGCACGCGTGCTACGAGCGTCTCACCCAGGCAGCAGCCGCCGCAGCGGAGTAAGGCCCATGCAAGCAACGAAGTTTCAGGTGAAGCTCTACGCCAGAGCGGGCGCCATCGAGCTCGAAAAGCTCGTTCCCGTCTTTCACGAGTGGATTCGCAACAAAAAGATCTCCGACGAGCTCCTGATCGACGTGGCCGACTACGCACACGTTCCTCAGGGGCCTGGTGTGGTTCTCATCGGTCATCAATCGGACTACTACTTGGACGTGGCCGATGACCGGCCCGGCCTTCTCTACAGCCGCAAGCGTGGGTTCGACGGCGATTTTCAGGCCGGCATCGACGATGCCTTT
>Ga0265303_10002567_pt1 | contig 11260 bp, 10 predicted proteins | sample Helome_2_FD_192494 | JGI IMG/M metagenome (GOLD analysis project Ga0265303, IMG submission 192494) | Marine sediment microbial communities from subtidal zone of North Sea - Hel_20160317 (Illumina Assembly) | ecosystem: Environmental > Aquatic > Marine > Subtidal zone > Sediment ...
GAGTCGTTCTCCCTCCTTCAGATACGCGCGAAACGCCGGGTCCTCGGAGAGGCAGGCCTCGGCACTTCCATCGGCGAGCGCGACGACGTCCTCGATCGCGAGCGGGTGTCGTCCAAAGACGATCTCTTGCTTCGATATCGAGCCGCGGTTGGGAGATCGACTGTTCGAGTCCACGAATTCCACCTTGCCAGGGTAGCCAGGGTAAGGGAAAGAGTTTTCGGATCGGAAGGATCTGCAGCCGTCAACCTTGCCACGGGCGCCACGGGTGGCCTGTTCCTCACCGGCCACTCGCTGGCGTTCCATCACCGTCGCCGAACAGGCCAACGGCGATCGAGGTCGTCAAGCGTCGGTCCCCGGACCGCACCGTGAAGAGGTTCGAGCATTGATGGAGACCGCGTGGGGCACCCCAACGGGCGAAATTTAGCGGTAATATGGGGCGATGCAAAAGCCCACCGCCGCGCAATCCGAGGCTTCGGACGCAGCTCCGCGAGGGTCGGCGGGCTCTCTCGTCGCCGCTGTTTCGCGTGCTTGGCGGATCGGGGCGACGGGCGCCGGGTTTGCCTTTTTTGGACTGTTCTCGGTGTTGATCGCCCTGACGGCGATGCCTCTATTGCGACTGCTTCCAGGCACGAATCAGGAAAAGCAGATCCGATCCCAGCGCGCGATTCACTATCTCGTGCGTGCCTACCTGCGATTGCTCGAGATCCTGCAGGCCGGGCGATTCGAGGCGGTGGGGGGCGAGAAGCTGCGACAGCCGGGTCAGCTGATCGTGGCCAATCATCCGTCGCTGCTCGATGTGGTGCTTTTGATCTCGCTCATGCCCCAGGCCGATTGCGTGATCAAGGGCAGCTATATCCGTCATCCGCTCCTCGGCGGGGCAGCGCGGGGCGCGGGCTTCATTCCGAATTGGGAGGGCCCCCACCTCGTCGATGAATGCGCGGAACGATTGATCCAGGGCCGAAGCGTGATCATCTTTCCCGAAGGTACTCGGTCTCCGGTCGGTCGAATGGGTCGCTTTGCCAGAGGCGCGGCACATATCGCGCTGCGTTCGGGGCGAGACCCGGTTCCGGTGACGATCCGATGTGACCCGGCTACGCTCTACCGCGGAAAAGCCTGGTGGGACGTCCCTCATCGCATGTTCACACTGAGTGCTCGCGTCGGGGATCCGCTCCTGGTGAAGGATCACGTGACGCCAGCGATGAATCCGGCTCTCGCGGCGCGGGCGCTGACGAGGGGTCTCCGGGAGCATTTCGAGGCCGAGCTGTCGTCACTCGAGTCGATGCCACCCGATTCGATCCGGGCAGATTCGAACCCGTCGGACTCGGATCACGCATGAGATCGAGCACTCGCTAACGAGTCGGCTAGCAAATAAGGAAGGGCAATCGTTGTCAGAGGCAGATGCACTCCATGGCGAGCTCAAGGAACTCATCATCGAAACGTTGGCACTCGAGGACATCACTGCCGACGAGATCGAAACTGATGCGGCGCTCTTCGTAGAGGGCCTGGGTCTCGACTCGATCGATTCGCTCGAACTCGCGATGGTTCTCGAAGAACGTTACGGCGTGACCCTCGAGGACGATCCCGAGGCGAATCAGGCGATCTTCCAGTCGGTGCGCAGCCTCGGCGCCTTCGTTGCAGAGAATCGGGCGGGGTGAGCCGCTCGTCCGAGATGAGGCCTTCCGATCAGGTGCGGGCTGCTCACGAGGTGAAGCCTTCCAACGAGGTGAAGCCAGGCACCAAGAAATCGGCGAGTCTTGCTGGCTTGTTATGTCAGGCGCGAGATCCTCGTTCGACGATCGCTCGACGTTGGGATTCAAGCACGGATAGCGATCGAAGCGTTGGTTGGGGCGAGTTCGTAGTGGACGTCGCGCGCTTGCGGGATCGGCTTCAGGAGGCGCCGGCGGGCGCGTGGGTGTTGCTGACGGACGACGCCTACAGCTTCGCGGTAGGCCTCTTTGCGCTCTGGCATTCCGGTCGACACGCCATCTCTCCGCCTAATAGGCAACTCGGTGCTCTTCGAGGTCCTCAGACGCGCGCCGCCGGCGTATTGACCGATCGTCCGGACTGGTTTCCGGAAGGCTCGACGCTGCATCCACTACTGCGCGAGTCACCGATCGGTCGCGATGAGGACTTTGCGGTCGCGGCCAAGAGCTTCGAACCGCTCGATGGCGGTGCGCTTGCCGTCGAGTTCTTTACGAGTGGGACGACGGGGGATGAAAAGCCCGTCCTGAAGGAGCTGCGCCATCTCGCCAGCGAGGTCGAGGAGCTAGGCGAGAATTGGAACGACCGCGTGGAGGGGGCAGTGTTCTTTGCGTCGGCCTCGCACCAGCATCTCTATGGCATGCTCTTCGGCGTGCTCTGGCCGCTCTGCTCGGGACATGTATTCCAGGCCGAGCATTTCCTTCACGCTGGTGAACTGGTTCCGCGTCTGGCCGCCGCCGAACGAAGCGTATTGGCCAGCGTACCAACGCATCTGAAACGCCTGGTGCTGCACGCCCAGAGCCCAACGCTGCGCAATCGTTGTCGTGAAGTCTTTTCTTCCGGTGGCCCGCTGCCCGAGGACACGGCTCATCGCATCGCCGAGCTGGTGGGCGATGCGCCGATCGAAGTCTTCGGATCGACCGAGACCGGTGGCATCGCGTGGCGACGCCAGACTCCGGTCGCAAAGGGCGAGGAGGGGTCGATGGAGGCGCTGCGGCTGTGGACGCCCTTCCCATCGGTCGAGATCGTCGAGGATCCAGAGTTCGCCACGCTCCGGGTGCGCTCGCCCTTCGTGAGTCGGGGAAGTGCGAGCCCCGCGAGCGATGATTCCTTCAGGACGAGCGATCGCATCGAAATGCGCGATGCGGGCCGCTTCGCCCTGCTCGGCCGCGAGGATCGCGTCGTGAAGATCGGCGAGCGCCGCCTCGACCTGACGCGCATGGAGTCGGAGCTTCGAGGCGAACGATGGATCGACGACGTCGCGCTCACGACGCTCAATCGCGACGGCGACGAATCGATGAACGATCGAACAGACGCTCAGGAGCGAGTCGCCGCAGTGGTCGTGCCTTCCGAGAAGGGCTGGGCGCTGATTCGTGAATCCGGTAGGCGTGAGCTGAGTGGTCAACTCAGAGCCGGTCTCGCGGATGCCTGGGATCCCGTTCTGCATCCTCGCTATTGGCGCTTCGTGCTCGAGCTCCCCGAGAATCCCCAGGGCAAGATCACGCAGCCGCTTCTTCGGGCGCTCTTTCGAGATGTCGACTGGGGAAGCCTCGACGTCGACCGCCCGGAAATGTTAGGCGAGGTGCGGTCCGAGAACGCCATCGAGCGGACGGCTCTGGTGCCATCGGACCTTTCATGCTTCCCGGGTCATTTCCCCAACCACTTCATCGTGCCGGGTGTGCTGCAGCTCGACTGGGCGCTGGGCCTGGCGGAGGTCTTGTTGGGACGGCCGCACGAAGTACAGCAGATCGAGAGCTTGAAGCTGTTGATGCCGCTCGAACCGGGCGCGCGATTCCGGATACGTGTCGAGCGGGTCTCGCCGACCCGGCTCGATTTCGAGCTCTGGTTCGACGACCATGTCTTCGCCAAAGGACGCGTTCGCATCGCGGATCCGAATGAGTAGCGACGTGATGAAGCCGTGTATCGGCATACCGATCTACGATCACGGATCGACGATCGAGGCGGTCGTCGACGGACTCGAAAAATTCGATCTGCCCTGCATCATCGTCGACGATGGCAGTCACGCGGAAACGCGTGAAGTCCTGGACCGAATCGAAACGCGTCGACCCTGGGTCGAAGTCGTTCGTCATCCCGAGAATCGTGGCCGCGGCGCCGCGTTGCGGACTGCCTATCGACGTGCCGGCGCGCGCGGTTTCAGCCATCTCGTTCAGCTCGATGCCGACGGCCAGCATCGATCCGCGGACATCCCGCGCATGCTCGACGCAGCGAGTGCCGCTCCTGGAGCGCTCGTTCTGGGTGCCCCGATCTTCGATGACGATGCGCCGTGGTCACGCCTTCAGGGGCGAAAGCTCTCGCAGGGAATCGTCTGGCTGCAGACTCTTTCGTTCGCGGTTCGCGATCCGCTGTGCGGGTTCCGGTGCATTCCACTCGCGCCCACACTCGAGGTGCTGGATCGCAAGCGAACCGGGGATCGAATGGACTTCGATCCCGAACTCATCATCCGACTGGTGCGGGCGGGGTTGCCGGTGGTGAACGTGCCGACCGAGGTCTGCTATCCAGAGAGCGGGATCTCTCATTTCCGGATGGTCGAGGACAACCTGCGCATCGCCTGGGCCTATATCCGTCTGATTTTTGCGGCGCCCTTCCGATAGCAGGAGCGACTAGCGTGGGATCGAGAGAACTCGTCTGGACGAGGACGTCGCTGCGAAGGAAGTCGATGATGCGCTGGCCGATGCAACGCCTCTCGCGAGATGCGGCCTGGGCGAACGTTTCCGAGCGTGGCTCGGATCTGAGCCTGCGGTTCATCGTGTGGTCGATTCGAAAGCTCGGCCAGGCGCCGATGAAACTCCTGCTCGCACCGATCGCGCTCTATTATTGTGCGTTCGCGTCGACCGCCCGCCGCGGCTCGCGAGCTTATCTCGAGCAGCTCGATCGTTTCATGAACGCGCCTCCGCGGAGAATAGGTCTGCGGGACTTCTACGGCCACGTCTACCGCTTTGCCGACGTGCTCCTCGATCGCTTCGCTCTATGGGCGGGTGATTACGACAGATTCGAGATCCGATTGCACGGTCGCGAACACATGCAGCCACTCGTCGACGAACGCCGTGGCGCCTTTCTGGTCGGTGCACATCTCGGTAGCTTCGACATCCTTCGTGTGATTGCGCGTGAAGCAAATATTCCGGTGAACGTGATCATGTACACGGGCAACGCTGAGAAAGTGAACGCCGCGTTCGAAGCGCTGGACCCGGAATGCAACGTTCGCGTCATCGACATCGATCCGACTTCGACTCGCGCCGCCTTCGAGATCCGAAGCTGTGTTTCGCGCGGCGAATTCGTCGCGATTCTCGGAGACCGAGCCCCGCTGGACAGTCGCAGGACGCGCGTCAGCCACGTGAACTTTCTCGGGCGTCGCGCCGCCTTTCCAAAGGGCCCCTTTCTGATCTCGGCGTCCCTTCGCTTGCCGGTGATCCTGACCGTCGCGTTGAAGACCGCACCGAACTGCTATGACGTGTTTCTCGAGACGCTCTCCAAGGGCGAGCCCGTAGCCGCCCAGGATCGTGAGCGTGTCGTTCGCGAGCAGATTCAGCTCTTCGCGTCGCGGCTCGAGGAATATTGCCAGCGTGCCCCGCTCCAGTGGTTCAACTTCTATGATTTCTGGGCGGGTGCGGACGCTGGGGATGATTCGGAAGGGCCATCCCAACGGCAATCGACAGGGGATCGAGATGGACCGGTCTGACGATGCCCCTCAGCATCGAGAATTTCCGGCGATCGAGGAACTCATGCCTCACCGCGGAACCGTCGTGTTGCTGGACGGCATACTGCGTCATGACTCCGAGTCGACCGATGCCCGCGTTTCGATTGCGAAACAGAAATGGTTGAAGCGCGAAAACGGAACGGTCGCGGGCTCGGTCGCCGTCGAGTACATGGCCCAATGCGTGGCCGCCCACGAAGGACTGCTCGCACTCGAAGAAAGCCGTCCGCCGCCCAAGGGATTTCTGGTCGGCGTGATCGGGCTGCGCCTCGAAGTCTCCGAGTTCGCTGCCGACGCCGAGCTTCGTGTGCGTACGCGGCGAGTTCGCGGGCGCCCCTCGCTCGGCGCATTGTCCCATCGATGTGAAGTCCATCTGGAGCGATCCGATCCGGATCGGCGCGACGGCGATGGGTCTCGGGACGAGCTGGGTCCGTTGCTTGCGCACGGGCGCCTCAGCGTTTCGATTCCGCGCGACTCGGCGCGCTGAGTCCGGAATCCAGGCCTCGAAGGGGAGCGATGCGGACCCGATGCGAGTCTTATACCCTTCGTCGTTGTTCGCTCAGGAATTCAACCGAGTGAGTTTGATTGCACAGGGTTTGGGGAGGTCGATTCGATGAAGAAGCTTTTGTTCACCGCGATGGTCGTGGTCTTCGTGTGTCCCGCGTTTTCCGCTTCTGCGCGCGATACGCAGCATATGTATCTGTACGAAGACGTCATGAATACAGAAGAGGCCAAGGGCAAGCTCAATCTCGACATCCGATTCTATTTCGGTGACCAGAGCCATCCCGAGGTAGAGAGGAAGCTCGGCACTTTCGTTGCGAACAAGAAGACGAATGCACTCAACAAGTCGGATACCCGAGCCTGTGAATGGGCTTTTCTCTCGGCGATGTTGTCGCTTCAGCAGCGAGCGGTTCGGGAAGGCGGCAACGCCGTGATCAACATCCAGAGCTACTACAAGAAGAACGTGATCAATAGCGCGACCGAGTTCGAATGTGGCGCCGGCGCCTTCGTGGCCGGTGTCGCTTTGCGCGGAACCGTCGTCAAGCTGAAATAGCGCGGTGAACCGGGCCGATTCGTCGTCCGAGCAACGGGCTCAGCGCGAGTCGGCCAGCGCTCGGCCTTCGGTGACCTGATAGGCCTGGTCGGCCGCGAGGTCACGAAGAAGAGTGCGCTCGCCAGAGGGCCATACGATCTCGACTTCGTCGACTCGCGATGCCGATCCCAGGCCGAAATGCTGTCGCTTGCTGCTCGACGAGACATAGCCGCTACCGGCGTTCACGATGCGAGTCTGCCAATGGTCACCCGCGCGCAGGCGGAGTCGGGCGCCGACGGCATCGCGGTTGGACGTCGTTCCGACGAGATCGAACCGAATCCAATGCGCCGCATCTCCCCGATTGCGCAGGACCGTCGCGGGCATGTAGAAATTGCGCAATGCGATATCGAGCCGACCGTCCTGGTCGTAGTCGAAGATCGCCATGCCCCTGCCATCTTCGATTCGGTCGACGCCGTTGACGAAGCCGACCTCGGTGAACCGGCCGTCCCCGTTGTTGCGAAAGAGCACGTTGTTCTCTCGCCCGTTCAGGCTGGCGTTGCCGATGTTGAGAAGGGATCCGCCACGCTTTCCGAGGCGTCGACCGACGCCTTCCATCATCTCCATTCACAAATCGTCTTTGAGAGGGCCGGTGACGAATCCGTTCGCGACGTAGAGGTCGAGTAGACCGTCGTTGTCGTAGTCGAGGAAGTCGGTCGCCCAACCCCATTGTGCATCGCGTACGCCAGACGAGTCGCTGACGTCGGTAAACGTGCCGTCGCCCTCGTTTCGAAAGAGGGTGCTGCCTCGCGAGAGCTTCTCCGTGATGTCGTCGGCTTCGATCTGAACGGCATCCGTAAAGAGACCGACGATCTTGAAGTACCAGGGGATCGGGATCGGGAAATCCGGGTGGAAGAGCGTCCAGCCGGAGTTGACGTGCATTCCGGCGATATAGAGGTCGAGATCACCGTCACCGTCGTAGTCGCCCCAGGTGACCCCCATTCCGGAGCCGCCGTCGGCGGTTCCCGTCGACTCGGTCACGTCCTCGAAGCTTCCGTCGCCCTTGTTGCGGAAGAGTCGGTTTCCTCCGAACTCGTTCGCGACATAGAGATCCGGCCAGCCGTCACTATCGTAGTCACCCCAGGCCGAGGCCATGTCCCATCCCGGGCTGTCGACGCCAGCCTTCCTGGACACGTCCTCGAACGTACCGTCGCCCTGGTTGCGTAGCAGCGTGCCGCGGACTCCGTTCTTCGCATCGTTAGGCGGCTTCGGCGTATCCTCGTTGTGGTTGCCCATGCGCGCGACGTAGACGTCGAGATAGCCATCGCGGTCGTAGTCAGCGATCACAGGCATGCTGCCCCACGGCTGCGGCGGTACGCCCGCGTCGTCGCTGACGTCCGTGAAGTGCCCCATCCCGTCGTTGCGAAAGAGCTTGTCGCCACCGGCGACAGCGGCGATGTAGACATCGGCCGTTCCGTTGTTGTCGTAGTCGAAGAAGGTCGCGCCTGCGGCGGCCGCCGGATACGGCGTCGGCAAACCGGAGTTCGCCGTGGTGTCCTCGAAGCGTCCATCGCAGAGACTGCGGTAGAGAGAAAGGCTTGGACTTCCCATCATCAGCATGTCTTCGCAGCCATCGCCGTCGACATCGGCGATCGCGACTCCCGAAGCCTGCCGAACAGGATTCTGCTCGGACTTGCCAAAGAGACGGAACGTCGGAGAGGACTCGTTGCGGTGGACGTCACTGATCCCGGCGGCCTCGTTGGCGACTTCGAAGCGCGGTTGGGGCGAACTTACGAGCGTCCGTGCCGTGACTTCTTCCGAGGTGATCTCCCAGAATGGATCGAAGAATCGGACATAGAGCGTCGCCCATTGTTCGAGCTGTCGATGGTCGCCCTCGGGTCCGCGGCCGCGAACGATGACATGGACGGTGGCGCGATGGCCCTCGGGCGTCGGGTTTCGCCAGTCGACGTGTTCGACGCGTTGCTCTGCGCGATCGATCTGGGAAAAGAGCGCCAGCAGATTCTCGTATCGCTCGCGAATCGACTCAGCGTCGCTCGTCTTCGTCCAGCGAAGAGTGCGCTCGGAATGCGGGGCAGAAACTTCTTCCGGATCCTGCCAGGAGATGCCGGTGCCGACTCGATTCGGGTAGAACCTGAGCAGCACGTCGAGATTTCGATCGGCGAGCTCGCTCGGCCAATGGCTATGCAACATCGCGTTGAGTGGGTCGACCAGCTCGGCGCGCGTCTTCGTCCAGGCGTCGGCGCGGGCCTCGGAAGACGAAGGGCCCACGCCGAGGACGATCGTGAGGGCGGCGATGGTGCTCGCGGCGATGGTGCTTGCGAGAGCGAACGTCGTTCGGGTGCGGGCGGCGTGACGTTGCGTCTCGCCCGATCGTCGGTCCACTCGACACGGCTCTTGACCACGGAGTACCAATTGATGCACGCTTCCCGGTTGAAATGAGTGATTCCGCAGACAGGGATAGCACCGTCGATATCGGCCCGGTAGATCTCACCGCGCTGCAGGCGACCCTCGGGCAGGCGCGCAAGAGCCCGCTCTACTCGGAGACGCTTCGCGATGTGCGCGTCGATTCCTATGAGGATTTCAAGAAGATCCCGTTCACGACCCGGGCCGATCTGGAATCTGCTGGGCTACACGGAACGCGAGCCGCGCCACTCGAAGAGATCTGCCATTACGGCGTGAGTTCGGGGACGACCGGGAATCCGAACTCCACCTGGCTGACGCCGTCCGACCTCGCGAATAACGCCCGCACGATCAGAGAGCGCCATCCCGACATTTTTGCGGCAGGCAAGATCATGATCAATCGCTTCCCCTTCATGGCGGCACCGGCGCATCTGATCCAGCTGATCTCCCAGCAGGGCGGCGGCGTTTCGATCCCGGCGGGGAACATCAATTGGGACGTGCCCTACCCCAAGGCCCTCGACCTCTCGATCAGTACGGGCGCGACCGTGCTCGCCGGACTGCCGCTGGAGCCGATCGTGCTCAGTCAGATCGCCCGTCTGCGGGGACTCGATCCGGCGAAAGACGTTGCGCTCGACACGTTCTTCCTGGGCGGTGCGCCGCTTCCGCCGGTCCTGCAGCGTCGCATCGAGCGCGACTGGGACGCCCGCGTCGTCGAGCTCTACGGTTCGACGGAGACGATGCTGTTGGGGACGGCGTGCGCCGAGCGAACGCTGCATATCGAGACCGGCCTCGTCTTCTGCGAGATCTTGTGCGTCGATTCCGACGAACCGGCGGCGGTCGGTGAAGAGGGTCGGCTCATCGTCACGAATCTGGGGATCGAGGGCAGTCCGCTGGTTCGCCTCGATACCGGGGATCGCGTTCGACGTCTCGGTCCATGTGTTTGCGGCGACCCCCGGCTGAGCCTCATCGTATTGGGCCGCGCTGCCGACGTGTCCGTGGTCGAGGGCAATCGATTGCATAGCTACGAGCTCATCGAAGCCGCTGCGACTGCAGCGGATCGCCTCGATAGTTCCGTTTTCTTTACCGTGATCCTCCCGGATCGTCTCGTCGTGCGGATCGAGACCGAGAGAAAGAAGGGTGGCGATCCTGAAGGCGCGATTCGCGCCCATCTCGGCGACGTTCGAGTCGAGATCGAGCGCGTCCCGCGTCATTCGATTCTCGATGTCGAACATCTGAGCCGCAGCCCCAGCGTCTACAAGCCCGTGCTCCTGGCTGATTGGCGACGCCCGGGACGCCGACTGATCTCGATCAGCCAGAGCATGATGGAATGGCCCAAGCTGAGTGGCCGCGAAGCGCTTCGATGGGGGCTCCGGAGCCTGCGAACCAGTCTACGCGGCCGGAGTCTGGCGAAGGAGCTTCGGGCCTCGGAAAAGTGAGGGTGGCCAAGCCTTTACCCGGATGATATCCCTACCGGATGACCGACTTCGAACTGGATCAGATCGAGATTGAGACGAAACGTACCGCCGCAGCGAAGCGCGCCGCCGAGGGTGCGGGCCCGAGCCTGGCCGAGGAGCTCCGCAGAGGTCGGGAGATCGACGACGAATCGCTCGCGGCCCTCTATCTCGCGCAGGACGTGACGACCGAAGATCTGCTGAAGCTGGCGACCGATCTCCGAGCGGCTGGCGGCCCGCAGATCGAAACCTTCTCCCCTCTCTACATCACGAATCATTGCGATGCGGAATGCGTGATGTGTGGCATGCGTCGTGCGAATCAGGATCTCGAACGGTCGACCGCGGATCAGGGAACGATCGAAGAGCAGCTCGACATCCTCCATCAGCGCGGACTGCGCGGTGTTGCGATCCTGACCGGCGAGTATCGTCATGGTCCGCTGCGTCGCGAGATGCTGGCTCGAACTTCCGAAGCGACGCGAGCTGCACTCGATCGCGGCTTCACCCATGTATTGATCAATGTCGGTTCGATCGAAGAAGACGAATACGACGACCTCCTCGCGGGTATTCCGCGCACCGAGGATGGCAAGCTTTCCCCGCATATCACGATGTGTACCTTCCAGGAGGCCTACGAGCCTCGGGTCTACACCAAGTTCATGGGCAAGACGCCGGAGAATCCGCGCAGCGACTATGCGCGCCGAATCGCGAATTTCGATCGCGCTGCGGACGCTGGCATGCGGTCAGCGAATCCGGGGCTGCTTCTCGGGCTCAACGGCGACGTCGCCTTCGAGATGCTCGCGCTGCTCGCCCATGTCAGACATCTCCGGGCACGCGGTCTTCAGATCTACATCAGCCTGCCCCGATTGCGTAAGGCGAGCGGAGCGGAACATCGCGCCGGCGTCACGGACGACCAACTCGCGCGGATCGTCGCGGTCTTGTCTGCCGGCG
>Ga0265303_10002568_pt1 | contig 11259 bp, 11 predicted proteins | sample Helome_2_FD_192494 | JGI IMG/M metagenome (GOLD analysis project Ga0265303, IMG submission 192494) | Marine sediment microbial communities from subtidal zone of North Sea - Hel_20160317 (Illumina Assembly) | ecosystem: Environmental > Aquatic > Marine > Subtidal zone > Sediment ...
ACTCGGGCTCACACACATCGCAGTTGATGCATTCGTCTGTAATCATCAGGGCCATTTGGGCTACTCCAAAAACATCGGTTGACCGGTTGTCAGCAGCAACGCTTTGTGGCGAGCAGGCGTTGCACCTCAGGATGCACGAATTCTGACACATCCCCGCCCAGCCGGGCTATTTCCCTCACCAACGTCGAGGAGATAAACGCATACTGCTCAGCAGGCGTCATAAAGATTGTCTCAATCTCGGGCGCCAGACGCCGGTTCATGCTGGCCAGCTGGAATTCGAACTCGAAGTCCGAGACCGCACGCAAACCCCGCACTACGATCCCGGCCCGGTGCTGCCTGCAGAATTCGACCAGAAGCCCCTCGAACGGCACGACCTGGGCCTGCGCAACATCTGCCAGGGCAACCCGCGCAAGCTCGAGCCGCTCTTCGAGGCCGCACACCGGGTTCTTGCCGGTGTCCCTGGCCACCGCCACGATCACACGGTCGAACAGGCGGGCGGCGCGCGCTACCAGATCACTGTGGCCATTCGTAATCGGATCGAATGTACCGGGGTAGACCGCTATTTTCATTGCGTTATGTCAGACGGGGCCTGCCACTCGGCAGTACCCGCGCGTCTGCCTTCGGATTGTCATGGACAGCTGTCATTCTAGCCTGGGATGCTGCGGCGCAACAAACGCTGTGCCGACTGCCCCGCGGTACCGTCCCGGTGTAGGAGCCAGTTAGCGGGCATATCTGGCCAGTCCCGGCCCGCATCCTGCTCGATATAGATCGTCGAATCCGGCGCCAGCCAATCCCTGTCCTCCAGCAGGCGACCTACCGCAGGAAGCAGGCCATCGGCAAACGGCGGGTCGAGAAACACGATGTCGAAGGGGGTTTCCGGCGGCGTCTTGAGCAAACGCAGGGCATCGACCTGCACCACCTTGGCGGCCGACTCCTCGTGCAACAGGACGATGTTATCGCGCAGGCGCTGCGCTGCCGTCCGGTTCTGTTCCACTGCGTAGAGAAAAGCGGCACCGCGCGACAGGGCTTCCATCCCCAGCGCGCCACTGCCGGCGAACAGGTCGAGACAGCGTGCACCTTGAATGTCTGCCTGCAGCCAGTTGAACAGGGTCTCGCGCACCCGGTCCGGGGTCGGGCGCAGACCCCGACCGGGTGAAAAATGCAACCTGCGCCCTCTATGCCGGCCGCCGATGATACGGACCTGATTGGCAGCCACCGTGAATCCTAAACCAGAGATTCGTCAGCCGCTGCCGCCAACGATCACCGCGATTCCCGCCGGCGCACTGATACGTCGGCTGAAGGCATCTTTTACCTGCTCAACGTCGACCGCCGCGAGTTTGCCGGTGATGGTATCCAGCCAGTCCAGGGGATAATCGTAGAATCCCATCATCGCGAGGTACTCCACGATCTTGCTGTTACTCGAGATCCGCAAGGGGAATCCACCGATCAGGTTCTGTTTGGCCGCGTCGAGTTCCTCCTCGCTCGGACCTTCCTCGACGAAACGGGCCAGGGTGGCGCGCATCACTTCCAGCGCCTCGTCCGCCTGCTCGTTCTTGGTTTGCGCAACCATCAGGAAAGGCCCTTGAACGCGCATCGGACTGAAGTAGCTGTAGACGCTATATGACAAACCCCGCTTGTTGCGCACCTCTTCGCCGAGGGTCGAGACCAGAGAGCCGCCTCCTAACACATGATTGCCGACATACAGCGCCATGTAATCGGGATCGTGCCGTGCGATACCACTCTGGCCGACATAAATATGAGTCTGCGAAGAGGGAAATGACTCACGCAGTTCCCCGCCGCTCACCGCCGGTGGCGAAGGCAGGACGGGGGCGTGTCGACCAACGGCCAGACCTGCGGTCATCCGTTCTGCAATCTTCCCGGCCGTCTCGCGATCGACGGCCCCGACGATAGCGACCACCGCGTTGGCCGCCACATAAAAGCGGCGATGGAAGCGTTGCAGATCGTCGCGTCCGATCTTCGCCAGGGAACTCTCATCACCGCCGGGGGAGTGCGCATAGGGGTGGTCCGCATACAGGGTCTGAAAGAACCTGCGCTTGGCGACGCTGGACGGCGACTGCAGACTCCGGCGCAGACCGATCTGCATCTGCTGGCGGACCCGCTCGATCGCATCGCCATCGAACCTTGGCTGGGCCAGGACCATCTGCAAGGACCCGAGCGCCACATCCAGGACCGCGGGTTCCACCAGGCTGCGCAGGCTCACCCAGGCCATGTCGCGCAGGGAACCGTTGCCCAGCTCGATACCCCGCTCCTCCAGGCGCAAGGCCAGGGCGTCTGCATCCCATTCACCGGCCCCTTCGGTGAGCAGCGCATTGGTAAATTTGGCCAGACCGGGCAGGTCGTCATCACGTGCACTGCCGGCATCCATCACGACACGCACGTCGACCATCGGCAGGTCGGGCGCATGCACGTAAATCACCTTGGCGCCGCCGCTGGTCTGCCAGGACTCGATGGCTGGGCCAGCGTCGACCAGGCCGGCAGATAAGAGCAGTACAACGAGGGCCCAGTGCTTAGCTGCCATGACGACCTCCGTCAACCGACGCGGAACGCCCCGCCTTCTGATTCATCGGCAATGGTGTGAGTGTCGCCACCGTCAGGTTGTCGTCCAGATAACGCCGGGCCACCGTGCGGACCTGTTCGGGCGTCACCGCCTTCAGCGCCTTGATCTCGTAATCGATCAGACGCCAGTCCAGGCCGATGGTTTCAAGCACCCCGATCTGCATTGCCTGGTAAAATATCGAGTCCGCCTCGTAGACCTTGCTAGCGATCGCCTGGGTGACCACCCGCTTCAGTTCATCTTCGCCGATAAGCTCCTCGCGCAGGGTGGCAACCTGCTCGCGCAACTCCTGCTCCACCTCGGCGACCGTATGCCCGTCGGTCGGAGTTCCGTCGAGCAGCAGCATCCCGGGCAGGCGACTGTAGCTACCGTACTCGGCCCCGGCGGATGCTGCAATCGCGCTGCCGCGCACTAGCTGGCGTGACAGGCGGGCACTTTCGCCACCGTCCAGGACACTGGACAGGACGTGCAGCGCGTAAGGTTCCCAAGGTTCGTCCGACTGGCCCACGATCGGCGTCTTGTAACCCATCAGCAGATAGGGCTGACGCGCCGGAACCCTGACCTCGACCCGGGTCTCGCCCGCCTGCTTCGGTTCGGCCGCCGGCTTAAGTACGGGTACATCGCTGGTTTCGAGTGGCCCGAAGTGGCGCTCGGCCAGGTCGCGCACCGCATCCGGCTGGACATCGCCGACCACCACCAGGGTGGCATTGTTGGGCGCATACCAGCGCCGATACCAGTCCGCCAGGTCGTCAACCGTCATGTGTTCGAGATCGTTCATCCAGCCGATCACCGGATTACGGTAGGGCGAGGCCCGCCACGCGACGGCATTGAACTGTTCGTGGACCTTGCCGCTCGGCTTGTCCTCGGTGCGCAGGCGCCGCTCCTCTTTCACCACCTCGATCTCCTTGGCGAACTCAGCCGGATCGAGCAGGATGTTGCGCATGCGGTCGGCCTCGAGTTCCATGGCACGCTCGAGATGTTCAACGGCCAGGGTCTCGAAATACGCGGTGTAGTCACGGCTGGTGAAGGCGTTTTCATTTCCACCCAGCGCCGAAACGACGCGCGAGAACTCGCCCGGACCCAGCTTCCCGGTACCCTTGAACATCATGTGCTCCAGGACATGCGAGACCCCGGTGACGCCGTCCGGCTCATAGCTGGAGCCGACCTTGTACCAGACCTGTGAAACCACCACCGGCGCCCGGTGATCTTCCTTGACGACCACCTTCATCCCGTTGCTCAGTCGGTATTCGCTGACCTTTGCCGCGGCCGGCAGCGCTGCCAGCAGCAGGATGCAGAAAAAGGTTCTTTGCAAAACTGTTAACACCATTCGTGCTCCGAGGTGCGGCGCCGCCGCAACGAGTGTTACGATGCGCCACACTAAATCATTTACCGCGTTGTGACCGCAGATTGTTGCAAGCCAACGGGGTACCATCAAGCTCCCGTGGCCTGAACCCTGGGAAAATCGACCGGTGGGCCGCAAAACAGTTCCCGCAGACTGACAAGCAATGTTCGGATTCGGTAAGAACCCCCCCCCGGAAACCCCGTCGGAGGAAACCAGACCTCAGGGTCTGTTCGGCCGCCTGCGTGCCGGGCTCGCGCGCACCCGCGCCAATCTCAGCGATGCGCTGGGCGACCTGCTGAGCGGTCACCGTCAGATCGACGATGAGCTATTGGAGGATATTGAGACCCTGTTGCTGACCGCCGACGTCGGGGTGGACGCCACTCGGCGCATCATCGACGACATCGCGTTCCAGGTCCGGCGCAAGGAACTGTCGGACCCGGAAGCCCTGGCCGCGGCCCTGCGTACACAACTGGCGAACATACTGCATGCAGCAGATGCCCCCGCCGCAGAGCCGACGGGCGGCAGGCCAATGGTCGTCCTAATGGTCGGCGTCAATGGCGCCGGCAAGACCACGACCATCGGTAAGCTTGCCCGTCGTATCCAGGATGCCGGTCAGACGGTCATGCTCGCCGCCGGCGACACCTTCCGCGCCGCCGCCGTCGAGCAGTTGCAGACCTGGGGCGAGCGCAACGATGTCCCGGTGATAGCGCAGGCGAATGGCGCTGACGCCGCATCCGTGATCTACGATGCCCTCGAGGCAGCGACTGCGCGCAAGATCGATGTCCTGATCGCAGATACCGCCGGGCGCCTGCACACCAAGAGCAGCCTGATGGAGGAGCTGGGAAAGATCAGCCGGGTGCTGAAGAAGATCGATCCCGAAGCGCCGCACGAGGTGATGCTGGTGGTAGATGCAGGCACCGGCCAGAATGCACTCAACCAGGCGGTCCAGTTTCACGAAACGGTCGGCCTCACCGGCATTACCCTGACCAAACTCGACGGCACCGCCAAAGGTGGCATCATATTCGCTATCGCCGACCGCCTCGGCGTCCCGATCCGGTTTATCGGGGTGGGCGAAAGCATCGAAGACCTGCGGCCATTTGATGCAGATGAATTCGTCAAGGCACTGTTTGAATAGGTTCGAGGTTCGAGGAGCGAGGTACGAAGCCTCTTTTCCTCGGTCCGCGCTCCTCGGCCCTCGCCCCTGATCTCCATGATTCGATTCGACAATGTCGCCAAACGCTACGCCACCGGTCACGAGGGACTGTCCGGCGTCGACCTGCACCTGGCACCGGGCGAGATGGCCTTTCTCACCGGTCACTCCGGTGCAGGCAAGAGCACGCTGCTTAAACTGATCGGCCTGCTGGAGCGCGCCACCCGAGGCCAGGTCTGGGTGAACGGGCGTAATCTGAACAAACTGAAGTCCCGCGATATCCCTTACCATCGGCGCGAAGTTGGCATGATCTTCCAGGACTATCGCCTGCTCCACGACCGCACCGTGTTTGACAATATCGCCCTACCCCTGGTGGTCGCCGGCATGGGGCACGCCGAGGTCAGGCGGCGGGTACGCGCCGCCCTGGACAAGGTCAGCCTGTTGAAGAAGGAAAAGGTATTTCCGATCACGCTGTCCGGCGGTGAACAACAGCGGGTCGGTATCGCGCGTGCCCTGGTGAGCAAGCCTCCGGTGCTGCTGGCCGACGAACCGACCGGCAATCTGGACCCGGAACTGTCGCGCGAAATCATGGAACTGTTCCTCCAGTTCAATCAGGTCGGCGTCACCCTGCTGGTTGCAACCCATGATGTCGAACTCATCAGCAGTTTTGGCAAACGCATCGTCAATCTGCGCGACGGCCGTGTCGCCGACGATAGCGGAGGACCCGGCTGATGGCACGGCGCGCGCAGTCAACAAAGTTCAGGCGCAACCGCAACCCGGTCAACTGGCTGTTGCGTCACGCGCAGATGTCTCTGTCGTCGCTGGGTCGTCTCAGCCGCAACCCGGTCAATACTGCCATGACGGCCGCGGTAATCGGTATTGCACTGGCGCTGCCCAGCGGCCTGCATCTGCTGGTCGACAACGTCAGCCAACTCAGCAGCACCTGGGACGGCTCCGCCAGCATTTCACTTTTCCTCAGCGAGGGAGTCAGCGACGAGCAGGCCGATACCGTTCGCCAACAGGTGACCCTGCGCGCGGATATCGCCGAGACGCGCCTGATCGACCGCGCGCAGGCCCTGGAGGAGTTTCGGCGCCTGTCCGGTTTTGGCGAAGCCATAGATTTGCTCGACCAGAATCCCCTGCCGGCCGTGGTGCTGGTGCGCCCGCAGAACAGTGTCCAGAGTGCGGATGCCGTTGCCGTGCTTGCCCAGGAGCTGCAGGCATACCGGGAGATCGAACTGGCACAGGTGGATCTGCAATGGGTGGAGCGCCTGGGCGCCATCACCAACACCATCGAGCGTGCGGTAATCATCCTCGCGGCGCTGCTTGCAGGCGCGGTACTCCTGATCGTCGGCAACACCATTCGCCTGGAGATCCAGAATCGTCAAAACGAGATTGAGATTGTGAAACTGGTCGGAGGAACCGACGCCTTTATCCGCCGACCGTTCCTGTACGAGGGTATCTGGTACGGTCTGCTCGGCGCCGCCATCGGTCTGCTGCTGGTCTTGAGTTCGTTATATCTGCTCGACGGGCCGGTGCAACGCCTGGCCGGGCTATATGAGTCGGACTTCGCGCTCGCCGTGATCGACCCGGCGAGCCTGCTCGGGGTCCTGTTCGGGGGTCCGCTGCTTGGCTTGGCCGGGGCCTGGCTCGCGGTCGGTCGGCATCTGGCGCAAATCCAGCCGGAATGAAGGGGAATCCGGGTGTCAGAAAAGCAGGATCGACGGCCCGCCGGATTCAAGACCTGACGCCCCCGTCCGCTATAAGACCCGCGTTCCCGCCAGTGCCCATTCCGGGTGTTCGGGCGGACCCTGGACGGCCTTAGGGTTGAGCGCGAACACTCGAAGTAAAGCGTTAATTTACAATCAGTTGCTCAGACATGGGAACTTTTTCCGCTTATTGGCACTCTCATGCCCGGACTGCTAAAAAACACTGGCAGTCGAAGCACCAGAGTGCTAGATTTCAACTGGGGATACAAGACGTTTAACGGGACACAGATGAGTAAAGAACTCGCGATACCGATGACTCTGCCAACCGGCAGTATGGATGCGTATATCAGCGCAGCCTTTCAACTGCCGATCCTTTCGGCCGAGGAAGAGCACGAACTCGCCGTGCGCCTGCGTGATCATCAGGATCTGGATGCTGCGCGCAGCCTGGTCATGGCCCACCTGCGCTTCGTCGTCAGGATAGCGCGCGGTTACAGCGGTTATGGCCTGCCTCAGCACGATCTCATTCAAGAAGGCAGCGTCGGACTGATGAAGGCCGTGCGCCGTTTCGACCCGGATATGGGCGTGCGCCTGGTGTCTTTCGCCGTGCACTGGATCAAGGCCGAGATTCACGAATACATCCTGCGCAACTGGCGTATCGTCAAGATCGCGACGACCAAATCGCAGCGCAAACTGTTCTTCAATCTGCGCAGCGCAAAAAAGCGTCTGGGCTGGTTTTCCAGACAGGAGGTGGAAGAGGTTGCCGAGGATCTGGGCGTGAAGCCTGAGACCGTCTTGGAAATGGAGTCACGCCTGTCCAACTACGACGTGGCATTCGACGGTGCAGCTGCGGACGACGACGAGGGCCCCAGCATGGCGCCGGCAGCCTATCTGCCGGACCTGCGCAACGAGCCATCGACGCAGATCGAGCAAGCCGACAACGCCGCGTCGGAACGTGAAGGGCTCTATGCCGCCCTGGAAGCACTGGATGAGCGCAGCCGCGACATCCTGCAGCGCCGCTGGCTGACAGAAAGGAAGGAAACCCTGCATGTGCTGGCCGATGAGTATGGCGTATCCGCAGAACGCATTCGCCAGATCGAGGCGGCGGGAATGAAGAAACTGCGCGCCACACTGGCTGCCTGAGGTCTTCTAGCTGACCCTGCAGACGCCCGCCATCGTGCGGGCGTTTTCTTTTGCCTGGCGCCGGAAACGCCGATCAGATTGGTCTGGTTGAGTTAGCCGAGGAGGCTTTGCCGGTCGCGCAGCTTCACCTTCAGATGCTCTCTCATTAGACAAGCCGACATTGAAGTCTGGAAAATGGATATGGGGTTCGATCCCAGTCACTAGTAGAGTGGTCGCTGGGCTTATGACGGCAAACGACATATTCTATTCTCTAATTCCGGGCTCTGCTTTCTGCTGTTTCTGCCGGCTCACTGTTCTCTCCGCGGTAGGCGCATGGCCTCCGCACCATGGTGTCGGATGGCATTGACGGATCAATGTTGAAAACGCGCTTGGCTCGTTTGAGCTGGTCATATGTCCGGAGGTCGAATCCGCAGGACGCGTGGAGAACTGTTGCAACTGTCCCCTCAGGCGAGTGGGGCTTGTTGGAGACCCCGGGGATGAATCAGGCGGCGAACGGTCGAAGCGCCTTCGGTAACTCCTCCGTACAGCGGTTTGACACGGCCTGCACAACTTCTTCCGTCTGGTCGCCATGGGGCAACCCCATGATGTTGATTCGAATCAACCTCTTATCCACATGCACGACATGAATATGTTGCTCGGCCAAGGCCTCTACCGTACCGGGTTGCACAGGCAGAATACGGAACAGACCGCCGTAGCCGGAGTCGAAGAATTCAGCCAGCGGCGTGCCAGCTGCGTTTTTTGCCCAGTCCTGCTCAGCCTGATTCAGGCGTTGCAAGATCTTGGAGTGATCGGTACTAAGACCTTCCGGGTTTTCCGCCATCGCTTTCATGAGAGCGTAGGTGGCTATGTCAATAAAGCCCGTGCCGCCACGGGCATTGGACATCATCCGATTTCGGGCGTGTCTGGCTTCCTTCTCAGTGCGACAAATCACGACGGTCGCCCCGCCAGGACGGTATTTGAATGTATTGAATACCTTCGTCGGTCCGAACCCGACCACAACAGGCGCACCTGCATCAACGAGAGCCAGCAGCGGCTCCGCCGAGCGATTTAATGCTTCGTCGTAGGGAAGTTCGGCATGATCAAATCCCGTGTAGGGGATATCCAATATCACCGGCTGGTCGCGGTGAGCAAAAATCCTGCTAGCCCGCCTCCAGTTTTTGGTGGGTACGAGCAATCCGCTCCCGTTGTGGATGGTTTGAAGAACATCCAAACCTTTCCGCGGCAGTTTGGTTAGATCGATGGGTATTGACGATGTGGCTAGTCCACGGTTGTACGCGATGGAATCGTAGCCGACCCATGAGTACCGCTGGAGATTGAGATGCTGGATGTTGGCATGTTGAGCGGTGACGAAGTCAATCGCACGACCCACCGCACCCGATCCGCCGCCAGCCGCGAAGCTGGTAACGCAACGATTCCAGATGCTCGAAGGGAGTTTCAACTGCTGGCCTAGTACGAACTCAGCCGCAGCCTGTTGCACATCCTTGGCGGGGTTGTAGCTTCCGCAGACGTCCCCGATATCATTCACCAACTGGAAAAGGGAAGCTGGGAAAGCGGTGGCTTGATTCCAGGGTTTACCGTCAGAACCAACATTCGTCCCGACACCGAGGTTGATCTTTTTAGAATCAGTGTCCGCCGAGAACCGTTGGTTGGCAGCAAGGTTTTGGTCAAGGGTTCCTCCCCATTTGCGACCAAGGGATTTCTGCGAGATGGTCTTGGTTTTCTTAGCCATATTGTTTCTCTTTAATTGTTACTGACAAGTCTGAGATTAGACATTACCCATGGGATTCCAGTACCTCAAGGAATTCTAGTGCACTGTGATAGCGCGGTTGTGGCTGACTGCGGAAGTTCACGCGAAGATACCTGAGCGATTTAGTCAGATGTCCCAGTTTGGCCGGTTTCACCCATAGCCGATTCAGTAGCGTATGTCTGGTTATGGCTGACATCGCCCATAAGCGGGCGCTGCACCGGATCGCTCTACGATTCCGTCTGCTCTGAGATCTCCAGGGCCACTTTTTCAACCCAGGCTTCGACCGCGTCACGTGTCTGTTCAGTCAATTCAAAGCGGACGGGCTGCTGGGTCTTGTGCTGCACGACCATCGCACGCGATACCGCATGACGGCCATGCATCACGTCGCTGACCTTCAACCGAGCGAGATTGCATCCACGTAACTTGCTATCGATAGCCATGTTGAACAAGGCGAGTTCCCGCGTCCGGTGTTCGATCTCCAGACAAATCCGAATGGCCCAAATCTCCTGGAGCTTTAATGGTGGCTTTGGGCCGACCAGCTTGCCCTTGTTCCAAAGCTCCTGGCGGCGTGAAATCTGCGGATTGTGGGTGATCAAAAGCATCGTAGGTTCCTCTGATGTGTTGAGAAACCCCAAGCATCACCCCTGACACCGTGCAGGCGCTTCGGCCAGGTACGTTCAATCACAAGTGCAGTTCTCGGCATCTCATGGCGCGGTAGGGCTGCCTGGCCTACGGGAACTTGATTGCCGGGCATGCCTCTGCTATCCACAAACAAACAGTGAGGATGAAAGCAATCGCGTTTGTCGGCAGGGTGCGCCGACATGATTGTTCGGCCGCTAACAACTGGGGAACCGGGAGTGCTTATGAGTAAGTCCGATAAAACGTCCCATGAAGAACCCGACTGGCTGAACCCGGCCAACGACCGGAAAACGCCTTACACCGAGGATGAGATAGATGCTTTCGCAGAAGATTTTATCCTTGGTCTAGACGATAGCGAGTGGGCGGAGATAAGGTCGGAGTACGGCGAGAAAAACGCCAGGGAAAGAATAAGAGCCGGTATGCGCAGCATGGACGCGAATAATCTGGCTAATATGACGCCGAAAGGCTCTGTAAACTGATACATAGTTCGATAAACGTCGGCATCTTGGGGGCTGGGGAAACTCGGGTAGTATATGGTGCAGCGCGCCCATGATCGACGCTACGAGGTGGTTGGCGTCTGCTGTGGGCAGAGTGCCGGAGAGCGCGACGGGTTCGGAGGCGCATCGGTGTCTGTTCCGGGATCTACGAACGACCGCAAAGTGCCAGTTTGCTGACTGACCAGGTGCCCCGCTCGCTGTGACGCCGCTGCAGTGGGTCGCTTCGTCTCAATCCAGTAGAGTAAGGATGTGGCGCGGTGGCCTAAGGTTCAGCCTATCTGTTGCCGCCCCTTTCGTCTGGCGGTGCCTCAATAGCCGTACCATCACTCCGTTTCCACATCCTCCTCATCGAACCGGACAAGCAGATTTCCCGCATCCGGCTCTCGGACAAGACAGCATACCTTTGCACACGAAAGGTCATCCGCAGTTCACCCGACAACAGCACAGGGCCGTGTTGCCC
>Ga0265303_10002569_pt1 | contig 11253 bp, 11 predicted proteins | sample Helome_2_FD_192494 | JGI IMG/M metagenome (GOLD analysis project Ga0265303, IMG submission 192494) | Marine sediment microbial communities from subtidal zone of North Sea - Hel_20160317 (Illumina Assembly) | ecosystem: Environmental > Aquatic > Marine > Subtidal zone > Sediment ...
GGTCACCAGCGCGATGTCTTCCGCTCGTCCGTGCAGCCGGTGCCGGGCAGCGAGCTTCGCGATCGTCGTGGTCTTGCCGGCGCCGGTTGGGCCGACGACTGCGTAGATGCCGCCGGTGCTGACCGGATCATCTTCCAGCGCGTCCAGGTGGCGCACCAGGTGCTCGAGGCTTGCAGACCACGCATCGTCTGCGTGCTGCGCCGGCAGGTCGCCCATGACTCGTTGCGCCATGTCCGGCGTCAGGCCCAGCTGCGACAGGTTGCGCAGGATGGCGGCCGATTCCGGATGTCGGCGCGCGTGGTCGTCCCACAGCAGCCGCGACACCTGGTTTTCCATCAGGCTGCGCAAGGCCCGGACTTCAGCCTGGAGTTCAACTACTTCCGGCGCCGCAGCAGAGGTGGCCGCAGCGGTCTCAGTCGGCGCCGCGGTCTCCGCGTGTTCTGCATCCGACGGACGCTGCGCGGCCTGGTAAGCCGCCGGATCGAAGTCCACCGCCGCGCTGATCGAGACCGTGTCGTCTTCCCGTACGGTCTCCAGGATGACCGCATCAGGGCCAAAAGTTTCACGCACACGGCGCATCGCGTCGCGCATGTCACGGCCGGTAAATCGTTTGATGTTCATCGCATCGTTTCCTCTTGGATTGCCGCTGTCAGCTGCCTACGGCTGCCACCAGCCGTATCCGTTGACTGTCGGGAACTTCGTTGTAGGCCAGCACCTTCAGGCTTGGCACCGCAAACTTCAGGAATCGAGACAGCCACGGTCGGAGGCCGGGAGTCACCAGCAGCACGGCGGCTTCGCCGGCAGCTTCCTGCGCTTGAGTCGTGGCCGCCAGTTCGGTCTGCACTTTCTCTGCAAGTGACGGCTCCACCGCACCGGCTTCGCCCTGCACTGCTTGCTGCAGCATCTGCTCCAGGGCCGGTGCCAGCGTGATCACCGGCAGCTCCTCGTCCTTCACGCCGGCCCGCTGCACGATGGAGCGGCCCAGGGCCACGCGAACTTCGGCCACCAGCGCCGCCGGGTCCTGCACGTTGCGGCCGTGTTCGGCCAGCACCTGGCAAATGGTCCGGAAATTGGTCACCGGCACCTGCTCGCGCACCAGTTCCTGCAGAACGCGCACGATGGCTGACAGGGGCAGGGTCTTCGGTACGAGTTCTTCCACCAGCTTCGGCGAGTTGCGACCGAGGCGATCGAGCATCTCCTGCACTTCCTGGTGGCCGAGCAGTTCGTCCGCGTGGTCCTGCACCATCTTGCTCAGGTGGGTAGCAATGACGGTGGAGACGTCCACCACGGTGTAACCGCGGGCCTGGGCTTCTTCGCGCTGGGCGGGATCGACCCATACCGCATCCAGGCCGAAAGCCGGGTCCTTGGCCGGAATGCCCTGCATCGCTTCCTGGATGTGGCCGGGATCTATGGCCATTTCCTTGTCCACGAATACCTCACCCGTCGCCAGCGCACAGCCGTTCAGGCTGATGCGATAGGCGCTCGCCGACAGGTCGAGGTCATCGCGAATGCGGACCGGGGAAATCAGGAATCCCAGTTCTTCAGACAGGCGTCGCCGTACGCCCTTGATGCGGCGCATGAGTTCGCCGCCCTGGGCTTTGTCCACCAGCGGGATCAGGCGGTAGCCCACGTCCAGCGCCACGGGGTCCGTTTCACCGACATCGTCCCAACTCAGTTCGCGCGTCAGTTCAGCCTCGAGGGGATCCGCGGCTTCGGCCAGTGCTGCGGCAGGCTCTGGCTCCGGCTGCGCCCGGTGTCGCTCCGAGTACCAGGCGCCGGCCGCACAGGCGCCGGCCATCATCAGGAACGCAAAGTTGGGCATGCCAGGCACCATGCCCAGCACGGCCAGCAGGCCGGCCACCACGCGCAGCACCCGGCGGTCGCTGAGCAGCTGGTTCATCAGCTGGGTGCCCATGTCTTCCGACCGCGACATCCGTGTGACGATGATGGCCACCGAAGTGGCAAGCAGCAGCGACGGAATCTGTGCCACCAGGCCATCACCGATGGTGAGCAGTGCGTAGGTCTGCGCCGCCTCGTTAAAGCTGAGGTCGTGCTGCATGGTTCCGATCAGCATGCCGCCGGCCAGGTTGATGAACAGTATCAACAGGCCGGCAATGGCATCGCCGCGGACAAACTTGCTCGCACCGTCCATGGAGCCATAGAAGTCGGCTTCAGTCCGGATTTCGATGCGGCGCTCGGAAGCTTCTTCCTGGCTAATGATCCCGGCGTTCAGATCGGCATCGATGGCCATCTGTTTGCCGGGCAAGGCATCGAGGGTGAACCGGGCGCTGACCTCGGAGACGCGCCCCGCGCCCTTGGTCACGACCACGAAATTGATAATCACGAGGATCGCGAACACGACCATGCCCACGGCGTAGTTGCCGCCGACGACGAATTCACCGAACGCCTCGATAACTTTGCCGGCGGCACCGGTACCCGTATGACCGTCGAGCAGTACGACCCGGGTCGACGCCACGTTCAGGGCCAGCCTGAGCAAGGTGGCCAGCAGCAGCACGCTCGGGAACGCGGCCAGGTCCAGAGGTCGCAGTACGTAGATCACCGCGAGAATCACAATCAGCGACAGGCAGATGTTGAAGGTAAACAGGCCGTCGAGGAGGATTGCCGGTAACGGCAGCACCACCATCGCCAGCATGGCGAGGAGCATCAGCGGCAGCGCTGCGCCGCTTGCCAGGGTGGCCCTCAGAAACTGCAGGGGATTTTTCAGTGCCTGTTCCATCGCTTTGCTCTAGTCTGTTCTGCGCTCAATGCTTGCGCCGGCGCCGATCCGGTTGCTGCGCCAGTTCTTCATCAACGTTGATCACAGGCCGGTCGGGCCATTCACCGCGGTTCTCGGCTGCCGACTTCAGGCGGAAGACGTAGGTCAGTACCTGGGCAACCGCCAGGTAGAGCTGGTGCGGGATTTCCTGGCCGATCTCGGTGGTCCAGTACAGGGCCCGCGCCAGCAGCGGGGCTTCGAAAACCATAATCTTGTGTTCGCTGCCGATGGCCCGGATGTGCGCGGCCATGTGGTCCACGCCCTTGGCCACGACGCGGGGTGCGTTCATTTCGCCTTCGGCGTATTGCAGGGCCACGGCGAAGTGGGTGGGGTTGGTGACGATCACGTCGGCGGCGGGCACGTCTTCGAGCATCCGCCGGTCCGACATTTCCTGCTGCAGGCGGCGGATGCGACTCCTGACTTCCGGCCGCCCCTCGGTTTCTTTCATTTCGTCCTGCACTTCCTTGCGCGTCATGCGCAGCTCTTTCTGGTGATTCCAGAGCTGGAAAGGCACGTCGGCCAGCGCAATCAGCAGCAGCGACAGGCTGCAGATCAGCAGTGTGGTTGCCACCAGTTGCCCGGCGTCAGCCATCTCGGTGCGTAATGGCCGCAGGCCGAGTTGCAGCACGTCACCGGCCGACAGGCTGAGGTAGCCGATGGCAACGCCGCCGATCAGTCCGGCTTTGGCCAATGCCTTGGCGACTTCCACGAGTCCCTTCACGCCGAACATGCGCTTCAGGCCCTTCAGCGGATTGAGTTTGCTGAGCTTCGGGGTCAGCGGGTCGGCGCTGAGCGACAGGCCTCCCAGTGCCACCCCGCCGAGCATGGCAGCCAGCGCGACGGCGGCCAGCAGCGGGGTGAAGGCGGCCAGCGTGGTCACGGCGGCTTCACCCAAGGCTTTGGACATGGTGGCCGGATCGCGCAGCAGGGCCGGGTCGAGGTTCAGGCCCCGGCGCAGGAGTTGCAGCAGGTGACCGCCGAGTTGCCCCTGGACCGCGAGGAAGGTGAAAGACCCGGTGATCATGACCGCGGCCATGTTCAGCTCGCGCGAGCGCGGTACCTGGCCCTTGCGGCGTGCATCTTCCAGGCGCTTCGGAGTTGCGCGCTCGGTACGTTCCTGAAGTTGCTGTTCATTGTCGGCCACCGTCAGCCTCCGGTCAGCAACAGCGCGGTCTGCGACAACGCTTTCTCAAACAGGTTTGCCCATACCACATCCTGGCTGCGCACGCTCAGCGTCAGTACGATGAAGCCCAGCATCAGCGTCACCGGAAAGCCCACGGCGAACAGGTTCAGCGTCGGGGCGGCCCGGCTGATTACGCCAAAGGCGACGTTGACCATCAGGATGGCAATCACGGCCGGCATCGCCAGGTGCATCGCACCGGTGAAAATCACCGAGCCGAAACGCACCAGGTCCAGCGCGCTGGACGCCGCCAGCCCGCTCTGGCCGATCGGCAACAGGGTGTAACTTTCCGCCACTGCCGCAATCAGCGCGAGATGCGCGTTGGCTGCCAGCAGCAGCAAGGTGGCGGTAATAATGTACAGACGCCCCAGCAGCGGCGTATTGCCCGCCTGCGGGTCGACGACCACGGCGAAGCTGAGCCCCATGCCGGTAGACACGACCTGGCCGGCAAAGGTGGCCGCTTCGACAACCAGCTTCAGCATGAAGCCGATGGCCACACCGATCAAAAGCTCCCGGCCGATGGCCAGGAACCCGCCGACACTCAGCGGCGAGACCTGCGGCAGTTCCGGGATCACCGGCAACATGGCCACGGCGATCACGACTGCAATCATCACGCGCACACGCATCGGCGCAAAAACCGCCCCGAAGATCGGTGCGATCAGCACCATGCCACTTACCCTTAACAGGGCCCAGGTGACTGCGAGCAGCAAGTCCGCAATGTTGTACAGCGGGAGCATCGGGTCAGCCAATCATTCCGGGAATGCTATTGAAGAGATTGCGCGTGAACGTGATGATTACCTTCAGCATCCATGGGCCCGCGATCAGCAGTGAGATCACCAGGGACAGCAACTTCGGGATAAAGCTCAAAGTCATCTCGTTGACCTGGGTGGCAGCCTGCAGCACGCCGATGAACACACCCGTGGCCAGCGCTGTGAGGAGCAGCGGAGCGGCGAGCATGCTGGCCACGCTGAGGGCCTCGCTGATTACTGTGGTAACGGTTTCGGGAGTCATCGCCGGCTACCTACGCGGTAAAGCTCGCGGCCAGCGTGCCGATGATCAGGCCCCAGCCGTCTACCAGCACGAACAACATGATCTTGAAGGGCAGCGAGATCAGCATGGGCGACAGCATCATCATGCCCATGGACATCAGCACGCTGGAGACGACGAGATCGATAATCAGGAAGGGAATAAATGTCAGAAAGCCGATCTGGAAGGCCGTCTTGAGTTCACTGGTCAGGAAGCTCGGCAGCAGGACCGTCATCGGCACGTCCTCTTCCGCCTCATAACCCTCGTCGCCGGCCAGCCCGGCAAACATAGCCAGGTCAGGTTCCCGCACCTGGCTGAGCATGAAGCCACGCAGGGGCACCTCGGCCTCCGCGGCCGCCTCCGTCAGTTCTATGTTGCCGGCCATGTAGGGCTCTATGCCCCGCTCGTAGACATCTGTGAGCACCGGACTCATTACGAAAAAACTAAGAAACAGCGCCAGCCCGATCAGCACCTGGTTCGGCGGTGTAGTGGGCATCCCGATGGCCTGGCGGAGAATCGCCAGCACGATCACGATGCGGGTAAAAGACGTGGCGGCCAGTGCCAGCGACGGCAATAGCGTCAGCGCCGTCATGAGCATCAGGATCTGGATACTGACGGACCACGTCTGGCCACCCTCCGGTCCTGCTGTCATCGCCAGCGCCGGCAGGCCCGGTTCCGCGACAGCGGCCACAGGCAGCAGCGCGAACAGCGTCGCGAATGCGAATTGAAAACCGCGAATCATGATTTGCGTTCCAGGGTCTGCGTCTGTTCCATGAAGGCTTCGAACTGCTTGGGCTCTGCTTTCGATGGCAGCACGTGCAGTGGGTGCATGCCACTCGGGCTCACGCCGACCAGGATTTCGTCGTCGCCTACCCGCAGCAGCACGACCTTGTCGCGGCCGCCCAGGGAGATGCCGCCGGTGATCTGAATCAGGCCTCCCTGGAATGCGCCACCGCGCCGCAGGCGCTTGGCGAGCCACGCGCAGCCCGCCAGGATAGCCAGCACCAGGATCAGGCTGAGGCCCATGCGCAGCAGCGGTTCCCACATGTCCTGGCTGGCCAGCGCACCGCGCTCGGCATCCTGCGCGAGGGCGTGGCTGCCGATAAACACCAGTGGCAACGCCCGCCAGCAACGATTCCTGAGCCACGCCAGCATCGCGAGGGCCTCAGTCGGTCTGCTCGGCAAGGGGCTGGTCGGCGCTGGCCACCACGTCGACGAGCCGGATCCCGAACTTGTCGTTGATCACGACGATTTCGCCGTGGGCGACGAGCGCGCCGTTGACCATGACGTCCAGGGGCTCACCGGCACTGCGGTCCAGTTCAACGACTGCACCCTGGGTGAGTCGCAACAGCTGGCCGACGCTCATCTGCGTGCGGCCCACCTCCAGGGACAAGGTGACCGGCACGTCCATGATCACGTCGAGGTTAGGTTCCAGGGCCGAGCCTGCCTGGCTGGCCGACTCGTTGACCTGCTGGAATTCAGCCGCCTGAAAATTCTCAGGCTCGCCGGCCGTTCCGTCAGAAGTATTAGGCTCGTCCATATTTCTCTCCTAGCATCTTGCGGTCCAGCAGCCGGCTGACACGCACGGCGTTCTGGCCCTTGCTGACGCCGAAGGCGCCTTCCATGACAGGTTGATCGCCCGCCAGCACCTGCATGACCGGCGGCAGCTCGAGCGGAATGACATCGCCCGGCCGGGCATCGGTCAGATCGCGCAAAGAGATGCGCGTTTCTGCAAGTACCGCGCGCAGCGCCACGTGGGCGTCCTGCACATCTTCGCGAAGCCGGCTGCGCCACTTCCTTTGTTCACCATGCGTGCCGTCTGCCTGGCCCGCATCGCGCAGGTAGCGAATGGGTTCCACCAGCCGGGCGGGCAGTACGCTTTGCAACTGGAATTCTTTGTCATCGATTTCGAACTTGAAGCCGGCCACGCTCACTGCATCAGCGCCGGCTGCCACAGAGGCGAAAATCGGGTTGGTCTCGCTGCCGCCAAGCTCGAAGTCGATATCCATGAACGGTTTCCACGCTTCGCGCATGTCCTCGGCAACCCGCTTGACGAACTTGCGCACCAGCCGCGTTTCCATCGGCGTGAAGTCCATCTTCTCCACGGGGCGTGCGCCGATACCGGCGCCGCCGAAGAACACGTCCACCAGCGAGAACACGAACTCCGGGTCCAGGCAGATGACGCCGCGCAGATCAAGGGGCTGAATCAGCAGCACGTTCAGGCTGGTGGGCACGGGCAGGCGGCGCGCGAAGGCGCCCCAGCGGTGGGTGCGGCTGGGTATCGCCTGAACTTCTACGGAACGACGAAAAAACTCGCGGCCCGTGGTCTTCAACAGGCTCACCATGCGTTCGCTGATGGATTCCAGCGCCGGCACCTGGTCGGCAACAATCCGCTCCCAGTGATCGGGATGCAGATCGCGCACCTCGCCTTCGCGGGTTGGCACATCATCGGTCTCGGCAGCCACGTCCGAGTCTGCCTGGCGCAGTGCCTGCGACTCTTCGGCCGAGATGATTTCTTTCTCTTCCATGGTTTCGGCTTACTGCACGACAAAGCTGGTGAAATAGAGCTCTTCGATGTCGTTCTTGTCGTCGAATTGCTTCAGGATGCGCTGCACCTCCGTGAGGGACTCGGTGCGGAGCAACTCTTTGCCTTCGGTGCTGGTCAGGTCAGACAGCGTGCGCCCACCCATCAACATCAACAGGTTGTTGCGAATGACCGGCGTGTGCGTGGTAACTGCCGTGATCGATGCCTCGTCACGCGCCATGACTTCGACGGTGACCTGGAGGAAGCGGATGGCCTGTCGGTCTTCGAAACTGACCACCAGGGGCGGATCCAGCGCAAGGTATTGCGGCGGACCTTTTGGTTCATCCTTTGCTTTCTTGACCTCGTCCGCGGGGGCGGCCTGCTCGCAACCCGGCATGAGCCCGGGCATGAAATTGCAGGCCAGCATCGGTGCGACGAGCTGGCTTGCAAGCATCAGCACGAACAGCCCGACGGCGATTCCGAGTGTTTTGACGACGCCGCCTTTACTGCCTTTGCCGGCCGGAGCGACTTCGATTTCTTCAGCTGCCATGATCTCGATTCCTGGCGAATACCCGAACTCTTCTAAGCAAGAGCCGTGCCAGCTTTGGCGGCCTGAAAAAAACTAATTAAAACAGGTTGTTATTCTTGGATGCCGGAGGGCTGACGGGCCCTGGTCAAGGAATTGGCGGCGGTGGGCAGTCAGTGCCAAGTTTTTGGTCAGGCCATCACGTCGAGTAACCGGGCACTGCCCATGTCCACTCCCGGCGGCCGGATGGGGGTGGAAGTCTCCACCGCCTCTTCGCCGGTGTCGGCATGGTGGCCTTGGTGGTCTGCATCGGCGGCCTCCTGCGTGCCGCCCCCCAGGCCTTCGCCGGCGTCCGCAACTTCCGAGCGCACCAGCTGCAGGCCTTGTTCAGCAAACATTTCCCGGAGCCTGGGTAGTGCCTGTTCGAGGGCATCCCGCGTTTGTCCATGCTGCGCGTGGAACCAGACTTTCGCCACGTCGTCGTCCACCTTCACCCGGATATCCAGCGGGCCCAGGTGCTCGGGGTAGAGTTTGATGCGTGCCGACTGTTGGCCGTTGTCGGCCATCAGGACCAGGCGTTCACCGAGGCCCTGGGCGAACATGCCGCGATCACCAGAGGGCTGCAGAGTTTGCTGGCCTGTAGTGGACGGCATCAACTGGGAAAGTGTGTCCGTGAACGCCGCTGTCGCACTGGCCGGCGGCTGCGCGATTGGTGTTGCCAGACTGCCGTCGGCAAATTGCGGCAGGGCGATGCGCGGGCTTTCCCCCGGCGTTGCCTGCAGCAGCAGATTCCGCAGGCTCTGCACCGCATTGTCGGCGGGCGCCTTTAATCCGTCGGTCACGACTTCCGGCAGGGGCCGGGCCGTGTCGGCAGCCGTTGCGCCGGGCCGGCCCTTCGCCAGCAGCAGGTTCGCCGGCAGCCCGGTCGCGCTGGCTGCAGCGCCGCTGCTGCCCGCCGTCGTTGCTGTTAGCCCCTCGGCCGCAGCGGGCAGCTTCGCGCTCGCGTCTGCCGGGTCCGCAGGCAGAGTCACCGTGACGGGCATTGCGTCGCCGCGAGCCGGGTTCTGGCCCTGGCTGTTCAGCAGGGCGATACCGGTGGGCTCGGCCGCATTGCCGGCCATGTTCGGGGCCACCGGCAGCGCTTCACCGCCGGGCGGCAGCCCGTTGCCGCCGGGTGTCGGCAGTTCCAGTTCGGCGGCGAGGTCCGCCGCCGGGGCTTCAAGCCCGGTGGCGCCGAGGCTCAGCTGGGTATCGAGGGCGGGTGAAAAAGGCGTGTTGGTGGCCGCGACGGGTGGGCCGGACGCTGCAGACGAGCGTGCCTGGAGCGGGTCTGCCGTTGGGGAGTCTTCCTGCATAGCATTGAAAGTATTAGAGAATTCGCTCTCACCTTCAGGCTTCGAAGGGGCGGGCTGGGCCGGGTTGCCGGGTGCCTGCAACGCCGGCGCCCCCACGGGTGCAGGGCCCGCCCCGGTGGGTGCCGGGGTGGCCGGGATCAGGATCTCCGGAATGCTGGCGGTTGTTTCCAAGTCTCGCTCGCAGCGATGGTCTTACTGGTATAGAAGCAAAACCCGTGCCAGTGGTGCCGTGCGACGCACAGCTCCGGTTATTCGCTGAGAGTCAGACAAAGGGTCAGACGGAGCGCAGCAGGTGCTGCTGGCGGCCCACTTCATCCTGGCGCCCCTGCTCACGCCGTGCGACCTTCTCTTCGACCCGCATCTGCAGCCGGTCGGAGTAGCGCTGCAGGGCGAGGGCATGGGTGCGAGCGTCACGCCACCTCTGGAGGTCGAGGTCCAGTTGCTGGGACAAGCCTGCCAGCACTTTTTCCTGCTGCTCGATGCCCTGGCGAATGCGGCTCACGAAGTCACGGCGTGTGCGGATGGAATCGACCAACAATCCCGAACCGGATTCCGGCGCCGCATATTCCTGCAGGTAAGCCTGCAACTGCGTGAGCCGCTGCTGTTCCTGGTCCATGACCTGGCGCCGTTCGGCCAGAATTCGCGAGCTCTCCCGTTCCGCCGTGTCGGCGAGCGTGCGCAGAGTTTGCATGTTGTTGTCGCTCACGTGGTCGTATCTCCTGCAGGTGTCTCAGTGTTTGCGTTGCCGGTATGGGCCAACGGTGTGTTCACAAGTTCCAACAGCTGGGCCACGCTGTCTTCAAGCCCCACCGGCTCGTGCAGCGACTGGCCGAGGAAGGCTTCGATGCGGGGCCATAGCGAGACGGCGCGATCCAGTTGCGGATCGGCGCCGCTGCGGTACGCGCCCACCGTAATCAGGTCGCGGTGACGGGTGTAATAGGCGTGTATTTCGCGAAATCGCTGGGCTGCCTGCTGATGCTCGGCGTCGACGACACGCAGCATTGAGCGACTGACCGACGACTCAACGTCCACCGGCGGATAAATACCGCTCTCGGCGATGCTTCGCGACAACATGATGTGGCCGTCCAGGATGGCCCGCGCGGCATCGACAATGGGGTCCTGTTCGTCATCGCCTTCGGCCAGCACGGTGTAGAAGGCCGTAATGGAACCGCCGCCCGCGATGCTCGTGCCGGCGCGTTCCACCAGCTGCGGCAGACGGGCAAACACCGATGGTGGGTAACCCTTGGTAGCGGGCGGCTCGCCAATGGCGAGACCGATTTCGCGCTGCGCCTGCGCAAAACGTGTCAGCGAGTCCATCAACAGCAGTACGTCCTTGCCCTGGTCGCGAAAGTACTCGGCAATTGCGGTGGCAGTCCACGCGCCGTGTACACGCATGAGCGGTGGCGAGTCGGCCGGTGTGGCGACAACGACCGCTCGCGCGAGGCCTTCGTGGCCAAGGTTGTCCTCGACGAATTCTTTCACTTCGCGGCCACGTTCGCCGATCAGCCCCACCACGATCACGTCGGCCCGGGTGAAACGGGTCATCATTGCCAGCAGGCTGCTCTTGCCGATGCCACTGCCGGAAAACAGGCCGAGCCGCTGGCCGCGGCCGGTGGTTAGCAGCGCGTTGATTGCGCGCACCCCGACATCCAATGGTTCGCTGATGGGTTGCCGGCTCAGTGGATTGATTTCACGGCCGCCCACTGGCACGCGACGATCGCAGCGCAGTACCGGGCCACCGTCCAGCGGCATACCTGCGCCGTCGATCACGCGCCCGAGCAGTTCCTCGCCGACCCGGACCCGCGCGGTGCTGAGCGTCGGAATGACGCGTGCGTTGGGCGTGAGTCCGTCCAGTGGGCCCGTGGG
>Ga0265303_10002570_pt1 | contig 11252 bp, 10 predicted proteins | sample Helome_2_FD_192494 | JGI IMG/M metagenome (GOLD analysis project Ga0265303, IMG submission 192494) | Marine sediment microbial communities from subtidal zone of North Sea - Hel_20160317 (Illumina Assembly) | ecosystem: Environmental > Aquatic > Marine > Subtidal zone > Sediment ...
AGTCGTGTCCGGCTGCATCGGTCAGCAGCACCGCGACCGTACCAGTGGCGTCATCGGTTGGCGGGGGCGTGACCACAGGCGGTGGATTGTTGGCCCCGGCTCCGCCGCCACCGCCACCGCCGCCGCAGGCGGCCAGGCAGGCGGTCAAAAGCGTTGCCACGAGAATGCGGAATGGTTTGTTCATGTCAGACGCCCCCCGGCGTGGAAAATTTGCGGCCGGACACGGCCGCCAGTCGAGGCCCCCCAAGCCCACTGGGCCCGGGTTCAAATCAGCCCTGGTTACATGTGTGCATTATGCTCCCAATCAGCCAAAACATGCAGCGGATTTGACATAATCGACCCGCAGCGAAACTCCGGCTGAGTCAGGCGATTGAAATGGGGTCGATATCGACACCTGCCGCGCGCTGCCGCGACAAGCTGCTGGCGGACTCAAACCAGGGCCACAGGGCCTCACACCGAGACGCGCGGCTGGCGCATTCACTCGTCGGGCGGGAGGTCCTGGCTATCGGTCTCAGGCGGCAACACCTCTTCGACCGGATTATTGGCGCAGTCCCAAACGCGTGGCTGCGCCGCGCGTGTGTGTTCGTTGTAGGGCACGGCATAGCCCATCTCCAACAAGACTGTGCTCAGGTCCTCGCCACCCACCGAGAGATGCCCGACCAGGGCGCGGCCGAGCCGGGCCCGGCGAACTTCGCGGGTTCGCAGCTGTTTACCGCGGACGAAGCCGCGGACGAAATCCCTGACCTGCAAACCGAACTCCCGTTCGCACGGCTGACGGGTCCGGGTCGCGGACGGCGTATGGACGTTGGAGAGATGAAAGCGGCCGTCGCCACGGGAGAACGGCCCATCTCGCCAGGTGAGATTGAAGCGCCAGCCGTCAATCACCCGGTCCATCCTCACGCGGAACGGACCCTGGGCGGTCGGCTCGCGGAAGCCCCATTCTTCGTCCTGGGACGATGCCGTCATCGACAGACAGATGGAAAGCAAGCTCGCCGCGCAGATAACCGTAGTGAACCGTCTGTTCATAAGAGGATCATACGCTCGACCTGGGCGAACGCCCCCGCTCAAGTCAAGCCTTGAGTGCCAATTCGCCGGGCAGGAATGCTGTCCTGCCGGATTCAGCGAGTCTGTGCCTTAGCCCGCATAGGGGAAGATCAACGGCGCCACCAGCAGAGTGACCACGTAGGTCAGCAGCAACAGCGGCACGCCGGTCTTGACGAAATCCATAAACTTGTAGCGTCCCGGTTCCACCACCAGCGTGACTACCGGGGTCGAGACCGGTGTGACAAAGGCCGCCGAGGCCGCGATCAGGACTGCGATGGCGAACGGGTAGGGCGAGAGCGACAGCTTCGCCGCCGCTACCACGGCGATGGGCGCCACCAGCACGGCGGCGGCGGTGTTCGAAAGGAAAAGACCCAGGATGGCGGTAAGAAAGAACAGACAGCTGAACATCACGCCTGGTCCGGACTCGCCCACGGCCTCCATCAGGGCGCCGACGATGAGATCCGTGCCGCCGGTCTGCTGCAGGGCATCGGCCAGCGGCAGCATCCCGGCGACCAGCACGATACTGCTCCACGGGATCGCGCGGTAAGCGTCCTCCATGGTCAGACAGCGGCTGAAGATCGCCGCGATCACCGCCATGATCACCGCGGCCACCAGAGGCACCACGTCGAAGATCGCCAGCCCCACCATAATGCCGACGATGGTCAGCGCCGTCGGCATGCGTTTGTACTCGGGCACGATCTCGGCGTGCTCGGCTGGCAGTTCGGTGACGATAAAGTCGTGGGTCAGGGCCTGCAATTGTCGGATTCTGGGCCAGGATCCGAAGACGAACAGGCTGTCGGCCGCCGCCAGCTGGGTGTCCCGGATGTCCGTTACAGGTTCCTGTTCCCGCCGCATGCCGAGGACGTGGACGTTGTAGCGGCTACGGAATTCCGCTTCCACCAGCGACTTGCCGATCAGACGTGACTCCGGATGGATCAGGACGACCGCACCGCCGGCTTCCCACAACCAGCGCTGCCGGCTGCCGGCGGTGATGGCAACGCGGGTCAGACCCTTGTCGTCGGCGAGCCGCGTGCCATCTTCGGATTCGCCGAACAGCAACAGTTCATCCAGCGCATGGATCTCAAAATCCGGGCCCGGGGCCGGGATCCGGTTCTCGCTGCGCGGTGCACGGCGCAGTACGCCGATGATACGAAGGCCGTAGTCCGTCTCGATCTTCGCTTCGGCGATCGTCATCCCCACCAGCGGTGATTCCGGTTCCACCCGCAGCTTGGCCAGCTCGCCCGGGATCTGGAAGTGAAGCTTGAGCTCGTCCACGCGCCGGCGCTGACTGGTGACCGCGGCCACTTCCGCGGCCCCCGGCAGCAGGCGGCGGCCGAGTACCAGCACATAGACGACGGCCACAACCAGGACCAGGATGCCGACGACGGTGAAACCGAAAAACCCGAATCCCTCAAAACCGGCGCCGATCAATTCCTCGTTGACCACCAGGTTCGGCGGGGTCGCGATCAGGGTCAGCATGCCGCTGATCAGCGCGGCCTGGGACAGCGGGATCAGCATCCGCGAGGCGTTGAGCTTCGCCTCGGCTGCGATCCGCAGCACGATGGGGATAAAGATCGCGACGATGGCGGTCGAACTCATGACCGAGCCCAGGATGGAGGCCGCGACCATGATCACGACCAGCAGCCGGGTCTCATTGGTGCCGCCTTTCTTGAGAATCCAGTCGCCGACGGCCCGCGCCACCCCGGTCCTGTCGAGCATCTCGCCGATAACCAGCAACCCGGCGACCAGGATCACCACCGAACTGCCGAAGCCCGCTAATGACTCGCCGACGGTCAGCACGCCGCTCAGCATCAGCGCCAGCACCACCAGCAGGGCGACGATGTCATAACGGATACGATTACTGGCCATGGCCGCGGCCGCGAAGATAATCAATCCGAAGACGAACTTCATCTCACCGGTCATCGGGAGGGTACCTTTGTTTGCTGAAGGACATTGTCGTCATGCCCGGGTCCGGAGTCCACAATGCCGCAGGCCGCTTTTATCGCCACCTGCGAAGAACGGAACGCATCCCGGTCGCCGTGGCGCGCCCGGGTTTCGCTGTAAAACATGAGCGTAATCGGTGCCAGGCGTCAGCGAGATACGGACTGTCTGGCCGGCCCGAATCGTGTACCCCACACCCCACACCCCACACCCGGAGTGTGGTTGTTTTCGGGGGCTTGGCTTCTGTATGGTGGCGATTGGAGCAGTGTCGCAGGCCAGCGATTATGCGTTGGGCGGGGCATGCGAATCGGTATGCCGTTTCGGACGCGAGGGGGGAGTTGTGAGCCGGAATCGTTGGCGGCTGGTCTGTATCGGGTTGTTGATGGCGCCGGCTCTGGCCTGGGGCGAGAAACTGCCCGGCTACGAGGACTATGAGGACGGCCATCAGGGCTATCTCGGCGACGGCATTGTCGGGGAGGGCGAGAACCAGACCGCTGAGCTGGCCCGGGCGGTGCAGAATCCGATCGCCGATCTGATCAGCGTCCCGTTCCAGAACAACACCAACTTCGACTTCGGTCCAAGAGAGCGGACACAAAACGTGCTGAATATCCAGCCGGTGATCCCGCTCGAACTCAATGAGGAGTGGCTGATAATCACTCGTGCCATCGTGCCGGTGGTCTCACAGCCTTCCCTGTTCCCCGGCGACAGCGGGCGCGAGAATGGTCTGGGCGACAGCACCTTCTCGGCATTCTTTTCTCCCAAAGATCGCGACCGGTGGCTGGGCAACTGGCTCTGGGGTGCCGGCCCGGTGCTGTTGATACCGACTTCCACGGACGACCGGCTGGGGCCGGGCGAGTGGGGCGCCGGGCCGTCGATGGTCTTCCTCAGCATGCCTGGCCGCTGGGTGATCGGGTAGCTGTTCAGCCAGGTCTGGTCGTTCGATGGCGGTGACGACAAGGTCAGTCTGTTTACCTGGCAGCCGTTTGTGAATTACAACCTCGATCGCGGCTGGTATCTGACCAGCTCGCCACTGATTACCGCGAACTGGGAGGGCGACGATACCTGGACGGTGCCGGTCGGCGGTGGCGCGGGCCGCATCGTTCGTCTGGGCAGATTACCGGTGAATATGTCTCTGACGAGTTTCTATAACGTCGTGAAGCCGGACAATATCGGGCCGCAATGGTCGATCCGCTTCAACTTTCAGTTATTATTCCCCAGCGGTGGAGGTGGTCGATGAATCGGCTGGATTCATCTCGGAACCGGGCCGTGACGGCTCGCGGTCGATTCACCTGTAAAACGTTTCCATGACTGACTTTGCAACTCGTGGGCAAACCGACCCACATTGAATCATTCAGACCACAGGAGTAAGTGATGCGGATCTTGATCACCATTATCGCGGTTTTGATGCTCGCGCCCATGGCGCATGCCCAGGACCTTTTCGTGTTCCCCAACAACGGACAGAGCCAGGACCAGGAAGATATGGATACCTTCCAGTGCCAGCGGGCGTCGACGGACCGGACCGGTTTCGATCCCATGGCGACGCCCACCGCGACGACCGGTGCTCCCGAGCAGCAAGGCGGCGCCGCGGGTGGCGCGGTCCGGGGGGCGCTGCTGGGGACAGCTGTGGGCGCGGCGACCGGCAATACCCGCCGGGGTGCGCGTGCCGGTGCCGTGGGCGGCGGTGTCATGGGCGGCATGCGCCGGGCCGACAGCAACCGTCAGCGGGATGATTGGGCGCGCCAGGAAACGCAAAACTACCAGCGCAACCGGGACAACTGGAACCGCTCGTTTATCGCCTGTATGGAATCGCGCGGCTACACGGTCCGCTAGGAGAGCAAGAGCATGAGATCAAGCATCAAGACGATCGTCTTCGCTGCCCTGATGGGCTTTGTGGCCACCGCATCCGCGGCCGACTATTTCGACGGCAAGAAACCCCTGTTGTGTTCGGTCTACCAGTTGTTCGAATGCGATCATCCCAACCATTGCCGGGCGGTCACGCCGGAACAGATCGACGGCTTCAGCCATCTGAACATCGACTTCGCCAAGAAGCGGGTGACCCGGACCGGCGGCGATTCGGAGCAGCAGTCGCCGATCGAAAGCATGGAGAACCGGGTCGACGGCAAGCTGATCATCCAGGGCATCGAGGACGGTCAGGAAGGCGTCCGTGACGGTGCCGGCTGGACCATCTCGATCATGAATCCGGAAGGGACCATGGTGTTGGCGGTCGCCGGTGACGGTTTCGCGGTGGTCGGTCTCGGCGCCTGCGTGCCCAAACCCTGACGATTACAGGATCCCCTGAAGGCCGGGGATCAGTCCGTCAACGGCTCGCGCACCCGGGACAGCCTCCGGTCGTCTATTCCCATCGACCAGACCGGTAATCAATTGGAGAACACGATGAAGATCAAAACGAGCAAGCTTTTTGTGTTGATTCTCGGCGCTGCGTTGTCCGGGCTGGGGGCCTCCCATGTGGCGGTCGGTGATTCCCACACCACGGTCATGACGGGCAAGGCCCAGGCCGCCACCACGCCGTCCAAGGCTCTTGAGATACTCGAGCAGGGCAACCTGCGTTTCGTCAGCGGCAAAGCCATGCATCGGGATTACCTCGAGCAGGTCAGACAGACGGCCGACGGGCAATTTCCGTTCGCCGCGGTCGTGAGTTGTCTGGACTCGCGCATCCCGCCAGAGATCGTGTTCGATCAGGGCGTCGGTGATCTGTTCGTCGCGCGGGTCGCGGGCAACTTCGTCAACGACGACATCCTCGGCAGCCTCGAGTTTGCAACCAGGCTTGCTGGCTGGCCTCAGGTTTCCCTGACCAGTCCATAAGACAACGCATTCAGACATCAAAGCTCGGACAATTGGAGAGAATTTCGATGAAACCTCGCGCATGCGCTCTGTTACTGATCGTCACCCTCGCTTCTTCGTCGATCGCCGCTGCGGCGGGCAAAGGCGGCGGCAATCTCGAGTATGTCGATCCGGACCAGCACTTCCATCCCCAGGGCAAGCCACCGTCGACGCAAACGCTCGAGGTCATCAAGGAGCATAGCGCCACGCTGCCGTTCTCGGACAAGCGGGATTATGATGAAGCGAAAAAGGGCTTTATCGCCGAGCCGGAGTCCTGGAAGATCCTCGGTCCCGAGGGCAATGTGGTCTGGGATCTGGAGCGTTACAAGTTCTTCCTCGAGGGCAAGGACTTTCCCAGCATCCACCCGTCGCTGCAGCGTGTATCCGAGCTGAATATGAGCTACGGTCTGTACGAAGTCACACCGGGCTTCTATCAGGTCCGCGGCTTCGATCTGGCGAACATCACTTTCGTCCAGGGCAAGACCGGCTGGATCGTGTTCGACCCGCTGACTGCGGCGGAGACTGCGGCCGCCGCGAAGAAGCTGGTCGACAAACACCTGGGCGAGAAACCGGTCGTGGCCGTGGTCTATTCTCACTCTCACGCGGATCACTGGGGCGGCGTGCGCGGCATCGTCGACGAGGCGGATGTCCGCGCCGGCAAGGTGCAGATCATCGCGCCGCGCGACTTCATGCAATTCGCGGTCTCCGAGAACGTCTACGCCGGAAACGCCATGAACCGGCGGCTGATGTACCAGTATGGCGTGCTGCTGCCCGCCAGCCCCTTCGGCCATGCAGGCCAGGGCCTGAACATGAATGTGGCCAACGGCAGGCTCGGCCTGATCCCGCCGACCCGCTCCATAGAAGATGACATCGAGGTGCTGACGGTCGATGGCGTGGAGATGGAATTCATGAACACGCCGTTCACCGAGGCGCCGTCGGAGATGCACACCTGGTTCCCGGCGACGAAAGTGTTCTGGCCAGCGGAGAATGTCACCGGCACTTTCCACAACATCTATACGCTGCGCGGGGCGCAGGTGCGTGACGCTCTGGCCTGGTCCAAATACATCAACCTGTCACTCTACCGCTACGGCAAACAGGCTGAGGTGATGCTGGCCTCGCACCACTGGCCGCGCTGGGGCAACGAGCGGATCCAGGAGGTGCTGCGCGGGCAGCGTGACCTCTATGCCAATATCAACAACCAGGTCCTGCATCTGGCCAATCAGGGCGTGACCATCAACCAGATCCACAACGTATACGAGACGCCGAAAAGCATCTCCGATCAGTGGTACAACCGCGGCTACCACGGTTCGCCGGAGCACAACAGCCGGGCCGTGATCAATCGCTACCTGGGTTACTGGGACGGAAATCCGACCACCCTGATCCCGTTGTCACCTGCCGACTCCGCCCCGCTGTATGTGGAGATGATGGGTGGCGCGCCAAAAATCCTGGCCAAGGGCAGGGAGTTATACAGCGAGGGACGGTATTTCGAGGTCACCGAAATCCTCGACAAGCTCGTCCATGCCGAGCCCCGGAACGCAGAGGCGAAGAACCTGCTGGCCGACGCCTTCGAGCAGATCGCTTACCAGCAGGAGAACCCCGGCATCCGGAACAGCTTCCTCCAGGGCGCTTTCGAGCTCCGGTCCGGGATCCCCGCGGGCGTTCCGCCGAGCTCGGCCGGTCCCGATGTGGTCCGCGCGATGTCCACCGAGTTGTTTCTGGATTTTGTCGCCATCCGCATGGACAGCCGCAAGGCCGAAGGCATGGAATTCACCGCTAACCTGATCACGCCGGATAACGATGAGAAGTTCGTCGTCGAACTTTCCAACGCGACCCTGACCAATATGCCGGGTTACGTCGCCGACGATGCGGATCTGACGATCACCATCAATCGCAGCGATCTGGAGATGGTGATGATGGGCGTGAAGTCATTGCGTGCGCAGATCGCCGATGGCGTCGCCACAGCCGAGGGCGACGAGGAGATTCTGCCCCGGCTCGCAGCGACGCTGGCGGTATTTACGCCGACCTTCGAGATGCTGCCGGGCACCGCCAGGAACGGCGGCCAGCCAGCGGACGGGAACCCCTACGAGGTGGTCGAGGTAGAACTGCGCGGCGAGTGACGGGGCGCCGGGCAGGACACCGCGACTCGCCGCGTGTCGGGCCCGGCTGATCTGTTCGGGCAAGGACGAGGGCGGCCTGCCAAAGGGGGAGCTTCGTCCGGCCGGCTCGGCTGACACCGGGACCCTCTCGGCTCAGGGTTCGGTCCCGGCGTCCTGCCGGGCCTCGTAGGCCCGCGCGAAATCCGGATCGACCTGGGCCAGCTCGGCCCAAAGTCGATTGATGTAATCCGGCGGGAACTGCCAGACCGGCAGGTCGGGGTTGCGGACCAGCCCCCGCTGCGTCGGCGAGAGACTGAACATCAGGGACACCAGGATATCGCTGCTGGCCCAGGGGCTGTCGCGGAAATAGGCATGACCGTTGCCGGTGTCCGAACCCTCTGCGTCAGATACGTCGATCAGGCTGAGGTAGTCGGTCTTGTCGGAAAACAGCCGGCGGATTTTCGGCGTCATGGATTCGTCATCCAGCATCTGGCCGAGGCGCGGGCGTCGCGTCAGCCAGCGCGCAAAGCCGAGCGCTTTGTCCTTGTCCGAGACGTACACGCTCACGTGCCGCGGCACTCTGAGCGCGCCGTCGGCGACGTAGGTGGCGAATACTTCCTGGTCGAGATCGCTGCCGGTCAAAATGAGCTGACCCAGACGCAGTTTCTGCTGCATCTGTTCGCGGCTCTCATCGTGATACATCAGCGCCAGCTGCTCGTAGGCGCCAGCCACCATGCGCGTGCCGTTGCTGTAGGCGATGACGTGGATGGCCTCGGCGTCGGTATTCTCGGCCAGGTACTCGAGGAACTTGCGGAAATGGCGGGCATAGCCGCGGCTGGTATCGCTGTCGCGGATGTAGGCCCAGACGCTGGGCGTTGACGGCCAGGAGTAGCCGATCATCACACCGTCGTAGCCCAGAAAATGCCACAGCTCGGTGGCCACCAGCACCGGATTCTCGAACACGACTTTATAGCCGTGCACATAGATCACGATGTCCTTGCGTTCGGAGCGGGCGAGTTGCAGGTTGACCGCCGCGGCAAACTCTTCGTCGCCATCCAGCAGGTCTTCGCCAAAATCCTCGCGCTTGGCAAAGCCGGGGATGGTGGTCTCGAGAATGCCGTATTCCTCGACATCGGTAATTCGCAGCGGGAATTTCTCGGGACGATTTTTGACCAGCGAGATCTCCCGCGCCTCGGACCATTCCACATCCGGTTCATGCAGTAATACGTTTGCCACGCCCAAACGCAGGATCTGCCCGCGCTCGTTGAGGTAGTACTTCTCGCTGTCCTCCGGCTGGCTGGGTTCCCGGTCGGTGGCGTAGAGCACCGTCTTGTATGGAAGCTCTGTCTCCGGATCCGCTTCCGGTAACGGGTCCAGCATGCCATCCCCGAAAACGTCGGGGGCGGGCATCAGATCGATCTCGTCCCCGACGGGCCTGGAACATGCCGCCAGCGTGACGAGAGCAACCAGGAATACGATGACCCGCCGTCCAATCATGCGGCAATCATAACGCGCCATAGCCGAATATCGTGCCGCTTCTGGCCGTGGCCTGCGCCAACGCAGTGAGCATGGGGCCCGCTACGGGGTCGAGGACGAGATTTGCTCGATTGCCATCAGTTGAGCCTCGGTTACTACGACCTGTCCCGGGACGCGACCCAGAGGACGAATGAGGCGCTCCAGATCGGCAACGTCATCTTCCCGGCGGGCATATCGGCCAGGACAAAATTCGATCTGAAACTCGCGGACCTCTCATACGCCTATTCACTCGTTCAGAACGACCGGTTCGAGTTCGCGCCGATGATCGGCATCTACGGGATGGATTTCGATGTCCGAGTCGAAAACGACCTGCTCGGGTTGAGCGAGGGAGAAGGCGAGGAATTCCCGCTTCCCACGATCGGTGCACGGTTCAACTACCAGTTGTCCCCGTCGTGGTGGATACGGGCCAAAGGGCAGTATTTCTACATCAGCTATGACCAATACGAAGGCGAGATGCTGGAGATCGGGGCAGGTCTGGAATGGAACGTGTGGCGCAAGTTGAGCCTCGGAGCCAGCTATTCGCACATCAACCTGGATATCGAGGATACGAATGACAACGGCGGCAAGGGCGAATACGAGTACGATGGCATCTGGGCGTATCTGGCCCTGACCTTCTGACCCTGGCAATTAAGGCGACAGTTCACCTATTCAATTCCAGACTCATTGACCTATGCGGCCGCCAATTACGCAGAGGCCTTATCTGTGTTGCTGGCGGCGACATCACGCCGTTGATTATCGCGGCGGCCTTCGGCAACGCAGGGTCGGCGTCAGGATTTCCTGGCCGAATTCATCCGGGCGGCTGCGCCGGTCGCCGACTGCCGGCGCGACGGGTGTGCGGGCGTCAGTAATCTACCCCATAGGTGAATTCCTGATAGGAATCATCCTGATAGGCGCATTCATAAGTAGAGGCTAGTTTAGCCGTATCTCGTTGCGCCCGGGGGTATGGCATGGCGAAGACTGAGATGAATGTGGGTTCGTTCCGCTGCGGGCCGAAACCACCGCAATCACGCGATGTGCCTGGGCCACATATCGCGGAGAACAGTCTGTGTGCCATCGCCGCTCCCGATCCTGTGACAACGGGATCCATCCTCTCCCGCCATCCCGACCACCGCCGTTCATTTGTCGCCGCATTCGACGCGCGCCTGGCGCCATATCCGCGGATGACGTTGGCGAGTCGCGGGAAGCTGATGGCCCTTCATGTCCGTTTGTTGGGAGTAAGCCATGATAAGACACAATGACAAATTACCCGCGCTAGGTTGGGGCCTCGCGGCCGCCATTGCGCTGGCCACCACCGCACCCACGGCGCTGGCCGATGAAATCACACACTCGGTCTCTCACACTTTCTCCGTGAGCGACGTCCAGGGCGGTTTCGACGGTTCCACCTATGCCGACGATCCGACCATCATCTGTGGACTGGGCGCGACGCCATGCCCTGTGGACGGGCCGATCCCCGGTCCTGACAAGACTGGCATCATGCTGTATCCGGTCGATTCGGAGTTCGGCTTCTACGTCAGCGATTTTGTCGGCGCCGCGCAAAAGATCCGGGATGACGACTATCTGGAAGGCTTGGTCGGCGATATCTACGAGAACGGCCAGCTAGTGGGCCTGAGGGTATCCAATGCGGCCACCGACACGTTCAAGGCGCCGTCCAATATGGGTACCTGGTGTGCCGGACTCGGCGGCACCAGCATCAAGTGCTCCACCGAACACTACACCGTCATGGAGCACGTCAAGACCTGTAACGAGACCATCCCGTATATGTATGCGGATCCCCTCGACGGGACCCAGGGGCCG
>Ga0265303_10002571_pt1 | contig 11249 bp, 10 predicted proteins | sample Helome_2_FD_192494 | JGI IMG/M metagenome (GOLD analysis project Ga0265303, IMG submission 192494) | Marine sediment microbial communities from subtidal zone of North Sea - Hel_20160317 (Illumina Assembly) | ecosystem: Environmental > Aquatic > Marine > Subtidal zone > Sediment ...
ACCACTGGAACTTTATAAGTGGATCATCATTCCGCTGCTGCTGATTTTAGTGATGATCTTCCGTCCAACGGGATTGATAGCATTCAAGGAACTTGATGTTAAAAAATTGATCCAGCCTAAATAATTGAGGGGTCGGAGAGTTTTTCGATCTGTGCTATGCCCCCTGGCGCACCGCTGACAATCAGAATCAGTGAGAAGCTGATGGTTCACTCTAAACGCATGGGGGCAAAAACTCCCCGACCCCTTAAATAATTAGACAAGAGGTAATTGGTATGTCATTGCTTCAAATTGACAAGATGACGCACTATTTTGGAGGTCTGAGAGCGGTATATAATTACGACCTGGAGATTAATCCGGGCCAGATTCGGGGGTTGATTGGCCCCAATGGTGCCGGCAAAACCACCATTTTCAATCTCATCACCGGTATCTACCAACCGACCGAGGGCACTGTAACACTGGCGGGTACCAAATTAAACGGTCGCGCGCCTCATGAGATTGCTTCTCTGGGAATTGGCCGGACTTTTCAAAATATGTTGTTGTGGCGGCATATGACGGTGTTGGAGCACGTCAAAATGGCCCGGTATTCCAAACTTACCTACGGTTTGGTGGGCGCCTTTTTCGGCACTGCCAAACGCCACAAGGAAGAAGCTGAAAGTGAAGAAAAAGCATATTATCTGCTCAAAATGATGGGGGTTGACCAGCTTGCCGGTCAAATCGTGACCAACCTGCCATACGGTGCCCAGCGCCGGGTGGAAATGGCCCGGGCCCTGGCCATGGAGCCCAAGGTTCTTTTTCTGGACGAACCCACGGCCGGCATGAATCCCGAGGAACTGGTTCAAATGATGGCCATTGTGCGTCAAGTCCATCAAGATCTGGGGTTGGCTATCTTTCTCATCGAGCACCGCATGAAAGTGGTTATGGAGCTTTGCGAGAGAATCCAAACCCTTGTTTTCGGCGAAGTAATTGCCGAGGGGACACCCGATGAAATCCAGAACAACCCCAAAGTGATCGATGCCTATTTAGGCACGGAGGCGGTGGCATAATGTTACTAGCGGTTGAGGATTTACGCGTATCATACGGCAACATTAAAGCGTTGCACGGGCTGAATTTTCAGATTGATGAGGGCGAAATTGTCTGCATCATCGGGGCCAACGGAGCCGGCAAAAGTACCACCCTGAAAGCAGTTTCCCGTATGGTGCCGGTTGAAGCCGGCACGAAAATGATGTTCCAGGGCAATGATCTCCTGGAATTTGCGGCCGATAAAGTTGTCAGCAAGCTGGGGATTTCGCACGTTCCGGAAGGCAGGCGGCTATTTGAAAACCTGACGGTGACTGAAAACCTCAAGCTGGCCACCTTTGCCAGAAAGGACAAAGATCAGATTCAGCAGGATGTCAAGCGGGTGTTTTCCATATTTCCCCGTTTAGAAGAGCGTCACAACCAAAAATCCGGTACGCTGAGTGGGGGTGAACAGCAAATGCTGGCGGTGGGCAGAGCGTATATGAGTGGGCGCAGGGTCATGTTGCTGGATGAGCCCTCCATGGGACTGGCCCCTCTGCTGATGATGAGCATGTTTGATGCATTAAAGGAAATCAACCAGGAAGGCACCACCATTTTGCTGGTGGAACAAAATGCCAGACTGGCGCTCAAATTCGCCCAGCGGGGGTATGTGCTCGAAAGCGGTCATCTGGTTCTGGAAGGAGCCTCTGAAGACCTGCTTGAAGATCCGGAGGTCAAAAAAGCCTATCTGGGCGGCTGATGGATTTAGGAATTTAGATTTCGGATTGCTGATTGATGCAAGGATAGATCGTCGAATTTGTCTTAAACGCGGAACTCACAACCCGGAATTTCACTGTAAAACAAAAGGGCATCCCCGCTTTTATTGAGGGATGCCCTTTTTTTTATAAGGAATTATAGACTAGGCCACTGTGACATTTACCGCAGCAGGACCTTTGGGACCCTGCTCAATGTCAAAAGTAACGGCGTCGCCATCATAAAGCGCTTTGAAACCGGTCGCATTGATTCCTGTGTGATGGACAAATACATCCGGGCCGTTTTCCTGCTCGATGAATCCGTAGCCTTTGCTGCTATTAAACCATTTTACAATTCCATTTACCATTGTAGCTTTCTCCTTTCAAATTATTCTCAAAGCTTCAAACTTCCGGAGTGCCACTTGATAAATGGAACTTGCCTTTAGAACGAAACCGGCCCGCCAATTAAGAGCGGGCCTTCATTGATTAGGGGAATAATAATACTTTTATTACCAAAAGCAAGTCAATGGTCGATCTTTTTTCCATTACAAAGCAGTTGCCAAAAAAAGCATTGCGTAATTGAAAGCTTTTTTTCTAGAATCATTTAACCCCGCCGCCGCATTTCGGAACTTACCTATAAAAATACGGTATAAATCATATCTTGACAATATATAACACAATGTGGCAGAAAAAGTAGGAACAGCAATATTTCTAACCGGCATGCATTTTAGTGCTGTCTTTGTATCTCTTATATATTCATAAAGTTGCAAGATTTCCGAGACCGAAAAGGTGTGACGCCATGGAGAATAAAGTCTATATTGTTCAAAGCCATGATTACGATGAAGTTGAGGAAAAGCTTAGATCCCTGATCAACCTGATGGGCGGGATTGGGCGTTTTGCAGATAAAGACGAGAGAATTGTACTCAAGGCCAATTTACTGCGAGAGGCCCGACCGGAGCAGGCGGTTTGCACCCACCCGGCGGTGGTGGCCGCTGTCGGGAAACTGGCCAGAGAAGCGGGAGCGATTCCCATTATAGCCGACTCACCGGGCGGCGGTTACCTTTATAACGCCAAAACACTTGAAAAAATCTATCACACCAGCGGGATGCTCCGGGCAGCGAGACAGGCCGGTATCGAAGTCAACCGGGATACAACTTCCAGACCCGTGTCCTATGCCGATGGGATACTGACCAAACATTTTGACATCATTACGCCGGTTTTTGAAGCCGATGCCGTGTTTAATATTTGCAAAATGAAGACCCACCTCTTCACGGTCATGACCGGTGCCGTTAAAAATATTTTTGGCGTGGTTCCTGGATTAATCAAAACCGGCTACCATGCCAAACTCCACGATTCAACCAGGTTTGCCGGCATGTTACTCGATCTGGTGCAATACATTTCGCCCCGCCTGACCATCATGGATGCTGTCTTGGCGATGGAAGGTGACGGACCGGGGACGGGGGATCCAAGACATGTCGGCTTGCTGCTGGGTTCTGAAAATCCTCTGGCCCTGGATGTGGTCGCCGGCGAAATAATGGGTATCGACCGGACAGAAAATCCAATCATCATGGAGGCCGAAAGCCGGGGCTTAAAACCCAACCGTCTGGAAGAAATTGAAATCGTCGGTGCCAGCCTGGCGGATGTAAAAGTGGCGGATTTTAAACGGTCCCAGGTATCGGCCGGAAGTCTTGGGCTGCAATCGATGCCGTGGTATCAGCGAATCCTTGAGCCGGTGTTTAAAAATGCTTTCACGGTCAGGCCCAGGGTAATTTGGGATCGATGCATTGCTTGCGGGACATGTATTGAAGGCTGTCCGGTGGAAGCGGTGAGCTTCACCAACGAGCGGGCTTTTATCGATGACGACAAATGTATTCGCTGTTATTGCTGCCATGAATTGTGTCCGGAGGAGGCTATCGGTTTATTCAGCAGTTGGTTGTATCAGCTGCTGAAGCCAGCCTATCATTGATTTCTAATTGGACTTTTCCTTGTTGGCTTCAGGTGCCGTTACCATTTTTATCGGATTTTTCATGATTCGGTCGGCCTGACTGTCGGATAGCATAAATGCATAGTTGCTGCCCGAAGATACGGCCGGAAAATCCGTGTCCTTCTCAGCGGTTTTGGCAAAGATCGACAGGCTATACTCCTGCCCGCCTTTCATCCGGAGGGTGAACAGCGGCGATGTAAAATCATCTTTGCGGCGGTCGCTGATAAATTTTTCACAGCGCAGATTGGAAATGGTGTTGAGAATCTGTTTCACGACGGCTTCATCGACCGGTTGCCCATCTGAAGCCTGCCATGCCGGCTTGCTGGCCTCAGGGGCCGCTTCTGTTTGCTTATCGGCCTGTGCGTCTTCAACCACCACGGGTGGCTGAGTTTTGTTTAAAATCAGGGACTGCTGGTCTTTGATTACCTGAAACTGCTGGATGTCAGCGGGGGTTAAGGTCAGCACCAGTTTATCACGCAGATCATCTATGGTGAGGTCAAAATTATTTCTAAAATTTCCGCGGGCATGAAAAACCCGCTCATCGCCGGCCGGTCTTACAAAGGTGTGACGAAAGGATGAGGCAGTCTTTCCCAGGTCAACATCCCGCGTGAGGTTGTCTTCCTGCCAGGCTCTGACATTAATTTTTTTATCCTCACCGAGGTCATAGAGATTGTAGCTCTTGGACTCGGAAACCAGTGCGGTTAATGTGAGGTTTTCGATGGCATTAAGCATATCCTTGACCTTGGTCCCATCGGCCGGGAATTCTTCCGGTGCGATATACCATTTATCATCTTTTTTATTGACAACAATGCTGGTCTTATCACGGGTAATCTGCAGTTTGGAGATCTCGTTGCCGGCAACTTGCGGGACATCCGGCAATTGATACTGGGTGCGATCCGAGGTGCGTGTCACCAGATAGGCAGACAAGGCGATGATTACAAGGGCCAGGATGATGTATTCTTTCTTCACTTTCATTTTTCAATTCCAATGGGTTCTATGTTAGTCTTTACTACCATGGGTGTATTTGAAGTTTATCGTTCACAGGTTCAGGTGAACCCTGGAACCTTGAACCGCTTTTACCTGTGAAACATCATCTGAATATGTTTTTTGCGGGAATGTCGCCGGAACCAGACACCGAGGCCGAATATGACGACCAGTACCGGCAGACCGGCGATATTTGACGCTTTAACAAATGCTTTGGTACCGGCCAGGGTGTCCTCCACCGGGTTGAAACGCTGGACTTTGGCACGCATCACAGCAATGTCTTCCCGTCCGTTTAAATAATCAATGGTATTTAATATAAAAGTGGCATTGGATCCTCTGCCGCCGGCATCCAATACATTGTCTTTGAGCATGTCGGCCGAGGCCATCACCCATATTTTTCCCCCTTGGCCCCGGGCCAGAAACTGTCCCTGGCGTTCGATCTGTGACAGATCAATATCTGCTGGGGATTTAGAGGCCTCAGCCGCGGGTTTTTCTTCGGATTCCTTCTCATCTTTAATTTCCCTGACCGGCAAGGGCTTGCCGGCAAAGTAACTTGGAAATTCGCCTTCGATGATATAGGCCAGTGGATAGCTTCGCAACTCCTCGGATGATTCGGGCGGCTTGATAAACATGGGGTTTAAATTGATTCGATCGCGCATCTGCCAGGATTTTTCCGACGAAGCAAACAGCCGATAAGTTTTCAAGGAATTCTGGGTGATACGTTCTGAATCCAGTTCCAGGGGAGAGATTTTCAACGCCACCAGCCGTTTGATGTTTTTCATAAAATCCAGATCATGGTTGATGAAGCGGTCTTTAATCAGGGGTGCAAAATAAATTGCCCGTTCACCCCCGCCAAACTGGGCCGGCAATTCCTGGCGGTAGCAGTTCTCGTCCATTACAAAAGATTGCTGAATGCGGATGCCATAGTGGGAAAGCAGTTTTTCAAGTCCGGTATCCAAAGGCACAAAAACGGGAGCCTGCCCCATCATGCCTTGCTGACCGGCAGGACTCATCTCATTAAATCGATCTATCACCAGGGCCAGACTTTTGCCCTGCAAGAGAAACTGATCGATTTGAAACAGCTCGTAATCGGAAAATTTTTCCCTTGGTCGCGCAATAATCAGGCAGTTCAAGCTTCCAGGTATGTTTTCGTCTTTGAGCGCAATGCTTTTCAGGGAGTAGTTCTGCGAGACCAGGGTACGAAAGTTGGTGGCCGGCTCCTCAGCCGGCGGACGGCCCGGGGCGCCGGGCGGCGTGCCGGCAAGGTTCAAGGTGCCGTGATCGGCCAGATATCCAATGTCCTCATTGATGTCGATCAGGCGTTCAACGTTACTGTTGATGTTTGCTTCCATTTCGGCTGTTTCGGTCAATTTGTACTGGGTCCCGATAATCGGCAACCGGATGACCTGCATTAGCGGCACGGCCAACGCATTTTTCCCGTATTCCATGACCAGTCCGATGACGCCTTTTCCCGGGGCAATTTTGCCTTTGGCAAGCGCCGGCCAGGAAAGCATCATAACATTGTATTTTTTAGAAAGCGCCGTGAGGTCCTGATCCTGGGCCGGATTTAGGAACTCGAACTCGAGTTTGTTGTAATTTTTTTGATTCAGCTTTTTAACGATAGTTTCTATTTCAGCGGGGATGTTGGCAAGGTTTCTAACCCCCATGTGCGGGGCGACGGTTTCAATCGCCGATGATAAAAACAGCTTAATTTTAATTTTTCCTGGCAGGCTTAAGAGGGCGCTGATTTTATTGTTCATCTTTTGAATGGCCGTGGTTAGTTGATACTCCAGACCCTCGGTCGAAGTAATTGCCGGAACTTGCTCAATTAAATCCCCATGAATCAGGACCAGCCCCATATAGGCTTTTTGAAATTTAACTTCGTCATTATCGACGACCTGGATTTGAATGGGCTGGATGCCGTAATTGTTGGCTATTTTCTGATTTTCCTGGGCTTTATCGGTCAGTTCTCCTTCATCGGCGCTGACGTCGTAAAATCGATAATTAAAAAATTTGTTCCCATAGATGGCATATTCTTCGAACAGGTCATGAAGATAGCGCTCGGTGTTGTTGTAAGGCGCTGGAAGATCCTTGGTAAAAAAGACTTTGATGGTCAATGGTTCGGACAGGGCCGCCGCCACTCTTTTGCTGGCGTCGGAAATCGAGTAAATTTTATTGGCCGTCAAATCCGCTCTGAAAAATAGTGTGATTCCAGCGACATTTACCAGCACGACAATGACGAGGTAGATGATGAACTTAAAATATTGGCCTGATCTTTTTCCGGAAGACATTATACACTCCTTATTTAGGTGCAAAGCCAGACATTTGGTTGTTAAAATTTCTTTCCCCCCAAAAGTCTTGGACGCCTTTTTTAGTACCTCTCCTTCAGGGCCAGGTGGGCTGAATGCAAACCGATAAAACAGACACTCAAAAAGTAAATGATATCCCGTGAATCGATAATTCCCTTTGATATGTTCTGAAAATGGAAATCCGCGCCCAGATAAGCGAGAACCCCCAGCATGGATCGCGGCAGAAAGAAAAGCATCTTGTCGATCAGGGTCAGAATGAAGCAGACGGCCATGCCCACAATAAAGGCGATGATCTGGTTGCGGGTCAGGGCCGAGGCAAACAGTCCAATCGCGCTAAAGGCCGCACCCAGAAGGACAGCACCGATGTAGCCACCCGCCACCGGGCCCCAGTCAAGTTGTCCGAGGGCCGCTACTGTGATCGGGTACGTTAATGTCGGCACCAGCATGGCGATGACAAAAGCGACAGCCGCCAAAAATTTTCCAATGACCACATCGGTTAAAGTCACCGGCATCGTCAGCAGGATTTCATAGGAACCGATGTTCAGCTCCTCTGACACCAGACGCATGGTAATGGCCGGAACGACGAACGAAAAAATGATGGGCAGCAATGAGAAAAAGTTTCTCAAGTTGGCCTGGCCGACAAGAAAAAAAGTGGCGAAAAAGAACCAGCCTGTCACCAGCAAGAATATCGCAATGACAATATAGGCTATTGGAGAAACAAAGTAGGACCTGAATTCTCTTTTAAAGATAGGGATGGCTTGACGCATTAGGCATCCTCCAGGGTGAGTTCGCGGAAAATGGTTTCCAGGGTCTGGGTCTCCTGGTGGAAATCGAGCACAATCCAATCGGTCTGTTTGATTTCCTGGTATATTGCAGCTCGCCGGTCGAAGGAGGCCCGGCAGTCGAGCCTCACATCCAGCTGGCCGTCCGATTCCGCGATTCGTGTAACACCGGTTATACCCTCCAGGCTTGACAGCATTTTATCCACGGATTTAAAATCTGCATTTTGCAGGGTCAGATGGATATTCTTTTTATCACCGGCCGCTTCTTTCAGACTTTCGGTGCTGCCGTCAGCAACGATTTTACCGCCGTTGATTATCACCACCCGGTCGCAGGTGGCCTCGGCTTCGCTTAATATATGGGTGGAAAGGATAATGGTTTTCTCTTTACCGATTTGTTTAATAATCCGCCGAATTTCAACAATCTGGTTAGGGTCCAGCCCAGAGGTAGGCTCGTCAAGGACCAGGATTTCCGGATCGTTCATCATAGCATGGGCCAATCCAACCCGCTGCTTGTACCCTTTTGACAGCTCATTAACGGGTTTGTGCATGACCTCATTAATACCACACAGGTTGGCCAACTGACGGATTCGATCCAGTTTACGGGTTTTTTCGATTTCCCGGATATCAGCCACATAGTTCAGATAATCGTAGACCAGCATATCATGATACAGGGGAGCTGATTCAGGAAGGTATCCAAGAATTTTCTTTATTTCCAGGGGGTGCTCCTCAATGTTGTGATTCAGGATATTCACGTTGCCGGAACTTGGCCGCAAAAAACCGGTCAGCATACGCAAAGTGGTGGTCTTGCCGGCGCCGTTAGGCCCCAGAAGCCCGAGAATCTCCCCTTTCTGGATGTCCAGGCTAATCTGATTGACCGCACATAAGTCACTATAATATTTGGTTAATTTTTCTACTTGGATCATATATTTCTCCTGTCGATACGGGTTGCGGGTTGCGAGACACGCGTTACGCGTTACGGGTTGCGCGGTGCGTGGTGAAACCCGACCCATCCGAATTCCCAATTCTGAATTCAAGAGATTCTGTCGCCTGTCATCTTTTCTCTGCCTTCTGTCCTCTACATTGGGCAACAGCCTATTAAGAAAAATATGCCCGGGTGTCAAGACTCTAAGCCGAGAAAAAATAATGCTTACAAATTTAATTTGATGTAGAAATGTTGAAAAACATAATTACTATATATAGTAACATTCATTCTATGCACCTGGGCAGGTGCATTTTTTAAAGATATTATGTATGATTTAAACCTTGTCAAGTCATCAATTTGGTTATAATTTTAGGTTATTATAGCCAATTGGGCTCGTGTTTAGCTAGATGCGGGAAGCTCACGGCGAACCTGTCTATGAAAGGAGAAAAGCCAACATGCGCGCAAAGGGAAAAGTAAGAGAAAATTTTAAATTGAAGACGCTGCTCATTATTTTAATGTTAAGCGGCAGTTTTTTATTGGCAGCAGGTTTTCATTTAAATCCATCAGCACATGCCAAATCAACGGATATTTACTCCGTGCCTGGCAATTTTAGTAAATTAGCTGAAATGGCAGGTCCTGCCGTTGTCAACATCCGTACCGTGAAAACCATCAAAGGGGGTGGCCCCGTTTTCAGGCAGTTTCAGCGGGGGCCCCGGGGGCGAGAAAACCCGATGGATGATTTTTTTGAGAGATTTTTTGGTGAAAATGTACCCAGGGAATTCAAGCAGCCCAGTCTCGGCTCAGGTTTTATTATCGACAAAAAAGGGTATGTCGTCACCAACAACCACGTGATTGAAGATGCCGACCAGATTAAAGTAAAAGTGGACGATGATATGGAGTTCGATGCCGAAGTCGTAGGGCGTGACCCCAACACCGATCTGGCCTTACTTAAAATAGAATCAGATAAAGATCTGCCGGTTCTTACGATGGGTAATTCCGACGAGCTTAAAATAGGTCAATGGGTTGTTGCCATCGGCAGTCCCTTTGGTTTGGAACGGACGGTCACGGCCGGCATTGTCAGTGCTAAGGGACGGGTGATCGGGTCAGGGCCCTATGATGATTTTATTCAGACCGATGCTTCGATCAATCCCGGAAACAGCGGGGGTCCCTTGCTTAATATGAAAGGAGAAGTGGTGGGCATTAACACGGCCATTATTGCCAGCGGAACCGGCATTGGATTTGCGATTCCCGTCAATCTGGCCGAAGGCATTATTGCCCAGCTAAAATCCGAGGGCGAAGTTACCCGGGGATGGCTGGGGGTTGCAATTCAGGATCTCACCACTGAAATGGCCGAATATTACGGCTTAAAGGATCGCGAAGGTGTACTGGTAGCCGATGTATTTAAAGGGGATCCGGCTGATAAGGCCGGTATTCAGGCCAAAGACATAATTATAGCAGTCAACGACGAGATGATCGAAACCAGCCGTCAGCTGACCGCCATGATCGCAAGTCTCAAAGTCGACGAGACTGCCAAAGTAGAGGTTTTCCGAAATGGTAAGAAAAAAACATTTTCGGTTAAACTTGCCAAACGCAGTGATGAAAAATTAGCTGGCGGGCGAGTCCCCCAAAAACGAGAAGAAGAAGAGTTGGGGATCCGGGTAACGGATCTGACATCTGAAATGGCCCAGAGATTCAACCTTGGCGATACCGCCGGTGTTGTTGTTGTCGGGGTGGAATCCGGCAGCAAAGGATCCGAAGCCGGTGTTCAGGTGGGAGATATTATCAAAGAGATTAATCACAAGGCCATTGAAACAGGGAAAGATTACTCGGCATCCATGCAGAAGATCAAAACCGGTGACTCCGTCAACCTGTTTATATGGAGAAAAAACGCCGGTTTTCTGGTTATAAAATTTAATAAATAATCTGCTAGTCGCTGATGGTCTTGCTCAGATCCGGAATCGTTTCAGGCTTCCCTTTGACCATATAGCGGCTATCACCACCGCGGGCGGTAACATTTTCATAAACCCCGTCATCGCGCTTAACCAGTTTTGTAAACCCGAGATCTCGCAATTCGCCATTGGTTTTCGGGCAGCTGATATTGGTGCGGGAAATGAGTTTTTGTATCGGACCCGAACAGTTTGGACAAAGATTGAGCTGATTGTCATTGATTGACTGCCTTAAATCAAACACTTTGCCCAGGGAGCAAGGTGTTTTCAGATGTTCGTATTCATAAACCGGCATAACTATTCCTCATTTCAATAAGATGGTAATATGTGGCGCCAACTCAACAAACCCGATATCAATTGGTCTAATTATACCAGAGAAAAGTTAAAATGGAAATATTTCCTGTAGAATTTTTACCCAGACCTTACCGGCCTGTCGTTACTTATCCTCATTGTCATCTGGAGTGCGAAATTTGTAAACATTATTCTTCCGGACAACCCTCCTAACATTCTAAAGTTTACCCCAAAACAGCCGATACCAGATGTGTGCAATTTGTACCACTTTTTATAATTACGT
>Ga0265303_10002572_pt1 | contig 11249 bp, 10 predicted proteins | sample Helome_2_FD_192494 | JGI IMG/M metagenome (GOLD analysis project Ga0265303, IMG submission 192494) | Marine sediment microbial communities from subtidal zone of North Sea - Hel_20160317 (Illumina Assembly) | ecosystem: Environmental > Aquatic > Marine > Subtidal zone > Sediment ...
TCGAAATACGGGTAACTGTGCATGGTCACACCGGCACCCGGAAACAAGGCCAGGTGGTTGGCCCATGTCGGGTCACTGGCCCAAAGTTCGGTTTCCGGCCGGGCAACCTTGATCAGGTCAGCAGCGACTCGCAAGGCTCCGGTACCACCGGGGGTCTGCACGGTTCGAACGCGGCCTTGTTTGAATACTTCGTTGTCCTTGCCCAGGATGGTTTCGCTGATTGCCTGGTTAAATCCGGCTACACCCGCCGGTCCCAGGTAGGATTTGGTGGTCTGTGTGTTGAGCAAGACTTTCTCAGCCGCAACAACACAGTCCAGAATGGGCGTGTTACCGGATTCGTCACGGTAAACACCAATACCGAGGTCAATTTTCTTCGGGTTTGTGTCCGCTGCATAGGCGGCAATCAGGCCAAGTATCGGGTCGGGTGGTATGGCGTTAAGATTTTCAAACATTATGTTCTCTTTGAGTTACTTACTGGGCATGGTTAGCCCATGTGTTTGTGAACCTGTTTTGTAGTCAGAAAGGGGGAATATCAATGCTCCGTTATTCCTTTTCTTGGAAGGTAAGATTGTAACGCGTTAGGCAAAAAACATCTGCAAAAAGTGGCTCGAAACCGACTACTGCCCCACTTAGCTAAAAGCTTGGGTAAGTAGTTGTAACAGTTTCCAACTTCACCTTTCGGGGAGGGCGCTGGTGCCGGTAGTTACTACCAGGACACGCCCATGAACCCATCCATGGGGGGCTCGGGCGCAACATCCCTGTTGCTCACGGTCCTGATAGCAACTACCGGCACCAGCACCTACCGACCACTGCGCACATCTATCTGAAACCACTGTTTTATGGGCTACCCGCAAAGCCGAGGGGGTGTGGTGTCTTGATTCAGGAGCGTGCGAGACAGGCAAGGTGAGGCCGGGAACCGGTCGAGAGGGTGGCCTGGGCCAAGTCGAGCCCGAATCCCCATGGATGGGTTCACGATGTCTCCTGAATTAAGACACCACACCACCTTGGCTTCCACACTGATAGTGATGCAACATCCAAACGTGGAAGGACCATGAGTTTAGGGTGGGGGTTAAATCAGGTGGTACAGCATTGCTTGAAACTCATCAATTCAGCCCCGGGAATTTCGCTTACCCCCAGAGCGCTGGATCAAACCCGTTAACGACTCCGTTTATATACTTCAATCCATTTGGCTGATCGTATTTCAGAAGCAGTGGTCCGTCGATATCAACGAAATCGCACAGTTGTGCGACAACGAATGAGGGTGCCATGCTGAGTGATGTTCCGACCATGTTTCCGACCATTAATTTGCAGCCTTTTTCTTTCGCGGCTTTGGCCAGAAGCAGCGCTTCGGTCAGGCCGCCGGTTTTGTCCAGCTTGATATTGATCATGCTGTATCGCCGTGCCGCGGTTTCCAGTTCTCCCGTATGCAGACAGGATTCATCCCCAGCCAGGGTAATGGGGGACTCAAACCCCTCCAGTTGTGCATCACCACCACGGGCCAGTGGTTGCTCGATCATGGCCAGGTTTAAATCGACACATTTTGGCAGCACTTCCTGTAATTGCTCGAAGCTCCAGCCCTGGTTGGCATCCACTACAAGTTCGGCATCCGGACGGGCGGCACGTATCGCGGCCAGTTTTTCATAGGGCATGTGACTGTCGAGCTTGATTTTTAGTATCGGTGCATCCGCCGCTGCAGCTGCTTTCGCGGCCATCGCTTCAGGTGTGCTTTCCAAGCCAATCGTGAAGACGGTGGTTACGGGTTTCGGGTCGAAGCCGGTGAGCTGCCAGATGGTTTTGCCCGCCCGCTTGCACTCCAGATCCCACATGGCGCAATCGATGGCGTTTCTGGCTCCGCCAGCGGGCAGGAGGTCCTGCAGTTGTTGGCGGGAAATACCTCTGCGTATCTCGTCAGCGACCGAATGGGCCTGCTCGAAGATGCTTTCAGCGGTTTCATCCAGGTAAAATACACCCTGAGCTTCACCCCGGCCGACGTATCCATCCTCACAAAGCTGGACGACCAGGCAACGTGAGTTGATCCACTCATAACCGGAAATTCTAAATGGTTGGGTCAGTACCCAATCGGTGATATGTAAGCTTAGTTCCATCTTTATTTCTCCGGATAGATCTGCTTGATGTGTTCAACAATCGCGGCGCAACCATCGATGACGGGATCGATACATGGCAGACCGGTTTCGGCAGTCAATTTGGCCAGGTAATCAGATCGTTTGCCTGCTGTTAAGTTTGATGTGTTAACACTGATGCCGACACAACGAATGTCGGGGTTGGTGCGACTGCCCAGCAATATGTGTATATCAATGGCTTCGCGGATGGAGGGTAGGGCGTAGTGTTCCCAGCCTGACACGGCAGTGCGGGTGGCATCGTGACAGACCACAAAGGCGTCGGGCTGTGAACCATGTAAAAGCCCCAGGCTCACACCCGAGTAGCCGGGGTGGAATAATGAACCCTGACCCTCGATCACGTCCCAATGGTCTTGATCGTTGTCGGGTGAAATCAGTTCAGCCGCACCGGAAATGAAATCCGCCACCACTGCATCGATAGGAATACCCTCACCAGCCAGCATAATTCCGGTTTGACCGGTTGCACGGAAAGTGGACTTCAAACCTGCATCAAGCATCGCCCGGTCGAGTGCCAGCGCCGTATATTTTTTGCCAATCGCACAGTCGGTGCCGACCGTTAATACGCGTCTGCCGGAGCGCTTGATGCCTGTGCCTATGGGTAGATTTTTCGGAGGGGTACGAACGTCGATCAGACGGGCTCCTGAAGCTTCAGCGGCAGCGGCAACCGCCGGGTTGTCTGACAGCTTGAAATGAAGGCCGCAGATGATATCCAAACCAGCCCTTGCTGCTTCCTCGATGGAACTCCACCATTTGTCCGGCACTACGCCGCCGATAGGCGCCACACCGATAACCAGGCTCTTTACGTCAGCTTCCACCGCCTCCGGGACCGTCATGTCAGGAACACCCAAATCCAATGTGCAGCCGGCATATCGCAATTGTCCTGCCACCAGGTCAGGCTGCCAGTGAACGAGACCGAACCCTGTCTTTGCGTAAGTCGGGTCGGTCAGGTCACCAATGAGGACCAGGTAGGGGGCATTGAGTTGCACTTTGCTTGCTTTGGTCATTCGGGCCCACTCTGAATGTGAGGCACTCATTCTAATGGCTTTGCGCTTTGATTGCTGCGTCTCGCAGTGGTTGCGGGGGAGGGAAAAGATGAAATGAATGCTATGATACTTAGCTGGCGAATGGCGCGGAACCAGGGCTCTCGATGATGCTTGAAAATCTTAAAAATAATGATATTGCATTGGTCGGAATCCTGTCCGATGCCAACTCCAGCTTTAAACGGGGAGCGGCGGCAGCACCGGAATTTATCCGTCGTGCGCTGCATCGTGGATCTGCTAATTTATGTTCCGAGCTAGGCGTTGATCTGGCTGAAAATTCCTGTTTCATTGATGTGGGCGACAGGCAGGTAGACAATGACCCGGAGAGCTTTCTAGCGATTGAAGATGACATACTTGAGATAACTGAACGGGGAGCCCTGCCACTGGTTCTGGGTGGAGACCATGCGATCACTTACCCTGTTCTGCGCGCCATCAAACGCAGCTATGGAGCCGTCAATATTTTGCATTTTGACGCCCATCCGGATTTGTATCATGACTATGAAGGCAATCCCTATTCACATGCCAGCCCGTTTGCACGCATCATGGAGGAAGGTCTTGCCAGTCGCCTTGTACAGATTGGTATCCGTACCCTGAACGAGGGCCAACGGCTACAGGCTGAGCGGTTTGGCGTAGAGATACACGAAATGAGAAACCTGGATGTGAATTCAATCGTTGCGGATTTTGAAGGACCGGTTTATATCAGTTGTGACGTCGATGCCCTTGATCCCGCTTTTGCGCCAGGCGTGTCTCACCAGGAGCCCGGCGGGCTTTCAGTAAGAGACCTTTTGGGTATTATTCAGCGCGTGCCCAATCGCATCGTCGGTGCGGATATCGTTGAATACAACCCTTCCTGTGATATCAATGACATGACTGCGATGGTGGCTGCAAAACTAATGAAAGAGATCGCCGGCAGGATGCTGCTCAACACTTCCCGGTAACTTCGTTTGCGTCATGGTAGCTTTTATATCAGCGTTGCGTCCTGATTCCCGTTCCATACGCAACCATTTCTATCGCGTGCAGGAAACGCCCGGAAATTGCAGTGGTGCCAAAGCGTATATTGATGATTTTATCTACGCCACATAAATCAGCTTCCTCTTTCAAGCGGATCAGCGCCTCGCGGCGACCGCGTTGAACCAGGCGTTCATAGGGGCTGATATTGCCGCCGATAAGTCTCCTGATGGCTATGATCAAAGTCCTGAAATAATCATGTGCCACCACGACTGAACCGATCAATAGTGTGCAGGCTTCCGGTTCACAGGACGCGTGGTGCTTGGAGGTGTTGATTCGAATGTGTTGCAGTGGTGCTTCGCGGGCACTCAACGACCTCAGGTGGCGTCGTTCGAACCAGCTTGCGAGCAGCCAACCGGCAAGACCTATGCCGCCCACCTGCAGACCGTTGGAAAGCAGCATGTCCCAAAGGGTGTCGCCGCCAAACCAGTCCTGAAACCATTCGGGAGTCCTGGCCATGCCCTGCTCAAACTCCCGAACGACTTCTTCGGGCTTTTTCACAGGTCAAACTTTACGGCAGTACCATAGACCATCAGTTCAGCAGCACCACCGGTGATACTGGAAGTGGTCATGCGTACATTGACGATGGCATCGGCACCCAGCGATTCGGCTTCTGCTCTCATGCGCCCGATGGCTTCCTCGCGGCCCTCAACGAGCAATTCGGAATAACCCTTGATTTCACCACCAACCAGTCCTTTAAAAAAAGCGCCGATGTCCTTGCCCAGGTGTTTGCCGCGGACGGTGGAGCCCTGTACCAGGCCCAGTTCCTGAGCGATAGTCTTACCGGGTACCTGTTCGATGTTCGTGATGATCATGTGAGTTTCGCTTTGTTTGGATTATTTATTCGGTGATGAAAATGCAGGCAGGTTGTTCCAGTAGTGACTTCAGTGCCTGGATCATCATTGCGGCATCGAAGCCATCCACAAAACGGTGATCAAAAGAAGATGACAGGTTCATCATCGTACGGATTACGATTTGTCCATTGACAACAACCGGTCTTTCCACGGCTTTGTTCACACCAATAATCGCCACCTCGGGCAGGTTTATGACCGGGGTTGAGGCAATGCCGCCATGTTTGCCCAGGCTTGTAATGGTGATGGTCGAGCCCATCAGCTCTTCGCGTTTCGCGGTATTCTCCCGCGCAGCGGTGGATACACGGCGTATTTCATTGGCAAGCTCGTCCAGTGAGTGGGATTCACTGTGCTTCACAACCGGTACTTTCAAACCATCGGGAGTTTGCGCGGCAATGCCAAGGTGGACGGCTTGATATTGGCTGATTACATTCCGTTCCCGATCGTACAAGGCGTTGCATTGTGGAAACTGTTTTAGTACCCGGACCAGTGCGAGACCGATAAAGGGCAGTAAGGTCAGCTTGTCTTCAGAGGGTAACTTTTGGCTGTTTAGATGCTGGCGCAACGACTCAAGCGCGGTGATATCAATTTCCTCGACATAGGCAAAATGCGGAATCTCGCGGTTCGCTTCAGACATTCGTTCGGCGATTTTTCGGCGCAGTCCGATGACCTTGGTTTTGGTGACTTCATTTGAAAGTGCCTTCGCCGCTAACGGTCTACCTGAAGCGGATGGGCCGTCAGCCCGATGAGACTCCAGATCGGATCTCAATATTCGTCCACGCGTCCCACTGCCTCGCACCTGGCCTAGATCGATACCGGCCTCCCGGGCCTGCCTGCGAACAGAAGGTGAGGTGAGAATGTTGCCGGTTTTTGCCTGAACGGACAGTTTCTCTTCCTTCGGTGCTGCTATTTCCACCGCAACAGTTTCCTCAACTACAGGGGCTGGCGGAGTGGTTTGTGTGTTTCCGTTTTCCTGGTCCGCCTCGGTTTCGAAAATAATCATGGGTGCACCAACGGCGATGGTGTCGCCGACCTCACCGGCGAGGCTTAGCACGCGACCTGATACAGGCGCCGATAGTTCGACTGCAGCCTTGTCGGTCAGCATCGCACCAATCGGATCTTCCTCCTGAACAAAATCGCCGACTTTTACCATCCATTCCGCGATTTCTGCCTCAACCAGGCCTTCACCCAGATCGGGCAAATTGAAAATGTACTCACTCATACCGCCTCCATAATTTTCTGAATGCTGGCAATGATTCTGTCTTGCGCAGGGAAGTAGTCCCACTCAAAAGCGTGTGGATACGGGGTTTCCCAGCCAGCGACACGCTCGATCGGTGCCTGCAGGTGCCAGAAGCATTCTTCCTGTACCGTGGCGACCAGTTCTGCACCGTAACCGCTGAACCTGGAAGCCTCATGGGTAATCAGGCAACGTCCGGTTTTTTCAACTGATTGTTTCAATGTTTCGACATCCAGCGGCACCAGGGAGCGAACGTCGATGATGTCAGCGCTGATGCCGGCTTTATGTACGGCTGCCTGGGCCACATGAACCATCGTGCCGTAGGTGATAATACTCAGCTCGGTGCCCTCCTCAACCACGGCCGCTTTGCCAAGCGGGATTGAATAGTAACCTTCAGGAACTTCACCACCGGGGTGTTTCGACCATGGTACGGCAGGTTTGTTTGGATCGCCGTCAAAGGGTCCGTTGTAAATTCGCTTGGGTTCGAAAAATACCACTGGATCATTGGATTCGATGGCACTGATCAGCAGGCCCTTGGCATCGTAAGGATTTGACGGCATCACCGTCTTGATACCGGACAGATGGGTGAACAATGCTTCAGGACTCTGAGAATGTGTCTGCCCACCGCGGATGCCGCCGCCGCAGGGTGCACGGATCGTCACCGGTGAGGAAAATTCACCGCCGCTGCGATAGCGAAGACGCGCCAGTTCGCTGATGATCTGGTCGAGACTGGGATAATTGTAATCCGCAAACTGAATTTCAGCGACCGGTCGCAGGCCATTAACACCAATGCCAATGGCAGAACCAATGATTCCGCCCTCTGCAATAGGCGCATCGATCACCCGATGTTCACCATACTTGGCCTGTAAACCATCGGTACAACGGAACACACCGCCGAAATAACCCACGTCCTGGCCAAGAATGATGACGGTCGGGTCCTTGTCCATCATGACATCAAGGGCAGATTTTACCGCCTGGATCATAGTCATCTGGCTCATTTCGATTGCTCCCTCAGGGCCAGTAGCTGCTGACGTTGGCGCTCCAGATGTGGCGGAACTTCTTCGTACACATCGTCAAACATGACACGTACGTCCAGTCGTGGCCCTTCGGTCATGGTGCCGTAGCTGACGGCCTCCTTCCAGGCCTCATTGACAAACTCTTTAAGCTCTTGCTGCAAGGCGGTATGTTGCTCATCCGACCAGAGACTGTTGGTAACCAGATGTTGCTTTAGCCTTTTAACCGGGTCACCTAATGGGAAAGCCTCCCACTCGTCCCTGGGCCGGTAGCGTGAGGGGTCATCACTGGTGGAATGAGCTCCGCCGCGATAGGTCACGTGTTCGATCAGTGTCGGGCCGCCACCCTCGCGGGCACGTTTTGCTGCCCATTGTGTCACGGCGTAAACAGCCAAAAGATCGTTACCGTCCACGCGTATACCGGGAATGCCCAGACCGAGCCCGCGGGCAGCAAATGACCTTCTTTCACCCCCTGCAAAACCCTGGAAAGTGGAAATGGCCCATTGGTTGTTGATCACGTTCAGTATCACCGGAGCCTGGTAAACGGCGGCGAAGGTCAATGCGTAGTGAAAATCCGCCTCAGCGGTGCTGCCGTCACCTACCCAGGCTGAGGATATGTGCTCTTCACCCTTGATAGCGGAAGCCATGGCCCAACCAACTGCATGTGGATATTGGGTGGCAAGGTTTCCAGAAACGGAAAACAGGTTGGCCTGTTTATTGTGATACATGATCGGCATCTGTCGGCCTTTACACATGTCCCTGGTATTGGACAGGCATTGACACATCAAATCAACCAGGCTGGTGCCGCGCATGATAAACAGACCCTGGTTACGGTATGAGGGGAACATCATGTCACCGGCATCCAGTGCCATACCCTGTGCAATCGAGATGGCCTCCTCGCCAAGTGATTGCATATAGAATGAAATTTTACCCTGTCTTTGTGCGCGCTGCATGCGCTCATCAAACTGCCGGGTAAGCAGCATCAGGCGCAGGGCCTCGCGCAGCTGATCCGCTGTCAGGTCAGGTTTCCATTCGCCACAGGCCATACCGTCATCATCAAGAACCCGCACCAGTTCACTGGCCAGGTTCTCTATTTTGCTGGCGGGGGCGTCACTTTCAGGACATGCAACCGCACCGGCCTCCGATAAGGACAGATAACTGAAATCAGGTGCTTCTCCCGGTCGTGCAGAAGGGCGGGGAATATGCAGGCGGGATTTCGGTGTCATTTTATCTGTTTTCATGTTTTTCCAGTGTTAGTTAACCGCTTATGCGGCTTAAGCAGCAGCGTTGACCAGGGCTTCTGCCATTGAATCAGCGATTACATTGGTGGGCTTTTGTTGCTTTTGAGCAGTGACAAATATCTCTGTCAGGCGCCCCGGGATCAGGGCGATTTGCGCCTGCACATCCGCTTTGGTTTTATTTCCCACGTATTCGAGAGAGACGCTGATAATACCACCGCCATTGATGACATAGTCGGGAGCATACAGGATGTTCCTTTCGAACAGACGCATTCCGTCCTGTTCAGTGGCCAGTTGATTGTTGGCAGCGCCACCGATAACAGAAGCCTTGATTTCCGGAATGCTTTGGGCATCAAGAACAGCTCCCATCGCGCAGGGTGCCAGCACATCGACATCTTCAAAAAGGATTTTGTTACATTCAACCACCCGTGCCCCGAAATCTGTGCGGGCGCGTACGAGGTTCTTTTCATTAACATCGCTGATAACCAGGTTGGCACCCGCTGCATGTAACTGCCGGCACAGGTCATAACCCACTTTGCCCACGCCCTGAACCGCGACATTCAACTTGTCCATGGAGTCTGCCCCCAACCGGTGCTTAACTGCCGAACATAAACCGAGGTAAACACCATCTGCCGTCCATGGTGAAGGATCACCACCCGCAGAACCTTCTGCTGGCGGGAGACCTGCCACGAAATCTGTGACCTGCTTGATAAGGCGCATATTCTCAACGGTTACGCCTACATCTTCGGCGGTGATGTAGCGACCGCCCAGTGAATCCACACAGCGGCCAAAGGCCTCGAACATCTCATCTGATGGTGGGGTATCGGGGTTGGCAAGAATAACAGCTTTGCCGCCACCCAGTGGCAGACCCGCCATCGCGTTTTTATAGGTCATGCCACGGGATAAACGCAGGGCATCCCTGGTGGCGTCTTCCTCACAATCGTAGTGCCACATCCGACAACCGCCAGCGGCAGGGCCGAGCGCGGTTGAATGGATCGCGATGATGGCTTTCAGCCCTGTTTGAGAATCGCAAAATTTATGGACGGATTCATGCCCCCGGTTTTCAGCATTATCGAAAAACGTCATGGTCTTTCTCACTTTCCAGTTTTGGTGCGAAGTTATATAGACTAAATATAGCAACATCATGCAGAAATTGTATTGCGAAGTAACTGACCTGTGGACACTAAGCGCATATAATATCCAAAAATATGGGTATATGAGAATTAAATATGCAAAAAATTAAAATTGACAATTTGGATCGTGAAATTCTTCGGCTACTGCAGACTGACGCGAGTCTTTCGGCCGCGACTATTGGCGAGAAGGTCGGCTTATCGCAATCACCCTGTTGGCGGCGTATACAACGCTTCAAGGATGCCGGTCTGATTAAGGAGCAGGGTATGGTATTTGATCGTAAAAAACTGGGCTTTGATACGATGGTGTTTGCACATGTCAAGCTGACGGCACACGGTCGAAGCAAGGTCGCTGAATTCGGTGAAACCATCAGGCAGTTTCCGGAGGTGATGGAATGTCACCTGCTGCTGGGCCAGGTCGATTTTTTATTACGTATAGTGACCCCTGACCTGGAAGCTTACGAAAGATTCTTTTTTGAGCGATTGTCGCAATTGCCCGATGTACAGGAGGTAACTTCAAGCATCGCGCTCACCGAAGTCAAATACACGACCGAATTGCCTGTCTAGGAGCCTATCGGATTTTTCGTAGTAGATCATGTTAAACCCGGCGGGCTCCTAAAGGCGAATCAACTTTTGAAAAAGGAAACACAATGACTGAAGCATATATTTACGACCATGTAAGGTCGCCGCGCGGACGCGGTAAATCCGATGGTTCTTTACATGCGATTACACCAATTAACCTGATGAGCCAGGTGCTAGCTGCCCTCCGTGAGCGCAACGACCTGGATACTTCACTGGTGGATGATGTGGTCCTTGGTTGCGTTGCACCTGTGAGCGAGCAAGGCGCGGATATCGCACGCATTGCCGTACTCGATGCTGCATATGCCCAGAGTGTGGCAGGCAAACAACTCAACCGGTTTTGTGCTTCCGGTCTGGAAGCGGTCAATACGGCAGCGGCGCAGATCATGTCTGGCCAGTCGGATGTGGCTATTGGCGGTGGTGTCGAATCCATGTCGCGGGTACCCATGATGTCCGACGGAGGTGCCTGGGCGACGGATCCGCAAGTGGCCTACAAAACCTATTTCGTACCACAGGGTATCAGCGCCGATCTGATTGCAACCAAGTACGGCCTCTCACGCCAGGATCTGGATGCATATTCCGCGAAAAGTCAGAAGCGCGCGGCGCATGCATGGAAGCAGGGTTGGTTTAACGGCTCAATTGTACCGATCAAGGATCACATCGGCCGGGTGGCACTGGCCCATGATGAACACATGCGACCGGAAGCAACCGCAGAGAGTCTTGGCGGTCTTAAACCGGCATTTGTGATCCCGGGTGAGCAGGGCGGTTTCGACGCGGTCATTCTTCAAAAATACCCCGAAATCGAGTCGGTCAAACACCTGCACACTGCTGGCAATTCAAGCGGAATTGTAGATGGTGCCGCCGCCGTTCTGGTCGGTCATGCAGAAGCCGGGCAGCGGATGGGCCTGAAACCCCGTGCACGGATTCGTTTTTTTGCATCTATCGGCAGCGAGCCCAGCATCATGCTGACCGGGCCTGCGCCTGCCACTGAGAAAGTACTCAAACGAGCCGGTAT
>Ga0265303_10002574_pt1 | contig 11248 bp, 8 predicted proteins | sample Helome_2_FD_192494 | JGI IMG/M metagenome (GOLD analysis project Ga0265303, IMG submission 192494) | Marine sediment microbial communities from subtidal zone of North Sea - Hel_20160317 (Illumina Assembly) | ecosystem: Environmental > Aquatic > Marine > Subtidal zone > Sediment ...
CACGCTGGTCGCGCTGGCGCTGGTCGAGCCCTTGGAGCTCTTTCAGCACATCGCCGAGCAGGTACGGGAGAAGCTTCTAGACCTGTTCAGCTGGGAGTCGGGCACCGCGACTTTCTACGATGGAGTCGACCCGCCCAGCAGCGGCTTTCCGCTGCGACTCGACGCCTGGGAGATCCTCGATCGGGGTCTTCAGCGCCGCATCGCCGCCGGCCTGGAGACCAAGCTTATCTTGGAACGCGGACAGGACCGGGTCGCCCAGCCCGGACGAATCGACACAGGACTAGCCGTTGCGGCCCTTCCGGATGACCTTCGCGCTGCGCTCAGGCTCTGTGAGACGCCGCAGAGCATTGAGCAGTTGGCGCAATTTGTCACTGAGCAGCCGGGCAACCGCGACCCACAGCGCGGGTACCGGGTCGCGGCGATTCTTCTGAGCCTCGGCGCCGTCCAGTGGGTCTGAGCCCGGTCGCCGTCCCTCCTTGACCCCCCGATGGGCGGCTGCTAGCTCTGCGCCCGGCTTTTCTAGCCGAATTCATAGGAGTAGCGATGTCCAACGTACGTGTCCTCGTGTCCGACAAGCTCGCCGAGGCGGGGCTCCAGGTCTTGCGTGATGCGCCTGGCGTAGACCTCGAGTTGCGACCCGGCATGAGTGAAGATGAGCTCTGTGAGATCATCGGAGACTACGACGGCCTCATCATCCGCTCAGCCACCCAGGTCACCCCGCGCGTCATCGAAAAAGCGCACCGCTTGAGGGTCGTCGGCCGCGCCGGGATCGGTGTCGACAACGTGGACATCCCTGCCGCGAGTCGGCGAGGCATCGTGGTGATGAACACGCCGACGGGGAACTCGGTAACGACTGCCGAACACGCCTTGGCACTGCTCGCCTCGCTCGCGAGAAAGATTCCACAGGCGGTCACGTCGATGCGTGGCGGCAAGTGGGAGAAGAGCAAGTTCCAGGGACGCGAAATCGCATTCAAGACGCTCGGCATCGTCGGCCTCGGCAACATCGGACGCATCGTCGCCGACCGTGCTCAGGGCCTAAAGATGAAGGTCATTGGCGTGGACCCGGTGATGAGTAGCGATCGCGCCGCCGAGCTCGGCATCGAGCTGGTCGAGCTCGAAGAACTCTTCAAGCGGGCCGACTTTTTGACGATTCACGCGCCGCTCACGCCCGAGACCAAGAACATGATCGACGACGGGGCCTTCAAGAAGATGAAGAGCAGTGCCCTGGTCGTGAACGCTGCACGCGGTGGCATCGTGGACGAAGAGGCCCTCGCCCGCGCGATCACCGCGGGCGAGATCGCCGGCGCCGCTCTCGACGTGTTTACCAAAGAGCCGATCGATCCCGATCACCCCCTGCTCGGCCTGGACAACGTCTTGTGCACGCCGCACCTTGGGGCTTCGACCTCGGAGGCCCAGGAGCGCGTGGCCGTCGAAATCGCGGAGCAAGCGATCGGCTACCTTCAGCTCGGTATCGTCAAGAACGCCGTCAACGTGCCGGCGCTCCCACAGGAAATCGCTGAGCGGCTCAAGCCGTACCTGGACGTCGCCAGGTTGCTCGGCAGCTTGGTCGGGCAGCTCGATCCCGTCGACGTGCGCGAGCTGCGGGTGACCTGCACGGGCGAAGCGGGCGAGCTCGGCGTGACTCCCATTGCGCGCGCAGCTCTTGCAGGGTTCCTCGAGCATCACCTCGAAGAGCCGGTCAATCCGATCAGCGCACCCTACGAGGCCCAAGAGCGCGGCATTCGGCTCGCCGAGGTCAAAGAACCAAGCGACCGGTACGCGACGACGGTGCGCGTGACCGTCACCGGCGAAAAGGGCATCCACACGGCAACCGGCACACCGGGCCGCAAGGGCGAGCCGCGTCTCGTCGGCATGGAGGGCTACGAGATCGACGCGGTGATGGAAGGCCCCATCGTCATCATGCGCAACGAGGACCGACCCGGCGTCATTGGATCGGTCGGCACGCTGCTGGGCAACCGCGGGATCAACGTCTCCCGGATGCAGGTCGGGCTCGACGAGGAGGGTGGCCAGGCATTGGCCATCTGGAACGTCGATTCGATCGTAAAGAGCGACGCCCTCGACGAGCTCCGCGGCATCGAGTACGTGAGCAGTGTGCATACCCTGAGGCTCTGAGATGCCCCCTTCGCCGCGAAAGCGACGGGCCGGGAGCGATGCGCGGCCCGGGACCTCGAGTCCCGGCCTGCCGATGACGCCTCCCGGTGGCATGCGCGACCTTCTGCCCCCGGCGTCCATGACGCGGACCCTTCTTTGGCAGCGGTTGATGGAGACCTTCGACCTCCACGGCTACCAGCGGATCACAACCCCACCGGTCGAGTACGCGGAAGTGATCGAACGCGGGCTCGGCACGGTCGACCGCCGTGACCTGGTGCGATTCATCGAACCCGATTCCGGCGAGGTCGCGCTGCTGCGTCCGGACATGACGCCGCAGATCGCGCGAATCGTTGCAACGAGGCTTCAAGATCGGCCTGCGCCCTGGCGCCTCTGCTACGAAGGCACGATCGTACGACGCCGACGGGGCCGCGCGCGCAAGCAGCATCAAGTTCTGCAGTGCGGCATCGAGTGCGTCGGGCTGAAGGGTCCCGAAGCCGATGCCGAAGTGATCGAAGTTGCGGTTCGCGCCTGCGAACAAGTCGGCCTTAGGGATTTCCTGGTGGAGCTCGCGCAGGTGAAGATCGGCGCGGAGGTCCTCGAACACGTCCCCGCCAACGCGCGCCTCGCAGTAGTCGAAACGCTCGCCGCCAAGGACGCGACCAATCTCGAGAAGCTGCTCAAGAAAGCCGGGGTCATCGCCAACGAGCGAAGGCGCCTAATCATGCTCTGCGATCTCTACGGAGACCGTTCGGTGCTCTCGAACGCGCGGCGGGGCCTCAGAAACAGCGCCGCGCGTCGCGCGCTGGACGAGCTCGAGCGAGTCGTGGAGCGTCTCGAGTCGGCGGGACTCGGGGACCTTGTGGCGATCGACCTGAGCGACCTGCGCCGACACAGCTACTACACCGGGGTCAGCATGACGCTTCTCGCTGCGGGGCCGGGTGAGCCGCTGGGAATGGGTGGGCGCTACGACGACCTTCTCCGTCGCTACGACGCGCCGTCGCCTGCAACCGGATTCGCTTTCGAAGTCGACAACGTCCTCTGGGCTCTCTCGGAGGCTGGCGTGTCTCTCGAAGGCAAGTTGCCTCTGCGCGCCGTGGTGGCCGGCGGCAGCGACGCGCGCCGTCGCCGCACGGCGGAGCTGTGGCGCAGCCGCAGCGCGAGAGTGGCCGTCATTCCATCCAAAAGCGCCGATGAAGCGAAGCGGTACGCGAAGGCGTGGGACTATGACCTGTTGATCTGGCATCAAGGGAGCGGCGCGCGTCTCACACGGTTGAGGGACGGTCGCACGCGGGCGCTCGAAGGTGAGCCCGGCGACGAGCTGTTTGGGAAATTGATCTCTTGGGCACGAGTTGGGGATGAGACATGAGCGCAGTGGTGGTGGTAGGGGCCCAGTGGGGCGACGAAGGCAAGGGCAAGGTCGTCGACCTCTACGCGCCCTACGCTGAGCTGGTGGTTCGATACGCGGGCGGGGCAAACGCGGGGCATACCCTCGTGGTCGAGGGCAAAAAGCTGATTCTGCACCTGATCCCATCCGGCATTCTTCATGAGCAAACCCGTTGCGTCGTCGGCCAGGGTACCGTGATCGACCCGGCGGTGTTCCTGAAAGAGATCGAAGCGTTGTCAAAACGCGGGGTGGGGACCGACGGCCGCCTCCTCGTCAGTCAGCGTGCGCACGTCGTCTTGCCTCATCACAAGCTGATCGACGGGCTTCGAGAAAAGAAGTCGAACGAGGCGATCGGAACGACCAAGCGCGGCATCGGCCCTTGCTATGAGGACAAGGTCGCGCGACGCGGCGTCCGTATGGGAGATCTCCTCGAGGGCGAAATGCTGCGTCGAAAGCTCGCTGCGAACCTAGAATGCTGGCGCCCCGTCGCAGAGGACCTTGGCGGCACCCTCCCGAGCGCCGAGGAAATCGCCGCGGAGTATGCCGCGCTTGGAGAAGCCCTTCGGGGATACATCGGCGACGCCGCCGCGATCGTGCGCGCTTCGATTGGCGCCGGCGAGAAGATCCTGCTCGAAGGCGCGCAGGGCACCATGCTCGACATCGACAATGGGACCTACCCGTTCGTGACGAGCTCGAACGCGGTCGCGGGAGGCGCCTGCGCTGGCGCGGGGATCGGACCCACCCAGATTCGCCGCGCCGTGGGGATCGCGAAGGCCTACACGACACGCGTTGGCGGTGGCCCCTTCCCGACCGAGCTCGAGGATGACACCGGCCAACTTCTCCGCGATGCAGGCGCAGAGTATGGCTCGACGACCGGCCGTCCGCGCCGCTGCGGTTGGCTCGATTTGGTCGCACTTCGGCACGCGGTGGCGGTCAACGGCCTTGGCGAGCTGGCGATCACGAAGCTCGACGTCTTGACCGCCGTCGACGCGATCAAGCTCTGCGTCGCCTATGAGCTCGACGGAGAGCGGCTCGACTACCCGCCCTACGACCGAGTCGAAGCGGTCCAGCCTGTCTACGAGACGCTCGAGGGCTGGGACGACGATCTTTCCGGCTGCCGCAACCGGGCCGACCTGCCCGCGGCCGCACAGGCGTACCTGGCGCGGATCGAGCACGAGGTTGGCTGCCCGATCGGCTTGGTCAGCGTCGGCCCCGATCGCGAGGACACGGCGGACCTGCGAGATCCATTTGGAACCTAGGTTCCGACGCACGCCGTGAAGTCGATTTCGACCTTTCCACCCTTAGGCAGCGCTGCAACCTGCACCGTCGCGCGCGCCGGCGGCGTGTGACCCTCGAAGAACTGCGCGTAAACCTGATTCATCTTCGAGAATTCGCTCATATCAGTGAGGTACACGGTCGCTTTCACGACGTCACCTCGACTCGCTCCAGCTTTCCCGAGGACGGCTTCGAGGTTTTCGAGCACCTGCCGAGTTTCCGCCTCGATGTCGCCGTCGCCCCGCATTTGGCCGTCGCTTGGGTCGAGCGCGAGCTGTCCCGAACAGTATACCCAGGGTCCGACGGCAACGGCCTGGCAGTAAGGCCCGATCGCGGCGGGTGCTCGATCGGTCTCGATTCGTTTGTTCGTCATCATTCCATGCTACTTCATACTCGCATGAAGGTCGCGACTTGGAACGTGAACTCCATCCGGGCGCGCCGGCAGCATGTGGTCGATTGGCTGGACGCGGCGCAGCCGGACGTGCTCTGTCTCCAAGAGCTCAAAGTGGCCCAGGGCGACTTCCCCTACGACGAAATCAAGGATTGCGGCTACGAAGCTGCGGTCTTCGGGCAGAAGACGTACAACGGTGTAGCGATCTTGAGCCGCCGTCCGATGTCGAACGTCGTCACGGATCTGGGCGATTCGGAACATGACGAGCAGGCTCGGCTGATCAGCGCAGAGGTCGACGGGCTGACGATCCTCAGCGCCTACTTCCCCAACGGCGGAGAGGTGGGCTCGGACAAGTTCGACTACAAGCTTCGATGGATCCGCCGACTTCGGGAGGCGCTCGATCGACGATTCGACCCGGACGCCGATCGGGTCGCGCTCTGCGGCGACTTCAACGTGGCGCCCTTCGACGACGACATTGGAAGGCCCGCCGAATGGCGGTCGTCGGTGCTGGCGTGCGATGCCGTCCGTGACGCGTTGACCGAGCTTGCTTCGTTTGGGCTACAAGACGCGTTCCGACCCTTTCATCCGACCGGTGGCGTCTTCTCTTGGTGGGACTACCGAGGCAGGGGATTCGAGAGAGGCAACGGACTTCGGATCGACCATGTGTACTGCACCTCGAAGCTGGCCGAACGCACGATTGGTGCGATCGTCGACCGGGAGGAGCGGGCGCGCAACTCCCCATCAGACCACGCGCCGGTCGTCGTGGAGTTCGCGTGAGCTCGCTGCTCGTCTTGGCTGGATGCGCCGTCCTCCCCTGGGTCACCTGCGCGGCCCTCCGGGCCTGGTTTCCAGTGCACCGGTCTGCCTCCGAGTCGACCCGAGAGCGAGCGCTGGTGCACTATCGACGCACCTGCCTCTTTGCTGGCGTGTTCGCACTTCCAGCGGCCGCCGTTGCCGGCGCGCTCGTGGCCCACCCGGCGCTCTCGACGCGGTTTCCCACCGCCGGTGCGTGGTTTTTTGGCAGCGTGAGCATGACGACCGCCGCAGCCGCGATCGCGTTGGCCAGACGCACCTCCGAAGAAGCCGAGGCGATGTCCCGGCTAGAAACCGCGGGGCGCGCTGTGCAGATGTCCGCGATGCCCATTGTCGCGACCGGGCTCGCGTTGCTTTTGCGGTTCGCCGCTGAGCGGTTCGATTTGTCGGGCGGCGTCGCAGAGGCGATCATCGTTGCGCTGCTCTCGGTGGCTGCGGTGATCGTCGTCAGCCCCTGGCTCGTGATGAAGCTCGGCGTTTGGCCGGTGTTCCCCAATCGTCTCGCGATCGGACGTCGTGCCTGGCGTCTCGCCCATCTTCCTGCTCCGACACCCTATCTCACGCACGCCGCCGCACTGCCCTGGCTGAGGACCGCGTTGGTTAGTGACGGCTTGTTCAACCGTGCTCCTCAGCGTCACTGGCAAACGTTGGTGCGATACGAGGCGGGGGATTCGCTGAGCTCGCGGGGAGAGCGCGCGCCGCGCTGGGCTTTCGCCATTGCGCTGTCCGTCAGCCTGTTTATGGCCGCCGGCGCCATTGGCGGCGACGAGCCCCGCAAGCTCGTTGCAGCAACCGCTCTGGCCGTATTCTTCACCGCAATGGCAAGCTGGTTCGCCAATCGGCGCGCTTCGCCGAGGCTGTCGCTCGATTCGGAAGGCCCATCGATGGAGGAGCTCGCTCAGTCGCTTCGTAGTCTACCGCCGTTTCTCGGCCAGGCGCTGCCACGCACCTCGCACAAGCCTCTCGGTCCGGCACTCTACGATCGCTTGTACGCTCTCGGCCACGACCCCGGACCAAGACCCCACCGATGAACGCCCAGATGCGCGCCGCCCTCGCCTTGTCCACGTTGCTGGTGCTACCGATCGGCTGCGTGGGTTCGCATGTGCCGGCGGAAATCGCACCGACGGTGGAGCAGATCCCCACGGGCCCGCTCCCCGACGGCATCCGACCGACCCGCTACCGCTTGAGCGTCACCATCATCCCCGAGCAGGACCGCTTTTCGGGAACGTCGACGATCGGCATCGAGCTCGACGAACCCGCCGCCACGATTTGGATGCACGGCCAGGGTCTGGACGTCACGTCGATCTACGCGACGCACGCGACGGCACGCATCCCAGCGACCTGGACACCGCAGACCACGGACGGTGTGGTACGCGTCGATCTCCAAGAACCCTTGCCCTCAGGCAGGAGCACCTTGCACGTGGAGTACTCGGCGGGGTTCGACACGCCCTTGCGGGGGCTCTACCGCGTCGAGTCGGCCGGCAACGCGTACGCCTTCACCCAGTTCGAGTCGATCAGCGCCCGCCTAGCGTTCCCCTGCTTCGACGAGCCGCGATTCAAGACCCCATTCGAAGTAACCCTCACCATTCCTACAGGCCAGTTCGCCGCGGCGAACACCCCGATCGAACGTACAATCGAGCTCCCCGACGGCCTTCAGCGCGTCAGCTTCGCGCCGACTTTGCCGCTGCCCACGTATCTCGTGGCCTGGGCCGTCGGCCCACTGGATGTCGTCATCGGACCGGCGATTGGTCCGACCGAGGCACGCCCGCTCCCGATCCCGCTTCGCGGCATCGCCGCCAAAGGCCAGGGCGAACGGCTGCGCCACGCCCTCGATCGAACAGGCCGGTTCGTCTTGGCGCTCGAGAACTACTTCGGCATCCCCTACCCATACCGGAAGCTCGACCTGGTCGCGGTCCCCGATTTCGCCGCCGGCGCCATGGAGAACGTCGGTTTGATCACCTTCCGCGAATGGCTCCTCCTGCTCGACGAAGGGCGTGCAACCGAAAGCCAACGCCGCGCATTTAGCTACGTTCTGGCACACGAGCTTGCGCACCAATGGTTTGGAAATCTCGTCACGATGCCCTGGTGGGACGACATATGGCTCAACGAGGCCTTCGCGACCTGGATGGGGAACAAGGTCGTGCAGAAGCTGCACCCCGAGTACCGGGTGGAGCTCGGCGAGCTAGCATCGACTCAGCGCGCAATGCGGCTCGATAGCCTAGGCAGCGCGCGCAGCATCCGCCAGCCGATCGAGACCAACCACGACATCAAGAACGCCTTCGACAGCATCACCTACGAAAAAGGCGGGGCGGTCCTCGCGATGTTCGAGCGCTGGATGGGCGCCGACGCGTTCCGTGATGGCATCCGCCTCTACCTACGGCGCCACGAGGGCGGCACCGCGACTTCTGCTGACCTTCTCGCCGCCCTCGACGAAGTCAGCGACCGCGACGTCACGCCGCCGTTTCTCTCGTTCCTCAACCAGCCCGGCGTCCCCTTGGTGACCGGGGCGGCGGACGCTTCCTGCGATGCCGGCATTCGAACGCTGCAGCTCTCCCAGGAACGCTACCTCCCGATTGGATCGAGCGGCGATCCGGATCGCATCTGGGACATCCCGCTATGCATTCGGTACGCCGCCGGGACCACCTGCACTTCATTGAGCAGCGCGAAAGGAAACATCGAGCTGCCAGGCTGCCCCTCGTGGTGGATGCCCAACGCGGACGGTGCAGGCTACTTCCGCTTCTCGATGTCTGCCGAGGACTGGAATCGACTGCGCACCCAGGGCTTCGGCGAGCTCTCTGACCGGGGACGGATCGCGGTGGCGGACAGCGTGGAGGCGTCGTTCGATCGAGGCGTCATGGACATCGAGTCTCTGCTTCCGTGGTTCTCGGATTGGGTCTCGAGCCCACTGAGACAGCTCGCCGTCGCGCCGATGAGGCCGCTTCGCTTCTTGATCGACGACGCTTCGGCGCCCGCGCTTCGCGGAACCGTGACGGCGTATGCCGGCCAGCTCTACCGCAAACGCTACCGGCAGCTCGGCTGGCGGTCACGCGCGACGGATTCGAGCGATACAAAGCTTCTTCGTGAAGCCGTGATTCGATTCATGGTCATGGACGTTCGAAACAAGAATGCGCGCGCGCGTGCGGCTCGCCTGGGCAGAAACTACATCGGCTACGGGTCGAAAGCGAATCCGAACGTCGTCGATGCCCAGTTGGCAGGGCTCGTGCTCGCGACGGCCGTCCAAGAGACCGACGAGGGGCTCTTCGACCATTTGCTCGTTCTTCTCGAATCGAGCAGCGACGCGACCGGCCGCAGCCGGATCCTCTCCGCCCTCGGACACGCAGATACGCCAGAGCTCTCGGCGCGCGCACTCGACCTGGCGCTCGACCCACGTCTCCGCGTCAACGAAATCCGCCATGTGCTGCACACGCAGTTCCGCAACTCCCAGACACGCGACCGCGCGTGGAAGTGGCTCACCGAAAACTTCGATGCCCTCGCCGCTCGATTCGGCAGCGGGGAGCTCGGTGCTTCGCCGTGGCACGCAGCATCGTTTTGCAGCAGGGACGCGGCCGCGGAGGTCGAACGCTTTTTCGGACCCAGGGTAGCCGAGCTTTCAGGCGGGCCGCGCAACCTGGCCGGGGCCGTCGAGGCGATTCTGCTCTGCGCTGAAAAGGCCAGCGTGTATGCGCCGGCAGTCGAACGCGCCTTCGGCTCGCACTAGCGCGCCGCCTATCGGCCTGTGAACCAGGGCGCCCGCAATTGTGAGCTTCCGCACGTTTGGGCGCCCTCCGCCGCTAGCACCTAACCTGTTGCATGGGGGATGACTTCAGTACCTGCGCCAGCATTGGACATTGCGTCGGTTCGACCGTTGCCCCTCGCGATCGGGGAATTGCGGGAGCTCGGCCGTGGTCGCTCCGGAGTCGTCTACGTCAGCAACGAGTTTGAGGGCGCCGCCGTCGCGCGAAAGGTGTTTGGCTCCGAGGGCCTGACGAAGCTCGTGCAGCTGCTGTTCCTCGGCGCACCCAATCCCTACGTCTGGAACGAAGACGACTTGGCGCGCTTTCTCTTGTACGACGGCTTTGCACGGATCGGCGCCAGTGTTCCGATATGGGGTGGAGAGGACACGCTCACCGAGCATCGCGCCAACCGGCTCGTCGACCAGATCGTGCGCAAGCCCTTAGCCACTACGTCTCCGGCTCGCCGACCGCGCCCCGAACCAGCGCTTCGGCACTCGAGTAGGGATCGGAGCGCCCATCGACGACGCCCTGTAGCTTCTCGCTAACTTGCTCGGCGAACCGCGCATCGACCGCGTCGATCAGTGCCTGATACAAAATCGCGCGAAACTCGGCGACCTGCCGTCGCGCGCGAATCTCCTTTCCAGCCTCGGTCGTCGTGAGGAACTCGCGGTGCTTGGCGAACGCGTCGACCAAGTCGGCCAGCCCCTCTTTTTGGTGGGCGACCGTCTTGAGGATCGGAGGGATCCACTCGCCGGCCTCGGCTTCGGGCGCTTTTCGCACCGTGGATACGGCGGTGTGCCCCTGCATCTTACTGACACCCGTCGGCACACGCCGAAGAGAGAGCATCTGCTGAAGGTCTTGCACGGTGGCGTCGGCGCCGACGCGGTCGGATTTGTTCACTGCAAACACGTCGGCCACTTCGAGGATACCAGCCTTGATGGCCTGAATATCGTCGCCTAGCCCCGGCGCCATCACCACCAGCGTCGTGTCCGCCAACTGAGTCACCTCGAGCTCGTCCTGCCCGACACCCACGGTTTCCAAGATCACCACATCGAAGCTCGCAGCATGGAGAACGTGAAGCACGTCGCCGGTCGAACGCGAAAGGCCCCCGAGGTGCCCTCGCGTCGCGATCGAACGGATGAACACCCCTTCATCGGTGAAGTGCTGCTGCATGCGGATGCGATCGCCGAGGATCGCGCCGCCTGAATAAGGGCTTGTCGGGTCGACGGCGAGCACCGCAACGCGCTTGCCTTGCTCGCGGTAAAGCCGAATCAAGCCATCGACCAGAGTGCTCTTGCCCGCGCCAGGCGTGCCGGTCACGCCGATCACGTAGGCGCGCCCTTCATTCGTGAAGATTTGCTTCAACAAGTCGAAGGCGCAGGGGTCCCGCTCGTCGATCAGACGGCAGGCACGCGCCAGGGCCCGCATGTTCCCGGCTCGGATTCCCTCGACCAGCGTCGACAGGTCAGACAACGGCTTCTCCTCCGCCTGGCTCTCAAAGAAACATGATTTATTGGTGGGCGATGCTGGATTTGAACC
>Ga0265303_10002575_pt1 | contig 11242 bp, 8 predicted proteins | sample Helome_2_FD_192494 | JGI IMG/M metagenome (GOLD analysis project Ga0265303, IMG submission 192494) | Marine sediment microbial communities from subtidal zone of North Sea - Hel_20160317 (Illumina Assembly) | ecosystem: Environmental > Aquatic > Marine > Subtidal zone > Sediment ...
CAGCCGCAAAAACAGGTCTAATTGGCCGATTCAGCCTGCGCATCAGATGCCGAGCTTGCGCTCGATTGCACCCACGGCGCCAAGGACTCGTTCATCCTGGTCCTCCATCAGGCCACCGATCTTTCGGACGGCGCTGAGGACCGTGGTGTGATCCTTGCCGCCAAAGCGTTCGCCGAGCTCGGGGTAGCTCGTCCCGAGGCGCTGCCGGCAGATGTACATCGCAACCATCCGCGGGAAGCTCACCGCACGGTGCCGCCGTCGAGATTTGATGTCGGCTAGACGGATCCCGAAGTACCCACATACGATGCGCTGAATGTCTTCGACCGTCATTGCGGTGTCCTGATTGGGCAACACAGCCCGCATCGTTTCTTTGGCCAGCTCGAGATTCATGGGAAGCCCTAGGAGCTCCGCCTTCACCGCAACGCGGAGCAGGGTGCCCTCGAGCTCGCGGACGTTGCTGCGGACCGTTTGAGCCAAGAAGAGCGCGACCTCGCTCGGAAGCTCGATGTCCTCGCTCTCGGCCTTCTGCTGCAAGATGGCGATTCGGGTATCGAGCTCGGGCGCCTGAACATCAGCAACCATGCCTGACTGAAATCGGCTGATCAAACGTTCCTGCATTTCGGAAATCTGGTGCGGATACACGTCGGACGTCACGACGATCTGTTTGTCCGAGTGATAAAGAGCGTTGAACGTGTGAAAGAACTCCTCTTGGGTCTGCTCACGGCCCGCGAGAAACTGGATGTCGTCCATGAGCAAAACATCGCACTGCGTGCGGTACCGCTTTCGGAAAGAGTTGATTTCATGGTTTTGCAAGGACCAAATGAACTCGTTGGTGAAGCGTTCCGCCGAAACATAGAGGGTTCGCGCGCGCGGATTTCGCTGCACGATCGCATGGCCGATCGCATTCACCAGATGTGTCTTGCCGAGGCCGACGCCTCCGTAGATGAAGAGCGGGTTGTAGCGACGTCCGGGGTCGGACCCACAGGCCACGCTTGCGGCGTGCGCGAGTTGGTTGGCAGGGCCGACGACGAAATTCTTGAAGCGGTACTTCGGGTTGAGATCCGCCGAATCTGGAGGCTTCGGTGTTGCTCGCGGTGCGCGCGGGGCGGGCGGAGGGGTCGTCTCTCGCGCAGCCTGCGCCTTTTCACGGAGCGTTTCGTCGAGCTCCCAGCGAACCGTTGTTGGCATCTGCGTTTCGCCAGCCTCGGATTGCAGGGTCTCGAGAATCAGGTCGAGGTAATGCGCTGCAATCCACTCTGCGAAGAACTGGTTCGGAATCTTGAGAACGATCGAATTCCTCTCGATGCCTCCAAATTGAACGGGCTGCAGCCACGTTTCGAAGTTCTCGGCCGAGAGGTGCGCCTTTAGAATGCCCAGCGCTCTTTCCCACAGTTGTTCCATCGAGCCCTAGCCCCCCCAAAACACGCAGTTATGCATTCACGTCCACAAGCCATCCACAGCTTGGAAGCGACGAGTAATCGTACCCATCCAATCGATTTCCGCCCACCTTGGCGACCGCCGAACCGTCTCATCCGACTGAAGGGCGCCGAAACTAGCAGCGAGTTTCCGAGGCGTCTACGGGGATCGACAAACTAATTTCTAACCACTCGTGATCGCGAAAGATTCACCAGCAGTTTTTTTGACGGAGGGCTGCGTTGCTTTACGAGTCGTTTCGCAGCTGTTGACAAGCTGTTGCAATCATTCCGAATTACGTCTTGTTATCGTTTGCGCAACATGCGGCGCGCTTCGAACTACATTTCATCCACAGCGCTTCGCATCTTTGAGCAACCGAGATCATTCGCGAACGACGTGATTGTTGGGTCTCTTCCACAACTTATCCACCAGCTATTCACGATGTGTCCGTTGGGTTTCGTACGAACGCGTTCACCTTTTCCCACTGAGCATAGAGCCAGCGCAGCTGTTCATCGGGCTCTCTTGGAATGTCGTTTGCGCTTACACGCCACAACTGCACGTGCACTGTCGAGCCAACGACTTCGCCGCTCAAGAGGTCTTTGATTTTCGCAAATGCTTCGAGCCCGGTGTGACAGAGGAAGACACAGTCGACGGAAGGGAGCTCTTGGAAAAGCGTCAGGACACCGGCCGACTTCGGCGGAAGCACATGACTGAGCCTGCGTGCGGCGGCGAGCTGCGGCGAAGCCTCCGCCTCGAGCTTCCGAAGTGACTTTTCACGCTTTTTGAGGGAAAAACGAGTTCCTTCCGGAAAGATCAGCACGCCGTCCGGTCCGAGATTTTGAACCAGCGCGCGTATCCCCGCGAGCTCCCGTTCCATGTTGCCCGTCCGGTCTACGAAGTAGTTGGGCAAGGCGTTGCCGACCACATCGATGCAAGGATCGAACAAGAGCTCCTGCTTGAGGACGTAGCGAACCCGGTAATCATGAGGCCGCTGAACGTAGACGCTGGGCAGGAGTGTATCGAGAATGCTCGCATGGCGAATCAAAAGAATTGTGGGCCCAGGCATCGCGCACTCGGCGCCTTCGACGACAATTCGAAATTGTAGCGCCTTCGCGGCAACGCTCCATGTCAAGTTCGCCCACCAGGCTTGGAGCCGATAGAGACTACGCAGTCGCGGTTCGCCGCCCGCCCGCGTCGCAACGGTCCATGCAACGAGCATTAGCGCTATCAGCTCCAAGCCGAGATAGAACCACGTAAAGAATAGGAGCCTCAAAATGATGAATGAGCGACCGCGGGCTAGACCGACGAGGAACGCAGCCACGACCCAGAGCGGGCTCAGCAGAGTAAGCAAGAGCCACGACAGTGCGTAAATCGACGTGGTGACCACGCGCCGCCGGATCGGACCGCGCTTTGCCGGTTTCACCATGCCTGCACGCTAGCTGGCCTTTGCGAGGCCGGACCAGGTTCCGGACCAACCGCTGAGCTCGGTTAGCCGCGTCCAAAGCGATTCCCGCTCCGCTGGCGTTTCCCTCGTCCTCCGAAACCGATGTGTCGGTCGCGGCTTTCGATCGTGCCAAAACTGGCCGGTGGACTGCCCCGCGTCGTCGGACGCGCACAGCCACACGATCGTGTCGGCGCCCTGTGCCGGCGTGCGCAGTAGCGGCTTGGTGAGCTTATAGAATCGCGGCAGGGAATCGGAAACACCCGGTGTGTCGGCCCAGCCCGGGTGCATCGAGTGAACCACGACCCCACGCTCTCGAAGGGCCTCCGCCCAAAGCTCGGTCAAGATGACCTGCCCGCGCTTGGCACGCGCGTAAGCGACCGTGCCGTCGTATCGGCCTCGTTTCATCTGCAGGTCGTTGACGCGAATATGCTGGGTGTACATGCCGCCAGACGAAACATTGACGATCCGCGCCGGCGCCTCGAGCTTGTCGATCAACAGGTTGGTGAGAAGGAAGTGACCCAATAGATTGGTGGCGAAGCTCGTTTCGAAACCCTCCCGGGTCTCGGACCGCTCCGGTAGCAGCACGCCGGCGTTGTTGACGAGGATATGAACCGGCGCTTGAATACGGTCGGCGAGCGCGCGGACCTGCTCCATTTCGCTCAAGTCCGCGATTTCGCAGCGCAGCTCGGGATTGCCGGTTTCACGGCGAATGCTCTCGACGACGGCTTCGGTCTTCTCGGGGTTTCTTCCAACCAGGACCACGCTTGCCCCCAGGCGCGCAAGCTCAGACGCGGTTTGTCGGCCGAGTCCCGACGTAGCCCCGGTCACGATCGCGACCCTGCCCGTCAAATCCTCGTCAATTCGCGGATGAGACCGCCAGCGGTAGCCGAGCGCGGTGTAACCGAGAACGGATTTGTCCAGTATCTTATCCAGCATTCTGTGCACCTAGAGCCACGTGGTTTCGCCCGCAACGCCGCGCGGGGAACAATGCGCGGCGCCCTCGCGTTGAGCTCTTGATCGCGCCGGAGTCGACAATTTGGAAGGGTGATCCATCGCTGTTAGCTTCCGCGGGAGTACGACCCATGGGGGGAACACAAGCTTTGTGGGCGACGGTGATCGTTGGTCTCCTGTCCGCCTTGCACCCGGCGACAACCGCGCTGGCGCAGATCCAGGCACCTTCGGGTGCGGCTGGCCCCGGTGACCCTGTGCTCGTTCCAACCGAGGACACGCTCGAAACCACCTACGGCCTAGCGATGGGCGCTGGCGTACGCGCAGGGGCCACGGCGATCTCCGCACTTGCGTACAACACCTCGAACATGGCTGCGGTCAGCACCTATCATGTCGAGGCGTTCAGCCAGATCATCCCAGGCAGCAAGAGCAATGGTGGAACCTACTGGACGATCGGCAGCTCGGTCACCGACTCGACCACCAGCAAGAAGATCGCCGTGGGGACGAGCTTCCGCGGCATCTTCAGCGGCGAAGGCCGGCGCTACGACGGTTGGGATTGGCGCTCCGGGATCGGGATTCAAGCCATCCCCCAGATCGGGATCGGTTTAGGCTTTCGATGGGGTCGGTTGAGGTCGAGCCGCTTCGAAGGACAGCGCCTCGGGCCCTCGTTCGACGGGATCACATTGGATGCATCGGTCACGATCACCCCCATCCCCTGGCTCAAGCTCGCGGGTCTCGGGTACAACCTCATCAAGACCTACTCTGCGCTTGCGCCGCAGACGGCTGGCGGCAGCGTTGCGCTCACCCCCATCGACGCCTTCACCATCGGCGGGGACGTTCTCATCGATTTCACCACCTTCGAGAAGAACAAGCTGATCGCGGGCGCGGGCGTGAGCTACATCGCTGGCGAGCTGGTTCCGATTCGTTTGGGCTACCGCCGGGACCAAGGCCGCAACCTCAACCAGATCACCGCCGGCGCTGGCTTCAACAAGGGCAAAATCGGCGTAGAAATGGCGCTCCGGCAGGACATCGGAGCGCGCAAAGAGACCTACCTCCTCGTCATGTTCCGCTTCGTGGTGAAGTAGCCGCTACGGCGACGACGGCTTCGCTCGTGTGAAACCGAAGTGCAGGAGCCCGGGCATGTGGCGGCCGGCAAACGCCGCGGCCTTGCCGTGCCCGGTGAAGGTGAACTCGCGTTTGCGTTTCGCAATGGCGTCGACCATCACGCGCGCGGCGCGATCCGCGGGCCACAACAGGTTCTTGGGCCGCCGGTCTTCGCGTGCTGCGTCGAACCGTCCCTGATTGTCCACTTGAGCGATCTCGCTTTCGATGTAGCCCGGATGAATGGTCGTGCAGGTGACGCCGCTTCCGTGGAGCTCCACGGCGAGCGCCTGTCCGATTGCACGCACCGCGTACTTCGATGCCGAGTAGGCGCCGACACCGGGCGTGGCCATCATTGCTGCCACGCTGCCGACGAACGCGAGGCGGCCCTTGCGTTCGCGCAGGTGGGGAATCGCGTAGCGTGCGGTCATCGCCGCGCCGATGACGTTGACGTCCAGCTGGCGCCTCCAGTCGGCTGCGGAGAGTTTTTCGATCCGACCTGCGACCGAAAAACCGGCGTTGGCAACCGCGACGTCGAGGCCGCCCAGACCGCGCACCACCTTTTGAACGGCTTCGGCGACTGAAGCCTCGTCTGCCACGTCACATCGGACGGCCAGCCCCTTGGCTCCCTGTGATTCGAGCTCGTGGACCACTTCTTGGAGCCGCTCTTCGCGCCTACCGGACACGGCAACCGCGGCGCCTTCCTTGGCGAAAGCCAACGCGAGCGCACGGCCGATCCCGCTGCCCCCGCCAGTAATCCAAACGACTTTGTTTTCGAAACGCTTGGCCATCATCTGCGCGTAGCAGCTCCCCGAGCCGCTTGCCACGGGCCGGCCCGGAGCTATTCAGCCGTCGTATCGATGGGCTCGTCGACGGCCGCGGCGCCCGGGTCGGTGGCCCAGCGGGTCAGCGGTGCGAACCGCTGCGAGAGGCGCCGGGCAAGGTCGACGTCGAGCCGGTAGAGGCAAGGAACCACCAATAGCGTAAGCAGCGTCGAGAAGGTCAGGCCGTAGACGATCACCTGGGCCATGGGCGCCAGGTGAGGAAGGCTTTCGGTCGCCAGCGACAGAGGAAACAACCCGGCAATCGTGGTGATGCTCGTCAGGAAGATCGGCCGCAGGCGCAGCTTTCCGGACTCGACGATCGCCTCATCGAGCGGCAGACCGCGCGCCCGCCGCTTGTTGATGAAGTCGACCAGAACGAGCGAATCGTTGACGACGATTCCGGTGAGCCCAACCACACCGACTAGTGCGATCAGGCCAATTGCGTTGGTGCTCAGCAGGAAGCCTCCGGACACGCCGATGAACGACAGGGGAATGGCGGCCATCACCACGAGCGGCTGCGAGAAGCTCTGAAACTGGGTCGCCAGGATCGTATAGATCAGCAACATCGCGACGATGAACGCCCGCATGAGCGAGTCCACCGATTCCTGCGTCTCCTCGAACTGGCCGCCGTACTCGAAGCGAATGTCGGGGTTGGCTGCCTCTAGCGGTGCCAACTTCTTTTGCAGCCTCGAGTTGACCTCTCCGCTGTTGGTCGCGTCTTCGTCGATTCCCGAAAGAACGCTCACGACCCGCTTCTGCTGATAGCGTCGAATCACGCCGGGGCCGCGGCCGTGTGAGACTTCTGCGATTTCACGAATGGCCACCTCGTCGCCGCTGGGCGCGATCAGCTGCAGGGAGGCGATCCGCGCAGGGTCCTCTTGCACGTCTTCCCGCAGTTGGACGAGGATGTCGATCTCGTCGTCGCCTTCGCGCAGCGTCGATGCCGGCGTTGCTCCGAACGCGCTGCGCAGCCATCGGCTGACGATTTCGGGGGTGAGGCCATGAAGGGCGGCGCGCTGCTCATCGACCTTGATCTGAAGCTCCTGCTTGCCGAGCTCGTAGTCGTGGCTTGCGTTGCGCGTGCCCGGCGTGAGCCGAACCTCAGCGAGCACTTGCTCGGCCAGCTCGACCAGGCGTTCGTAGTCTTCTCCGCGAATACGCACAGCGACCGGAGCGCCTCTCGGCGGCCCGGCTCTCACCTCGACGATCTCGAGGCGCGCGGGGCCCACGACGTCGTCGTAGAGCGCGCTGACCTGCGCGACCAGATCGCGACCGGCATGCAGGCTGCTGCGCTCGGTGACCGGAACGACGAAGACCGTGACCATGCCGAGATGGTCGCCCGAGCTGAAGCCCATGTCGGTGCGGGTCATGCCTCGAACGGCCACGGTGGCTTCGACATCTGGATTGTCGAGCGCCATGATGCGCGCGTCGAGCTCCGCGAGCAGCGCCTCGGTTTCCTCTTTCGACGCATCGGTCGGCATGTGGATCCGAACGTCGAACATGTTCGGGTCGCCTTCGGTCAACAGGATCACGTCCTTCACGCTGAACGCGATGGTAACCATCAATCCACAAAGGGCGTAGGTGCCGAAGACCACGCTTGCTCGATGCTGAAGCGACCAGCGGAGAATCCGTTCGTAGGCGACCAGAATGCGAGCGCCGGCGCGTTGCAAGCGCGTCTTCGGGGGCGCGGACTCGGCGTTCGTTCGATGGGACAGCTTTCCGAAATCCGCCATGTGGCTCGGCAGGATGAACATCGCTTCGATGAGCGATGCTGCGAGAGAGGCGACGACGACTTTGGGGATGATGGAAAACGCATCCCCGAGGACGCCTTCCATCATGAGAAGCGGCAAGAACGCGGCCCAGCTGGTGAGCGTGGATGCGACCACCGGCCAGAAGACTTCTTGTGTGCCGACGACGGCGGCCTTCCGCCTCGGCATTCCCTCTTCCATATGCCGATAGATGTTTTCGATGATGATGATGGCGTCGTCGACTACGACGCCGAGGCACAGGATCAAGGCCATCAGCGACATCATGTTGATTGTGATGCCCATCGCGTGCATCGCGATGATCGCCCCAGAGAGCGCGACGGGAAGCCCAACGGCGGCCATCGTAGCGTTGCGCGCGCCGACGGCCACCCAGAGCAAAAGCAGCACCAGTAAGAGCCCCACGGCGGCGTTCGTGTACAGCGTGCCGAGGGAGTGCTCGACTTCTGCGGCAGCGTCGCCAAACAAGTCAACTTTGACCCCTGGCGGAAGCGTCGGGGCCATGCGCGCGACCAGCGCACGCACGTCCTCGCTGATCTCAACGCTGTCCGCCTGCTCTTCTTTGCGGACCGTGAGAACGATCGCTGGCTCGCCGTTCACGCGCCCGCTGAACTTGCCTGCCGCAAACGTGTCCGAGACTTCTGCGACGTCGCCGACGCGAACCGCGCCGCCGGCCTGGTCGGGTCGGATCACGACACGGGAGAGCTCGTTGATGTCGGCGACTCGCGTCATCCCGCGCACGAGCCGGGCGTCGCCTTCGCCCTTGGTCGTCCCCGCGGGCACGTTGGCAGCCCTGAAGCGAAGCGCATCGCTCACCGCGGTGAGGGGAAGCTGGTACGCCGCGAGCCGGTCCGGATCGACATCGACCCGGAATTCCCTGTCTCGAATGCCGTTGCGCCAGATACCCGAAACCCCGGATAAGCGTTCGATTCGTTCCGCCATGTCTTTGCCGACTTGGCGCAGGACGACTTCCGGGACCTCACCTCGAATCGCAACCGCGATCGTCGGGAAGTCGACTTTGTATTCGCGCACGACAGGGCGCTCCGCGTCGATCGGCAAGTCATCGAGGCGGTTGATCTCGTTCGAGATCTCCATGATCGCGTTCGTGATGTCCTCGACGTCGTCGTCTAAATGAAAGCTGACATACGAAATGCCTTCTTTGGACACGCCCCAAATCTCTTCGACCTTGTCGACGTCGCCGACCGCGTTTTCGATCGGGATCGTGATCAGCTGTTCGATTTCCTCGGGCGAGGCACCCACGTAAACGGTCGTGATGTTTCCCCAGCCGGTTGGCAGCGTCGGCAGCGACTCCCGGTGCATCACGCTCATCACCATTGCCCCGACCACCACCGCCGAAATAGCCACGAGATTGACGAGCACGGGCTGACGAACTGCGAACGCAGGGATGTTCATGGGACCTTGGCTCGTTCGGCGGATGAGAGGCTGGACGAGTCGAGCGGCACCACTTGGACCTTCGAGCCGTCCACGACTCGGGTCACGCCCTTGATGACGACGGTCTCGCCGGGCTCGAGGCCCCGTACGACCTGGGCGAAACCCGCACCGACCGAGCCGAGCTCGATGGCCCGGCGCCGAGCGATCCCGTCCTCGATGACATACAGGTGCTGGCTGCCAAAACGCTCAAAAACCCCGTCTAAGGGGACTCGGATCTCCAATTTTGGCTCGCCGGTGACCACCTCGAACTTCGCAACCAGGCCGGGCCGCAGCCGCCCGCCGTGGTCGTCGAGCTCGATTTCGACCGGAAGCCTGCGTGTGCGCGGATCGATGACTTCGCCGACCCGGACTACCTTGCCGGTGAAGACCTCGTCTGCGCGTGCGTAGACCGAGATGGTCGCCGGCGAGCCCACGGTCACGTCGATCGCTTCTCGCGGGTCGAGCAAAACGCGGGCCTTCAACAGGCTGGTGTCCGCGAGGCTGAGCATCGGGCTTCCGGGCGCCAAGTACTCACCGAGCTCGACCATTCGATCGACCACCGTCCCGGCGAATGGAGCGCGGACCACCGCATCGGTGACACCCCGTCGAGCGAGCCGGGCCTCGGCGCGTGCAGCATCGCGCGAGGCGGAGGCGAGACGGACCGCGTCCTTGGCGTCGTCTAGCCGCTGCTCGGGCAGGCCTCCTGTTTGAACGAGCTTCCGGGTTCGCTCGAGCTCGCGCGCGGCCTGCGTCAGTCGGGCCTCGCTTTGCTCGACCGCTGCGTTTGCCGCCTGTGCGGCGGAGGCTGGTCGACCGACATCGAGGCGGAGCAGCACTTGACCCTCTTCGACCCGCTCACCTGCTTCGACGAGAACCTCGACGACTCGCCCTGCGGTCTCCGAGCGGATGTTCGAATGCCGGTTTGCCAAGATTTCAGCGGTTGCGACCGAGGTTGGGGTCACCTTCTCCGCTTGGATCGTCGCCGCGTGCACCGGTGGCGGAGGCGCCTCGGTTGCGGCGGGAGCCGTACCCGTGCAGCCAGCTGCCCAGAGCAGGAGCATCGGCAAGCAGGATAGAAACGAAATACGCGCCACCAAGGAACCCTGTGTTTGGATTCGTCGTTCGGCAAGAAGAAAAACCTCTGCGTGGGTTCAGCGCAGAACTGCGTAGGCGTTGCTCAAACAGAGCTGATCCGGACGTTCCGCGGTGCTGACGCCCAGAACCACTCGTTCTGCTTCGTGCCAGCTGCGTACGATGAGCGTCTCGCCCGGGTAGACCGGGTTGCTGAACTGCCCACGAAACGTCGCGAGCTTGCGCTGATCTCCGCCGCAAGCGCCGCGAAGAAGAGCGCGGCCGGCGTACCCATAGGTGCAGAGCCCGTGCAGAATCGGCATGTCGAAACCAGCGTCGGCCGCGAACTCCGGGTCGGCGTGGAGCGGGTTGTAGTCGCCGTTCAAGCGGTAGAGCAGCGCCTGCGTGGGCGCGACCTTCTCGCTGGATTCGAAGTCCGGCTTTCGATCGGGCAGCGCGACACGTTCGGTCTTCGGGGGCCGGGCACCGCCAAAGCCGCCGTCGTTTCGCAGGACCAGCGTGACCTCGCCTCGGATCATCACCGCATCGGTTTCATCGAATGCTTCGATCGCAAAGACCGACATCGCCAATCGCTTCAGGTCATACAGGCCCGTCACGCGGCCGATCACGCGAAGCCTGCCGCTCGGGCGGAGCGGCGCGAAGAGCTCCATTTGCTGGCTGTGATGCACCATACCGAGTCGGTCGCAGCCCAGCCGATCGACGAGGGCATCGAACACCGCAAAGGTCGGAATCGTACCAAACGTGGGGAGCACCTTGGGCCCCCGACCTTCATAGAGATAATCCAGCTCATCGTCGGCCGACGCGCCAACGCCGAGCGCGTAGAGCACGGTGTCGCGCCAGCTGTACTCGAATTCGATGGGTGGGGCTTCGTAGCCCAAGCTGTCGGGGTCGATGGCCATCTCGCTCGGACCGAGTAGAGCGCCTGCGGGCAACGATGGCAATCCGGCGCTCCAAAGCCTAAAGTTCGGCGTGGCCAAAAGAGTGAACCGAGTTGCGATCGTTTTTTCGGGCGGCCCCGCCCCGGCGGCCAACGCGGTCATCGCTGCGGCGACGACGTCATTCTTGGAGGCTGGTATCGAAGTGCTCGGCATCTTTCACGGGTACACCAATCTCCAGGACTACGATCCCGCCAGCCATCCGATGGTCCCCTCGGAGCACTACCGCCCGCTCGCGCCTGCCGACATTCGCGGAATCCGCAACACCCGAGGCATCATCATCGGGACGGC
>Ga0265303_10002576_pt1 | contig 11241 bp, 8 predicted proteins | sample Helome_2_FD_192494 | JGI IMG/M metagenome (GOLD analysis project Ga0265303, IMG submission 192494) | Marine sediment microbial communities from subtidal zone of North Sea - Hel_20160317 (Illumina Assembly) | ecosystem: Environmental > Aquatic > Marine > Subtidal zone > Sediment ...
TCGCGACAGAATTGCACTGGTCTTACATATAATGAATCCCGATGGCTCAGGCATACGCCAGATTTCGCTTAATAAAAGTCATGATTTGACCCCGCAGGTGTTAGTAAACACTAATGGCGGTCAGATAGTTTTCAGCCGCTGGGACAATGCGGGTGGTGCTGAGGGGATGCACCTCTATAAAAGCAATCCTGATGGTAGCAATCTCGAAATGATATACGGGGCGCACAGCCATGATACCGGAACCGGTGGCAGTGCGGTTCCAATACATTTCAGCAGTGTCCGTGAGACGGTTACTGGCGATCTGATGGTTATCGCCAGGCCCTTTACCGGTACTTTCGATGGCGGTGATATATTTGTTATCGACGCTGAACGCTTCGTCGATAACGATAAACCGATCTGGTCCCTGGCCGGACTGGGCGGCCCGGCACAACAATCGGCCACGGTAAATTCGATTCCGACCGATGACTCGATCTCTACCGATGGACGCTACAGTTCGGCATTCCCGTTACAGGATGACAGCAGCAGGATACTGGTAAGCAAGTCGACCTGCCAGGTTTCGGTGAACAATCAGAACTGGCCCTGTGTCGATCCCTATCTTTCGGATCCGGCCGCGGTGGAAGCGTCTCCTGCTTACGGAATCTGGTTGTACAACATGGATGACGATTCCGAGAAACCGATCATACTGGCGGAGCAGGGTCAGGTGATCACCGAGGCGATCGCTATCCAGACCTCACTGCGGCCGCCGGTAGTGTTCGACAAGGGACCCGAGCTCGACAGCGGTTGGGTGACGGAAAACGTCGGCGTAATCAATATTAAAAGTGTCTACGATATGGGTGACACCAGTTTTGATGGCTGTTTCTTTGGTCAATGTGAAACCTCGCCGAATTTCTCAGCCAGCAGCAACTCGGTAGCAGACTTTGCCGACCCGTTGAATGCCACCGCAGATCAACGCCCGGTCAGATTCGTGCGCTTCATCACGCCTGTTGGAATTCCCGATCCCGACGATATAACTTTCATGGCACCTGACCTGGATAATCAGGCCTTCGGACGACAACTTAACCTGGGCATGCGCGAAATTGTCGGTTACGCGCCGATAGAGCCCGATGGTTCGGTCAAAGTCAAAGTGCCCGCCAATGTGCCACTGGGTGTTGAAGTGCTGGATGCCGAGGGTCGCCGCATCGGACCACGTCACCTGAACTGGTTCCAGGTGCTGCCCGGCGATACGCTGACCTGCGCGGGCTGTCATGTGCATGATCCCAATAGCCCGACCCCCGAGGTGCACGGGCGCACCGATGGCACCGCGCCGTCGATTAACAGCGGTATTCAGACCCCGACTTATGCCAACACGCAGATTCCGGGCACCGCGCCGCCGATCCCGTACTTTAGCCTCAATTTAGGTGAAACCATGGCCGAAATCCGTTTTGACCGGGTGAGTTCGGCGATTCCGGCGGCACCCGAACCGGTGCTCAATGCCGATCTGAACTTTGTCGATTACTGGACCGACCCGCTGGTAACCGCTCCGGTCCCCGCGGTACCTTACAGCTACAGCTATGATGATCTGGATCCTTCCATACTGTCGCCAGCGCCACCGGCAAAGCCGTTGCGCAACTCCAACTGCAATAATACGTTGCCGCAGCCCTGGCGTCACAATTGTCGAATTACCATTAATTATCCACGGCATATTCATGAGATCTGGCAACTCAACCGGGGAGCTGCGGACCTTTTTACGCCGCTGGCGCCGGCCAATCCTGATCCTGCTGATCCTACTAATACGCCGCTGGTGTCCGATATCGTGAACACGGATGGTATTCTTGACGACACCTGCGTCAGTTGCCACACCTCCGTAGTAGCTAACGTCGCCCGGTTACCCTATGGGCAACTCGATCTAACCACTGATCCCAATCAGAATCCGGCGGACTTTTTCCGCGCATTCAGGGAGTTGCTGTTTAACGATCAGGGCCAGGAGATTGACGGCATGGGTAATCTGGTGGATATTGATCCAGCGGTCGGAGTTGCTGCAAGCATGAGCGCCAACGGCGCGCGCAGCAGTTTCTTCATTGAAAAAATGGCCGGTACAGAACTGGATGCTCCCCGCGCGCTTCCCGTTGGTACCGTGGACCATACGAACATGCTGACAGGTGCTGAATTGAAGTTGATCAGTGAATGGCTGGACCTGGGCGCACAAAACTTTAATGATCCTTTTGACCCCGCAGCCCCGCAAAACTAAATTAATCATCTAAAATAATAATTTAACATAGTATCTGCCGGGGAATTTAAAGCTTGAACCAATTCAAGGGGATTCTATTGTCCAGCTTGTTTCTGTTGTTTGCGGTCGCGCAGGGTTCGTCGGCCCAGGCCGCCGATGACAGTGCGTTTGCCGTGGAAACGGTGAAAATAGACGAGGTAGGATACAGGGTAAAGATAGCTGAACCCTTTATAGAAATTCATACCGGGCCGGCCGCGGGCTACCCCATTTTCTATGTCATAGATCGTGGTACCGAGGTCAGAATAGTTCGTCGAAAAACCAACTGGTTCAAGATTGAGACCGATGATGGCAAGACGGGTTGGGCAAGCCGGGATCAGATTCGACAGACGCTGTTGCCCACTGGCGAGCAGTTCAAGGCTGTCGAGTCGGACCAGGATGATTTTACCGGGCGTCGCTGGGTACTCGGAGTGACGGGCGGTGAATTTAAATCGACACCGGTTGTGACCATTTTTACAGGATATTCCTTCACTGAGAATCTGAGTGTAGAACTGTCTGTCAGTCAATCGACGGGAACCGTTTCCAATAGTAAATTTGCCAAGGCAAACATGGTGATGCAGCCCTTGCCGGACTGGCGGTTTTCGCCTTACCTGACGCTCGGCGTGGGCCAGATAAAAGTCGACTCCAATTCGACCCTGATTTCCCAGAACGATGACACCAACACCTTTGCCCAGTATGGGCTTGGTATACAGGCCTATGTCAGTCGTAGTTTCCTGGCTCGAGTCGAGTATAACGAGTATGTCATTTTTTCATCCACCGCCACCCGTGACGACAATGAGGTAGTAAGCGAATGGAAATTCGGTTTCGCAGTATTCTTCTAGCAATTACATTTCTTGTGATGTGGCCGGCCACCCAGCTTGCAGCCCAAAGCGATGAAATCGATGAAGATGAAAACAGTAATTTAATTGAACCTGAAATAGAGCGCGTCGAATTTGATGAGTCACAGATTGACGCCTTTGATTTTGAACTCGCTATCTATGGGGGTGTACTGGCGCTGGAAAATTTTGATACCAATCCCGTTGTGGGGTTGAAGATTGGCTACCATGTTTCGGAAGACTTCTTCGTACAGGGCTCCTACGGTAACAGTGATTCCGGAGAGACCAGTTTCGAGAAACTGAGCGGCGGTGCGCCACTGCTGTCAGATGACGAGCGAGACGTGGAGTACTATATCTTCAGTGTCGGTTTTAACCTGCTGCCAGGTGAAGCATTTCTCACCGATTCGACTACATTAAATACAGTCTTATACGTTTCCGGCGGGATGGGTGTAACCAAATTCGCAGGTGATGATCGATCGACGATCGCCGTTGCAGTTGGCTACCGCACCATATTTATCGATGGTTTCAGTGTGGATGTCGAGATGCGGGATCTGATCTTCGATATGGACATATTCGGCGAAGATGATGACACCACCCACAACCTTGAACTGACGTTGTCATTAAACTTATTTTTCTAAGGAGATTAGAGTATGAACAAAATAATATCGCAAAGTTTGCCGCGCCTGCTTATGGCCTGCCTGGTGTCGCTGATGTGTGTAAGCCTGGCGGGTGCTGCCGCGGTCAAGGGTCCGGCACCGAATTTCACGCTGAAGTCCATGAATGGCAAGAATCTAAAGCTCAGTGAAATGACGGGCAATGTCGTTTTAATCAATTTCTGGGCGTCCTGGTGTGGTCCCTGCCGCGAGGAAATGCCCCTGTTGAATGCGCTGCATAAAAAATATGCGCCGCTTGGGTTTACCGTGTTGGGTGTCAATGTGGAAGAGCAGATGGATGGTGCCAGGGGTTTTCTGAGTAATGTCCCTGTCGATTTCCCGATCCTGCTGGACAATGAAAACAAGGTTAGCAAGCAGTACAAGGTGGTCGCGATGCCGACCACGGTTGTCGTCGATCGCGATGGCAATATGCGCTACCTGCACGAAGGGTACAAGCCTGGCGATGAAAAGAAGTATCGAAAGATGGTCAAAAAGCTGGTGCGAGAGTAAGCCGATGAAACATATTTACAGCTGTTCGATTCTGCTCTTTATGTCGCTGCTCGTTGGTTGTGCCGGGGAACCCTGGGTTAAACCCTACGAGCGCGCCAACCTGGCAGATCCTATTATGAGTTTTAACCGCGATCCGGTGGCGGCCAGTTACCTGCATCATGTCTATGACTCGCGCGAAGGCGCGCGGGGTGCGGGTGTGGCGACAGGCGGCGGTTGTGGCTGCAACTAATTGATGTGGCTGGAGATGCGGCTTTTTTTGCGATTGCTTCGTTGGCCCCGTGCTCGATTCCTCATGTATTGCACATACACTGCGGATCTGCGCGCGGTGCCGCCTCGCACTCGCCGAAAAAATCCGCATCTCCAACCACATCAATACTCCATTGGATTTTGATATGCGCTTAGCTTTTTTTGCGATTGCTTCGTTGGCCCCGTGCTCGATTCCTCATGTATTGCACATACACTGCGGATCTGCGCGCGGTGCCGCCTCGCACTCGCCGAAAAAATCCGCATCTCCAGCCACATCAATATCCCATTGGATTGTGATATGCGCTTAGCGTTACTTGCCCTTTTATTCTTTACGCTAAGCGCCGAGGCGGCGGTGTTGCCGGAAGAGCGGTTGGATCTGCTCTACCACAGATACGACGGCGGCGGCGTTGTGGTCGATGGCCCGTCGGTGCTGGTGCGCAAGAACGTTGGCGATAGCGTATCGGTAGGCGCGAATTACTACGTCGATAATGTCACCAGTGCGTCGATTGACGTCAAGGTGAGTGCGAGTGAGTACACCGAACAGCGAGACGAATACGGTTTTAATGTCGATTACCTGCGGCAAAAGACAACCATGAGTGCGGGTTATACGAAAAGTGATGAGAGCGATTACACGGCGGAAACCTATAGCCTGGGTATTTCACAGGATATGTTCGGTGACCTGACCACGGTGAGTATGGGATTTGCGTATGGCGACAATACGGTCGAACAAAATTGTAACCCAGACTTTTCGGAAGACGTCGAGGTGCGCAGTTATCGAATCGGGCTTTCCCAGATTTTGACCAAGAGCATGATCGTGGCATTAGCCTTCGAAACCATATCCGACGAAGGCTATCTCAATAATCCTTATCGATCGGTGCGCTATCTTGATAGCAGTAGCCCGGTTGGTTACAGTTTCCAGCAGGAGGTTTATCCACGAACCCGCACCAGTAATGCCGTCGCCCTGCGCGGCAGTTACTATCTGCCCCAGCGCGCGGCGGTGCATGCGGGCGTGCGCTATTTCGAGGATAACTGGGGGATAGATGCGATTACTTACGAACTAGGCTATACCATGCCCTACGCGGAAAGCTGGATCTTTGAAGGCAGGGTTCGCTATCATGATCAGGGTAAGGCCGATTTTTACAGTGATTTGTTCCCGTTCCAGGACGCCCAAAACTACCTCGCTCGCGATAAGGAACTGAGCGAATTTACCAGCACTACACTCGGCGCCGGAGCCAGTTATGAGTTTGGCAGATCCTGGAGCGCTATCGATCGCGGCAGCCTGAATCTCCAGTTGGACTGGATATATTTTGACTACAATGATTTCCGCGATTTAACCCAATCCGGAGCGGTTGGAGACGAGCCGCTGTACGATTTTGATGCCTGGGTTACTCGTTTATTTCTTTCGATCTGGTTTTAGAGGGCTGGCGCTCGGCGTGTTGCTTCAGGCTTCGGTTTCCGCGGCTGATGATACAACCTGCATACCGCTCGTCAGGGTCGATATCGAAGCCAGCGAAATACTGGCCGAATCTGATCAGCCTGACCTGATCGACCCTTTTCTCGGTGGTTGTATCGATAGCGAGCTTATTCGCGGTATTCTTGCCGCAATCTCAAATTCCTTCATCGACCGGGGCTACGTCACCTCGCGTCCGTATTTACTGGAACAGGATATCAGCGATGGCCAGATCGAAATTCGCTTATTGGTCGGTACGATAGAAGCCATAATCGACGCCGATAATGGCGCCAGTAATGGCAGGATTGCCAGTGCTTTCGTGTTCAATGACGAGGTTTTGAACCTGCGTGAACTCGAGACGTCGCTAGAGGCAATAGAACGACTGGAATCGGTGAGCGCCAGTTTCGAAATCAGACCGGGAACCCAACAGGGTGCCAGTATAGTCGCGGTTAAGACTACGACCGAAAAACCGTTCCGAACGGAACTGGGGATCAACGCCCAGACTGGTCTCAGTACCCAGTTGAGCATCCTGGCGGCACTGGATAATCCGTTGAATATCAATGACTTGATTGAATTTCGTTATAATAACGGAGAGCTGTATCAGGCTTATCAGGACAACCGTAGTCGTGAACTGGCTTACTCCTTCCCACTGGGCAGTTACCTGTTCGCATTGACTTATGCGGATCTCGAATATGAGCAACGAGTACAGGGTATCAATGGTAGCTTTCTGTCTGAAGGAGATACCATCAGCAATGAATTTCAAATTAGTAAGGTGGTTGCTCGCAGTCAGACTGACAGGCTAACCCTGGCTGTGGCTCTCGAACTCAAGGATTCAGACATTTTTTTTGACAGCCAGTTAATCGACGTGTCCAGCTACAGAACCAGCCAGGCAAGGCTCGAGCTACGCCACGACTGGTTCCAGAACTGGGGCCAGCTTTATACCACTTACAGCTATCATCGAGGACTTGATTATTTTGGGGCCAGAGACGATGATTATTTTACCGTCGAAGACGGCTTCGAAACCGAGGCCAGCCTGCAGTTTGAAAAATTCAACTTCGATAGCCAGCTATACTACTACCTTACAGATCCCGCCTGGTATGCGAGTTTTAAACTCAACCTGCAATACAGTGATGATATTCTGTATGACAATGATAAGTTGTACCTCGGGAGCCCGTACACGGTGCGAGGCTATTCTTCGGCGCTGAGCGGGAGTAAGGCATGGTATTTACGCAGTGACCTGACCCGTCGTTGGCAATCGGTGGTAAATCCTTTCAGTGGAAAATCTTCTGCCAAATCAATATCACTGTCGCTTGGCGTTGACTACGGAGAAGTCACATGTGAAATCGACAATCGTGATATTTGTGGTGAGATTTACGGGGCAGGCCTTGGAGCCGAGATAGCCGACGCAAATTTTTACGGACGCCTGGTTTGGGCCCGACCCTTAAAGGAAATCGGCGATGATATCGGCGACAAGGATTTTTTCATGCTGGATCTTCGCTGGATGCTTTAGATCTGTATCTTGTCTATCATGCAGTTGCCTTGTTGCTGAGGCAGGTGACTCACAGCTATGCCCTGGATCGTATTGGTTTACAACTGGCGTTCGGTGGTATCTTCGCGTTCGTCCAGCTGTTCAACCTCATGCTTTGCCACTGCTTCGGCGTACTCGATCGAATCCGGCGCATTGAACTCGGCGATGGGGGTGCCGATTGGGCCGGCAATCAGGCTCGACTGGTCTTCGAGCGCGATACCCGCACGTAAATTTATGCGCACCAGGGTAAACAGCAATATCAATGCAAACACAATTGCGATTCCCCAGAAGTAAAATACGACGTCGAAATAATCCATCAAAAACGCGATGACGATAGGACCCGTCATCAACCCGATACCGGAGACCATGACCAGGCTGCCGCTCGCACCGACGATTTGATGCGGTTCCAGGCGATCGTTGGCATAAGCCACGCAGATCGAATACATCGGCATGGCCGCGCCGCCCAGGGCTACGATAACCAGGTAAAAAGTGATGCCGTCCTTGGGGGTGACGATTGCCAGCAGGCAGCAGGCTATTGAAATGATGGATAACGCGGCCATGATGCCACGCCGACCAATACGATCGGAGAGATAGCCGATTGGCCAGAGCGATATCAGGCTGCCGATCAGGAAACAGGCCATGAACCAGGATATTGCACTCAGCTTTACCAGAACCTGGCTGGCATAAATGGCGCCCAGGCCAAAGATAGTGCCGTGCGCCATGCCGGTAAGGCAGTTACCGATGACCGCCAGTGGCGACGCGCGAAAAAGTTCAGCTATCGACATTTTGGATGAGGTATCGAAATTCGGGGCGGGCTTGGCGGTAAGCAAAATTGGAATCAGGCCGAAGGAAATGATTACCGAGGTCAATATGAACAGGTCAATCGCATTCGGTGCTGCTAGAGTAAGTAAAAATTGGCCGGCACCCATACCTGCGGTGACGATGACCATGTAAATTGACAATACTTTACCGCGGGTTTCATTACTGGCGCGGTCATTTAGCCAACTTTCGGTGACGACGTAGAATCCGGCGAAACTGATACCGGTAACGACCCGCATCGCCATCCATATCCATGGATCTATGTAAACCCCGTGGAACAGAATCGATATCGATGCCAGCGAGGCAAGCGCGGAAAATACGCGAATATGTCCCACCCGTTTGACCAGTCTCGGCGCAACAAAAGAACCGATGAATACGCCGATAAAATACCCCGACATCATGATACCGGTAGTGAAGGTTGAAAAGCCCTCGATACCGGCGCGCACACCGAGCAAAGTTCCCTGTAACCCATTGGCCAGCATCATGAATCCAATGCCGAGCAAAACAGCCCAGGATGCTGACAGGTCTTTCCACATAGGTTCCAATCTCTGTTAACGACTGCTATGCAGCCGTTTAAAAAACTGCGCGGAGTTTAGTTGACGCTCGGGCGTCCGGCAATGACTAATTGAGCTCGGCGTAGCCGGCGTCGATGGCGAAGGATTCGACCTCGAGAATACTTTGGTAATCGCCGAGGCTAACACTAGCAAAATGGCTTAAATGCAGCTGTTGCCGAAGTCGAGGATTGAGCTGCTTGAGAGCCTCGTTTAGTGCCACCAGGATTTGCCGGGTGTCGGTAGAGGGAAGGTTTGCATTAGGCATCACCAAAGGCAGGCCACAGGTTTTGATACTGTTGCCTATGCTGCGCACCCGGGCTGTTAATTCGGGCCATCGATCCTCGATTAATTGAAAACTGACACAGTCGATAGCGGCGACGTCGGCACGATTTTCAGCAACCGCGGTAAGACTCTGTAAATGTCCTCCGCTGTTAACAACCGAAGTAAAGAAAGGTCCAGCAGGATTTAGTTTTGCGATGGCATGGCGTAATACATTCATGCCGCTATTGGAATCACGATTGTTGATGGCGACGATTCGACCACTGCACTCGGCCAGGCTTCCGATATCGGATTTAGCCGCTACGATGAAACGACTGGAATACAAATTGTCCTCGACGCCGCTAACATCGAAAACCGGTACACAAAATGGTGATACCGCATCCTGCAGATATTTCACTAATGGATAGCCGCAGCTGTGCCCGATAAATAGTTCAGGATCACGCAACACCGATTCCCCCGTATCGAATACCAGGTTTTCAGCGAGCTGATCTCCATCGTCGAGTAGCCGGCGAAACCGGGTAAACAATGCCTGCCAGGCATGCTGCAATTCAATATTGAAAGCATACATACCACAGGCGACAAATTGTTTGCTACGCGGGGTCATCGAATAAGCAAGCTACCTTGGAAAGGGCTTAATTGCCAGCGGTCTTTGTGCAGGATTTTTTGACTTAATCAGCAACCACCTAAATGATTACATAAATAAACAATTTTGTTTATGAAAAACTACTGTGACATAGATAGACATTATCCTGTCGGTCAAATAATATCGGCGAATCACGCTACGGAGCCTGAAATGTCCAGAAGAAGAGCCCGTCAACGCAGTTCCACCGCCTCGCAGCTGCCAAAGCCGAAACTCGAGCAGCTATTCAACCCCTATGCGCCGATCGAAGCTCTGGATGCAGAGTCACTGGATTTGATTCACGATGCTTCGATGCGAATTCTGGAGGATATCGGTCTCGAGATTCTGAATGAGAAGGCGCTGGCGTTGTGGGAACAGGATGGTGCCCGCGTGGACTGGGATACGCAGCGGGTATACCTCGATCGCAACAGGTTGCTGGAGCGAATCAAAACTGTTCCAGCGGAATTTACACTGCATGCGCCCAACCCTGAACGTAACCGCCTGATCGGGCGCAATGCGATCAATTTTACAACGGTCGCCAGTGCGCCGAATAGTTCCGATCTCGAGGGGGGTCGGCGCACCGGCAATTTTGAAGATTACTGCAATTTCCTGCGCTTGACGCAAAGTTTCGACGTCATCGATTTCCTGAGCGGATACCCGGTCGAGCCGGTCGATAAACATCCGGAAACGCGTCACCTCGATGCAACCCTGGCCGCGTTTACCTTGACCGACCGTGCATTTTCGCTTTATTGCCTCGGTGGTGGTCGAGTCATGGATGGCATCCAGATGACTGCTATAGCACGCGGTGTCGAACTGGAAACGCTTAAATCCGAACCGAGCATCATCACAGTGGTCAATACCAATTCCCCGTTGCGGGTCGACGGACCAATGCTGGATGGCCTGATCGAAATGGCCGAGTACGGGCAGCCGACTATTGTGACCCCATTTACCCTGTCTGGCGCGATGTGCCCGATTACGATTGCCGGTGCCCTGGCACAGCAAAATGCAGAAGCGCTCGGCGTGATCTCCCTGTCGCAAATCGTCAACCCCGGGGCTCCGATGATTTACGGTGGTTTCACCTCGAATGCGGATATGCGCAGCGGAGCACCTGCCTTTGGCACACCCGAATATACGCGGGCCGCCTGGGCCAGCGGGCAACTCGCGCGGCGCTACGGGATACCGTTTCGATCGTCGAATACCAACGCCTCCAATTGTGTCGATGCGCAGGCCGCCTGGGAATCGCAGATGTCACTCTGGGGGGCGGTAATGGGGCACGCCCAGGTGATCAAGCATGCTGCTGGATGGCTTGAAGGTGGGCTGTGCGCGTCGTTTGAAAAATTTATTATCGACATCGATATGCTGCAAATGATGCGTGAAACGCTAACGCCGCTGAAGGTGGACGAGTCGACGCTGGCGCTGGATGCGATTCGTGAGGCCGGACATGGTGGACATTTCTTTGGTACCGCGCACACCCTGGCAAACTACACCACGGCGTTTTACGAACC